>OHKO01000479.1_pt1 | contig 12929 bp, 16 predicted proteins | sample 1568851 | NCBI WGS metagenome assembly OHKO01 (sample SAMEA3879549, study PRJEB24766) | human gut metagenome | biome: human-associated habitat; feature: feces | place: USA | collected 1985/1987 | reverse complement strand
CCGCCGCCCGTCTCCTTCATGGAGGCGGTCATGGAGGCAGGCGTCTCGGTCATCTTCGCCCCGAAGGTCTCCGCGCTGCCAGAGAACGAGGCATTGAAGTCGACGCTCACTTAGATGACGCCGTCCTTCAGGATCCGGCTGAGCGGGGCGGTCATAATGTTGCTCGCAAACGCGCGCCCGTCCTCCGTCCTGCCGCGGATCTGCACCTCCACCTGTTGATCCTCGTCTGGAGACAGAGAGCCGAGCAGCAGCGTGTCGGCTTGCGTCAGGCTGACGGTGACGACCTTGTCGGTCGCGTCGACGCCTCGTCCCCGAGGTGCTTGGTGACTTCCACCTGCTTCGGCGGGGCATAGGTGGCGAGCTGCTGCGTGCGGAATGTTACCCACATGGTCACGAACTCGCTGACGTCGATGTCACAGTTGATGGTGATGGTTGGTGTGGTGCCTCTATACATGGGCGGCCTCCTTTCTGGCCTTTGGCCGGTAGTTTAGCACTCGAGGCGCTGGAGTCCGCTGTTCCAGATGCCGGCCGTCAGGGTGATGCCCGTCAGGTCTGCAAACGTGATCTGGAAGGGGTTGGTCGTGATCTCGCTGAAAACGGCGTCCCACAGTGTTGCGATCTTGCTGGTGTTCTGGCCGACCGCGTTGCTCAGGTCATTCACCGACGCCTCGGCGGCCTGTGCGATTGCGATGGCCTGCCGGGCGAGTGCCAGAGCCTCCTCGGCCGTAGCCTGCGCGCCGAGGGCGATGGCTTTGTAGGTCTCGTAGTCCTCTTTGGTGGCGTAGGCGTCGGCGGGGATGTAGGCGGTCACATTGGTGGCCGTGCCGATCGCGGTGACGATGTCGATGGTTTTCTCGACGATGGTGGCGCCGCCGGAGGGCGGGATCCACTCGGCCAGATCGCCGCAGTTGCCGTAGCAGTACAGCACCTCGCCGACCTCGGGATCGGGATCTTCGGCATAAAGGCCGAGCTCGCGGTAGTAGAAGCCCTCGGTCTCGTCGCCGTTGGTGAAGATGCCGCCTACGGCCACGGTGCCGTCGCCGTTGATCTTCAGCTTCGTGATGTCGACGGTCGCCTTCGGGCTGACCACGCCGGTGAGGGTGCGGGGCGTCTGGCCCTCCTCGAGGTAGCCATCGCCGAGGACGATCTTGGTGTAGTTGATCTTCTGGCCGGCCACGCCCTTCGCCAGAACGATTAGGCCGGCGGTGGTGATGTCGTTGTTGATAAATGCAGCCATGTCTATCTCCTTTCCTTAGTCTGAGATGACCGCCGCGTCGGTGCCGATGCTGACGGTCTCGCGGTTGTTGTCGTGGACGACGGCCGCGTGGTAGATGTGGATCTCGTCGCTGCCCATGACGTGCACCTCTTGGGTGTGATCCCTGACGGCCATGCCGGAATAGAGGAACATTTCGCCGGTCAGGCAGATCAGGATCGCGTCGAGCCACGAGCTGCGGCGCTTGACCGTCCGCAGCAGCTTCAGGAACAGGTCGAGGTTGCTGTTGACGAGGCTCGGGTTGTCGCTCAGCACCTTGAAGTGATGCGGCTGCCCGCCGTACTGATACCACTCCCTGACCTCGCCGGTGCCGAAGTAGTCGGCCACGATCTGCTCCACGGCGTAGGGGGTGCCGAGTTTTGCGTAGACGCGGTCGCTGTTGCGGATGACGGCTCGCTTGGCTGCGATGGGCGCGGTGCTGTCATACCACTGGATGTTCAGCTCCCACGCCATTTCGTCGAGCTCTGCGTCGCTGAGCTGGTCGATCTTGTCCCACCTGCTCAGGAGCTTCAGGCGCGCATAGGCGTCGCGGCTGATGATGTCGCAGCCGGTGGCGAGGCCCTTGTCGCTGCCGTCCTCCTGCATCCACGCAGGCAGCAGCTTGACCATCTCGGTCTCATTGAGCCGCATTTACACCACCTCGCTCTCGACCTTGTGGCTGACAGTCAGGTGGCCGCTGAACTTGGCGACTTGCGTGTCGTCGAGGGCCTTGTAGGTCGGCTTGACGACGTCCACGCGGAAGGCGCCGGTCAGGTTCTCGCCCCACGAAGGCGAGAGGATCCGCTTGCGGAGCTGGTCGGGGTTGATGTCCCGGCCGAGAGCTGCGACTTGCCACTCGTTGTAGCGGTCGATCGCGCCGCCGGTGCCTTCGACGTTGGCGATCACCTCGGCCTCGCTCTCCGGCGTGGTGTAGTACACGATCTCGATGTCGTAGGTCTCGACCTCCGGGGGCACGGCGCTCACCTTGTCAGTGAGCGGCCGGATGTCCTTGGCGTTGACCACGTCCAGCACCTTCGCCAGCATGGCAGCGTCGGGGATCCCGCCGCCTTCCAGCAGGGGCACGATCTTGACGCAGCCCTCCAGCGTGCGGGTGATGATGATGTCGATGCTTTCGGCAGCCGCGAGACTGCCCTTGAGCGTGATGGCCAGCAGGCCGTCGGCGTAGTCGACGGTGTAGTCCGTGTCCTTGACCGCCGCCGTGCTCTGCCCGTGGGCCTTCACGACGAGGGTGTCGGTCAGAAGTGTGCCGCCACCCTTGAAGGCTTTGCCGTCGTAGACCGTGAGGGTCTCGCTGACGGTTTCCTTCTCGCTGACGGCCTTTGCGTCCACGATGGAGCTGTCGGCCGTCATTACCCAGTAGATGTAAGCCTGTTCAGGGCCCGCGGTGGATCTCTTGGCGGGCGCCAGACGGATCCGCTCGCGGAGGCGGTTGTCGCCCTCGGTGGTGTAGGGCTCGCCGTCATCGCCTCCGGCCGTTTCGGTCAGATTGGTGACGGACTCGATGTAGGGGATCAGGTCGACAAGGGTGGTGATCGTGCCGGCTGCGTAGCCGTTGAACTTCGTGCCGTTGCTCACGGCCGAGGTCGGCACCTCCACAGAGTAGGCGCCAGCTTGCAGCACAGCGATCTCGTCGGTTGCAAAATAGTTTTCGCTGTCCGGCGTCACCTTCGTCCACTTCGGAATGATGATGTTTTTCTCCTGCGGCGTGGAGACGGAGAAGCGCATGGTCGTCTTGGCCGGTGTGCCTTCCAGTCGTTTCACATCCTGTCGCTCGCCGATGGCGTCCAGCACCTCGCCCCTCGCATAGCGGAGGAGCGTCTGCCGGCCGACGTCGTTGAGGCTGTTGTAGAGGGCAACGAACACGGGCACGAGAGCCTCGCCGAAGATCCGGCGCTCGTCGCCCGGGTAGAGCGGCTCGCCGGCGCCCTTTTCGAGCTCGGTGATGATGGTCTTGTATAGGGTGCTCGCGTCTGTCGTGGTGAGTTTGATGTCCTCGCCGTAGGTGTTTGTCGCGTCGCTCACGCTGTTCACCTCCTTCATGTGATGTTGTCGATGCTGGCCCGCAGCTCGAAGTCGCCGGCCTGAGCGGTCATAGCCTTCAGGTCGGAGTCACTGAGCTGCACGCGGGGCTCGTAGGTTTCCACGAGGAACTCCACGTCGGCGGCCAGATCGGTCGCAGCGGTTTCGCTCGGCTTGTCGATCAGCGTGCGGTCGATCCCTTTGATGCGCTCATAGGGCACCTCCCCGCGGATGGTCTTGAGGAGGTTCTGCACACAGATCTCGGGCGCTCCGTTGCCAGATGCTTTCATTGGGATCACCTCGCTTTACTTGAGCTGCGCATTGGTTGGCTTTTTGGATGCTTTGGCGCTGCTGGAGGCTCCGACGTTCACAGCCGAGGAGCTGATGCCGAGCTCCTTGTAGGTGGCGATGCCCGCCGCCGACTTGGAGCTGCTGCCGCTCTTGCCGCTGCTGCTGGATTTTCCAGAACTGGCCTTTTTGCTGCTGGCCTCCTCGGCGTACTCTGTCAGCTTGATCGTGATCTTGCCGGTCAGGATCCTGCCGAGGTTGTCCAGCTTGGTGTCTGATAGGCTCACGCCTGTGAGCTGAAGGTTGGCCGGGCCGAAGCGCCGGCCGGCCAGATAGAAGGGGGCATACTGCCCGACCAGCGCCGTCCACGACTCGTACTCGCTGCGCACGTCGCAGCCGACCGCGGCGGCCAGATCGAAGTCGAAGCTCATGCTTTGCAGCTTGAGCGCCTTGGTCTTAGTCGCCGGGGATCCGGCTTTGTCGTCGCTGTTTTCCGTGTCGAGCTCGACGCTGTGAGAGACGCCATTCAGGGCGGCGATCCTCTGGCTGGAGACGCCCCACGTCTTGCCGTTCCATGATGCCATGACGGCCATGTCTATCCCTCCTTACTGCGGGCCAGAAGTGCTGCCTCCCATGCTGTCGGTGTGGGTGTGGCCGGTCAGGCCGATGCCCGTGGCGGTCACGTCTGCCGACGGGACGCTGATGCCCTTGTCCTGCATCGTGAGCGCGCCCTTCTTGACGGTGATGTCGCCCGGGACGATACCGTCCCACTCTCCATCCATGCGGGAGAGGATGATGCCAGTGCCGTCCTCGAACATGGCGTAGGCGACTTCTGTGCCGGGGGTCAGGTTTCCCATTTCCCCGCGCAGATACCACGGGATCGTTAGCGGTCGCGTGACCATGCTGTCGGCTGTGCTCGGGAGCACTCTGGCCGTGGTTTTGTCGCCGTTCCTGTCGGCCTTTCCCTCCACGCTGGAGATCTTGCCCTTCTGGATCATTTGGTTGTTGCTATTCATCAATATCCCTCCAGTGGCTTGCGGAGGTATAGCTTGCTCCGCGTCTTGACGTAGTCGTGCCGGATCCGGCTGATGAAGGCTGTGCCGTCCCACGACTTAACGCCCTCGGTCGCCAGCGTGACCACAGATCCCGCCGCATAGTCTCGCAGCAGCGAGCCCGTCCAGAGGGTGCCGACGGTCGCGTTTTTGTTGGCGTCCCGGAGGAGGCCCTTGGCGAAGCGGTCGGCCTCGCTCTGGTCGGTCATGCGGAATGGCAGGATCCGGCGCAGCACCTTGTCGCCGCCGTTCGGGGCTGCGAAGGTGCCTGTCAGGCCGCCGTTGACGGCTTCGGCCGAGCCGTAGGCGTTGGTGCCCTCGTCGCGGTACTCGAAGTCATTGGCCGGGGTGATGGTGATGGTGTCGACGGGCTGCTGGCTTTCCATGTACGCCTCGTCGTAGACGACCAGCTTGCCGTCATACACCAGAAACGCCGCGCCCTCGAGGGTGCAGCGGTTTTGAAAAAATGCGAAGTCTGCGAGGTTGTTCTGCTCGATGTAGTCGTAGGTCTGGTCGGCGATCCCGTAGGTCTCGAGCGTCAGGCTGTGGCGGCCGGCGATCTCCTGAGCCAGTTGCAGGAACTTGACCTTTTCCCACGATTTGCTCCGCTTATCCTTCGCAGACTGCGGGATGGAATAGGCCCGCAGGGTGATGATGCCGGACTCGGGGACGACGCTCTCGACGAACATTTTGCCCGTCTTGGCAGCGCCGTCCTCGATGGCGATGGTGTCGCCCTTCTTGGGGTTCCACGAGTCCCACAGCTCGCGGGTGTCGTTGAGCTTGAGCAGCAGCTCGTCGCTCTGCTTTTCGGCGTACATATCGTGATAGCAGCGGTGGACGCTGATGTCCGGGTAGATGTCGACGCCTTCGTATAGGATTTTCACGGCGTCACCTCCTCCACGGCGGCAGGGTCTCCGGCGTCTCCACGGTCTCGACGATCGGGATCCGCACAGCCTCGCCGCCCTCGAAGATCAGCACGTCGCTGAGGTCGGGGTTGGCCTCGATGATGGTGCTCGCCATGCGCTCCTCGTTATAGGCGACGAGCGCGATGCTGTCGAAGGTGTCGCCGCCCTGCGCCACATAATCAATAAAGCCGACTGTCTGCTGTGACATAGGCGCCGCCCTCCCTTCTGCTGAGTGCCTCGAGAATGAAGTCGATGAACTCCGGCTCGAGGTCGCGGAGCTTTCGGATCAGTGCGTCCTCGTCAGTGTCGCCCTCGACCTTGATCTGCGGAGAGAAGGACAGGCCACTCAGGTCGTAGACCACAGCAGTGCCGGAGCCGCCGCTGAGCAGCTCGTAGTCGCTTTCGCCGTCAGATGCCCCGAGCATCCGGCCCGCCTCTGCCCAGTAGGACAGGTTTTGCGAACGGTATGCAGGGTTGAAACTGATGACCGCCTCGGTCGGGTAGCGCGGATCCTCGCCGGCGATGGACGGCCCTCTTGTGAAGCCGCCGGTCGCATAGCCAGAGACAGACGTGCTGCCGCCTCCACCTCCGAACAGGCCGGCGATCTTGGAGATGACGCCGGAGCCGAAGCTGACGATCTTCGATACCCAGCCGACAATCGTGCCGAGCACGCTGGCGATGGGTTCCAGAATAGACAGCAGCGGAGTCAGCAGTGGGGTGATGGCGCCGATCAGGCTCAGGATCGGTGGGAGTAGTGCCTGAACGAGCTGCATCAGGGGATCAAGCAGCGGCATGATGACGCTGTTGACGATTTGCAGAGCCACTTCCAGCAGCGGGGTGATGACCGGCAGCAGGCTCGAGATGATGCTCACCAGCACAGGCAGCACGGTGCTGACGATCTGCGTGATGATAGGGAGCACGGTGGCAAGCAGGCTGGCAATAGGCGGCAGGATCGCGGAGACGATCTGCATGAGTGGCGGGAGGAGCGTCTGCACGAGGTTGAGAAGTGGCGGGAGCAGAGTGCTCATTAGCTGCGTCAGAACTGGCAGAAGGTCGGCCGCGAGCTGAGAGATCAGGGGCAGAACGTCCTCGAGGGCGTCGGCCGCGCCGGTCAGGAACTCGTCGACAAACGGGGCCGCAGCCTCGACCGCCTTGGAGATGGCCGGAGTGATCTGCTCCATCAGTTTTTGCAGGGTCGGCATGAACTTGTTGAGCCCGTCGAACACAGTGTTCGCCATAGGCTTGAGGGCCACTTCGAGCCCCTGCTTCATAACCTGAAGCCGCTCGGCGAAGTCGTAGGTGTCATCAGCTGCGCCGGCGATTGTCTCGCCGTTTTCTTGCAGCTCAGCCGTCAGGTCTGCGACGGCCAGAGAGCCGTCTCGGATTGCTGCGGCCATCGTGGAGCCTGCCCTTGTGCCGAAGATCTCCGACGCGATGCTGGCGGCCTCTGCGGCCGTCCCGGCGTTTTTGATCTTTTCGTAGTACATGGCGAGCCCGTCGCTGGCGCTGATGCCCTCCTTGGCGAGTGTGGCGACGCTCTTTTTCATAGCGCCGAGCACTTCGTCGGTGTTTACGCCGGCCTTGTCGAGCTGGCCCATCAGGGCACTCGCCGTCTCGAAGGAGTAGCCCATCTCCTGAAGCTGCGGGCCGAACTTCTGCATATCTGCCATCAGATCCGTGAAGCCCATGCCCGTGCTCTGGCTAACCTTAAAGATGTAGTCCATAGCGCCGCCCATGTCTTCGGCGTCGATGTTCCACTGTTGGAAGGCTTGGCTCGACTCCTCGATCACGCTGCCGAGGTCGTCCCCGAGCATATCGCTCACTTGGATGGCCTGCTTGGAGATCTCCTGAAGCTGCGGGCCGGTGAGGCCGAGGCGGGTGTTGTAGTCTGCGATCGCCTTGCTGGCGTCCTCCATTGTGGTCGGGACGCTCTTATAGACGGCGTCGAAGTCATCCAGAAGCCCATCCAGCGCGTCGCCGGTGGCGCCGGTTCCGATGCGGATAGCATCAGCAGCGTCATCGAAGGACGCGCCGAGATCCTTCATGTACTTTCCAGCCTCGACGACTGCCTTGCCTGTCGCCACAGCGATGCCGCCCACGGCTGCACCAACGGCCAGCGCCTTCACGTTCAGGCCGCTGATTTTCTTCTGAGCCTGTTCGATGGCTTTGCCGAGTGATGGGTCGATGCTGCCGGCCAGATTGACGACCGCCTGCATCGTTTTTCCGTTTGCCATGTGCGTCACCTCCTTCTGATGTGGGGTTTCTTAAAGCTGGCCGCACGAGTCGGCCGGCTCGCTTGGAACCGCTTGGCCTCCTCGACGGCCTCCCCGTATTCGGTCAGGAAGTCGGTCAGCCTTCGCTCTCCGAGGTCTCGCGTCGACGTGTGGAATGCTCGGGCGTAGTCTCGGATTGCGCGTCGGAGCTGTCGGGGGTGTAGGGTTCCTCCGACTTCCCGGAAATAAAATCCCGGCCGATCCTCATAATCTTCATAACGTCGTAGCCGCGGACGCGCTCGAGGTCGGAGATGTCGATCTCGGGGTTGATGGCGATGATGGCAGCGAAGCCGAGGTAGAGGTGCAGGCCGTAGTCCAGCTCGGCCGCGCCGGCTGCGTTGCCATTCTTGGAGCCGCTGGCGCTCAGCTTTCTGGCGTCAGCTTCAGCAAACGCCTGTGCGGTGATCTCGCTGATGTCATAGGTCAGCTCGTCGTAGCTCTTGCCGTTGATCTGCACGGGGTTGTCGAGCTTGATGGTGTTCTTCATTGGGTGCGTCTCCTTTCGATAAATAGAGGGCGCCGCATAGGCGCGGCGCCCTTCGGGTTACAGCAGGCTGCGGATGTCCTTGGCGTAGTCGACGCCGCCGACGCGCAGGATCGTGTTGAGCTGGTCGATCAGCCAGTATTCAGCGCCGCCGACGTAGAGCTGGTAGCGGCTCACGGCAAACGTGGCCTCGTTCTCGCTGGTGTTGCCGGGATCCACAGAGAGGCCCGGGATGCCCTTGGAGACGCAGCGGAGGAACGCCTTGCAGCCTTCGGTCTTGGTGGAGCCGTCGGCCTGCTTCACGTCCTGAGCCCAGCGGATCTCGATGGTCTTGCTCTCGAGCTTCATCATGTTCCGCAGGCCGAGGTCGATGCCGATCTTGGTGATGGATGCCTCCATAGCCTCGATCTGGCCGAGGATGGGGGCGGTGTAGGTTCCCATAGCCTTGAAGTCAGCGGTCACGGGAGTGACGGCCGGCAGCGAGATGGTCACGTCTTTGGCGACGAGGGTGCCGCCGATGTAGACGGTGTCGGCGAGGATAGGGCCCTTCAGGTCGAGCCACAGGTTTGCCATTACTCGTCACCTCCTTCGTAGTAGACAGAGAAGCCCGCGTCGGTGTAGGCGACGTAGACGCTCGCAGACTTGAGGGGCGGGGTCGGGGTGACGGCGATGTCCCAGCGAAAGTCGCCATTCATCACGTCGGTGGTGCTGTTCTCGCTCTCGAGGAACAGGATCACAGGCTCGCCCAGCAGGGCGCCCATGCTCACATAACCGTCGAGCTTTTCCTGCTCGCGGTTGATGATGCGATCCTTCAGAGCCCGGGTCATGGAGCCGTCAATCTCAGGGCTCCACTCGCGCTGGAAACTGTTGGTGATGTGCATGAGCATCCGCATGGAGACGTCGAAGATCGCGCGGGGATCCACGTCTGCGCCATAGGTATAGGCGGCGGTATGGTCGCCCCACAGTACCCACTCGCCGCCCCACGCGACGGCGGTGCTGATGCCGTTCTGCGTCAGCTCCTTGCCGGTCTGCTGGTCGAAGCCGCGGTTGTTGGCGTTGGCGCCGAAATACTGCTTGATGATGGGGATAGCCTTGTTGCCGCAGGTCTCCATCGGGACGCTGTTGTGGCTGAAGTCGGCGCGCATGAGCTCGACCACGGCCATCGTGCTCAGGTGGTACACGTTGCCGAGATTGTCCACGCCCTGCGGCCAGTAGACCTTGGAGCGCTCGCCGGTGAAGGCGTTGGCCTTCTTCCATGCGATTGCCTTGGTGATCGTGTCGACCGCCTGCGCGGTGCTGTCCACGAGGGGCAGGTCAGCCACGACGAAGGCGTCCCAGTGGCCGTTGATCTTCTGGCTGGCCGTCAGCATAGCATTATAGACGGCAGGACTGTGGCTCCAGCCGGGGGCCGCGATCAGATTGCAGACCGCGAACTGCTCGGGATAGAGCAGCGTGATCGCGCTCAGGCCGCTGTATTCGCCGGAGGAGGTGACGCCGCCGATGATGTCGCTGTCCTCGACGCTGTCGTCCACCTCGTAGAAGGTGGCCGTCAGGTTGCCGGTGAGCTGCGCGTCGTCCTTCAGGCTGGTGATGATGACCGTGCCCTTGGTAAAGTTGTAGTCCACGGCGTAGTCAGAGCCCTCGACGTAGTTGCCGCTGGTCGCCTTTGCGATGGTCAGCGTGTCGAGGATGATCGTGCTGCTGGCGAACTCGGCACGGCCGCCGGTGAAGGCGAGGGTCTTGGTGGTGGCCTCCTCCTTGCGGTGCTTTCCCTCAGAGGGGTCGAGCACGTTGATGACGTAGATCGGGCCGATGTTCCCGAGGGTGTTGTTGAAATGTGCGTACATAACCTCGCACAGGGTAAAGGTGCCCCAGTCGGCCGCGTAGCCGAGCTTCTTCTGCGCGTCGACCAGACTGGTGATCTTGATCGGCGCGTTGATGACGCCGGCTTTGCCGAAGCCGCGCACGAGGTTGACGGGTGCCGTGCCGATATAGACCGGCGTGGTGCCCGCCTGCACGGCGCTCTGTGCCACAGTTTCGCCGATGTGGCCGTAGGCGCCGTAGAGGTATTCGTTTGCCATCTGCTTATCCTCCTTTGCATGAAATTAGGGCAGCCACAGGGCCGCCCTTAAAGCAGGTGTTGGTAGCTTTCCGGGTTGCGGGTCAGCGCCTCCTCGACGGAGAACTCAGCCCACGCAAACCAGTACGGGTAAAAGTCGGGGACGGCGTCTTGCTCCGTGACAGGGCCGAAGGTGATGCCCTTCTCCTTGATGACGCGGAGGTCACCGAGGTACTCGGCGTTTTCAATCAGCCGGAGAGCTGTGTCCACAAAATTCCATGCGTCACGCCAGCCCTCTCCGTTCTTCACGAAGTAGGAGGCCGCCGCCTCGTTGTATTGCTGGATGTAGGTGCCGCTGCCGTCGCCCTTCGGCTTGAAGATGTCGGGCCCGTGGTAGCCGGGATCCCACGCTGAGAAGCAGAGCCGGATCTTGATGTCTCGGGCACTCTGGAGCAGGTCGTCGTCGCCCTGAACGATCTGCACGCAGACCGACGGGATCGGCGCGGCGATGTTCGGGGGCGTCCTGTCCTTCGATGGTACGAAAAGCGAGAACGCGGCCGGGTTTACCAGCTTGTATGGGTAGGAGGCGTCCGTTGCGTTGTCGTCGGGGAGCTTCAGCTTGACCAGAGGGCAGACCTCAGCGGTCAGCCAGTCCCGGACGGTTTCGATGCTGTTGACGATGGACATGGGGCACCTCCTACATGGTGACAGTCTGGCCGAGGGCCACGGTGGCGATCCCCATGTCCTCGCTCCAGTCGTTGACGATGTACTCGCGGCCGTCGACGTTGAGCCCTTCGCCCGCCGGGCGCCGAGCGGGCAGATCCTCGACCGCTGCGTAAAGCAGCAGAGAGGACTCCGCGACGCTCAGCTCTTGCCCCCCTTGGCGTTCCTTCAGGGCGTTGTCGTCCAGCACGGCGGCGATGGCTCTGCCTTCGACGGTGTGCTTCTCACCGAACTCGTCGAGATTGAGAAACGTGCGCCGACGGTCAGCCTCGACCATCGCCTTGAAGCTGAAGGTCATCAGACAGGATCGGCGGCGCCGATCTGAGGGGGCTCCTCGTCGTCGGCGCCGTCATCAGGCTGCTCGGCCTTGGCGGCCTCGATGGCAGCGATGACGTCGGCCTTCTTGCGCATGGCAGAGGCGTCCACGCCATAGCGCGCGGCCACTTCCTTCAGCTCGTCGAGCTTCATGTCCTCGTTGTACTCAGGGGCCTCGTCGGCCGCGGTGTTGGTGCTGGCAGGCTCGTCGGCGTCGTCGCCGTGATCGGGTGCGGGCTGCTCGGCAGGCTCGTCCTGCTCGCCGATGTACTTGGCGACGCCTTCCTTCACCAGACGGGCCTCCAGCTCGTCGTCGAACTTCTGAGGGCCGTCTGCTTCAGTGATGGGGATCACCTTGCGGCCGTTATAGTAGCCGAAGGTGCCCTTGATGATCTGGATCATGCTCTGCTCCTTTCTGCTGCGCTCAGTCCGTCAGGACGTCCGCAACGATGAACGGGTTCTTGTTGTTGGGGATCATCAGCGGGCGGCTGGAGATGGTCAGCGTGCGGCTGTTGCCTTCGGCGCTGCTCACATACTTCGGCACGCGGCGGCCGGCGTAGGTGTGGAACTCGCCGTCGCTCTGCTCGACCTGAGAGACGGCGCCGTAGGCGGTGCGGCCAGCGCCGGGAGCGGTGAGGACGCACTTGCCGGACGGGATGTAGAGCTTGTCGTTGCCCTCGTCGTCGGTGTAGGTCAGATCGTAGGAGATGACGCTGATGATGCGGCCGAGGACGTTCAGGCGGGCCACGATGGCAGCGCCGTCAGGCAGCAGCTCAGGCTCCACGTTGCCGATCTCGATGCGGCGGTTGTCGAGGAGCTTCTGCACGGCCGCGTCGTTGATGATGGTGTCAGCCACGTCCGGGGAGCAGACCAGATCAGAAGCGCGGAGGCCACGCTTGGCCAGCATACGGATCATGGCCTCCAGATCCTTCAGGATCTTGCCGCCGGTGGCGTCCCACTTGGCCGTCGGGGTGTAGGTCGCGGGGTTGCTGGCCTCGGAGTAGAAACGGATCTCCATCTCGTCGGCTTTGTCGACGTCGTCGGCGATGTGCTTCATCACACAGCCGTTGGTCAGCATGGTCTCGGCGGCCATCGCTTCTTCGCGGTTGGTGATGAGCTCGCCCAGCTCGTCAGCGTCGCGCAGGATGAGGGTCTGCTGGCGCTGCTCAGGGGTGAGCTGAGAGTAGAGAGCCTCGCCGAAGCCGCGCTTGCGCAGCTCGTCGAGGGTCAGGACGCGACGGGGAGCCACGAAGGGCGGGGTGTAGCGTTCCATATTGTAGCCGGCGCGCAGGACGGTGACGCCGCCCTTGCGAGGGGCCACGAAGGGCGCCAGCTTCTTGCTGCCGTCACGGAACTCGACGAGCACGTCGTCGGTGGCGAAGATGTCGCTCGCGTCGTTGGTGGGGAAGTAGCGGTCACGCAGGAAGGTCGCAGCAGGGGTGAGCTGCTGCACGGCCATGAGCAGCGTGTGGGTGTCGTAGAAGTTAAAAGGCATTTTGTTGTCCTCCTTCTCTTAGTATTCGATGGCGTCGGAGAGC
>OHKO01000455.1_pt1 | contig 13357 bp, 15 predicted proteins | sample 1568851 | NCBI WGS metagenome assembly OHKO01 (sample SAMEA3879549, study PRJEB24766) | human gut metagenome | biome: human-associated habitat; feature: feces | place: USA | collected 1985/1987 | reverse complement strand
ATACAGTGCATAGCGCTGGGAGTGAATGACCTTCTGAACCAGAACGGCACTGAATTTTCCGAGGGCTTTAAGGCTATGGCAAGTCAGCTGCAGCTGAGGAGTGATGATAATGACAAGGTATAATTTCATCACTCCGATACTGCTCCGTGCGGGAAGAGAAGCCCCGTCACGAAAGGTGCTTGCGGACAAGGCAAGCATTACGCAGCAGGAATTTTTCCACGCTGACGCTGACAGAGCCATTGGCATAAAGCCCAAGCTGTGTATGCGGCTGCGATCATTTGAGTACAGGGGCGAAAAGCTGTGTGAATACAGCGGCGTTGTATATTCTGTTTACAGGACATATGATAAAGACGGTATCACAGAATTGTATCTGACCCCAAAGGCTGGTGAGCAGAATGTCAAAACGTGATCCATTCAACTACAAATATGAGAGCATGGCTGATTTTTCAAAGGCGGTTGCTGCAAGGTTCGGGCTGCACTATGCTGACCAGATAAAGGCGCTGGACAAGATCACCAGAAAGACAGCAAAAGAGATGGCAAAAGCCATTGAAGAGGCTGCGCCCAAGAAAACGGGAACATATGCAAAAGGCTGGACGATCTACGGTGAACAGCACATTGAATATGTGAAAGGTCTTGACACGCTGAAAACCACATACACCGATTTCACGGTATATAACAAAAGCAGATATATGCTGACACATCTGCTGGAGGACGGTCACAATGCAGGCAAAGACCAGCACTGGGTGTCAGGCAAGCCGCATATTGAAAAGGTCGTGCGTGAATTCAACGACATTTACATTGACCGCATTGCGGATGCCTTTGAGGGATAAGCCATGAGATTATCAGATGTTAAAAAATTAGTTTGCGAGGCGGGTATCCCATGCTATAAATGGGTCGTGCCTGACCCGGAAGATGTGCCCTTCCCGCACGCCTGCGTTGCCAAAATAGGCAGCGGAAACAATTTATATGCAGACAACGGCGTTTATTTCCCTGTAGCCAGGTGCCAGATGTATCTGGCTATGTACGATGACGATCGGCAGGAAGATATTGAATATGCTGTTGATAAAATTTTTGATGACAACAATATTCCCTATACATACATCATGGGATACAACAGGGACGAAAATATTGTTGTAAAAACCTATACGTTTGAAATTCCGGAGGAGGTAACGGATAATGAATAAGGTAAAGTTTGGCCTTTCCAATGTACACGTACTGTTTATTGACAAGTACGACCCCGAATCAAAAACATACACATTCGAGAAGAAGGCAGGTGAAACCAACAAGGTGAACATCATGCCTATTCCCGGTGCGGTAAATATCAGTCTGGATCCTCAGGGCGACAAGTCAGAATTTTACGCAGATGACATTGCGTATTTCGTTAAGAACGCAAACACAGGTTATTCGGGCGACATTGAGATCGCAACGATACCCGACTGGTTCCGCCAGAAGGCTCTCGGTGAGGTCGTTGATAAAAACGGTGTACAGCTTGAAAGTGCAGATGCTGTAACAAAGGAATTTGTAATGATGTTTGAGGTCAATGGCGATGTGACAAAGACCAGATTCATCACATACAGAAATACGATTTCCCGTCCCTCTATCAAGGGCCAGACGGTGGAAAGCTCCATCACTCCCAGCACTGATGCCATGACTATCACCGCAATGCCCCGTGAAAACGATCATTTCACCGTCGGACATATTTCGGGCGATGTTACCGATGCGACCGCAAAGGCAGCATATGCGGCATGGTACACAGATATGCACGAGCCTAATGTAGATGATAGCGGCGAATAATTTCGGAAGGTGAGACAGGATATGATAATTCACGGATTATCTGAATGCTATTATGTGTTCGGCGGAGAATTAAAGCCGCTCAAAGCGGCTGTCAGCCTGTCGCTTTCCCCGAAAGTTACCGTTGAATTTGATAAGCGTATCAGAGGCAGCGGAAAAGGTGTCAAATATATCAAAGAGGGGTATGACGGCAGTATTGAGCTGGGCGTTATGCCCCTCGATTTTTATAAGGATATATTCGACTGGGAAAGCGACGATGACGGCACATTTAACGAGATCTATATTTCCGCAAACAGCATGAATGATTTCTCGCTGATATATACCGCAAACGGTCAGAGAGAGATATTGTGGTCATGTGAGGCAGGACAGCCGGAAATAAAGCGTAAAACAAACAGCAAGGGAATAGAGGTGCAGACCATATCTATCCCTATTTACGCCCGACGCAACAGTCAGCGGAAAATACGCAGCATAAACCAGAATGCGGACAGTACGGCGTACAAGACGTTTTTTGGCTTCAAGGGGGTTTAATATGGCTGTTGAAAAGACTATACGCTATAGCAGCGGACAGTTTAATATGAGGGCAAGCGCTGCCGTGCTGATAGCATACAAAGAACAGTTCGGCACCGAATACACGGAAGATTTTACGGCAGCAGGCAAATCCCCGCTTACAGCCATAAAGGTAGGATACCGCCTTATATGGGCTATGGCGAAATGTGCGGACAGGAACATTGCCGACCCTGATATCTTCCGAGAAGATCTCGGAGATGATTTTGATTTGCTTTCAGCCGTGGAAGCTGCTGCCGACCTGATGCAAAAAAGCCTTGGCATATACGGCACAGATGACGGCTGCAATGATGCTGACACAGAGGATACAGAGAGCGATGAACTGTCGGAAAGACTGACAATATCAGCCCTCCGCTGCGGCTTCTCGGTCGCTGACCTGAACGATATATCGGTTGGATTTTTGCTGCGCTGCATAGAAAATACAGGCGGCGGGAAGAAGCATAAGGCAGAGAATGAAGTCCGTGAAGCGACTGCTGACGATGTGGCGTCGTTTGTAAAATTCCTTGGGGGATGATGTAATGGCAAAGAAGAATATTGCAGGTATTACCGCAAAGCTGGGACTTGACGTTTCGGGTGTGACCAGTGCGCTGAATGAAATTGAAAAGAAGTCCAAAAAGCTTGCTTCCGAAATGAAAGAGGTCGATAATTCGCTGAAGCTTGACCCGCAGTCTGTTGTACTGGCTGCCCAGAAGCAGGAGTTGCTGTCGGAAGCCATATCCAATACACAGAAGAAGCTCACCGAGCTGGAAAGCGTTCAGAAAAAGACAGATAATGCGTTTAAAAATCAGAGTAAATGGGAAGAGCAGTATGCTCCTCTGAAAGAAGCTATTGATGCCACCAAGGAAAAGCTGAAAGAGCTCCAGAAGCAAAATGAGACGATGAGATCTGACTTTGAGAGCGGCAAAATAAATTCGGAGCAGTACCAATCATATCAGAATGAGCTTGAAGCCACCAAGGCGAAAATGAAGGAGCTGCAAAACCAGGCAAAGGAGCTGGAAGCCAGCTTTAAGGACGGTCATATCACTGCCGATGAATACCGTGCGTATCAGCGTGAGGTGGAGAACACCAAGCGTGAACTGCAGAATTTACAGTCAGAGCAGAACGGTACCAAGAAAAGTACCGAAAACCTCGGAAAATCCGCTGAAAAAAGCGGCGATAATTTCAAGGGTGCAAAGAAAAACATAAAAAGCTATGAGGATGCTGTAAAGGACCTGAAATCTGCCATGGACGACGTTGCGGGCGACATCAAGAGCGTTGCAGCCGTTGCGGGCGGAGCTGTTGCTGCTGTAGGCACTGCTGCTGTTGGAGCTGTCGGGGCTGCTGCGGAGGTAGGTTCGGGATTTGAAAAATCCATGTCCCGTGTGGAGGCTATCTCAGGAGCGACAGGAAATGACCTTGAAAGACTCAGGGCAGCCGCAGAGACTATGGGTGCCAACACCTCGAAAACTGCGTCGGAATCAGCCGATGCGCTCTCCTACATGGCGCTTGCAGGCTGGAAAACCGAGGAAATGCTGACAGGCCTTGAGCCTATACTGCGTGCCTCGGAGGCAGGCGAAATGGATCTTGCTACCTGCTCCGACCTGGTCACAGATTCCATGTCGGCTATGGGTGTATCAGTAAACGACCTGTCACATTATCTTGACGTTGTAGCGGCAGCTCAGAGCAACTCCAACACAAATATGCAGCAGCTGCTGGAAGCGTTTATCGAATGCGGCGGTTCAGCACATAATTTCGGCCTGAACGTGGAAGACCTCTCCACTGTTCTGGGTGTTATGGCCAACAGAGGTATCAAGGGCACCGAAGCAGGAACGGCGCTCAATTCGATATTTGTAAATATGCTTGGCAGCACCCAAAAGACCGCCGAGGCTATGGACACGCTGGGGCTGTCACTGTATGACAACGAAGGCAATATTAAGGATGTCACCGAAGTCCTGAAGGAGATGGGCGACGCTCTGGCAAGTGCTACCGATGAACAGCGCAACAACCTTGAGGCTATGCTCGGCGGTAAAACTCAGATAACTGCTTTACAGGCTATGGTAAATGGTCTTAACGGCGAGTATGACGACCTTTCGGAAACACTTTATGACTGCGACGGTGCATTGCTCAAAACCGCCAAAACCATGCAGGACAACCTTACAGGCAACGTAACGGCGATGCAGTCAGCGCTTGAAGGCCTCGGCATAAAAGTGTATGATTATCTGGAAGAACCGCTGAAAAGCGCTGTGCAGTCGGCTACAAAAGAGATATCTGAGCTGAGCCGCTCCGTTACAGAGGGACAACTTTCGGAAGTAATTGAACGTCTGGCAGATAAATTCGGAAAGCTGATAGAAAAAGCTGCGGCGTTTGCGGCTGATGAGGGTATTCCTGCGCTGATAAACGCTCTTGACTGGATATCCCGAAACGGCGATAATATCATTGCAACCGTTGAGGGAATGGGAGCCGCATGGGGAGCATGGAAGATAGGCACAATGGTCGCCCATGTAAACAGTCTTGTAAAAGCCATAAAGGACTATAAGACGGCTCAGGAAGCGGCTACAGCGGCGCAGATAGCAGCAAATGAAGCGGCTATGGCTAATGTATATGTAGCTGTCGCAGCGGCTGCAGCAGGGCTTACAGTGGCACTCGGAAAGCTTGTAGCCACACAAATTGACCATGCTGCAGAGCTTTTGCGTGAAAAGAATGCCCTTGATGAAAATACACAGGCTCTTCGGGATCAGGCTGCAGCTATCGAAGAAAAAAATGAGGCGTACAACTCCCAAGCAGCTGAGGCTGAAAAGACTGCTGAAAAAGAACGTGCTTTATGGGAGGAGATACAGACCCTTGTTGACGAGGAGGGAAATGCGACCGCTGAAAGCGGCAGGCTTGGCGATGCTATCAATGAGTTGAACACCCTTGCAGGTACTAACATCAAGCTGACAAACGGACAGATTGAGGGGTACAAAGACCTTAAAGGGTCTATGGATGATATCATCAAGGCGCAGGAACGACAGGCAAAAATATCTTATCTGCAAAATTATGTCGGTGAAGCATTGATAAAAAAAGATGATGTTGCAAAACAACTTGACAAAGCTAAGAAAAACTATAATGACATTTATAACTATCAGGAACAAATCAGGGGGTTGTTAGACGAATATAACAAAACAGGCATTGTTCCAGAAGGTTGGAGCAGCGGAAAAAGTCTTGAGCTTGCGCTGAAAGGCCAACAAGATAAACTGGCTGATGCACAAGTACAAGTGAACGCCCTCACTGACACCTTGACTGGATACAATGAAGTTATAGGTGAATGGAACTCTGTTATTGATGAAGAAAAGGAAGCTTCTGAAAAGATGGGAGAAGAAGCAGGCGGCGCATTTGGCGAGGGCTTTGCTGACGGAGCCGAAGACGGTGCGGGAGAGGCAGAAAATGCCGCTTCCGACGTTGTTGGGGACGCAATATTCGCCGCAAAGGAAAAAGCTGAATCCGAGGGCAAGTCTGTCGGAGAAATAGCTGCCGATGCGTTGACCGCTGCCATGGAAAGCGGCATGAAGGATTCTGACCTGAAGAAGATTGTCAAGCAATATGTAGCCGATCTGAAATATGAGCAGGCTAAGCTTGGTGCTGATGACAGCTGGCTTTATGACGAGGAAGAGAAGATGATCTCTGTTCTCGGAGAAGGTTCCGAGCTGTATAAGGAATACATGACAACGATTCTCAACGGCAGAAAGAAAATTGCCGATTCTGCCGCCAAAAATTCCAAAAGCAACGAAAAGACGGAAGCCAAAAAGGAAGCTCAGGCAATCCTTGACACCATGGACAGTATGTATGCCCAGGCAGTTTCGGAAGGCAAGGATATAGGCGAGGCCGCTTCCGAGGCTATTGCATACGGAGTGGAAAAAGGCCTTGATGACAGCAAGCTCAAAACTGCTGTTGATGGATTTGTCAAAAAGGCAGACATAGAAAAAGCCCTTAACCACAAGGACGATGACAACTGGTATTATGACCAACTGGAAAAGATAGTCGATGCACTCGGTCAGGGCAGTGAGCTGTATGATAACTTTTATTTGAAGCTTGTTGAGGGCAGAAACAAGGTCGCCGATGCCGATGAAAAAGCCAACGACAAGGAAGCCAAAAGTGCAAAAAAGAAAACCGAGGAAATTGAAAAGCTGCAGGCAAAGTATCAGGCTGATTTCGGCTCTGTCTTTACAAAGAACACATCAAACAGCAGATACGGAAGCAAGGGCTCAGAGCGAATTGACACGAGCAAAATGGAGAAGATCGTTGCGGCAAAGGAAAAGCTGTCAGGATATCTGACACAGCTTGCCGCAAAGGGTATGCCGCAGAGCGTTATCGACGAGCTGCTGACCATGGACCCTATCGAAGCTGTGGAATATGCCCGAATATTGCTGAGATCTCCCACTAAGTTTGACAGCGTGAAAGACCTTGCGGAACGGGACAAGGCGGCATCAAAAAAGCTGGCAGCGGCTTCTCTCGGCTCCTCTGAGGATTTTTCGGAAGCTGGAAAAACCGCAGGCACAAATTTTGCCAACAATCTGCTCAGCGCTGTTGATAACATCATCGGGAACGCATTGCCGAACCTGACAGGAATAGCGTCTGCGCTCGGCAAGACACAGAACACTGCGCAGACACTGAATGATAAATCAGCAAGCAATAACGGCAGCACTGACAGCACCGTGACCGATACGTCAAAGACCAACGCCCTGCTTGAATCTATTGCGATACTGCTTAACAGCTCACTCGGCAATGGCATTTCCGTATCCTTTAATCCCACGATTGAAACGTCCGTAACCATGGACGGAGAAACAGTGGCAAAGGGCATAAGTCAAAAGCAGTACGAGCAAAAGGTCAGAACATCAACTTAACAGAAGGGAATGAGAATATGGATAAGGAAGAGAAGCTTGCAAAAATCAAGGCCTATGAAAACAAGCTGAAACGTCAGTGCGCAGACATGGACGCTAAGCGCAAGGAGATCGCAAAGGGTCTCTGCAAGGTGGCTGCATTTGAGTACGTGCAGGCGCTTGAACTGATGGACGACATCATCGAAAACGGCTGGGTGGAAATGTTTACTCAGAGCGAAAAGTTAGAGCCATATGAGCGCACCCGTCCTGTGGTTGATGTGATGATGAAGCTTTTTGAAAAATATACCAAAAGCATATCCCAGCTCAACAATATGCTGCCGCCATCATCGGCGTGCATAAAGAGCGATGACACGCTTTCGGCGTTTATTGCGTCAAGAAGAGATTAACTGCGAAATGCTCCTCCCCGTTTTATGTTATGATTAAATAAAACGGAGAGGAGCGATTTTTTTTGGCACTGCTCAAAATTGGCACCCTTGACCTATCGGAATACTGCGAAAAAGGCGACCTAAGCATAAACCGTACAGCGGTATATTCCAGCGGATTTGAGGGGCTGAACGGACAGAAATCAAAGGCGCTGCAGGGATACAAATATCAGATATCTGCGGCATTTACTGTACCCGATGATGTCAAAAAGACTATCGAAAATGCCTGCAAGTCCGCTTCCGTAAACATCACATTCGGCGACACATCAGCGGACTTCAATGCGCCTGATTTTACGGCAAAGCTTGATTATGAGACATCATCAGGCGTGAGTATGTGGATTGTAAACATCAGCTCGGTGTGCGATCTCGCCCCGAGCAGTCTTTAGCATACCTTACGGGCTGATAATAGGCGGGCGGACATTCGGGCCCGAAAAGATAAGCAATATCAGCATAAATAAAAGCCTTTCGGGGCTTGGCATAGGCAGCATAGTGACACAGCAGCTCTCTGCCACTGTTTATGCGGATTTTCTGTTCAACGAGGGCGAAAGCGTTACGGTTGTAGGATTTGACGGACTGCCGACATTTTTTATCGACAGCGAAAATCGCACCGAGTACACTGTAAGCATTACGGCATATGACCGATCACGCAAGCTGTCTCAGCCGTTTGACTATTCGACGTTAAAAGACGGAGACAAGACAGATTCAAAGGGCGACCCTATCTATAAAGACATATCCGCCACTGAGATTTCCAATAAAATTGCTGCACAGTGCGGATTTTTAGGCGCATCGGGAACGACCGAATTGCTTGTGAGCAATGTCACTGCCAGCACATACAAGGGAGCAAGCTGCAACTCCATAATGGAAGCACTTGCTGGTGCATCTGGCTGTTTTGTGCAAAGCGGAAGTGATAACAGCCTTTGCTATCACAGAATAGGCGTGGAAACTTCTGCCGCAAGCTGCTCTAACCACAGTGCTATCATCGAATATCCCACAAACAGCTACACAAGGCTTATCGTAACGGGTGACAGCTCAAACGTTTATGATAACGGCAGCGGTGCCCCTGCAAACATCATCGAGCTGTCAAATACGCTTATAACGCAAGGAATAGCCCAGTCATTGGCTACAAGGCTGTTTGAAGGCGGTGCGTACACATACAAGCCGCTGAGCTTCAGCGCTGTTTTAGAGGGCAATATTGATCCATACGGCACGGCTATAGTCGGTGATAAATCCTACACAGTCACAAACATATCTATCAATCTTTGCGCTGACGGTGCGGTTGCGTCGCTGTCAACTCCACAGATGCCTGAAAGCTCGTCCGTTTATAATGACCTGCTGACCCGTGCCATAAATCAGCGGATAGCAGCTAACCGCATTTATGGCTGCACGGAGATCACTGACCAGGGGCTGAAATTTGTAAGCGCTATTGAAAATTCCGAAAATTCCGATGAAAGTTCTAAAACCGAATACGGCTTTGAGATGGCAGGCGAGGGTGTTGCCAGATTTGCGGGAGCTATCCTGAATGGCATGATGCCCACTGCGGTAAAAATTGCTGAGGACGGCAAAAGCCTCCGGGCGAACTACAACGGCAAGATTTTTGAGTACGCCATTACTGAGGACAATGACGGCAACATTATTCCCACGACAAGCGAGGTGAGCGGCGATGGATGATATGATGTGGTATTTGCTGGGGCTGGCGAATGGTAAGGGCGGCAAGGTCAAGCCCATAACCATTACAGAAAACGGCACATACAATGTTTCCGATGCCGAAAAAGCTGAGGGGTATGTGGGATTTGCGCCTGTGACGGTTGATGTGCCTGACAGATATCAGGAGGGATATGATAAAGGATATGATGACGGTGTAAAATCGGTTGTTATCAGTCCCCTGACGGTCACCGCAAACGGCACATATAGCGCCGCTGATTATTCCTGTAATGGATTCGACCCTGTGAATGTCAATGTACCGGACAGATATCAAGAGGGCTATGAGGACGGACAGGAACATGGCAAATATACATTCCCTGATGGCACATCATACAGCGATGTTGTAAACATCGTCGGCGGCGATGCCATTACCGATGAAACGTTGGGTGTACAGGTCAGAACAACGGAAACATACGGGGAAAGTATGTATTCCACCAAAACCATTGTTTATGATTTATCGGGAAATCCATTATCAACATTGCGGGATTGGGGATTTGCCAATAGTTTCCTGCCAACATGGGGAATGCCTAAAGTAACATATTTTTCGGTGACTGACAGCACAACAGGAGCCTGGAAGATCATATACACATGGGACAGCGGTGGCACTAACGAATTTACAGGCACAGATACCTATTTGATTGGATTTGGGGCAGATGGGCACAAGTATTCGGCAAGCAATTAAAGGAGGATATTTATGGTAAAAGAAGTAAAAGGCTGCAACAGGGTCATCGAGATCACCCTTGACGGCACTGAATGTGCTGTGAAATTCGATGCTAAATACAACGGATTTGATATCCGCAACAAGTCGGGCAAGGATATCACAGTATCCCTGAAATCAGGTGCTGCCAAGGGCGATGATGGCGTTATAACCATTGGGGACGGCGAGACGTTCAACTATATGCACATGATGGGGCTGGACACTGTATATATCACAGGTTCGGGTGCTGTAGCTGTGGCGGCAAAAAATGAGGCTGCGGCAAATTTTAAGGCTGTTCGGAGAGGGGGTGAGACAGTTGACATAACCCCCACGTCTATTAGCGAAAATCATAATAATATCTTTCGTGGCGATGATTTATTCGCCAAGGGATATGATATCAATGATATCTGCGCTATGATTGCTGACGGGTCGTTTTCTGACATTTACATCGGTGACTATTTCACGTTGTCGGGAGACATTGCGAATGTCCCCTGTTTCGTAGAGCAGACCAGTGATGATGGTACAAAATCACTGGTGGAATCGACCCAGACGGTCACATACAATACAAAATTCCGCATTGCTGGTTTAGATACATACCTGAATACTGGTGATACGGCGTTTACACAGCATCATGCTGTTATTGTGCCTGATGAGAATATTGGAACCAATCGAATGAACGGTACGAATACAAATAATGGTGGATATACTGGTAGTTTTCTGTTTACATCAGTATTACCTGTGTATAATGCGCATTTTGACGCAAAATTGAACAACCATTTGCTGTTGCACAGTGAATATCTGACTAATGGTGTATCGGGAAATTCCGCAAATAGTTGCGTATGGGTAACTGTTAAAATCAACCTGCCGTCTGAACCAGAAATATATGGCAGCACCATATTCGGTGGTAAATATGATAATGGATTGAATTATCGTCAATTTCCGATATTTAGATTAACTCCAAAGTATATATGCAATAGAAATTGGTTCTGGTGCAAATCAACTGCATGGAATACCAGTTTTGCGGGTGTAACAAGTACGGGAAATACAAATGCAAGTGGCGCGTCATCTATGGGTGGCGTGCGCCCCTGTTTCTGCATTGGTTGAGGGGGTACGACAAATGGATACATACAATGAAATCCAGCAGAAAATTGCTGACTGCCGTTGGCAACTGTCGGATAGCGCCAGCCCCATAGGCGACTGGAAAATAGCCAAGTGCTATGAATATGCGTTGATGGGGCTGCCTGCACCGTATGACATTACCGAATTAAACGCCAAGCGGCAGGCGGTAAGAGATGAAATTAACGATCTGGAAGAGAAATTGAAAAAATTTGATATTCCTGTGGTTAGGAAATCTGAGGAGGAATGAAAATGGCTGCAAAAACAAATTACGGACTTGTCGAATATGCCAAGGCACAGCTTGGCAAGCCGTACTGGTACGGCACATTCGGGCAGACAGCGAACGAAGCACTCTATATTGCCAAGAAAAAGCAGTGGCCCGTGTATTACAAGTGGGAGGGCACAGCTTACGACAATTTTCCGTCGCAGTATGGCAAGCGTGTACATGATTGCGTGGGCCTGATTAAGGGCTACTTATGGTCTGATACAGCAACCTCGACACCCAAATACAACAGCGCTCAAGATGTGTCCGCAAATATGATGCGGGCGAATTGCAGGGAGCGTGGTGCCATCTCAACCATGCCTGACACACCCGGTGTACTGGTCTTTATGTCGGGTCACGTAGGCGTGTACATCGGCAATGGTGAGGTCATCGAAGCTCGTGGACATGAGTTTGGTGTAGTCAAAACAAAACTCGCACTCAGACCTTGGAAATGGTGGGGTAAGTGCCCTTATCTCACTTATCTGGACAAGGCTCCCACGATCACCATTGACAGCACAACCGCCACAAAGCCCGGCACATCATCTGCTATTGGCATCGGCAAGAAGGTAACTGTTAAGAAAGGCACCTGGAATGTCAGAAAGCTTCCCTCTGCCGATGCCGCTGTGATAGCCCAGGTCAAGGGTGGGCAGGTACTTAGCGTCGCCACAGGCTGGTCATATGTGCCTGCTTTAGGCGGCTGGATATCGGACAAAGGACTGGAATAAGAAAGGAGATCATCATGGATAATATTAAAAGATGGTTTATAGCCATTGGTGCGGCGTTGTCAAGCTGGCTCGGGCTGCTTTACGTTCCAATGATCGTGCTGATACTGTGCAACATCATTGACTATGGCACGGGGCTGTGTGCCGCAAAGTACCGTCAGGAGACTGTATGCTCGTACAAATCAATTCGTGGTATCGCTAAGAAAATATGTATGTGGCTGTTGGTTGCGGTAGGCGCTATACTGGACTGGCTGTTATCTTTTGCCGCTGCGAATATAGGGGTAACGATACCGTTTCATTTTCTTGTTGCATCGGTGGCGGCTGTTTGGCTCATCGCCAACGAGATCATTTCCATTCTGGAGAACGTCAAGGACATCGGTGCACCTCTGCCGCCTTTCCTTTTGAAACTGGCGAAAAACATTAAATCCAAAACGGAAGAGGCTGCTGATATGCAGATAGGTTCAAAGGAGGATAAATAAAATTTTCTCCCGCTCTCGATTGAGGGCGGGAGATTTTTGTTTAGGGAAAAGAAAAAGCGCCGAGAAGTCATTCCCGACGCTTTGTAACTGCCATACAACCGCATATTATCGAAACGGTTTGTATGTTTTTGTTTTGGCTCCCCAAGCTGGACTCGAACCAGCGACATCATGATTAACAGTCATGCGCTCTACCGACTGAGCTATTGAGGAATATGGTATATATGATAAGAGCCGGCGCAGCCCTATTTTCCCGAGACGTCACCATCTGAGTATCTTCGGCGTGTATGAGCTTAACTTCTGTGTTCGGAATGGGAACAGGTGGAACCTCATAGCCATATGCACCGGCTATCATATATTCAAGGTATCAAACCCTGAAAATCGAATAAAGGAAGTAACAGAGAAGCGTAATCAGAAGAGATGAAATAAGGTCAAGCCCTCGACCGATTAGTACCTGCAGGCTGAACATGTCACCATGCTTACACCATAGGCCTATCAACCTCATAGTCTTTGAGGGGTCTTACTCTTTCGATGGGATATCTTATCTTAAGGGCGGTTTCACGCTTAGATGCCTTCAGCGTTTATCCGTTCCGCACTTAGCTGCCCGGCTGTGCCGTTGGCACGACAACCGGTGCACCAGAGGTGCGTCCATCCCGGTCCTCTCGTACTAGGGACAGCTCCTTTCAAATATCCTACGCCCACGACAGATAGGGACCGAACTGTCTCACGACGTTCTGAACCCAGCTCGCG
>OHKO01000444.1_pt1 | contig 13501 bp, 9 predicted proteins | sample 1568851 | NCBI WGS metagenome assembly OHKO01 (sample SAMEA3879549, study PRJEB24766) | human gut metagenome | biome: human-associated habitat; feature: feces | place: USA | collected 1985/1987 | reverse complement strand
GAACGATTATCTGGATTATATCAAGTATGACCCGTATTTCAGAAGCCATCATCACAGCGAGCTGACCTTCAGCATGATTTATGCATACAGTGAGAAGTTCATGCTGGTATTCTCCCATGACGAAGCCGTACACGGCAAGTCCTCCATGCTGGGCAAAATGCCCGGCGAGCGGGAGCAGAAATTTGCCAACCTACGTCTGACCTATGCATACATGTTCACCCATCCCGGCAGAAAGCTTTTATTTATGGGACAGGATATCGGCGAATTTTCCGAATGGAACGAGATGCGCCAGACGGAATGGGAGCTGTTAAAATATCCCGACCACAAGGGCATGGCAGCGCTGGTGAAAAAATTAAATGAACTCTACACCACAAAGCCCGCCCTGTATGAGTGGGATGACAAGCCGGAAGGTTTTGCCTGGATAAACAGCATAAACAGTACGGAAAATCTGCTCACATTTCTGAGAAAAACCAGAAAGAAGGAAAGTCTTCTTGTGGTGGCGGCCAATTTCTCCGGCGTGGAAAAGCAGGTAAAAATCGGTGTGCCGTATGAAGGCAGCTACAAGGAAATTTTAAATACGGATGCAGAGGAATTCGGCGGCAGCGGCATGATAAACAAGCGCGCCAAGAGAGCGGTAAAGAAGGAATGGGACGACAGGCCCTACTCCGTATCCATTACACTGGCTCCTTTGTCCGTAAGTATTTTGGAGTTTCGTCCGGCAAATAAGACCGGAGAAAAAGACAGATAACAGAAAGGGTTGAACGGATATGAATACGATGACAGGAATTTTTCTTACCGCCACACTGGAAGATGAGTGGAATCAGGTTACGAAGCAGGCATCCGTTTTTGAAAAATTCTTTGAAACCCTGCCGGAAAAGGCGCTTTCTTTAGGTATCCGCATTGTGCTTGCCATCCTTGCCTTTATGATTGGAGCCCAGATTATCAAGTTAGTGCGCAGAATCGTAAAGAAGTCCATGACAAAGGCAAAAGCGGATGTGGGAGTCATCCAGTTTACGGACTCTTTTGTGAAAGTGGCATTATATATGCTTCTGGTATTCCTCATTGCGGGAAGCTTCGGCGTGGATGCCGCCAGCATCGTGGCAGTGCTCGGTTCCGCCGGTGTGGCAATCGGTCTTGCCATTCAGGGCAGTTTGTCCAACTTCGCAGGCGGTGTGCTGATTTTGCTTCTAAAGCCCTTTAAGGTGGGAGATTACATTGTGGAGGACAACAAGGGAAACGAGGGAACCGTAACGGAAATCCAGCTTTTTTACACCAAGCTTACCACCTATGACAATAAGGTGATTATTCTTCCCAACGGTACACTGGCAAATACCAGTATGACAAATGTGACGGAAAAAGCGAAGAGGCGTCTGGATGTGCCGGTGGGCGTTGCCTACGACACGGACTTAAGGGAGGCCAGGAAGGTGCTGACGGAGCTGTTGAAGGAAGACCCGGCTACCCTTAAAAAAGAAGAGATGTTTGTCTACGTGGACGAACTGGGCGACTCTGCAGTGAAGCTCTGCCTGCGCTGCTGGGTAAAGCAGGAGGACTACTGGCAGACCAGGTGGAGACTGACGGAACGGGTGAAATACACCCTGGATGAAGCCGGTATTTCCATTCCCTTCCCGCAGATTGACGTACATCAGAAATAAACAATAAAAGACTCCGGCGGACAGATGCCGGAGTTTTTGCAACAAAAAAAGATGCCGGAAAGCATCTTTTTTTAAGCTGAAAATGGGACTCGAACCCACGACCCCTTCATTACGAGTGAAGTGCTCTACCAACTGAGCTATTTCAGCAGAAATACAACAAAAATTATTATACTGGGTAAACGGAAAAAAAGCAACTACAAATTTTATGTAAACCGGAATTATTTGATTCCGGTTTTCTTTTTATAGAAGTGCTCGGCATAGCCGATGGATAGATACAGCCCCATGGCAATGAGGCAGAGAAGAATAACAGAGGTGATAACCATGTGCATCTGAAACACCTGGGAACCATAGATGATTAAATAGCCGAGTCCGCGTCTGGCAGCCAGAAATTCGCCGATAATGACGCCGACAAGGGCAAGACCGATGTTCACCTTCATAGTGCTTAAAACCGTAGGAATACTGGCGGGTAGAACCACTTTTGTAAAGGCATCCTTTTTACTGCCGCCGAGGGTGTAGATCAGGGTGATTTTTTCCGCATCCACGCTCTTAAAACCGGTATACAGGCTGATGATGGAGCCGAACACGGCAACGGAGATACCCGCAACCACGATGGTAAGACTGCCGGTGCCCAGCCATACGATAAAAAGAGGAGCAAGTGCGGATTTCGGCAGGCTGTTTAAGATAACCAGATACGGCTCGAGGATTTCTGAGATGCCCTCCGAGTACCAGAGCAGGGTGGCGGTCAGCATACCGAATAAAAATACAAGTAAAAAGCTGATAATGGTTTCATAGAGTGTGATGCCGATGTGGAGAAAGAGATTTTTTTCCGTAACCAGTTCCAACAGGCAGGTAAGCACCCGGGTGGGGCTGGAAAAGAAAAAGGCGTCTATCCGCTTAAGATCGGCGGCAAGCTCCCAGGCAGTTAAAAATAAGAGAAAAATCGTAAGGCGGCACAGGGTGATTTTATTGTGGTATCTTTTGTGCTCCTTCACATAGGCTTCCTGTGTGGAAAGCTGTGTGCGTGCGGATTCAGGTTTCATCTGTCATCGCCTCCCATAATAAATTGAAATAATATTTGAATTCAGGAGCATTTCTGGCAGCTAACGGGGTGTGGTCGGTCAGGGTAAGATGAATGGGAATGTCGAAGCGCACCGTAGTGGGACGGCTTCCTAAAATCAGTACCCGGTCGGCTAAACTGATGGCTTCGGAAAGGTCGTGGGTAATAAGCAGTGCGGTTTTCTTTTTGCTACGGATAATTTCGCAGATATCGGCGGAAACCATAAGTCTTGTCTGATAGTCTAAGGCACTGAAGGGTTCATCCAAAAGCAGAAGCTCCGGGTTTAAGGCAAGGGTACGGATTAAAGCGGCACGCTGTTTCATGCCGCCGGACAGTTCGCTGGGTTTTTTGTCCTTAAAGCGGTACAGACCGTAATCCTGCATCATCTGCAGGACGGCGGAGGTGTTTTCAGGCGTCCGCCTGCCGGTGATTTCCAGTCCCAGCACGGCATTTTCGTAGACACTGCGCCATTCCAAAAGGTGGTCGCGCTGCAGCATATACCCGATTTTCGGCGATTTTCTGGAAATATCGTCTGAATGGAAAATGATTTCCCCGCTTTCCGGCCTTAAAAGCCCGTAGATAACGGACAGAAGAGTGGATTTTCCGCAGCCGCTGGGGCCTACCATGGCGACAAATTCACCGGAATTTATGGAGAAGCTGACATCCTTAAGCGCCGGTGTTTCCCCCTGCAGACTGTGGTAGGAATAACAGATTTTTTTTGCTTCCAGCAGAGGCTTTGGCATAGCTATCATCCTCTTTGTTTTATTCTTATTTTATGTATGCAAAGGGAAAGGGTGTAAGGTTATTGCATAAAATACAAAATTATGGTACTATCAAGTTTAGATTTTATTTGCGGAGGACAAAGCTATGGCACAGTTATGGGGCGGACGTTTTACCAAAGCCACCGAACAGAAAGTATTTGATTTTAATGCATCCATTTCCTTTGACAAAAATCTCTTTACCCAGGACGTGGAAGGAAGCATTGCGCATGCCGTTATGCTTGGGAAACAGGGCATTCTCACCGTAGAAGAGAAGGATGCCATTGTAAAGGGACTGGCAGGCATCAGGGAGGACGTAGAGGCAGGAAAGCTTGCCATAGACGAAACACAGGAGGACATCCACAGCTTTGTGGAGGCTACCCTGATAGAGCGTATTGGTGACACCGGAAAGAAGCTGCATACCGGACGCAGCCGCAACGACCAGGTGGCGCTGGACATGAGACTTTATACAAGAGCCCATGTCGTGGAAACGGACAACCGCTTAAAAGAGCTTCTGCACGTTATCTTACATACCATGGAGGAAAATCTGGAGACATACATGCCCGGTTTCACCCATTTGCAGAAGGCACAGCCGGTTACCCTGGCGCATCACTACGGTGCTTATTTTGAAATGTTCAAGCGGGACAGACTCCGCTTAAAGGATATTTATGCCCGCATGAATTACTGCCCGCTGGGCGCAGGCGCGCTGGCAGGCACCACCTATCCTTTAGACAGAAATTATACCGCATCCCTGCTTGGCTTTGAGGGTCCTACCTTAAACAGCATGGATTCCGTTTCCGACAGAGATTACCTGATTGAATATCTGGCGGCGCTTTCTACCATTATGATGCATTTATCCCGTTTTTCCGAGGAAATCATTATCTGGAATTCCAACGAATACGGCTTTGTGGAAATCGACGATGCCTATTCCACCGGAAGCAGCATCATGCCGCAGAAGAAAAACCCCGACATTGCGGAACTGGTAAGAGGCAAAACGGGCCGTGTATACGGAGCACTGATGTCCTTACTTACTACCATGAAAGGCCTTCCTTTAGCATACAATAAAGATATGCAGGAGGATAAGGAACTGACCTTCGACGCCATCCGTACCGTGGAAAACTGTCTGGAACTGTTTACCGGCATGCTGTCTACCATGAAGTTTAAGAAGGACACCATGGAACGCAGTGCGGTAAAGGGCTTTACCAATGCGACGGATGCAGCCGACTATTTAGTAAACCACGGCGTACCTTTCCGGGATGCCCACGGTATTATCGGCAGACTGGTGCTGTACTGCATCGATAAAAACAAGAGTATTGACGAACTGGGCATTGACGAGCTTCGCACTTTCAGCGACAAATTTGAGCCTGATGTGTACGATGCCATCAGCTTAAAGACCTGTGTGGAGAAGAGACTGACCTTCGGTGCACCGGGACCTTCCATGATGAAGGATGTTATTGCCCTGAACCGAAAGTACCTCGAAGAGGCATAAATACGTTTTTTATTTAATTTTAAATAAACAAGAAGAGGAGACTATTATGAGCGAGAAACTGAAAGTAGGTATTTTAGGCGGAACCGGTATGGTGGGACAGAGATTTATTTCTCTCCTGGAGAATCATCCCTGGTTTGAAGTAACCACCATTGCAGCAAGCCCCCGTTCAGCAGGAAAGACATACGAGGAGGCAGTCGGAGACCGTTGGAAAATGACCACGCCCATGCCCGAAGCCGTGAAGAAAATCATGGTTATGAATGTCAACGAGGTAGAAAAAGTAGCATCACAGGTGGATTTCGTATTCAGCGCCGTAGACATGACCAAAGAAGAAATCAAGGCGATTGAAGAGGCTTATGCCAAGACCGAAACCCCTGTTGTTTCCAATAACAGCGCACACAGATGGACACCGGATGTTCCCATGGTGGTTCCCGAAATCAACCCGGAGCATATGAAGGTTATCGAATTCCAGAAGAAGAGACTGGGTACCGAGAGAGGCTTTGTAGCCGTAAAACCCAACTGCTCCATCCAGAGCTACGCACCGGTTCTTACCGCATGGAAGGAATTTGAACCTTATGAAGTAGTGGCTACCACTTATCAGGCAATCTCCGGCGCCGGAAAGACCTTTAAAGACTGGCCGGAAATGGTAGGAAACATTATTCCTTACATCGGCGGTGAAGAAGAAAAGTCCGAGAAGGAGCCCTTAAGAATCTGGGGTGAAATCAAAGACGGCGTTATCGTACCGGCAGAGAGCCCTGTTATTACCTGCCAGTGCATCCGTGTACCGGTACTTAACGGACACACCGCAGCCGTATTTGTTAAATTTAAGAAGAAACCCACCAAAGAGCAGTTAATCGAGAAGCTGGTAAACTTCAAGGGACTTCCCCAGGAGCTTGCACTTCCCAGCGCACCGAAGCAGTTCATCCAGTATCTGGAAGAGGACAATCGTCCCCAGGTAGCTCTGGATGTGGATTTTGAAAACGGTATGGGCATCAGCGTAGGCAGACTTCGTGAAGACACCGTATACGACTGGAAGTTCGTAGGACTTTCCCACAATACCGTAAGAGGCGCCGCAGGCGGAGCCGTTCTCTGTGCAGAGCTGTTAAAGGCGCAGGGTTATATCACCAAAAAATAAAACGTAACTTAGGGGAGGCATTATGATTAAGGAGAAGCAGACCGAGTTCCTGAACACAAAAAATGAGGAATATCCGGGACAGGATAAACTGTTCCGGATGGTTTGTGACACCTCACATAATGCCTTTTTATATTACAATTTTAAGAAGGATGAAGTCATTACCATCGGCAACTGGGACGCTGCTTTTCCCTACATGGTAAAATCCGGAGAGGAGCTTTTCCTCCTTTTAAAGGAAGTGCCGGAAGAGGAAAGGGACTCTCTTAAAAATGCTCTTTTCCCGGAATATAACGGAGAAGAACGTGATTTTGCGGAATGCCGCTTAAACAACGGCAGAACCTGGCTTTCCTTTGAGAGCCGGGTCCTTTACGACAAAGAAAAAAATCCGGTGGATAAAATGATCTGCATAAAGGATATTACCCGTTTTAAAAACCAGCAGGAAGAACTGGAATACCTGTCCTATTACGACAACCAGACCGCTCTTTTCAACCGCAACTATTTTGTAAAGCTTCTGGGTGACATGGTAAAAAAAGCGGAAGAGGAACAGGTGATTGTCAGTGTTCTGATTGTGGATATTGACGACTTTAGGAAAATCAACGACGGTCTCGGTATGCTGGTAGGCGACGAAGTTATCCAGCAGTGCGGACAATTTTTAGGGATATTTTCCAGTGATAAATGCATTACCTGCCACATGAACAGTGATATTTTCTGTATGGCTGTCTATGATCCTGTGGGGGACAGAAGTGTAGAGAGTATTTATCATAAAATTCAGGAGAGGATGGCAAAGGGCTTTGTACTTAGTGACGGCACGGACATTCATCTGACCGTCAGTATTGGTGTGGCAGAGTATCCGGAAGCCTCCCAGTCCGTTTTAGAGCTGATTAACTGTGCGGAAATTGTCATGTTCAAGGCAAAATCCGGCGGCAAATCCTCTATCCAGTATTTTGATGCCCCCATTCTACAGGACTTTTTACAGAAGGCAAGCATTGAAAACCAGTTAAAGGAAGCTATATTCAACAATAATTTCTGTCTGTATTTCCAGCCGCAGTATTACACGAACGGAGAAAAACTCCGCGGCGTGGAAGCGCTTATCCGCTGGAGAAATCAGGAAAATAAAATGATCAGCCCGTCCGTTTTTATTCCCATTGCGGAAAAGAACGGCGCCATTATACCCATTGGCGGCTGGGTTATTGAAGAAAGTATACGGCAGTATGCAAAGTGGAGAGCCGAGTACGGCGTTTCCATGATTATGTCCATCAATATATCCGCGGTACAGTATAAACGCAAGGATTTTGTAAATAAACTGATGGAAATCATTCACACGTACGGAGTGGACCCGAAGGAAATCGAAATTGAAATCACGGAGAGCATCCTGATTGACGATTTCGCCGATGTAAAGGGAAAACTCATGCAGCTTAGGGAGTATGGTATCCGTATTTCCCTGGACGATTTCGGAACCGGTTATTCTTCCCTGTCTTACTTAAACGGTCTGCCCATAGACACTTTGAAAATCGACAAGAGCTTTGTGGACAGAGTCATGACGGACCGTTCCACCCGCATTATCATGGAGTCCGTGATTACCATGGTAAACAAGTTAGGCTACGAGACCATCGCAGAGGGTGTGGAGGAAGAAGAACAGCTTAATTACATGAAAGAAATCGGCTGCCATATTATCCAGGGCTATTATCTGGGAAAACCCATGCCCGGGGATGATCTGGAAAAGCTGTTACAGGAAATGGCAAAACGAGAGGGTAAATAATCTATGCTGCTTAACAGGGGTATGGAAGCTGCACAATTAAATCAGTATTATAACCGCCCGGGAAGCGGCATGGTGGTGGTTTACGGACAGAAGGGCATTGGCAAAACCTCTTTAATCCGGGAGTTTGTCCAGGATAAGCCTCATGTTTATTATCTGGCAAGGTCCTGCTCGGAGCGGGAACAGATTTACCGGTGGGGAGAGGAGCTGAAGGCTTACTACGGCATAAGTGGCGGATACCTTTCCTACGAAGATATTTTTTATTCTATACAACATGCGGGAAGCGGAAAAAGGGTTCTTGTCATCGATGAATTCCAGAACATCTTAAAAGCCGATTCCACATTCTTTCCTTCTTTGTATCAATTCTTGAAGAACCCGTCAAAAGAAGAATTTCTGGTTGTCCTGTGTTCTTCATCGGTCTGTTTTGTGGAAAACAATATGATAAAAAAGATGGGAGAGGCTGCTCATGGATTGCGCGGTCTTCTTAAACTGCGCAAATTACGTTTTACGGATCTGCGGCAGTATTTTCCGGCATACGACCTGAAGCAGTGCATCTGTCTGTATGCATTGCTGGACGGACTGCCGGGACTCTGGAAGCACATTGACACCACCCTTTCCGTCAAGGAAAATGTTGTACGGAACATGCTTGATACGGACGGCTTTTTCTTAAGAGAGGCGATGAGTGAGGTGTCAGAGGAGCTGCGAGAAACGGCAGTATACAATACGATTCTGACCGGGCTTGCGGAAGGGCGGAATACCTTGCAGGAGCTCTATTCGCATACCGGATTTTCCAGAGCGAAAATCAGTGTGTACTTAAAGAGTCTGATGGAACTGGAATTAGTGGAAAAGGTGTTTTCTTTTGATACGGAAGGACATGCCAACACGAAAAAAGGCTATTACCGGATAAAAAGCCACCTGGTGGATTTTTATTACCGTTTTGTATATCCACACGCAAGCGATGCGGAACTTTTGAGTGGGAAAGCATTTTATGAGAAATATATCGAAAAGGATTTCCGGGCATTTGTGGATGTGCATTTCAAGGAAATCTGCCGGGAGTATATGGAAGGGGAAAATACGGCGGGAAAGCTGCCGTTTGCTTTAACGAAAATCGGCGAATGGATTGGCAAGCAGGGCTGTGTGGACATTGTAGGCAGCACAGAAGGAGAGAACTACTTAATCGGAGCCTGCTTCTTTATGCCCATGGTCACCTATGAACTTTACGAAGAGCTGCTTTTAGCGGCAAAACAGGCAAAAATTGCCTACAGCTATATCTATTTGTTTGGAATAGACCGTTTTGATGGAAAACTCCTGCTGGAGGCAAGGGTGAAAAAGAACATCAGACTGGTGAATTTAGGAGAATAAGTTTGGGAAAAGCATTGATTATAACGGAGAAACCATCCGTGGCGCAGGAATTTGCCAAAATCTTAAAGGTATCCGGCAGACAGAACGGATATCTGGAAAACGAGTCCTACGTGATTACCTGGTGTGTGGGGCATCTGGTGGAGATGGTATATCCCGAAGAATACGACAGTAAATATAAAAAGTGGAAATTAGAGGATTTGCCGTTTCTGCCGAAGGACTATAAATACGGTGTGATTAAAAGCGTCAGCGGTCAGTACGATGTGGTGCATAAAATGCTTCACAGAGAGGATATTGATACCGTTTACTGGGCGGGGGATGCCGGAAAAGAAGGACAGACCATTGAGGAAAACATCCGTAACTTCGGCGGCGTAAGAGAAGGCATGCAGGAGCTGCGTGTGTGGATCGACTCCCAGACGGAGGAGGAAATCCTGCGCGGCATCAAAGAGGCAAAGCCCATGCGGGAATATGCCAATTTAGGCAAATCCGGCATCATGCGCACCATTGAAGACTATGCCATGGGCATCAATTTTTCCAGAGCCATGTCCGTGAAATACGGCAATCTCTTAAACGATGCGGCGGGGACGAAAAGCTACACCGCCATAGCGGTCGGCAGAGTTATGACCTGTGTTTTGGGAATGGTGGTTATCAGGGAGCGGGAAATCCGCAACTTTATTGAAACCCCATTTTACCGCATTGTGGGAAAATTTACGGATGCGGAAATCGAAGCGGAGTGGAAGACCACGGAGGAGTCGGCGTACTATGCCTCCCCGCTTTTATATAAGGAAAACGGTTTTGCAAAGGAAGAGGATGCAAAGGCCTTTTTGGAAAGCCTTGCCGGGAAAGAAGCCCGGGTATCCTCCGTTGAAAAGGGCATCAGCAAAAAGAAAGCGCCGCTTTTGTTTAACTTAGCGGAGCTGCAGGCGGAGTGCGCCAAGCGGTTTAAGATAAGCCCGGACGAAACCCTGCAGATTGCACAGGATTTATACGAAAAGAAGCTGACCACATACCCCAGAACGGACGCCCGTGTACTGTCGAGTGCCGTGGCAAAGGAAATCAGTAAAAACGTAAGCAGGCTAAAAGGGTATGAGCCGGTCAGCCAATTTGTCAATGCCATTATGCAGAGTGGCACGTACCGGAGTATCGGCAGATCGGTGTATACGGATGACTCCAAAATTACCGACCATTATGCCATTATTCCCACGGGACAGCTTACGGAATTAAATTCCGTAAACGGTCTGCACAGACAGGTGTATGACCTGATTGTGAGACGTTTCTTAAGCATTTTTTACCCGCCTGCGGAATACCAGACTGTGAAATTCATTGCCAAAATAGAAAAGGAGTCTTTCTTTGCCGGCGGTAAAATCTTAAAGTCCCCCGGTTATCTTTGCGTTTTAGGAAAAGAAGCGGCGGAAGAGAAGGACGAGGACGGCGGCGAAAAGGAAGAAGGCACCAATGCGAAAATGCTTCTTGCCATGATAGAAAAGTTGTCGGAAAACGATGTAGTGCCCGTGAAGGGCATGGACATTAAAGAGGGCAAGACCTCGCCGCCCAAGCGGTATACCTCCGGTTCCATGGTGCTTGCCATGGAAAATGCGGGACAGCTTATTGAGGACGAAGAACTGCGTGCCCAGATTAAGGGCTCCGGCATCGGCACCTCCGCAACCAGAGCGGAGATTATCAAGAAGCTGGTGCGGGTAGGGTATCTTAACCTGAATCGTAAATCCCAGGTACTGACGCCTACCATGCTGGGAGAAATGATTTTTGAAACCGTCAGCATGACGGTGCCGGAGCTGTTAAACCCCAAGATGACGGCATCCTGGGAAAAGGGACTGGACGGCATCACCAGGGGCACCGTGGATATGGGTGAGTACCGGGCAAAGTTAGAGGATTTTATCCGTAGGGAAACCCTTTCCATGGCGCAGACCGATAGGAAGCAGGAATTGATTAAGCGGATACAGCCCCTTACCGGCAGGGAGTCAAGAGGCGCTGCCGCCAGGAAAAAGCTGGGTATCAAATGTCCCTTATGCGACGGGGAAGTGGAAACCACACCCTTCGGTTACGGCTGCAGCAATTACCGGACAAACGGCTGCAAATTTTCCATCGGCACCATTGCCGGCAGGGATTTGACGGAAGAAGAGGTAACGAAGCTTTTAACGGAAGGAAAGACGGAAATCTTAAACGGCTTTGTTTCCAAGTTAAAGAAGAAGTTTTCCGCAGCCCTTATCTATAAAAAGGATGAGAACGGCATACCCTCCATCCAGTTTGATTTTTCCGGCAATGTGCCGGACGTGCTGGAAGGCGTTGCCTGTCCGGTCTGCGGAGAGTCCATAGAAATCATGCCTTACGGCTACACCTGCCGCAGACACCGGGAAAACCCGGAGGCATGTTATTTTTCCATCGGAAAGATTGCCGAGAAGCAGCTCTCGAAGCAGGATGTAACGGAGCTTATAAAGAACGGACACACCCAGACACTCCGGGGATTTAAGTCCAAGAACGGCAAGAAATTCGATGCGGTGCTGACCCTTACGGAGGAGGATGGCAGAAAGAAGCTAAAGTTTGACTTTGAACATGTGGAAGCCAAGAAGGTGAAGGATGCGGTCTGCCCCTTATGCGGCGGCGACATTGTCCAGACGCCCTTCGGCTACGGCTGTGCGGCATATGACAAAAACAATCCCGAAAGCTGCCGGTTTTCCATCGGCAAAATTGCCGGTGTGAAATTAAAGGAAGCTTCGGTGAAGGAGCTTTTGCAGAACGGCAAAACCTCTCCCATCCAGGGCTTTGTCGCCAAAACCGGCATGATGTTTGAGGCGGCGCTGAAGCTGGACGAAGAAAAAAAGGTGGTTTTCGATTTCCCAGAAAAGGAAGAACCGAAGGAAACCACGGTGAAATGTCCCAAGTGCGGGCAGCTCATGAAAAGGGACAAATGGCGTTACCTCTGCGAATGCGGCTACAGCCAGTTCCATACCGTAGCGGGCATTGCTCTTACGGATGAGCAGATGACGCAGATTTTCACCGAAGGCCGCACGAAGGAGCTCATCCGGGGCTTTACCTCCAAAGCCGGAAATGTGTTCGATGCGTTCCTTGTCTTAAAGCAGGACGAGAACGGCAAGGACAATATTTCCTTTGATTTCAACGGAGTGGGAGATAAAACGGAACAGACGCCGGAAAGACAGCCCGGACAGGAAAAGATACAAAACGCAGAGGAACAATCTGAACGGGAAATGCCACAAGATATGGAGCATGACAATATAAATAACAAGGAGAACAAAGATGGAAGCTTGCAAGATCAGTAACATGTATACTTTGTCCGAGACCATAGCGGCCGGACTTTTTGAAGGAGCAGAGTACCCCTGGGAGGTACTGCCGAAAATCCATGATTTTATTTTGGAGCTGGGCAAAAGCCTTCCTGCGGACAAATTTGAAAAAAGAGGCGAGGATATCTGGATTGCAAAATCTGCAACGGTTGCTCCCACAGCCTGCTTAAACGGCCCGTTAATCGTGGATGAGGATGCGGAAATCAGACACTGTGCGTTTGTCAGAGGCAACGCCATTGTGGGAAAGGGTGCCGTTGTGGGAAATTCCACCGAATTGAAGAATGTGGTTTTATTTAACAAGGTGCAGGTGCCCCATTACAATTATGTGGGAGACAGCGTTTTGGGCTTCAAATCCCATATGGGAGCCGGATCCATTACCTCCAACGTAAAGAGTGACAAGACCCTTGTGGTGGTAAAATCCGTGGACGAAAAAATTGAAACAGGCCTTAAGAAAATGGGTGCCATGCTGGCGGATCATGTGGAAGTGGGCTGCAATTCCGTCTTAAATCCCGGTACGGTAATCGGCAGAAACTCCAATATTTACCCGACTTCCTGCGTAAGAGGCTGCATTCCCGCAAATTCCATCTATAAAAACGAGAAGGAAATTGTAGAAAAAGCAACAAGTTTTTAAAAAAAACTGGATTTTTTGCGGTAAATATGAGAAAATGATGTTTGCGAGAAGAAATGGCAGAGTAAGTGCATGACTTTGCTGTTTTAGATATTACATAGTTGAAAGGAGATTTCACATGATTTACTCAAAAGAAGTTGAAGAAATGTGTACAGTTGCACAGGGCGTACATCATGGATGTGCACCTATCCCTGAAGAAGCAAAATGGGTTCAGGCAAAAAAAGTAGAAGATGTTTCCGGCTTGACACATGGTGTTGGCTGGTGTGCACCTCAGCAGGGCGCATGCAAGCTTACTCTGAATGTTAAGGAAGGTATCATCCAGGAGGCTCTGGTTGAGACCGTTGGATGTTCCGGTA
>OHKO01000423.1_pt1 | contig 13912 bp, 8 predicted proteins | sample 1568851 | NCBI WGS metagenome assembly OHKO01 (sample SAMEA3879549, study PRJEB24766) | human gut metagenome | biome: human-associated habitat; feature: feces | place: USA | collected 1985/1987 | reverse complement strand
GATGGTGAAGATGTTGAAGATGCTGCCTAAAATGAGCATAGTCCAGACGCTTTTGGCGAGCGGCAGATAGGACAGGCTGAGATTAATTGCCGCAAGCACAGGCATAGCGGTCATGGTGTTATAGATTTTGCCGTCTGCTATGGCGAAGCTGGCAGTGAGCATTACGCTGCCTAAAATCATCGGCAACAGTGAGGCGCAAAGCAGCTGTGTGTTGCCGGGATTATATTGCTGCAGCCTGCTGCGCCAGAGAAAGCGCCCGAAAAGCTTATAGAGGATTAAGGCATAAAGTGTTATCAGAATGCCGCTGGCAAGTGTATCCATGCCGCCGAAGCCGATGATAGCAACAATAAAATGAATTACAAAAAAGCCCAATGCCCCCAAAAAGAAGAAGAGCTGATTATAGAGCCAGTACCAAAAGGCTAATGGCAGAAAAGTACGCATGGCAGAACCTCCTCACATAATGTATTAAGCAAATTTATTGGTCACTTTTATTATAATATGATTGAGAGGAAAATGCTATGCTTTTGCCTCTTTGGGTAAAATTAGCTTGAAATTTTGCTGAGAATATAAAAAGTCCGATTCGTCTGTGATGACAAATCGGACTTTTTTATGTGGCTAATTTTTTAGGCTTATACAATTATTCCTCAACGTAGTTGTTGGCTTTATCATAAAGCGCAGCAACCTCTTTGGAAGGACCGCCGCTGAGCAGGGAAACGATGACACCTGCTACAAGGCTGGCAAAAAAGCCGGGGATAATTTCGTAGATGCCGGTGGAGGCTGCCATAGTCAGGTACCAGCCGATATCGACAACAGCACCGACGATGATGCAGGCTACAGCACCCTGGAAGGTGAAGCCGCGCCAGAAAAGGCTGAGCATGATAGCAGAGCCGAAGGCTGCACCGAATACGCCCCAGGCGTTGGCAACCAGCTCCATAATGCTGCCTGCACGCGGGGAATCGGCAATAAGCAGCGCAACGAAGGAGATAACGAGTACGACGATGCGGCCAGCCCAAAGCATTTCCTTGTCACCGGACTGGTATTTGCGGATTACAGGCTTATAAACGTCGCTGGCAAAGGCAGAAGCGGAAGCGAGCAGCTGACTGGAAGCAGTACTCATGGAAGCTGCCAATACGCCGGAGAGCAGGATACCGCTCATCAGAGCCGGGAAAATGCTGCGAACCATGGCGATGAATACCAGAGAGTTTTGGTTGATGTTTTCATCCATGCCCAGATACATACGGCCTACTACGCCTACCATGGTAGCGAAGAAGCAGATGAGGGCGGTCCAGCTGATAGCGATAACAGCGGATTTCTTCATTTCCTTTTGGGATTTGAGGGACATGAAGCGGATGATGATATGCGGCATACCGAAGTAGCCCAGACCCCAGCCGAAGCCGGAGATAATATCAGAGGTTTTGGCAACCGGATTCCAGTAATCGGGCGGAATGCCGGCAACAGCCTGCGGATTGATTAAGGATACTGCGAAGATAGGTGCAATCAGCAGAGAACCTAAAATCATCAGGCCTTGGTAGAAGTCGGTCCAGCAAACAGCGGAGAAGCCGCCTAAGAAGGTGTAGCCGATGATGATAAAGGCTGCCACATACATGGTGTAGGTCTGATCAATGCCGATAACGGTGTTGAACAGAGTACCGCAAGCCTTGATGCTGGATGCGGAATAAATAGTGTAGGCAATAAGGAAAACGATTGCACAGATTACCTGCAGCACGTGGGACTTAGATAAAAAGCGGTTGCTGAGGTACTGCGGAATAGTGATGGCATCGTTGGCCACAATGGAAAAACGGCGCAGGCGCGGTGCCTGAAAAATCCAGCTTAAGGAATAGCCGGTGAGCAGGCCGATACTGATCCAGGCCTGACCGAGGCCGAGAGCGTAGATAGATGTCGGCAAGCCCATGAGCACCCAGGCGCTCATATCAGAAGCACCGGCAGAAAGAGCGGTTACCCACGGTCCCATCTGACGGCCGCCGAGAAAGTAGGTTTTTTCACCACCCTGACGATTTTTATAGAAGAACCAGATGCCGATTGATAGCATGAAGAACAGGTAGATAATGAATACTACCATTTCTGTATAATTCACAAACACCCCTCCAAAATTTAAGAATAGATAACATTATTATACACTTAATCTTTGTGCTACTGCAAGCAAATAATAAAAATAAAGTGTTTAATCTGCGGCGGACAGTGTTTTGAGGACTAATCCGAACACTGCTTGCTGCTGATTAAGCACTGAAAGTTTACCATGTGAAATATGTATAAGCTGTAAAGAGAGTCAGAATGATGATTTCGCAAAGCAGGACTGGCTTAAGCGTTTTGAAAAAGTTGGCTTTAAAATAATCGACGGTGATAACAAGACACATATGCGTCGGTGTGAGCATCTGTCCGGCAATACCGAAGGCCATGGCAACGCCGGCCAGGTTCAGGCTGCCTGTCTGCATAGCGGCGACAATGGGCATAACGATGGCCACGTGTCCTTGCGACATACCTGTAAGCACGCCGATGATGAAGCTGACGCAGGCGATGATAACAGGCACCGGCAGTGGAGAGCTTTGGAAGGCTGCGACGATTTCCTGCAGCACGTGGGTGACGGTCAAAATCTGAATGAAGTAGAGGATGCAGAGCACATTGAGAAACATTTTGATGTCCAGCGCACCGATAACAACATCCTTGAGGCCAACCTCGCGCTTAGTAAAGCGCAGGACCAGAAACAGGCAGGCTGTGACCAGGCCCATGCCGGCGGAGGCATTAAAGCCGCAGAATACTACGAGAATAAAGGTTATAATGACAGGCGAAAGCGCCAGCCATAAATCCTGCATACCCTGACTGTCATTGGCAATTGCTTCAGTACGGCTGCTGTCCGCTTTGATGGGGCGGATGAGAACAAACCAGCCGGCGGAGAAGGCCAGGACGGTGAGCCAGGCCAGATGCAGGATGAATTCACTGTAGCTGACACCGGCAATGTTGCAGGCCATTATCATACCGGGGATAATCGGACTGGAAAATTCAAAGATATGGCGGAACCAGAAATTGATGGCTGCCTTGTGGTCCTGTTCGATAGGCAGATTTTTGCTGGCTTCCTCTACAATGGGAGCCGAAAAGCGCGCGCCGCCCAATGATGGCAGCAGTCCTAAGAAGGCAGGCATCACGGCCAGGGTTACCTTAGCGCTGGAAAAGATGCGCTGCAGCGCCTGCACCATACCGGCCAGTGCACCGCTGGTGCGCAGCTCGATTTCCAGGCACATGACAAAATAGAGGGCAAAAAGAATATCATAGGTGCGCGGCATTGTTAATGTTTCGCGTAATGCCTGCACCAGATACGGCAGCTCCGGTGCTTTCATCAGCCAGATAAAAATACCGCTGGTGAGCATACAGGGGCCGATGGGAATGTGACGCCTCAGCATGAGGATAATCATGAGCATGGCGATTGTAAGCAGAAGAAATATATTCATAAACAGTTTTTCCTTTCGGTTGCGTAATTGTTGGCAAATACCAAGTAATTGCTGATGATGTTTATTTATTATACACCCTGCCACAAAAAAATCATAATAAAACTGTAAAAAATCTTAGTATGGGATGCAAATAATGCTATAATGTAAGCAGAGATACAGAAACGGAGGTCAGATTATGCAGATAGAAAGATTAAGGCTGAAGAATTTCCGTTGTTACGATGAGCTTGATATTGATTTTGAACCTAGGCTGACAGTTATTGTAGGTGAAAACGGCAAGGGCAAGACGGCGATTTTTGATGCGCTGGCAATTGCTCTGGAGCCCTATCTGCGCAGCTTTGATGCTAGTGGCCGGCAAATTACTCACCAGGATGTACGGCGTGTGCCTGTTTATAAAAAGGATATGCGTCATATTGATGGTATGGAATGCCATTATCCGGTAGAAATTAAGCTGGAGGGTGAGGTTTACGGCAAAAAGCTTACCTGTACCCGCCGCCTGCTGGAGGGTAATGTGCCTGAGGATGATGCTGATGAGCTGTGCGAACGTGGCTGTGCATTGGCGCACGATGCCAGGGAGAACGGCAACAGGCTGCTGCCGGTGTTGGCCTATTACGGTACTCAGCGTATTTGGGTAGACAGCAAGCTGATGACAAATTTTCATAAATCGCTGATTGAACGCAATGTAGGCTACGAGGAATGCCTAGAGCCGTCTTCTTCCTACAGCACCTTTGGCAAATGGTTTGAGTACGTTACCAAGTGTGCGCAGTCAGAGCAGCAGTACAGCGCAGAGGTGAAGCGCAATGTGATGCTGAAGAATGCTATTCAGAACGCTGTAGATGTGTGCCTGGAAAGTACCGGCCTGCGTGATTTGTATTATAATTATCGCTTGAAATGCTTTGTTGTCAGTCATCCCGATATGGGTGAAATGGTGGTAGATGAATTGAGCGATGGCTTCCGCAGTATTATCAGCATGGTGGCTGACCTGGCCTATCGCATGGCGCGTCTGAATCCGCAGCTGCGTGAGGATGCGGTAACCAAGACTCCGGGGCTTGTATTGATTGATGAGGTAGAAATGCATCTGCACCCGCTGTGGCAGCAGACGGTACTGCTGGATTTACAGAAAACCTTCCCGATGGTACAGTTTGTGGTGACTACGCATAGTGCGCAGGTGCTTAGCAGCGTGCCGGCAGAGAGCATACGTGTATTGGCTTGGGGCAAGCAGTTCGAAGGCGTGCGCCACGTAGATTTTTCCTTGGGCGCCAACAGCTATCAGCTGCTGCAGGATATTCAGAATGTGAGCCCGCGTCCGCAAGCTCTGCCGATTGTGCAGGATTTAAAGCGTTATCTGCAGCTGGTGAGCGAGGATGCCTGGGATACGCCGGAAGCGCTGGAGCTGCGCAAAAAGCTGGATAAATGGTCCAAGGGCAAGGAGCCTGCTCTGCTGCGTGCGGATATGGATATCCGTATGCGTCAGTTCCGCAGGAGGCGCTCATGAAACGTGTTTATAAAAGCAAGGAAGAACCTGAGCTTCTCAGGCATTACCGTCTGCATAATCCCGAGGAAACCTGGGAGCATTTCCGCCGTCGCTGCCGCAAGGGCTATAAACAGGTGCGGGAAGCAATTTTGCGTGACCAGCACGGCCTTTGCGCCTACTGCGAGGTCGGTATTAAGCTGGCGGAGGAGGAAGGCGAGGTTGATGACTTCCGCGTGGAGCATTTTTATCCGAAAAACGCCACGCAGGAGCATGGGCACAACTATCATCTGGATTGGCGCAATCTGTTGGGCGTGTGCCACGGCGGCAGTCAGCCCTATGTACCTGATCCCGAGTGGCGCTATTCCAGCCAGAAGCGTGACCGCAGCTGCGATGTGCCCAAGGGTGGGCGTGAAATTACAAAATATATCCTCAATCCGCTGAAGATTCCCGGAAAAATCCGTCTGTTCCGTTATGCGGAGCATAGCGGGCGGATGTACGTAGACGAAGACACCTGCCCCAAAGATTTGCAGGGTAAGGCGCGCAGTACCATCCGCGAGCTGAACTTGAACGCGCCGCGGCTGATGCGCATGCGTCGTGAGGTAATCCATACGCTGGAGGACCAGATAAGTGATGAGCTTAGTAAGGGCCGTGAGCTGGATGAAGTTTTGGAAATGCTGGCGACCATCTGTCTGGTGCCTGATTATAATGGCGTGACGCTGCCGTTCTTTTCCGTTATCCGTTGGTATCTGGGCGAGGCAGCGGAAGAAGTTATCCGTTCGAGCGGAGCAAAGCTATAGCGTTCAAATCCTGTCTGCGATGCAGGCAGGATTTTTTTCGTCCATGAAGAATAATATAAAATGGTTCTTGAAGCATGAAATTTTGATAAATACACTATAAAAAAGGAGAATAGAGAAATGCAAGTTACAAATAAGGCTTTCAAGGCTTACGATGTACGTGGTGTTTACCCTACGGAGGTTAATGAGGAAATGGCTTACCGTATGGGACGCATTTTTTCAGCAATGTTTGCTGCAGAAACTGTTGTTGTCGGACATGATATCCGCCTGAGCGGCAGAGCATTGGTAGATGCGCTGACAGAGGGACTGCGCCATGGCGGTACCAAGGTTATTGATATCGGCCAGTGTGGTACAGAAATGATTTATTTTGCTACCGCGCATCTGAAAGCAGATGGCGGTATTATGGTTACTGCCAGCCATAATCCTAAGGAATACAATGGCATGAAGCTGGTGCGTCGTGATGCGCGTCCTGTTTCCAGCGATACCGGTCTGAGGGAAATTGGTGAGATGGTTGCTACTACAAAGCCGTTTGCACATCAGGTGGTAGCAGGCAAGACTATGGGTGCCTTGGAGCAGCTGGATATTATGCCTGCTTATATTGAGCATTTACTGACTTACGTTGATACGAGTGTGCTCAAACCGATGAAGATTGTTGCTAACCCCGGCAATGGTGGTGCTGGCCCGATTTTGAAGGAGCTGGCTAAGCATTTGCCGTTTGAGTTTATTACGCTGAACGAAACGCCTGACGGCACCTTCCCCAATGGTGTGCCTAACCCGCTGCTGCTGCCAAATCGTGAGGCTACGGCCAAGGTTGTGCGCGAGAGTGGTGCTGATTTGGGTATTGCCTGGGATGGCGATTTCGACCGCTGCTTCCTTTTTGACGAGAAGGCAGATTTTATCGAAGGCTATTATATTGTCGGCCTGCTGGCGGAGGTTTTCCTGCACAAGGAGCCGGGTGCGAAGATTATGTTCGACCCGCGCCTGACCTGGAATACGGAAGCTATTTTACAGCGTGACGGCGGTGTGCCTGTGCGCTGTAAGAGCGGCCATGCCTTTATGAAGGAATGCATGCGCAACAATGACGTGCTGTACGGCGGCGAGATGAGTGCGCATCATTATTTCCGCGATTTCTCCTGCTGCGACAGCGGCATGATTCCTTGGCTTTTGGTAACTGAGCTGATGTGCCGCAGCGGTAAAAAGCTCAGCGAGCTGGTAGGCGAGCGCGTTGCTATGTATCCCTGCAGCGGTGAAATAAACCGCAAGGTTGCTGATTCCGCAGCAGTACTGGCAGAGCTGGGCAAAAAATATGCTGACGGCGAGCAGGATCACCTGGACGGCCTGAGCGTTGCTTATGATAACTGGCGCTTTAATGTGCGTGTATCCAATACGGAGCCTGTAATGCGCCTGAACGTAGAAACTAAGGGTGATAAGGAGCTGCTTGCTGCGAAGACAGCAGAATTATTGAAAGTTATTGGCGGCGAAGAAGCTTAACTTTCCTGAGTATCCGTGTTTTTTCGTAAAGCACTGCCTGCAGCGTTGCTGCTATGCATATATTTCATTTGAGTCTGTAAAGGAGATAAGATTAAATGTTTAAACCTGTACGTAAAGCCGTTATTCCGGCAGCAGGCCTGGGCACACGCTTTTTGCCTGCTACCAAAGCAACTCCGAAGGAGATGCTGCCTATTGTTGATAAACCGACCATCCAATATATTATCGAAGAGGCTCTTGCCTCCGGCATTGAGGATATCCTGATTATTACCGGCCGCAGCAAGCGTGCCATTGAAGACCATTTCGACCGCAGCATCGAGCTGGAGCTGAACCTGGAGGCCAGCGGCAAAACCAAGGAGCTGGAGCTAGTTCGCAAAATTTCTGATATCCGCATTCACTATATCCGCCAAAAGGAACCGCGTGGACTTGGCCATGCTATTTTGTGCGCTAAGCATTTTGTGGGCGATGAACCCTTTGCTGTATTGCTGGGTGACGACGTTGTTGACAGCCAGGTGCCTGCGCTGAAGCAGCTGATTGATGTCTATGATAAAACCGGTGCCAGCGTTTTAGGCGTGCAGGAGGTGCCGCAGGAGAAGGTATCTGCTTATGGCATTGTTGCCGGTGAACCGACTGGTGAAGCACGCACTGTTAAGGTAAATGATATGGTAGAAAAGCCTGCGGTAGAAGAAGCGCCTTCTCGTCTGGCGGTTTTGGGACGTTATGTAATTACACCGGAAATTTTCCCGATTCTGGAGCAAACTCAGCCCGGCCGTGGTAATGAAATCCAGCTGACCGATGCGCTTAAGGTATTGGCTAAGAAGCAGCCGATGTATGCTTATGACTTTGTAGGCCGTCGCTATGATGTGGGTGATAAGCAGGGCTTCCTGGAGGCAACTGTAGAAATGGCGCTGAAGCGTCCTGACCTGCGTGACAAGTTCCTGTATTATCTGCAGGGAATTGTTGCCAAGGAGAGCAAATAAGCGATGAATATCCTTGTCACCGGCGGAGCAGGTTATATTGGCTCCCATGTAGTGGAGGAGCTGCAAAAGAGCGGCTTTACTCCTATTGTTTATGATAATTTTTCTACCGGCCATGAGGCAGCAGTGCCTGACGAGGTACAGCTGGTAGAGGGTGATATCCATGATGTGCGTTTTGCCAAGCATATCATGGAGCAGTTTAAAATTGACGCGGTAATTCATTTTGCTGCCAGCAGTCTGGTAGGTGAATCTATGACCGACCCGGCGAAATATTATTTTAATAATGTTGAAGGCAGCCTGCATCTTTTAGAGGCTATGCGTGGTGCCGGTGTGGACCGCATGGTATTTTCTTCTACCGCAGCTGTTTACGGTGAGCCGGAAGCAGTGCCTATTACTGAGGATAGCCGTCTGGCACCGACTAACGTTTACGGCCGTACCAAGCTGGTAATTGAAGGCATGCTGGCGGATTATGATCATGCCTATGATATGCGTTATGTAGCTTTGCGTTATTTTAACGCTGCCGGTGCTTCCCCGACGCGCGATATCGGCGAGGACCACAGCCCGGAAAGCCATCTTATTCCGCTGATTCTGAAAACAGCGCAGGGAGTGCGCAAGCAGGTTTCTATTTTCGGTACCGATTATCCGACGGCTGACGGTACCTGTGTGCGTGACTATATTCATGTCTGCGATTTGGCGAAGGCGCATGTGCTGGCGCTCAAACATCTTTTGAGCGGCGGTAGCAGCCGTGTGTATAACTTGGGCAGTGAAAACGGCTTCAGTGTACGCCAGATGATTGACAGCGCCAAAAAGGTTACCGGCGTTGACTTCCCCGTTGTAGAGGAGGCGCGTCGTGCCGGTGATCCCGCAGTGCTCATTGCTTCTTCGGCTAAAATTCGTGAGGAGCTTGGCTGGGAGCCGCAGCATAGCAGTGTAGATGAGGTTATCAGCACTGCGTGGAAGTGGCATAAGGGCCATCCGCATGGCTATTGCGGCTAAAAGTAAATAAGTGCATACTAAAAAACCGGTTTCCCAGGCTTTTAAGCCGATAGGGAAACCGGTTTTGTTATGCGTCATATTCTGCGCCTGCACAGATATTTTACATAGCTATCTGCTTATTTGCGTTTGTTGAGAAACTTGCCGATGTCGAAATGCTTGCCTGCCAGCAGGCAGTCGATACGCGCGGTAACTACATCGTTATTGCTGAGCTGACGTGCTTTAATCAGCGAGCGGCGGATGGCAGGCGTGATGAATTCCTGTCCCCAATCGTCTATGATGCCGCAGGCAATGCCACGCGGCAAATCGAAGATGGATTCCAGGGCAGCGCAGATAATAGCATCGCTTTCACCCGGATGTGTGTTGAGATAACGCAGCGGTACCAGCAGGTCGTTTTGTTCTACGCAGTAGCGGGGCAGGTCTGCTTCGATTTGACGCAGCACGCGTTCGGAGCGCTGCTCGCCTTCGTAGGAAAGCAGGTACGGGAACAGCGGTGTTTCGTCCGGATGCGCCAGCCAAAAATCGAAAAGCCGCGGCCAAATGTCTATATCAAGCTCCACTGCCAGGTTGCACAGCTGGTAATCGAGCTTATCATCCTTGATTAAATTATTTTCTATTTCCGGCTGCCAGTCCTTGCGGTAGATGATTTTTTCGCAGGCGGCAATCTGTTCATGGCATTGATTAAGAGTGAGCTGCATATGGTTCTGCTCATCGCAAAGCTGCTGCAGCGCCGTAACGTAGCTGATTAAATCAAGTACATCCTCCGGTTTGCTGACATGTGCTTCCGCCTGTTCAATCAGACAGGTAAGCAGCTTGTTCAGATGGATATCGCTGATGTTGAATTGCTCTTCGATAACTTCTGCTGGGAAGTGATTGAGCATAATCAGATAATTGCCCACGATGATAACAGCGCTTTTATACTGTGCGTAGTTAAGTGGCTGCGCCAGCTGTTCCTCTAAATGTGTTTCTCTGATGAATTTGACGGACAGCGGCGGATATTCTACGTCGATATCGGGACCGTTTTGCAGTAGCCAGAGGCGTTCCTCCTCATCACGGCAGTGGCAGTCGGTAATGCTGAAAACCTTGCCCCAGCCGCTGGTGCAGCGGATAAGCTCCCAGATAGCATTTTGCGGGTTGAAATTGGTTACGCGGCAGGAATATAAAAAGGCGAAGGTAAATTCCTCGCAGTGCGCTATGCGCAGCAAATCCTGCCATAGCTCCGGCTCCTGCTGACAAATTTTTTCCATGCCGTACATGCCGAAAAGCAGCAGGGCGAATTTTACCTGCTCACGTCCGTCGGCGTTGTAGAAAAAGCGTCGCGCCAGATCAAAGGCAACACTGTTGATATCATTTTGGTCTAAGGCTTCAATAAAGGGATCGCAATATTCCGCAAAGGCCATGCCCTTTAGTTCATTGTACAGTTTGCTGCGCTGCTGGGTGGTAGGCTCGTTCAGATAAGCCTGCAGCAGCTTGAGCAGTATGCTGGCGGATTTGGGATTGGGCAGGTTGCCCATTGTATAGTGAAAGGCATCCTCGGAGCCAAGGGGACGGGGAATAGTGGCGTAGCGGTCATCGCACAGATTGGTAGCAGTAAAGCGGCCATGCTCGTCCAGATGGCTGTTTACGTATTGATAGATTGTCTGCTTCATGTGCTCACCTCGTAATAAAAATATGTATTGCATCTGCTGTTTTTAAAAAAGCAAAGAGTAACTATATCATAACATAGAGGAAAAATAATGACCAGCAAAAAAAGTAAGGCTGCTGTAGCAGCGGAAATCCGCCATGGCAGCAGCCTTAAGTTTAAGCGTATGCAATTTACATTTGAGTTTTGATTTCCAGTAGGCAGTCGCCGCTTTCTACGCGTTCGCCTGCAGCTACATGGATAGCGCTGACGATACCGGAAATCGGTGCCGAAAGCGTGGTTTCCATCTTCATAGCTTCGGTAACAATCAACGGAGTGCCCTTGGTAACGGATTGGCCTTTTTCTACCAGCACCTTGACAACGGAGCCGGAAAGAGAAGCGCCGATTTCACCCATGTTGCCTTTTTCTGCTTTTTTGCGGGTAACAGTGGTAGTCTTGGCGTTGCGGTCCTTGATTTCGATTTCACGTGGCAGGCCGTTGAATTCGAAGAAGACGGTACGCATACCGGCAGCATTGGCTTCGGAGATGTGGTCCAGCTTGATAACGAGCACTTTGCCCTGTTCAATCTCAACCTTGATAACCTCGCCCGGAGTCATGCCGAAGAAGAAGGTAGGAGTATCGAGAACGGATACATCGCCGAATTGGTTGTAACGGTTTACCCAGTCGGTGAATACCTTCGGATAGAGGCAGTAAGCGCTTACTGCTTCGTCCGTGGTAGGTGCTTCCAGCTCTTTGAGCTTAGCACGTACATCCTCAAAATCTACCGGAGGCAGTACTGCGCCCGGACGCTCGCTGATAGGTGCACGTCCTTTGAGTACCAGCTTCTGCAGCTTTTCGGGGAAGCCCTGGTATGGAGTGCCGATGCGTCCTTCGAAGAATTCCACAACGGAAGCCGGGAAGTCCAGAATATCGCCCTTAGCATATACATCTTCTTCCGTCAGGTCGTTCTGCACCATGAAGAGTGCCATATCACCGACAACCTTGGAGGACGGAGTAACCTTGATTAAATCGCCGAACATCATAGATACGCGGTGATACATATCCTTGATTTCCTCCCAGCGATGGATGAGACCCAGAGCCTGTGCCTGCTGTTTGAGGTTGGTATATTGTCCGCCGGGCATTTCGTGTACGTAAACCTCGGGGTTGGGGAAGTTTTCGGTTCTGTCGGCTGCCTTGTAGTAGGGGCGCACGGTTTCCCAATAACGGGACAGCTCGTTCATAGCGTCTACATCAAGACGCGGTTGGCGCGGATGGCCACTGAGAGCGTAGTACAGGCTGCTGCCGCTGGGTTGGGAGGTACCGTTGCTCATAGCGCTCATAGCAGTATCTACGATATCAACGCCGGCATCAATTGCACGCGCGTAGGTGTAGATAGCGTTGCCGCTGCCCTCGTGGGTGTGCAGATGGATAGGCACGTTGACATAGGATTTGAGGCTGCTTACAAGGCGGTAAGCTGCTTCAGGCTTCAGCAGGCCTGCCATATCCTTGATGGCGATAATGTTGGCGCCGGCTTTTTCCAGCTCTTTAGCCATATTGATGTAGTAATGTAAATCGTATTTATCGCGGTTGGGGTCGAGAATATCGCCGGTGTAGCACAGTGCTGCCTCTGCTACCTTGCCGCATTCGCGGACGGTGTCAATCGACAGGCGCATATTGTCCAGACCGTTGAGGCTGTCGAAGATACGGAAAACGTCGATACCGTTCTTGGCTGCCAGCTTGATGAACTGCTTAACAACATTATCCGGATAGCTGGTGTAGCCTACGGCGTTGGCACCGCGCAGCAGCATCTGGAAGAGAATGTTCGGTGCAGCCTGACGGAACTGTGCCAGACGCTGCCAGGGGCTTTCGTCGAGAAAGCGATAGGCTACGTCAAATGTAGCGCCGCCCCAGCATTCAAAGGAGAAGAGTCCGGGCAGCTTACCGGCGGTGTCGCGCATAACGCGCAGCATATCGGCAGTACGCAAGCGGGTTGCGAAGAGGGACTGATGCGCATCACGGAAGGTGGTGTCTGTGAGCAGAACCTCCTGCTGTGCCAGTACCCATTCAGCCAGACCTTCAGGTCCGCGGGTATCAAGAACGTGCTTAGCACCCAGCGCCAGAATGCCGTTGTAGGGTTTGGGCATATTCAGCGGTGCAAAGTCCGGTTTCGGTTGTACGCCGACGTTGGAATAACCGTTGACGGTAATGTCAGCGATGTAGTTCAGCAGCTTGTTGCCGCGGTCCAAGGTTTTTTGGAAGACAAACAGCTCCGGTGTATTATCAACAAAGTCGGTAGTATAATCGCCCTTGATGAAGTGCGGGTTCTGCAGTACGTTTTCCAAAAACTGGATATTGGTTTTGACGCCGCGGATACGGAATTCTTTTAAGCAGCGCAGCATCTTGGTAATTGCGATCTGGTGAGTGAGGCCCCAGGTGGTAGCCTTAACCAGCAGAGAATCGTAGTACGGAGTGATGACGGAACCGGTGAAGGCGTTGCCGCCGTCCAGACGGATGCCGAAGCCGCCGCCGCTGCGGTAGGTAATCAGCTTGCCGGTATCGGGCATAAAGTTATTGGACGGGTCCTCGGTGGTGATACGGCATTGGATAGCATGGCCGATGGTTTTCAAATCCTCCTGCTGCGGCAGGGCGATTTCCGGGCCGTGCAGGTTGTAGCCCTCGGCAATCTTGATTTGTGTCTGTACAATGTCGATACCGGTAATCTGCTCGGTAACGGTGTGCTCAACCTGAATGCGGGGGTTAACCTCGATGAAGTAGAACTTGCCGTCGGGCGTAGCCAAAAATTCTACGGTGCCGGCGCTGATGTAGTCAACATTTTTCATCAGCTTGACAGCAGCGTCGCAGATAGCTTTGCGCTGTTCTATAGGCAGAGCGAAGGCCGGAGCAATTTCAACCAGCTTCTGGTGGCGGCGCTGTACGGAGCAGTCGCGCTCAAACAGATGCATTAAATTGCCGTGGGTATCGCCGATAATCTGTACTTCAATGTGTTTCGGATTTTGCAGATATTTTTCCAGATATATTTCATCATTGCCAAAGGCTTTTTTAGCTTCACTTTTAGCCATGTCGTAGGCAGTTATGGCTTCTTC
>OHKO01000422.1_pt1 | contig 13916 bp, 12 predicted proteins | sample 1568851 | NCBI WGS metagenome assembly OHKO01 (sample SAMEA3879549, study PRJEB24766) | human gut metagenome | biome: human-associated habitat; feature: feces | place: USA | collected 1985/1987 | reverse complement strand
GATGCCCGCAAAGAACGCCGAGATGGCAAAGGTCAGCACCTTGTAATAGGTCACGTTGATGCCGGAGGCCGCCGCCGCGATGTAATCCTCGCGGATAGCCTGCACCGTGCGGCCGAAGCGGCTGCGCACAAACAGGAACATGATCGTCACGCAGACGACCATGATCCAGAACGCGCGGTCAAACGTCGAAAGTTTGAGGATACCGCTCATCGTCTTGCCGCCCCCGGTGATGGAAAAGTTGCAGAAACACACGCGGATGATTTCGGCAAAGGCCATGGTGACAATAGCCAGATAGTCGCCCCGCAGCCGCAGCGCCGGGATGCCGACCGCAACGCCCATAAGCCCCGCAGCCAGGCCGCCCGCCAGAATGGCGACAAGCAGCAGCCCTAAATCAGAAAGCCCATGCCCGGCCAGTGCGCCGGAGACGATGGCGGAGACATATGCGCCCACCGAGACAAAGCCCGCGTGGCCCATGGAAAACTCACCCATAAAGCCAACGACCAGGTTCAACGATGTGACCATGATGATGGTATAGCAGGCGGTGGTACAAATGCCCTGGATGTAGGTCGTGCTTTTGCCAAAAGCATTGAAGGTAAAGGTCAGCGTAATGGCCGCATACAGCAGCGTGACACCGACCAGATTCAGCCCATAGGAGGCCAGCCGTCGTTTCGTCATCTTGTTCACGCTCCCTTACACTTTTTCGCCGACATTCTTGCCCAGAATACCGGAAGGCTTGACCAGCAGAATCACGATCAGGGTGCCGTAGGTCACGGCCTCGTACCAGCCGGGGGCAAACAGCTTGACGAAGATTTCGATAAGACCAATCAGAATACCGCCCAGCATCGCGCCGGGGATGATGCCGATGCCGCCGAGCACAGCAGCGATAAACGCCTTCATGCCCATCATCGAGCCCATGTCATTCGTAACACGGGGGTAGGTTGCACAGTACATCATCGCGGCCACGGCAGCCAGACCGGAGCCGATGATATAAGCGGATTTATGATCCACGCCCTCCGGCTTTTTGGGGTGTGCAAAAGCTTCATAATTGCCACTGGAATAGTACATAAAAAAGCCTCCCTGCTTCCATATTTTCGTTTCACAGCCTTCAACGTGCTGTTCTCTATGGCAACAGTATACCCCGCAAAGAGAACTTGAACAACAAACAAACTTTGCCCGGTGTATAGATTTTTTACATCCACCCTCATTTGCTGGAAATGCGTACAAATTGTGACATAAAGCAAACCCTCTCAGGCGCTTCGCGCCAGCTCTCCCGAAGGGAGAGCTTTATCAGCGCTGACCGTAAGAGATACTTAAAAGCTCCCCCTGAGAGGGCAGACTTTCCCCGCACCGGGGGAAGATGTCACCGTAGGTGACAAAAGGGGGAATCTGGCAAAGCCGCAAGGCTTTGACTGAGAGGGTTTCTCTAAGCAAATCTTCCCATACAAAAAGAGAGCCGCCGCACAAGGTTCTGTGCAGCGGCTCTCCGGTGGATTTAGTTCATCTGTTCCAGAGCTTTTTTCAGGTTCTTTGCGATCTGGTCCGGGCAGCTGGTGCTGCGGAAGCCGCACAGCGTGCCGTCCAGACGGGCAATGGCGTCCTCTGCCTTCATGCCGGTAAGCAGCTGGCAGATGCCCTTCAGGTTGCCATTGCAGCCGCCGACGACCTCGATGGAAGCAATGGTGTGGTCATCGTTCAGCACAAAGTTGGTCTGCTTGGAGCAGGTACCCTTGTTCGGGAAGGAAAATTCCTTACTCATGGTCTTTACGTCCTCTCTCTTTTACGTTTTTCGGCGATGGCGCGCAGCTGCGCTGCGGCTTCGTCCGGTGCGGTACAGGTACCGATGGGGTGGGGGTGCTTGTGGTTGCGGCCATGGAAGTCCGTACCTGCGGTCGCCACAAGGCCGTACTGCTTGCACAGAGCAAGGCACTCGGCGCTGTCCTCCGGGCTGTTGCTGGGGTGGTACACCTCTATGCCGTCCACTGCGCCCTCTGCCGCCAGCTCACGCAGCAGGGGCATACTTTTATATACCGTGGGGTGGGCAAACACCACCGCACCGCCGCTGGCCTTGGCGGTAGCCAGCACCTGCCGCACCGGCAGATACTCCGGCGAGTGCAGCACGATGCCCCGGGGGTTCCACCCGAACAGCTTGTGGTAGGTCTCGCCGTAGATGCTGCCATCGGTCAGGCCCAGCAGTTCCAGTGCCTGCATCAGCCCGCTTTTGAACAGCACCCCGCTGGCCTTGGTGGTCTCCCACGCAAGGTCGGTGGTAAACTGCGGGTACAGCTGCTCCAGTTCCTTTGCGCTCTGCAAAGCGCAGGCGTTGCGGCGCTCCTTCATAATGGCGCAGTGCTCCCGCAGCGCCGGGCAGTCAACATCCGGGTAGTAGCACAGCAGGTGCACCCGGTGCTGGCGCTCAAAGTCGTAGCCGGTCAGCTCCACGGCGGGGATCAGCTCTACCCCGTCCTGCCCGGTGTGGGCATAGGCGTACTGAGCGCTGAGCAGGGTGTCGTGGTCCGAAAGGGCGATGGCGTGCAGCCCGGTGCGGGCGGCGATGGGTGCCAGCCGCTCAATGGGCACAGCACCGTCGGAGCAGGTGGAATGGATATGCAGGTCACAGGACATAGCGGGTTACTTCCTTAGTGCTTATAGAAATTGATCAGGCAGCCGTCGGCCAGGATCTGGCGCTCGTCGGTGGTGAGCGGAGCCATGTACAGCTCAAACTCCTTGACGGTATCGCCCAGAACATAGGCCTTGATGTTCTGCAGGTCGCCCTTGAGTGCTTCCCGCACATTGGGGATGAGCACATAGTCCCCCAGACCAAAGGGGGTGGCGCCTGCCAGCTGCAGGGGCAGCATGCCCCAGTTGATGAGGTTGGAGCGGTAACGCTTGGTGGCGTACTCGGTTACGATATTGGCACCGGCACCCAGCACACGCTGGCAGCTGGCGGCCTGCTCGCGGGCAGAGCCATCGCCGGGCTTGACCGCAAAGATGGTAGAGGCGATCTGGATATCGTTCCAGCTCAGCTTCTCGCAGCCGGGCACGGCGTTCACCTTTGCCAGCAGAGCAGCGTCCCCTGCACCGGCGCGGCGGGCGTTCTCTTCGGCCTGCACAGCCTTGGCGCGGCCCACATACTCCGGATCCTTGCGGCTGAGGGTGAACTCAGCCAGACCCAAGGGGTTGGAACGGTAAGAGGACGTCTCACCGGAGGGGATCAGCTCATCGGTGGTGGTGACGGGGTCTGTGATATAAGAAGCCACCTTCAGCAGCAGATTGTCGCCCAGCGGTGCGATCTCCGGCCAGTCCTTGATGTTGGGGCCAAATTTGAGCAGGGCATCGTAATCGCCCTTGCCAAAGCCCTGATACACGCGGGTGTCGTAGCTGGAAGCATCGTACTGGTACTCCGGCACGGTGGGATCATAATCAATGTCGGTGGCGGGGGTCAGAATGCCGCCGTTTGCGGTGGTGGCTGCAATGCTGCGGGCATCCATCAGTGCCACACCGGCCAGCTGGCCGCTGCCGGGCTTGGAGCCCTCGCGGCTGGGGAAGTTGCGGGTGGTGTGACGGATGGACAGTGCGCCGTTGGCGGGCACATCGTCTGCGCCGAAGCAGGGGCCGCAGAAGGCGGTGCGGATGGTAGCACCGCTGGCCATCAACTCGCCGATGACGCCGGTGCGCACCAGTTCCATCATGATGGGCTGGCTGCCGGGGTAAACGCTCAGGGCGTAGTCGCCGCAGCCGCCGGTATGACCCTTGAGGATGGAAGCAGCCTCGTAGATGCTGTCGTACAGACCGCCTGCGCAGCCTGCAATGACGCCCTGATCCACACGCAGCTTGCCGTTTTCGATCTTGCTGCACAGATCCAGCTGCACGTCCTTGCGGCCGATCAGCTTCTGCACATCCTGTTCGCAGGCGTGGAGGATGTCCTCCAGGTTTGCGTTCAGCTCCTCAATGGTAAAGGCATTGGAGGGGTGCATGGGCAGGGCGATCATGGGACGGATGGCAGAAAGATCCACCTCCACCACGCCATCGTAGTAGGCAAGGTCAGCCGGTGTCAGCTTTTTATAGTCTGCTGCACGGCCATGCACTGCCAGAAAACGCTGAGTGACTTCGTCGGTCTCCCAGATGGAGGACAGACAGGTGGTCTCGGTGGTCATGGCATCAATGGCGTTGCGGGTATCCTGCCGCAGGGAGGCAATGCCGGGGCCCACGAACTCCATGACCTTGTTTTTGACGTAGCCGCTCTTGAACAGCTTGCCCACAAGGGCAATGGCTACATCGTGGGGGCCGCAGCCCGCCGGCAGACTGCCGGTCAGGTAGATGGCCACCACGCCCGGGCGGGCAACATCATAGGTGCGGCCCAGCAGCTGCTTTGCCAGTTCGCCGCCGCCTTCACCGATAGCCATGGTGCCCAGTGCGCCGTAGCGTGTGTGGGAGTCCGAGCCAAGGATCATTTTGCCGCAGCCGGCAAAGCGCTCGCGCATATACTGGTGGATGACTGCCATGTGCGGGGGCACAAAGATACCGCCGTACTTTTTGGCAGCGGACAGGCCAAAGCGGTGGTCGTCCTCGTTGATGGTGCCGCCCACAGCGCACAGGCTGTTGTGGCAGTTGGTAAGCACATAAGGAATGGGAAACTTTTCCAGCCCGGAAGCACGGGCGGTCTGGATGATGCCCACAAAGGTGATGTCATGGCTTGCCATGGCATCAAACTTGATCTTCAGGTTCTCGGCATCGCCGCTGGTGTTGTGTGCCTGCATAATATTGTAGGCCATGGTACCGGTCTTAGCCGCGGCAACGGCAGCGGCATCAAAGCCCTTTGCTGCCAGTGCTGCGGGTGCATTGCCATCTGCGGGCACCCACTCTCCGCGCGCATAGTACGCACCGCCAGTGCTGCATTTGATCATATCCAACATCTCGATTCGCCTCTCTTTTTGTATTTTCCCGCCCGCCGCAATTGCGGGCATTGCCCCGGCAGTGCGGCTATTCATCCCGAAAACAGCCGTCCCCTTAGCCTTCACCCCTTGGGGGGGAAGCCATTAAGCAAACCAGCTTTTCAAAGACTTATAACCCCTGCCCTGTTACGGCAAAAGCCGTATTTAATTTTTATTATAGCATGAAAGGGCGAAAAGAAAAAGCATTTTTTATGAACCCTTACTGCACCTTTGCGGCGGCTTCCTGCTGCTTTTCCTTTTGCAGTCTGCGGAACACCACAAAATAGGCCGGGATCAGGAAGAAGCAGGCAAAGAGCCATGCCACCGGGCTTGCGATGCAGGCGGCAAAGTAGCCCCACAGCGGCACGAACCAGAAGCCCACCATGGCGCGGGCGATCATTTCAGCCACACCGGCAAACATGGCAAGGCCGGAGTGTCCCAGACCCTGAATGGTGTAGCGGTAGATGATAAGCACTGCCAGCGGGATGTAGAACACACTGTTCCAGAAGATGAAGTCCTGCGCATTGGCCATAATGGCGGTCTCGCCTGCGTCCAAAAACAGGCCGATCAGGGGCTTGTCCAGCACGCGCAGGATGAGGAAGGAGGCCACGCTGTACACGCAGCCGATGCCCAGTGCGGTGTTCACGCCGCGGTTCACGCGGCCCAGATCCTTCGCGCCCATATTCTGGCTGGTGTAGGTGGTCATGGCGGTGCCGATGCTCTCCAGCGGCACGCTGAGGAACTGCGCAGCCTTGCCGCCGGCGGTCTGCGCGGCTACGATATCGCTGCCAAGACCGTTCACCGCGCCCTGCAGCACCACGCTGCCGATGGCAGTAATACTGCACTGCAGACCCATGGGGAGGCCCATGGCGCAAAGCTTTGCGCAGTGCGGAGCGCTGATGCGCCCTTCTTCCTTATTCCAGCGCAGTTCCGGGTAGTGGCGCATGATGTAAATAAGGCTGCCGATGCCTGCCACAGCCTGACTGAACACGGTGGCAAAAGCCGCGCCGAACACGCCCATGTTGAACAGGATGATGCAGGCAAGGTCCAGCCCGATGTTCAGCACGCTGGCCACCAGCAGGAAATACAGCGGGCGCTTGCTGTCGCCCAGTGCACGCATCAGGGCGCTGGTCACATTATAAAGCAGCGTGAAGGGGATGCCTGCAAAAATGGTGCGGATATAGATATCCGCAAGGTCGATGATATCGGCCGGGGTGTTCGTCCACACCAGCACCAGATGGGTCATTGCCACCGTAACGATGGTAAGCACCGTGGCAAAGGCGATGGACAGCCACACGGTATTGGCGGTGTAGCGGCGCATCTCGTGGTGGTCGTGGGCACCGAAGGTCCATGAGATGGGGATGGAAAAGCCACAGGCAATGCCGTTGACAAAGCCCAGCACCAGATAGTTCAAACCGCCCACACTGCCTACCGCCGCCAGTGCTTCCACGCCCACGAACCGCCCCACGATGATGGTATCGGCCAGATTGTAGAACTGCTGGAACAGGCTGCCCAGCATCAGCGGCACAGCAAAGGCAAGCAGCAGCTTCAGCGGACTGCCCTGCGTCATATCTTTGGTCATGGAAATATACCTCCTGCCCACACAAAAAAGATGGATGTTCGCATTTTTGCCGTGAAAAACGCCCTGCCGGAAAAGCGGCAGGACGTTGTAAGGATTCATGAGTGGTATTATAGCGGAGCAGCGCCGGTTTTACAAGACTTGGTTTGCATCAACATTTCCATTTTTTTGCCCAAAGAATTGGTGATTTTGCTCATTCCGCGTAGTGTGCCAGAAACTGTTTGGTGCGCTGTTCCCGCGGGTGGTCGATCAGCTGCTTTGCAGGGCCTTCTTCCACCACCACACCGCCGTCCATAAACAGGATGCGGTCGGCCACATCCCGGGCAAAGTGCATCTCGTGGGTCACGATGATCATGGTGGTCTTGCGGTCGGCCAGCTCCCGCAGCACCCGCAGCACCTCGCCGGTCAGCTCCGGGTCAAGGGCGCTGGTGGGCTCGTCGAAGCAGAGGATGTCCGGGTGCAGCGCCAGCGCCCGGGCAATGGCCACCCGCTGCTGCTGCCCGCCGGAAAGCTGGTGCGGGTAGTGGTCTGCCCGCTCCGAAAGCCCCATCTGCGCCAGCAGTTCCCGCGCCTGCTGTTCCAGCTGGGCGTGCATCGCCTTTTTGTTGGCGCGGTAGTCCGGGCGCTCCTTTGCCAGCAGCTCCCCTGCCAGCATCACGTTCTGCAAGGCGGTATACTGCGGGAAGAGGTTGAAGTTCTGGAACACCAGCCCGAAGTGCAGCCGCTTTTTGCGGATCTCGCTCTCCCGCTGGGTGGCGGGGTCGGCGGCGTCCCACATGGTCTCGCCGTTCACCCGGATGCAGCCGGTGTCCGGCCGCTCCAGAAAGTTCAGGCAGCGCAGCAGGGTGGTCTTGCCGGAGCCGGACGAGCCGATGATGGCCAGCGCCTCGCCCTGCTCTAAGGTAAGAGAAATGTCCTTTAAGACCTTTGTATCTCCGAAATTTTTGCCAATGCCGGAGGCCTCCAGTAATGCCATATTCTTAAAAACCTCCTCAGCAGCGGAAATAATCCAGTTTCTTTTCAGCCCAGTTGAACAGCAGGGTGAGCGCGCCTACGAATACAAGGAAGAACAGTGCCGTGGAGAACAGCGGCCAGATCAAGCCCTTTGCGCTGTACTCCTTGGCCATCATGATGATCTCCTTGTTGGCGATGGTGTTTGCCAGCGAGGTGTCCTTGACAAGGGTGATGATCTCGTTGCCCATGGGCGGCAGGATGCGCTTGACCACCTGCAAAAGGGTGACCTTGAAAAAGATCTGCGTGCGGGTCATGCCCAGCACCTGCCCGGCTTCGGTCTGCCCTTTGGGCACGGCCTCGATGCCGCCGCGGTAGATCTCGGAAAAATAGCAGGCGTAGTTGATGGCAAAGGCTACCACCGCCGCCACCATGCGCCCGCCGGAGCCGGAGGGCCACGGATTATTCATGCCCAGCAGGCCGGGGCCCAGATAAATGACGATGATCTGCAGCATCAGCGGCGTACCGCGGATGACCCAGACAAAGGTCTTTACCGCACCGGACAGCAGCCTGCACCGGCTCATGGAGCCAAAGGCCACCACCAGCCCCAGCGGCAGCGCAAACAGCAGTGTAAGGGCAAACAGCTCACAGTTGAGCAGGAACGCGCCGGAAAGGCGCCCAAGGATCACAGACACAAAAACACACCCATCTATCGTTTTGTTTTACGCCCGGCTCAGTCGGCCAGCGCCAGCTCGTACTTCTCGGCCAGTGCCTGCATGGTGCCGTCAGCCTTCAGCTCGTCAAAGGCGGCGTCCACTGCGGCGGCATCACTGCCCTTGCGGAAGGCCACGCCGTACTCCTCGGCGTTCAGCTCGTCCACGATCTTCAGGCTTGCATAGTCGGTGCCTTCCCCGATCATGGCGTTGGCAAGGGTCAGATCCAGCACAGCGGCATCTGCCGTACCGGCAGCCACTTCCATCAGGCAGTCGGTCTGCACGCTCTTGGAAACGTAGTCTGCCTTTGCAAGGTTCTCATCGCCCTGAATGGCGGCTTCACCGGCAGAACCCGCCTCAGCCACCACGGTCTTACCGGCAAGGTCGGCGGTGGAGGTGTAGGCGGTGCTCTCCTTGACCACCACGACCTGTGCGTTCTTGGCGTAGGCCTTGGTGGTGGCGGTGTTTGCCATGATATCTTCGGTCAGGGTCATGCCGTTCCAGATGCAGTCGATGCTCTTGGCGTCCAGCTCCACCACCTTGGTGTCCCAGTTGATCTCCACGAACTCCGGCTCTACGCCCAGCTTTGCGCACACAGCAGTGGCAAGTTCGGTATCAAAGCCGGTAAAGTTGCCGTCGGCGTCGGTGTAGTTCATGGGCTCGTACACGGTATAGCCGATGACCATTTTGCCCTTGCCCTTGATGTAGTCCAGATCGCTGCCCGCTGCGGAAGAAGTCGAACCGGCTGCGCTGCCGGAAGCAGATGCCGCAGCAGAGGTGGATGCACTGCCGCCGCAGGCTGCAAGGCTCAGTGCCAGAGCACCGGCCAGAAATGCACTTGCAATACGCTTGAGTTTCATATCTTTTTCCTCCCATGGGGGACGTTCTGCGTCCCGCTTCCCTCTCGATTTACCATTTTACCATGCTAAAGTGGTAAACTGTGGTTATAGAATAGCGCGTTTGTCGCCGTTTTGCAAGAGGAAACCTTTATTTTTTGCACAATGCACTGCTTTGCCCCGCCTGTAAGCCCGCTTTTTGTGGGAAAGTGTGCACATACCCCTTCCGGCTTTGCGCCTGAGGGGGTATCCATAAAAAATCCCCCCGCACTTTTTGTGCAGAGGGACATCCTGTTTTTATGATTACTGCTCCGCCATGGCCTTCAGCGCCGCTTTTTGCAGGTCGGTAACTGAGATGGTGCACAGCGCCTTCAGGTCGGCATCCGTGCCGTCTGCGGAGAGCTTGCCGATCTCCACGGCGTTTTTGCCCTTCAGATAGCCGCACCAGCCTGCGCTGTGCTCGTACCATTCCTTGCCTAACGCGCTTGCGCTGCGCATTCCGTAACGGTCGCCCAGCTCGTTTTTGGTGTACACCGGCTCCCGCGGGGCAGACACAGTACCATCCGCGCTGACGGAAAGCTCCGGCTCGGTCATATCGCCGATGGCGCTGGTCACCCGGGCGTTCTCGTCCATGGTCACCACCGCCAGCGTGATCTTAGCCTGCACCTGCGCGTCCTTGTCGTCTGTGCCCGCAAGCCCCTGTGGCATTTCGGCCACCTCTACACCCAGTTTGACCGTATCGCCCCGGGCAGCACCCAGCACCTGTGCATTCTCGCAGGCGCGGACAACAGCATCCCGGTAACGGTCCACCGCGATGGTGCAGCCGGAGAGAAGGTCTGCCTCCGTGGGCTTGCCGTCCGCATCCGTTTTCAGCTTCTTCACTTCGTCCGGAGTCTTGCCCTCAAGCCAGCTGCCAAAGGCATCTGCCTGCTCTGCCCAGCCCTTTTTCAGACCGGACACCTCTGCCAGTGGGTAGTCTTTCCCTTTCTGGCGCTTGGTGCGGGTGTCGGTGGGGGTGGTCACCTTGCCGGTGCTGTCCGCACTGACTGAAAGCTCCAACTCGTCCAGTGTTACCCCGGCCAGCTTGCCGTCTGCATCCAGCAGCACGGCAGCCGCTACGGTGTGGATGTTGCCCGCACGGTCTGTGCCGGTCGTCTCGGTCAGGACCCCCAGCCCGGTGCGCCACGCCGCGCTTTGCGCCGCGCTGCTGCCCACAGAGGTGCTGCCGCTCACAGAACCGGAGCTGCTGCCGGAGTTTCCCCCGCCACAGCCGGTCAATGTCAGTGCTGCCGCCAGCGTGCAGCACAAAAACCAACGCGATGCCTGTTTCATATCGTCACATACGCTCCCTTTCCGTGCCTGCATTGCAGACGCAGGCTTTGGAGCTAGTGTACCCCGCCGCGCGGGTTTTATGAGCAAATGTTTACATCAGCGGGCTTAACAGCCGCAGCACGCTGTCCAGCACCGTACCCACCAGACCGGTGCGGCAGTCCGCGCACTGCACCTCCCGGCACTGGGGCAGGGTGCGGCGCACATCGTCCCGCAGGGTCAGCACCTGGCTGTTTTGCAGCAGCAGCACCCCGCACTCGAAGTGCAGAAACATACTGCGGTAGTCCATATTGATGCTGCCCACCACCGCCGCGCGGTCATCGCTGACGCAGCACTTGGCGTGGAGAAAGCCCGGGGTGTACTCGTAGATACGCACCCCCGCCCGCAGCAGGGGCAGATAGTACGAGCGGCTCAGCCGGAACACCAGCTTTTTGTCCGGGATGCCCGGCAGCACCAGCCGCACATCCACCCCGCGCTTGGCGGCGTTGCGCAGCGCGTCCAGCATCTCCTCGCCGATGGCGAGATAGGGCGTATAAAAATAAACGTACTGCTGTGCTTGTGCCAGAATATCCAGATAGACCGTTTCTGCCACCGGCTCTTCGTCCAGCGGGCTGTCTGCGTAGGGCTGTACTACTCCATCGCTGGCGGGCAGCACCGCAAGCTGCGGACGGAAGGCGCTGTAATCCTGCTCAAAGGGCCGGAAGGCGTTCCAGAAATCCAGAAACATTACGGTAAAGTTCCACACCGCAGTGCCCTCGATGCGCAGGCCCGCGTCCTTCCAGTAGCCGAAGCGGGTGATCGCGTTGATATATTCGTCTGCCAGATTGATGCCGCCGGTGTAGGCTACTTTGCCGTCTATCACCACGATCTTGCGGTGGTCGCGGTGGTTCATCACCAGCGAGAGCAGCGGCACCACCGGGTTAAAGGGGATGCAGCGGATATGCGCCCGCTCCATGCGCACCACAAAGTCCTTGGGCAGACCCAGCAGGCTGCCGAAGTCATCGTAGATCAGCCGCACGTCCACCCCCTGCGCCGCTTTGCGCCGCAGAATGTCCTCCACGCCCTGCCACATCTTGCCCTGACTGATGATAAAAAACTCCAGAAAGATGCTCTTCTCTGCCTTTTCAAGGTCGGCCAGCAATGCCGGGTACATGGCCTCACCGCAGGAAAAATACCGGGCGGTGGTGTTCTTCCATGCAGGATAGCAGCCGTATTGGGTCAGGTAGCGGCTCACGCCCCGGTTTTCATCGCACAGCCCGGCGGTCTGTCCGGGCTGCTGGGCGCGGTCTGCCCGGTGCGCCTGCTCCACCGCCTGCATTTTGCTGCGCAGACGGCGGGAGGGCCGCTTGTTGCCAAAGGCCAGATACAGTGCCCCGCCCAGCAGCGGCAACAGCCCGATGAGGGCGATCCAACCCACCTTATAGGCGCTGTTTTCATCCTTGCGCACCAGATACAGAATGATCAGCAGGCTTAACCCGTTGAGCACCCCGGTGACCCACACCCGCGCCGTGCCGGTGGTGAGGGCAAAAAACACCCACGCCAGCCATGCAAGCTGCAGCGCCACCAGCACCACCGTAACCGTGATGCGGTTGAGGATGCGGTTGAAAAATTTGACGATCGGCAATCGGAACAGCATACCATCTCCCCTTTCCGTGTTTCTAATACGGTTAAGTATAACGCGGTTTTTCCCCCTTTGCAAGCTTTTGGTGTCGGGTACACCGGCGTGCCGGCCGCCTTTATTCCTTATAAAAAAGTTCACCGGAGCGTCCGCAGATGCCCCGGTGAATCGAAATCATAGTATCATATTTTCCGCTCAGACGGTGGGTGCTTCGTTATCCTCGTAGCCCACCATCAGGCCGCCGTACTCCGCGTAGTAGCTGCACAGCGCGCCGCAGCTGCCTACCTCCACCTTGGCCTCCGGGAACACCGCATGGACCATGTGCTTCAGCCGCTCCGCAGCGGCAGCATTGCAGCAGTGGTCGATGTGCACCCGGCCGTTGGTCAGGCCGTGCGCCTTCATTTCCAGCACCATGCGCTCCAGTGCGCCGTGCTCGCCGCGGGTCTTGCAAAGAACCTCCAGATCACCGGCATCGCTGGCCTGCCCGATAACCCGGATACCCAGCATCCGCGCCACAGCAGCCACAGCGGGCTTCACGCGGCCATTGCGGGCAAGGTTTGCCAGAGATTCCAGCGCAAACAGCAGATGGGTGTGCTCATGGTACGCCCGGATCTCCTCACATACGGTATCAAAGGGCTTGCCTGCCTTGATCAGCGCCGCCAGACGCTCCACCAGCAGCCGGGACTCCGCACCAGTAGACAGGCTGTCCAGCACAAAGACCCGCGCGCCCTCGTGGCTCTGCTCGTACTCCTCGCCCGCCAGCAGTGCAGCGTTATAGGCACCGGACAGCGTACCGGTAATGGTTACAACATACACCTCGTCTGCGCCCTCGTAGGCAGCCATCCAGTCCGAGATGTTGGGGCAGGAGGTGCTGGTGCGGCCCTTATAGGTGCGCATCATCTGAGCCAGCGCGGGGGCATCCACCTCTGCGGTGTCCACATACTCCTGCTCGTCGGTCAGGATCTTCAGCGGCACGCAGGCAAAACCCACATCGGGGAGCTCGTACACATTTGCAGAGGAATCTACAACGATTTTGCTTTTCATATTTTTCTCCATTTTCAAGCGGCGCACGCCGCAGTCATTCCTTTGTCCGTGACCATCATATCAGTTTTTCAAAACCCTGTCAACTGTTTTCTCAAATTCTTTTACAAAGTTTTCATTGCCCGTTGACCAATTTTCCAAAATGCGGTATACTATTTCACAGGCAGAAGTACTTTTGCGGAAAGCAATTGCTCTGCCTTTGCACAAAAACAACGTTCCTGCTTGCAAAAAGTGCAGGAGCGTGAACGGAACAAGATACTATGAAAGCTGAAACCAAACTCCGCGTTGCGGCGTGTGCTGCGGGCTTTGCCCTGCCCCGGTACAACGATCTTCCCTCGGTAGGGCTGTATCTGGACCAGACGGTGCAGTTCGTCAACGGCTACTTCCGCAGCTTCTGCGGGGTAGAACTGACCCCGTCCATGGTAAGCAATTATGTCAAAAAAGGGGTGGTGGATCACCCCATCCGCAAAAAATACACCCGGGATCAGATCGCATCCCTGATGTACATTGCAGTCTCCAAGACCGTGCTCTCGATCGAAAACATCGACACTCTGTTCAAAATGCAGCGGGAGCACTGCTCCGCCGGGACAGCCTACGATATCTTCTGCGAGGAGTTAGAGACTAGTCTTTCCGTGGTGTTCGGCGGCAAGACAGCCCAGCCGGAGACTACGCTCAACGACGAGCGTCTGCTGCTGCGCAGCACCATTTTTGCCGCGGTCAACAAAATATATCTGGACTGCTGCTTTGATGCCTTGCGGCAGGAGCAGGCTCTGTGGTCGGATATCCTGCCGGATCTGGCGTAACAGAATAGCAGATATAGCAAAAGCCACCTGAAAAACGTAAGTTTTCAGGTGGCTTTTATGTTGGGTAGCTTGAGCGAGCGACAACCACCAGCTTTGCTGGTGGAATAAAAACGGC
>OHKO01000414.1_pt1 | contig 14152 bp, 12 predicted proteins | sample 1568851 | NCBI WGS metagenome assembly OHKO01 (sample SAMEA3879549, study PRJEB24766) | human gut metagenome | biome: human-associated habitat; feature: feces | place: USA | collected 1985/1987 | reverse complement strand
ACACTATTTCAAAGAACGTGGGTCTATTCCTTACGGACAAGACTCCTTTAAATGATTTGTTTAACAAAGTTGTTCCAACAGAAGAGACGGAAGATTGGCTATATCCTAGCCTTTTCAGCCCCGACGATTTCTAAACGGGACAGCAGTGATTGCAATATTTTTGCTTTCTGAGCTTGGAATTCATATTCTGTAAGAACTCCGGAATCTCTGAGTTGCACCTATTTTGTCAATTCATCAACAATGAATCCACAAAGAAAGTAAGTAACATTAATATAGTAACAATTTTAAAAAGATAAGATTATGAAGAAGTTCATTTTGCAGCGTTATTCATATTAATAGGATTTAGTTTTTAAAGGTAATTTTATTAAACATTCCCAGTTTTTGACATTTGTGTCATTTTTCGGGAATGAACACACGAAAAGCCATTGACATCTTACTTTCTGGGGCTTACGTTACAAGATTTTGAATGCAAAAGTCCACAAAGGAGCCGATTTATTCCCGATTTTTGTCATTAATGACACTTTTCGGGAACGACTATGATTATAAAAAGAGATTATTATTTACAGCAACTCATATCGAGCAAGTCTAACAATCTCATAAAGATTGTAACTGGAATTAGATAGTGATAAGAAGAAAGATGCATACCTCCGATCTTTACACGAAACAGTGTATCTCAAAGATATAATAGAGAGGAACAACTTGAAGAACAGCGAAGAATTCATGGAGTTGATGCGTGTGATGGCTTCATGTATAGGTTCTCCGTGCAATCCTAGTAAGTTGGAAAATACATTCAAAAGTATAAAGAATGAAACCCTTGACAGAAAAACCATATCCAAATATCTTTCCTACATGGAAGATGCTTTTCTTATAGAGAAGTCAATGCGATATGACATAAAGGGCAGAAAATATATAGGTACACTTTCGAAATACTATTTTCAAGACATCGGATTACGCAATGCCTTACTGAATTTTAGACAAGTGGAAGAGAATCATATCATGGAAAACGTCATATACAATGAGCTTCGTTTACGAGGCTTTTGCGTTGATGTGGGTATGGTAGAGGCAAGGACTGCAAAAGAACGCAAACAACTGGAAGTGGATTTCGTTGCAAATATGGCAGACCGTAGATATTATATCCAATCAGCATTTGCAATGCCTGATGATGCAAAAAGAGAGCAAGAATGCGCTTCATTAAAAAGAATCGACGATTCCTTTAAGAAGATAATCATAATGCGCGATGACATAAAACCATATCATGACAACAATGGCTTTTATATTGTCGGGTTAATGGATTTCTTGCTAAAGCCAGATTTGATGGAACAATTATAGAAATCGGAGAAAGAATCCATTCGTCATGAGTGGACTCTTTCTTTTGAAAATCATAGCTTACCTATTATTACATGGTTGGGTACCTTACATTCCCCAACTTTTTGTGGAATGTTTCCACATACTTTCCTCATGTTCCACACTATCTACTTTTGACACAAAAAACATAAACGTCTGATAATCAACGCATATTATTTTCTCGCTTTTTTTTGGCACACAGATTGTGACTATGAATAGCGGGTTCGAAAATGAATTCACAAAGAAAGAAAGTAAGTAAGTAAGTAACATTAAATAGTAACAATTTAAAAAATATACGATTATGAAGAAGTTTATGTTTGCAGCTATCGCAGCTATGGTAATGGTTTCAGTAAGCAACGTTTTTGCATCAAGCAGAATGGTAGGTAACGCAGAGGTAGCACCAGTTGATACCGTAGCTCCAGATGCTCCTTCAGATACAACAGAAGTTGGCACTCCTATCCAGCCACAGGCTACCACTGAGGATTCTACTCAGCAGGAGACACCAGCCGAAACTACTACAGATACTCCTGTAGCAACAGAAGAGAACACCCAGGCAGAGCAACCAGCTACTGTTCAGGAGACTCCACAAGAGAATACTCAGGAGGAGACAACTCTGCAGCAGGAGACTACAGAGACAGAGCAGCAGGCAAATGCTGAATAAGAATTCACAAGAAAGTTCTATTAAGTTCAATTGAGTTCATTTTGCTATCGACATATAAGAAAAGCGCAGAATCCTGCTGGCTGTAATACCAGCAGGATTCTGCGTTATTATTACGCATTGATAAATTTTTGTGTTAAATTCGTAAAAAATACTTGGAAGATAACTGAAAAATGATTACCTTTGTATTAATTAATGTAAGAATGAGTTTTATGCATATACTGAATGAACAGACACGAGAAACATTAAGTCGGAAGTTAGGAAAAACGTACGATGAGATATTGCAGATGAGTGCGGAAGAGTTAGATGCACTTGTCGAGGCTCGTATTGGCAAAAAACTAACTCCAGCATTCTCTCTCAAAAACATGGTTAATAGAGGGTCTGTCTATTTGTTTTTCAAACGTTTAGTTTCAAAAAATGATATAGACAAACGTTTAGCACGAATTTAAAATGGATAACAGCCCCATTAGCTGCAGCATTTTTCTTTCCCATCTTCCAGATAATCTCTGCAGCCTTCTGTGGATTCGGAGTATAGTCGCCAAGAGCCATTACATTATAGGTATGCCGACCAATTCCCATGCCTCCGTTCATCATCCATTCCTTAAACCTTCTGGCAATATCAAGAACATCTACCTTTTGACAAGCCACAAAAGAATCTAAGATGCATAGCATCATATCGGTATCATCTGTCCAGTCGCCTCTTTGCCAACGACGACGATGATCATCCTGCACGATTTGTGAATAATCCTCTATCCCGTTAGGATAAAAACGATCCACCTCTTGCTTGGACATAAACTCCGTGCTCAGTCCCAAGGCATCTCCTACAGCTTGTCCGAAGATTGTACCGAAGAATCTTTCTTTTATAATTTCATTTTCCATATTTTTTCTATTCATACAACCAACCAATCGTAAAGTCATCCATATCAATCACTCCTTGGTGATATAATCCTTTTAGATATTCCTCAAAAGTTAATTGATTATCTGATGCTTGAAGTATTTGTATCCCTTCTTTTAACGGTGAAACAGACTCTTTCTCCACAATAGAAGCTGATTCTGGAGAGACTTCTTTTACCTGTCCAGATTCAAGAGAATGCGAAAGAACCTCTATATAGACAAACTTGTTGCATGCAGCAATAAATGGCTGAGGTGTTTTCTTCATCCCCATACCTATTACCTCCTTTCCTGCCTCTCTCAGACGCATAGCAAGACGTGTAAAGTCGCTATCGCTAGATACCAGACAGAAGATATCCACTTGATTGGAATAGAGAATATCCATAGCATCGATTATCATAGAAGAATCGGTGGCTTTTTTCCCGGTTGTGTAATTATACTGCTGAATCGGGCTAATGGCATTTTCCAAGAGTACATCTTTCCATCCATTCATGGAAGACTTCGTGAAATCGCCATATATACGTTTGATGGTGAGATTACCAAATCTCGCCAACTCATCGGTCATATCCTTGATATTTCAGTAAGATACGTTGTCCGCATCTATTAACATCGCTATCATGTTTTCTGTTTTCATTTTACAAATGCTATAAACCTATATTATATGATAAAATATTCTACAGTATCATCCAATATAACATTTACTTGGGAGTAAAACCTGCATTTTTTTGCCCTGGAAGTATCAAAAGATCCTGTGGTTCTAAAGTCTTCGAGATGTAGCTGGAGACTTTTATACATCTTACACATTTTATAAGGTGCATCAAACCACGAAGAAACTGTTACGAAATTCCTACATGAGTTACAATTAGAGATATGGTATTTCTGGGAACAAATGGTATAGGCATAATTATATGCTTCATATCTGTTATGTGCAGAGAATACAACTTCACATAATGCTCGATGGTCTTTTCTCTTTATTTGTTTGCAGTTGCAATGTTCATTAGAAAGATATATTTTCCCGGATGGCATAAATGCACAGCGAGTGAGCCATACGCTTTCATTTATGTTGGAGTTGTTATAATCTTTGTTTTTGAAACCATAGAATGCAACTATTTCTATTTTCCTACCTTCCCACTCTTCGCCAACGGTTTTAGACTTCTCGACAAGTCCAGATTCTACCAAGGAAGAAATACTGTTCTCATCTTCTATAAGGATTTCTATTATTTTGTTTCCGCTATGCAACTTGGCTTCATCGCTTGCATGGGTTACACAAAACTCTATATAGATAGGTTTACGTTTCGGAAATTCCTTAGAGAAAAATTTCAGGTCGCTACGCCTTCTAATATTGTCATACGAAATTTCCTGCTCACAAGAGTCATACAATGTCTTAAGGTCAAACCTTTTCCTCTCCTTATTGGAACATCTTCTTGAATGGGACATGAAAATGCATTTCTCTTGGTTGCAAAACGAAGTATATTCAAACTCTATATATAATGATGTTCTATTATAGAATGCTTCCTGTATTTTCTCTTTAGCCAACAGGTGAAGCATTGACTCATAAGCAGCTTCACATTCTGTTCCTGACAAATGAGAAAAATGGTGCTTGCGCTTTGCACCTTGTTTCGCCTGAAGAGGTTCGCCACAATAGGTGCAAAAGCATCTACACTCTTTTCCATTCGCCACACTATCGATATGTACCAATTTCCCTTCAGCACTAAATGCGTATGTTAAATATGGCTTTTTCATACTTCTAAAATATTAAATGTTTAAGGTCGCAAATTGCGACCTTAAACATTGGAAATCACAGTTTTTGATATCCAATGTATTAATAAAATCGAGAGGTAGTCGAAATATTTGACCACCTCCCTCGCAAATTTATCAATAGCGGTATTGTTGTAAACTCGTGCTATATTTTTTTAGCTATGCCCATCTTCACCATTTCTTCAAGAGAACTCGCCTTTCCATCCACTACCCAGGATTTGCCGACTCGCTGAATATTATGTTCCTTGTTGTCTATCCTGTATGATATTCCTTCTCTTGTTGTATAGGTGGTGTCACCAATAAAATTGAATGTTCTCATTTGTTTTTGACTTAACCGTGCTGTCGAGGGCTTATTTGTGCTTGCAAAGGTATAAATAAATTCTTAGAAATCCACTTTTTTTGAAGTTTTTTTAGCTAGGATTATTTTTTCGGGCAGATTGCACACGTTGAGCCACATGTAGTTTTGTTTGTGATGGTGTTGGCTCATGTCTTGCGTGACCTGGAATAGCGTATGACTGAGGCACTAAAAAATATGATGAATGTTTGCTTGCTTCAAAGAAAAGAAATATCTTTGCAGACAAGTAAACGCAGGCGTTCACAGAACTTATTCTATGTGTACATCTGTAAATCGACCAAACAAGAGAGTAGAGGTGGAGAACACTCTCCACCTCTTATTTTATATATTGAAAAAGTAGAAGGCAAAGGAGGATGTCTTAGGGGGAAGGGTTCCTATTTATGATGGTATCGATTTGCCGGTATCTCTTTTTCGTCGTAATAATCAAGGAATAATCTAAAAAGTTACTCAAAATATTTTTTCTCCGAAACGGGAGATTAATTCTTGTTTAATATCGTTTGGAAAATTGTAATCATCAAAGGCACCATCCCCAATGCTAGTCACACTATCAGGGATGTCTATGTTGGTCAGAGAACTACATGTATGAAATGCCTTATCCCCTATACTGGTAACACTATCAGGAATAACAACTTCTGTCAAAGAACAGCACCCATAAAATGCACTTTTCCCAATGCTAGTTACACTATTAGGGATAACTATGTCTGTCAAAGATTCGCACCCCCAAAATGCATTATTCCCAATGCAGGAAACACTATCAGGAATAACAACGCTACTCAAAGAAGTGCAACCTACAAATGCCCCATCCCCAATACTAGTAACACCATCAGGAATAATTAGATTAGACAAAGAAAAGCAATATTCAAATGCATTATCCCCAATACTAGTAACACTATTAGGAATAACTATGTTTGTCAAAGAACGGCAATTCCAAAATGCATAATCCCCAATGTTCGTAACGCTATCAGGTATAACAATATCTGTCAAAGAACGGCAACTAGAAAATGCATAATCCCCAATGTTCGTAACGCTATCAGGTATAACCAGGCTTGTCAAGGAACGGCAACCAATAAATTTACTCCAACCAAATGCCCAATCACAAATTATCTTTGTTCCTTTTCTTATAGAATAAGTACCATTAAGTTCGTAAGGAGCTTTCAATAACTTTCTTCCATCTTTGCTATATTTCACGCCCCATTCATCAACAAAAGCCTCCTTCAACTCTTCATCTGTAGCTTTGGTTGATATGTCTTCAATTGTTTGAGGCAGGATAGGCTTTTCGCCTATAAACAACCTGAAAGAACATGCAGAAAGTTCCTTTCTTGCCAAGGCGAGCATGAAAAGAGAGTAAAGTGTACAGAAGTCTTTATCACACATCAACCCCTGCAGGGCTGATATGACCTTGCTATTTGATGGAGTGCGATAATCTTTTTCTGAGAAGAGAAGCCTGTCTGATGCGCCATAGGTATCTAACAATGTAGAATTCATGGATATAGCCTTCAATGACAAGGCTATACTTGCCAATGAAAAATCATCTATCGTTTCATCAAAATCATCCACAGTACGCAATGGATGACAGAAATCCCTAGTACCGATAGTTGGAGATTTACTGCCCTTCATAGATGGCACAAACATCCCATCATAATCCACCAATGTAAGAGAGCCATCTGGACGGATTATGATATTGTCTGGCTTGACGTCGCCATGAGAAAAAGACTGAGTACGGAGCCAAGCTGCCATCTTGCCAAAACGATAACTCAGCATCAACATGGCTGACTGATTCCGGTAATTTGCTGCAATGTAAGCTTCCATCGTCTCCCCTTCTACCCAATCCATCAACAATACAGGGAATTCGTCTTCCTCGCATTGACTGTCAACGAAGAGTTCCTTCTCCATATACTTTACCGATGTAATGTATGGAGAATCTAACAAATCCAGTTCGTCTGCAATCTGACGATAGGCTTCGGCTCGCCCCTGCTGTTCTTCCGTAAAACACTTCAGGGCATAATATTTCCCGCTACTCTTGTCCTGCATCTTAAACACTACGGCAAAAGCACCACTACTGCGATATGGCTCTCCGTGATCATCTAATACGGGAGTCAGGTAAGACAATTTATCAAGATTATCGCCAGCATCTTGAATGGCCTTTACATATTCTGATATCAATGGATACTGCATATTGTGCACTGTTATTTTTATCTACGGCTGTATTTCAGACGATATTGCAAAAATAATCATTTCAACTGAAACAGCCCAAACTTAAGTCAAAAACTTCATTGGAAAATCACTAAAACAAACATCTTAACCATATTTGCTCCTAATAATTTAACAGTTCGTTAATAAATCAATAATGTTTGGTATCTACTCAGCACCTCTATTAGCACGAATAGTTACCTCCTCTTCTTCATTAGTTATCTCCATACTTATTTTTCTCTGATTAATTGTACTAACTCTTTAAAAAGGCAGGAATGTTGTTAATGGTAACTGAAACAACTCATTACCAAAACGAGATATTAATTCTTGTTTAAGATCATATGGCAAATTACCACAATTAACAAATGCACCTGTACCAATGCTAGTCACACTATTTGGGATAACTATGCAGGACAGAGAACTACAATCCCTAAATGCATCCTTACCAATGCTTGTCACACTATTCGGAATGCCAACTTCTTCCAATGAGCTACAACCATAAAAGGCACAGGCTCCAATACTTGTCACATTATCTGGGATGACAACGTAGGACAAAGAACTACAACCAGAAAATGAACTAATTCCAATGCTAGTTACACTATCAGGAATGACTATGTTGGATAGAGAATTGCAGTCCTTAAATACTCCATTACCAATGCTAGTCACACTATCTGAAATAACTATATTGGACAGAGATATGCAACCAACAAATACCCACCCCCCAATGCTAGTTACACTATTTGGGATAACAATATCGGTCAGAGAACTACAATTCTGAAATGCCATATCACCAATGCTAGTCACACTATCTGGAACAACTACGTTGGACAGAGAATTGCAACCACGAAATGTACCATTTCCAATACTGGCTACACTGTTTGTGATGACTATGCTAGACAAAGAACAACAATCTTGAAATGCACAATTCCCAATGCTAGCAACACTATCTGGGATAACTATATCGGACAGAGAAGTACATTGCTCAAATACCCAATCACTTATGCTAGTCACACTATCAGGGATGGCTATATTAGACAGAGAAGTACAATTGAAAAATGCACCTGTACCAATGCTAGTTACACTATTTGGGATAACTATGCAGGACAGAGAACTACAACTGCCAAATGCTCCTTCTCCAATACTTGTCACACTATCAGGGATAGTAATGCCAGACAGAAAACTACAACCATAGAAGGCTTCTTTCCCAATGCTAGTCACACTATTTGGAATGACTATATTGGGCAGAGAACTACAATACCTAAATACACTAACACCAATGCTAGTCACACTATTTGGGATGACAACGCTAGACAGAGAACTACAACTACTAAATGCTCCTTCTCCAATACTTGTCACACTATCTGGGATGACTATATTGGGCAGAGAACTACAATCCTGAAATGCCCTATCTCCAATACTTGTCACACTATCCGGGATGACAACGCTAGACAGAGAACTACACTGCAAAAATGTCCTATCCCCAATGCTAGTCACACTATTTGGAATGACTATATTTGACAAAGAACTGCAACCACCAAATGCACAATTCCCTATGTTGGTAACACAGTCTGGAAGAACGAGACAGCTCAAAAAATTACAACCAACAAATGCTTCTTTCCCAATGCTAGCCACACTATTGGGTATTACTATGCTGGTCAAAGAACTACACAGTGTAAAAGCATTATCACAGATTATTCTTGTACCCTCTTTAATAGAATAGCCCCCTCTTGGTCTTTTGGAAGCTTTCAATAATTTTCTTCCATCTTTGCTATATTTCACTCCCCATTCATCAGTAAAAGCCTCCTTCAACTCTTCCCATGTAACTTCGGTTGATAAGTCTTCAACAATTTGAGGAAGAAGAGACTTTTCGCCAATAAACAACCTGAAAGAACATGCTGAAAGCTCCTTTCTCGCCAATGCAAGCATAAAAAGAGAGTAAAGTGTACAGAAGTCTTTATCACACATCAACCCCTGCAGGGCTGATATGACCTTGCTATTTGATGGAGTGCGATAATCTTTTTCTGAGAAGAGAAGCCTGTCTGATGCGCCATAGGCATCTAACAATGTAGAATTCATGGATATAGCTTTCAATGACAAGGCTATACTTGCCAATGAAAAATCATCTATTGTTTCATCGAAATCATCCATAGTACGCAATGGGTGACTGAAATCCCTGGTACCGATAGTTGGAGATTGGCTGCCCTTCATGGATGGCACAAACATCCCGTCATAATCCACCAATGTAAGAGAACCATCGGGACGGACTATGATATTGTCTGGCTTGACGTCGCCATGAGCAAAAGATTGTGAACGGAGCCAAGCTGCCATCTTGCCAAAACGATAACTCAGCATCGACATGGCTGACTGATTCCGGTAATTTGCAGCAATGTAAGCTTCCATCGTTTCTCCATCCACCCAATCCATCAACAATACAGGAAATTCATCCTCCTCGCATTGACTGTCCACGAAGAGTTCCTTCTCCATATACTTTACAGAAGTAATATATGGAGAATCAACCATATCCAATTCATCAGCAATCTGACGATAGGCATCAGCTCGCCCCTCCTGTTCTTCTGTAAAACATTTGAGGGCATAATATTTCCCGGTACTCTTGTCCTGCATCTTAAACACTACGGCAAAAGCACCACTACTTCGATATGGTTCTCCGTGATCATCTAGTACGGGAGTCAGGTAAGCCAATTTATCAAGATTATCGCCAGCATCTTGAATGGCCTTTACATATTCTGAAATCAATGGATACTGCATATTGTGTATTGTTATTTTATCTGCTTCTACAAATTTTAATGACAACCAATAGGGGCATAAAGAAGATTGACGTTAGCCTTTAAAATAAACCAGCGTAAAATCATCCATATCTAAGATTCCTTTCGAATTCAGTTCTTTCAAATATAGTTCAAACCGACTGTTAGATGATGTTGCATCTAACAAAGATTGGAGCACATCCTGCCCAAATTCAAACTTCATGGTCTCTGCTGTTTTCAAAAGTTGTGAATTGCCTGATGCTTTTAGATATTCTTCAGCAAGCTCCGCACCATACTCCTTGCTTTTAGACAATTCATACATCATCATTATATAATGCGATAAGGCATCGCTGGCAGCAAAGACTACCGAAGATTCAGCCAGATAAAAGTCACCACAACTGAAGCCTTCCTCTTCCAGGGGATCTTTACAGCTAACCAACCTGGGAGGATTGCTAAAATCAGACAATTTCGTAAAACTATGTTCCAAGACACCTGTATCCTGACTATAATGAAAGACTACGCTATCGCCGTATGCCATCCATTTACATTGCTTATCCCCTGTTATCCATGCAGCAGCAATGGTGGCGCAAGACCCCTCATTATAAAATTTATTCAAAAGAATGCCATCGCCTTCCTTTGCTCTTTCCTCGTGCTCATTATAAAAGGGCTCCCAAATGCCATCTACCCATTCGTCAAGTTCTTTGAAGGAGACGACGGGTTTATCTTTCGGAAGATGTTTTACAAGATACTTCGACCACTCATTGGCAAATAAGCCACAGCCTCCTGCCCCATCCGATACCGCTATGCAGGTATCAGATGAGAAGAAGGAATCTTCGTTTGCTACATGGTCATTCCATTTTGCTATGCTTACACCTCTATTCATATACATTATAGGTTTTGATTAACGAGCATACTCGACAACGTGCCAATCTTCATCATTTTAACCAATCTCTCCATACCCGTATTTACACCCATAGCATGGTAGCGGATATCAGCCTGCTTATCACCAAAGATGGCACGAATCTGCTCATTATAATTTAGTGGCAAGAGACTCGACATATTATAAAGTTTCCCACCATATCCATTGCCGTTCAGTTCATCTACAGTTGCAGGGAACACTACAGATTCTGCATGTCCTGGCACAACGTGAATATTGAAGAGCAAGACATTGCCATCATTGGTAAACATCGATTTTAACTGATTGGAAAGTTGCAGCATCTCATCATGCGAGGTTCCGTTATACTCACCATCTGTTATATTGATAATTGTAGGAGGATAACAATCCTTGTCGTGATGGTCTTTCATCCAGCTTTCGAGCAAACCTTCTGCACGTTTGAAAGCTTTATCCATGTGTGTCCAACTACCATCATGGCGAGCCACCATCCATTGTTTCTTCTCTACTTCTTTGATGGTTATACCCTTACGGGTACGCACCTCTTCCTTCACCATTTTCTTTTGGTAAGGATTATCACGAATCTCTTCTGGAGTAACAAAGTCTCGTCCTTCAAGATTGCCATTCCAAGCACTATAAGCCTCCGTGCCATAACCTATCATAGCAATATCAAAGTAATGGCGAGTCTCATTATTCTTCACACATCGCTCCACCAACTCGTTGATTTGGGCATTTACGATACGGGCTACGGCCTCAGATAAAGTCATATCCTCACCATTAAAGGTGGTAATTCTACGCATAGAAACACTTTGGTCCACCAGGAAGATGAATGCCGTAGGATGCTCACGGTCAACACGAGCCGTATATGCATTCTTGCTTTGTAACATCTGTGGTTGGCTTGGAATTGGAATGCCAAAGTTGCCGATGTTCTTGATATACTTCAGAGGAATACTATTCTTTACCAAAATCTCTGCTTGATAGAACGGTTGCTCATCCACATCGAAATCGAAGTGATTACGAGCCTTGACAGTTTGGAAGTGAATCTTCTTGAAATCCTCCAAACTTCCACCTACATGAGCACCATTTCGCACAGCATTCCTGTCTGCATATTTGGTATTCTCATCATAAATCACCTCAGGGTCAATCTCCAGAATGACAGGGTTAGAAATTCTGCCCTCATTCATTGCCACATACATCATCGGATGGTTCATGGTAAAGCTGACACGAACATAATGTTCCAGATTATCACGCTTATCCAACGACCAGGATGGAGAGCCAGGTCCTCCACCTCCTGGTTTAGGAATATTGATACCACGTTCCTCACAATCCTTCCAAGAATAGAGCCCTCCATTCTTGATAATATTCTCCAAGTTATCACGGTCTGTGAAGTGATAGAGCTTAGTGATATGATTTTGTTCGAGGATATTCTTAAAATCCTCCCAGTTACTTCTTCTGTTCATTGTTTTTGTCCTCCAATAATATATGTATGTTAGAATAACGATAGTTGCTTTGGTTCTATTGTCTGCGGTTTCCACTTTTTATCACCAAAAGGATATAGACCTTCTACGTACGCCTTGATTAGAAAGGCATGCGAAAGAGGCTTCTTTGGGTCATCCACATCACAATTTGTATTATAATCCAAAAGTACGATGGTCTTAGTCTGGCTAGCCTCTCGTAATCTTTCGATAATACTTTGAACCTTATGTTCAAGCACCCACTTGTAAGTAGGGATATAAATCAACTTTCGAGCCTCAATATATCCGAGCAGTTCTGTTCCGTTTACTCCTTTGCGATGTCCAAGAGGCTTACCGAACTTGCGAACAGTTCTCTTGATATTCTTCATCGACTCATTCTTAAACATTTTCATATCTACATCAGCCGATTCAAATACCTTTAGCCCTTGCCACACAGCCTCAACACATGTAGCAGTAACACCCTCACTAAATGGCACAGGTATGCCACCATGAGGATAGAATGGGCTCAACTTTATCAAGTCATCTTTGGCATGGCTCGTTACATCCGCAATTATTGCATCGGGATATTTCTTTAAGATGTTCTCCCGCTTCTTTCGCTTAGAATCTATAAGTACCATAAATTATTAAATATTACCTTTCCAAATCGAGAGATTAACTCTTGCTTAAAATCGTATGACAAACTACAACCAGAAAATGCACCATATCCAATAGTAGTCACACTATCAGGAATGACTATATTGGACAGAGAACTACAACCATAAAATGCATAAGCTCCAATACTAGTCACACTATTAGGAATGACTATGTTGGACAGAGAACTACAATATTCAAATGCATAATCTCCAATATCAGTCACACTATCAGGAATGGCTATTTTGGACAGAGAGCTACAAACCGAAAAAGCATAATCTCCAATTTTAGTCACACTATCAGGAATGACTATTTTGGACAGAGAACGACAACCAGAAAATGCACCATATCCAATAGCAGTCACACTATCAGGAATGGCTATATTGGACAAACTACAATCAGCAAATGCTTTATTACATATTATCCTTGTACCCTCTTTGACAGAATATCCCCCTCTTAGTTCTTTAGGGGCTTCCAACAGTTTTCTTCCATCTTTGCTATATTTCACTCCCCGTTCATCTATAAAAGCTTCTTTCAACTCATCTTCAGTTATTTCTGTTGATAAGTCTTCAATAGTTTGAGACAGGATAGGCTTTTCACCAATAAACAATCTACAAGAACATGCAGAAAGTTCCTTTCTCGCCAATGCAAGCATGAAAAGAGAGTAAAGTGTACAGAAATCCTTATCACACATCAATTCCAGCAGGGCAGATATTACCTTGCTATTTGAAGGATTGCGATAATCATTTTCTGAGAAGAGAAGTCTGTCTGAGGCACCATAGATATCTAACAAAGTAGATTTCATCGAGATAGCCTTTAATGACAAGGCAATGCTTGCCAAGGAAAAATCATCTATCGTTTCATCGAAATCATCCACAGTACGCAATGGATGACTGAAATCCCTGATACCGATAGTTGGAGATTTGCAGCCCTTCATAGAAGGCACAAACATTCCATCATAATCTACCAAACTAAGAGAGCCATCAGGACGTACAATGATATTATCTGGCTTGATATCACCATGAGCAAAAGATTGAGTACGGAGCCAAGCAGCCATTTTGCCAAAGCGATAACAAAGCATTGACATGGCATATTGGTTACAATAGTTTGATGAGATGTAAGTTTCCATCGTCTCCCCTTCTACCCAATCCATCAACAATACAGGAAATTCATCCTCCTCGCATTGACTGTCCACGA
>OHKO01000408.1_pt1 | contig 14383 bp, 15 predicted proteins | sample 1568851 | NCBI WGS metagenome assembly OHKO01 (sample SAMEA3879549, study PRJEB24766) | human gut metagenome | biome: human-associated habitat; feature: feces | place: USA | collected 1985/1987 | reverse complement strand
TTATTAAAGTATAAATATAACAATTATTTTTCTTACTTTAAACTATATTTCTACTAAATTTAGTGTCAAAGTAGTAATTTCTGAAAAAGGCCCTTCTTTAACTTTTTTCATTTTAGGCTTTCCTTGTATTTTATACCTACTTGATGATTTCATCAAGACCTCATCTTCATTTTTAAACCTTGCAAAGTCCCTAATCCGTTTACCGTTTTTAGATTTTATCTTAATCAAGACATTACCACCAAATTTAGAAGTAACTTCTTTCCTCTCAGACGTTGACAAAGGAGTATCAAACTGGATAAAGCCTTTTTCTTCTTGCTGTCCTGTTAAGTCTCCTAAAAAGACTTCCACGTTATCAATACCTATCGCCCGATATGTTTCACCTTCATAATTAGGAAGTCTGTTTAAGGCTTGTTCTAGCATACTGTTATACTGAACAGCTTGTTCTGAAGGATGTTCACTCCTGAGTTCTTTATTCAATTTTTGATACCCCTGCTTAGAATAGTTGTTGATGAGGGCCTGCTCTTCCCACGTCAAACCATCCTTCATAGGTTTGTCCCTATACTCCTCAATTGATTGCTCTAAACCGGGAGCCCATCCTACCAATGACTCTATCGAGTTTTTCTTTTCAGGATCATTCTCAGGGTTCTCTTCAACTTCCCTTCTCTGTAATTCCTTCTTCGCCACGACACGTAGGTCTTCATCTGCTCCTTTCTCCGCTTGTTCTAACGCCTCCTGTGACGTTTTCCTTGCGTATTCTTCTAACTGTTCTCTTGATAACTTCTCTTTCTCCTTGTTTTCAGTACCGTCCTTCTCTTTCTTACCCTCGACTTCTTCCTTCTTAGGTTCTACATCTTCTTTAACAGGTACCCAGCCTTGAGCTGTCTTACGCATTTTCTGCCCCTTCCATTCCCTAATTTCACCCACTTCGGCTGCCTTCCCCTTCTGGAGAACTTCCAACTCATCCATTGCCTTCATCGCTAACTCCTGGTCTCCATACTGAATGTATGCCTTGAGTAATGATTGCTGTGAGTATATATCTTTTAAGAAACCACCTAAAACTTTCTCCTTGATATTATCACCGTTAATCAAGTAGACAGTATCCCACTTAATCTCGTTACCGTTAGTGAGAAGTACTGAGTTCTCTTTCTTAAATTTCGCATCATCAAAAGTCTTCCAGGTCTTACCTACTGGTTTCATGAAAACGGGCTTCCCATGAAGTTTCCCCGTGCAATAATCTATACTGCCCTTAAACCTTTCTACGAACCTATTAAACCCTAATAGGAAGGACGGTAACGGTATGAAAACAGAGGTTTTTCCTTCTTTCGTTAGATCATCGTGTACAGGAGTACCATGTTCCACAACCTTCAAAGAAGTAGTAGACCTCTTATTAAACCCGATCACGTTTCTATACTGATCTAAGATATACTTTCTTTCATCAGTCAACTCTCCAAGAATAGGAGGGTTATTGTAATACTCATCAAAGTCCTTATCTGCCCTTTTCTCCAGTTTCTTCCACTCTTCCGCTTTCTCTACTTCTGACATATTTTCTGTAGACTGTTCAGGTGTCTCTCCAGGGCTATCAAGATCTTCTCCTTCAGCCTTTGCCACCTTTTTCTTGGTTTCTTTTTTCTTTTCATCTCTTTCTTCTGATAACGCAATAGCTATTGCCTGTTTCTGGTCTGTTACCTTTTCACCACTGCCTGTTTTCAAGGTGCCTTCTTTCCATTCCCTCATCACCTTGTCCACTTTATCCTGTGACTTCTTTATCTCAAGTCGAAGAACAGGTCCTTCTTTCGCCTTCTTCAGGACATAACGATGTACTGATCCTTCTGGTAACGATCGTAACGCTTCATCAACTTTTTCTCTAGACAGTTGACCGTTATTGAAGGCCTTACAGACAGTCTCCAAATTCTTCTGTAACTCATGGTAGAAGTGGTTCATGTTCTCATGATTCACGTTCATCACTTCCACGGGTATATCAATTAGGGTTCGGAGATTCTCCTTCAAGTTCATGAGCAACGGTTTCTCTCCTACTTTATCAAAAGGTACCCACTCATACTGAACTTGCTCACGCTCTTCCAATACTACAGGGTCACCCGTGAAACGGCAACAGTAATACTGAATGGAGCATTCCCTGTCTAAATACGTACCGCAATGAATGACATCCTCGGGATCCAACTTTATACCCGTTTCCTCTTCACATTCCCTAACTGCAGCGTATTTCTCATTCTCGCCTTCTTCAACGTGACCACCGGGCAAGCAATACTTACCTGGCTCAAAATCATCGTTAGGGTTCCTCTTCACGAAAAGAATTTCATTCTGATCGTTCACTAGTATCATGTCGGCGTAATGCGTACGGTTGTCTTTCACGTAAACCGTTGCCTTACTCAAGTCCAGTCTCTTATACTTCTTCAACTCAAGTAGGTCCTCTTTGCTGACGAGTCCCTTCTTAAACCCCTCAGTCAAGTTCACTAGTATCTCACCAAATTTACCTTTCTCTATGAAATCATCATACTCAAGTAAGAAAGGTAATTCAGGCTCTGACTTGAGTAACGATTCTATTGATTTACGAAGATCTTCTTGTATCACGGATGACTTCTTAATAAATCTCGTGTAATCATCCATGAAAGCGTTATACTTTCTCTTGATAGATTCTACCGCAAGAAAGCCTAAATCTTCTTTTTGCAAATCATTGATACTGTCTTTAAACTCACTCTTTACCTGAGTGTATTCTTGACTCTTAAACAAGGTCTCTCTACGTGAGTTGTTCAATTGAACTACCTTCTCACGTAATTCCCCTACTCTCGAGGCGAACGATTTAGAAAATATGAGGTCTAATATTCCCATCTCAACTGAAATATAATTCTGATTCTTCCTGTCTCCTTTTCACTAGTCCAGGTAACTTCTTACCCTTTGAATTTACCCATCTACCGAACTCATTCCTAATAGTAGGATCATTAGGATTCTTCTTCACTTTCTTACACAAGGTAGAAGAGAGGAAATTCCCAGACCCTAAGTTGAAAACGAACGATACCAAAGCGTCAAACTGGTTCTGCGTCAACTGAACGTTTAGGGAGTTCACTGTCTTTTCTGCCGCTGCAAGGTCCTTCTTTAAGAAATCCTCAGCTTCTTCTTCAGTGATTTTCTGTCCCTTCACTACTCCCTTCGTGTGCCCGTACCCTATAGTCCAAACCTTCGCTGGGCACAAGTAAGATTCAAGGTATAAACCCTCAAACCTTTTTATCAAACTTAATCCTTCACTACCTGTTATCATTATTGTATGACGTTTTTAATTTTCTCATGATCACCTTTATAACCATCTCGTAAAGACCCACGGCAGACAAGAAAGCGAAAATCATCATCCCTAAGTCTGTCTCGTATATGGTACTGAAGATAATACCTAAGGATACCCCTGATGAAAGTAAAACTATAAACTTCTGTTTCCTAGTAGGATTAGGAATCAGGTACTTTAAAACAACGAATGTCAATAGGCACACACAGATGCCGTATAACATCTCAGGAGAATTCTTTAAGGTCTCTTCCATATCATAATAATGTCTTTGCCATATCAAATGCTTCCGATAAACCGAACAAAGCAAGCACGATCAGTACTATTAAGACTGACACGATTTTTTCCTTATGACTTTCCAACCATCGTGCGAACTCCGTAGACTGGTTCAAGGAATTTAACTTACTGTCTAATATGTCAATCTTATTCGCTAGAATAAGCAATGCCATATCAGTAGGATTGTCTCTTCCTTGCAATAGCTTTACTAATTTTTCAGTTTCTTTGCACATGATATTGTCAATTTTCTTAGTCATAGTGATCACCTAAATTTAGTAATAATTTAATTAATAACAAACTTAAACTTTAAAAATCTTATCACCTACCGAAATTTTAATAGTTCCTTTCGATTGAGTGCTAGATTTTTTAGTCACGTACATTCTCTTATCAGGATCCCACTCATCACCTTTCCTGTAGATCCTTAAATCACACCTACAATTCCCACTTACACATACCTTATTATTCCTTTTTACAAAGAGTGTATGGTTCTTTTCTAATTCTACATCATAGATATATCCCTCATAATCAATTAATCGTTTTTTAAGTGATGTATTATAGGCATACTTGGACTTTAATTCACTTACTTGCCAAACATCATGTTTCCCCTCATAAATCTTTCCCTGTCTTTTATCTACGAACTTATTCTTACCAAAATTATACAAAGAAGGTCTTTTGCCTATCTTCAAGATAATTTCTGACAAGTCACTAATCATCCTATAACTGGAAGAGGTAATAGTCCTATAACCGTTGCACTTATATCCCTTCCAAGTACACCCTTTAAAGTATGTTCCATCTCCTAAAAAATAGGCATCTAAGAATATATTTAATTGAGCAACTGGTAAGTTCTTTACTTCAAGAGGTATAAACTTCTCATGAGAATGACCAAATTTTTTCAAATAATCCCAAAGAGGGCGTCTTTCTTTATTTATGTAGACCTCTATACATTCTTTTTGTAAAGAGCATTTATCTCCGAAAAGAGATTTACAGCACTCAAATATCTTATGCCTACTATCTTTAATCTGTGTAATACTAATTCTATAGGTTCCTTTATAATTTGAAACTGATCCTTCAGATAAATAATACCCTAAAAATTCACAAAAAAGATTGATGTCATATTTCAAGTTTCCTATTTCAAAGAAGTCCATAGGAATACCTGTCCACTTTGGAAGAGTACACAAGAATTTTCCTTGCACGGGGATATCTCCTTCTTGCCTTAATTTATCCCTTGCCCCCTCATAACAAGCATTAACCACGTGGTAATGATTAGGAGTCGTGCAAAGAGAGAAAGATTTATTCTCTCTTAAATACATTTTCCCCTTATATTCTTGTGAAACCCAATTAACAGCACTACACCATTCTCCTTCTCCTGTTTCTAAATCAACACTTAAGAACTTTTCCGTTTTGTTTAAATCTTTGAAAAACTTCCATCCCTGGTCCGTCAACACCTCTGTCTGATCATCAAAGCAAAAAGGATGCACGGTTCCCAATACAGGCAACCAATCCCTTGACTTTTTACCTATATTAGTACCATTTTGTAATAGTTGCTCATACGTGAACAATCTAGGCTCTGATCCTATACCGTTAGTCAAATACAATTTTATACAATACTGACAAGCACCTGGGTACACTTCCTTGTAGTACAGCACCTTGTCACCGTAAATCTCATCATAGGAGGCTGCTTTCCCGTATTCATAGGCATTTTGAAGTTCTGTCTCTGCAATCCTACCTAAGTCCCTATTCCAGTCCCCCGTTTTCTCTCCTATCTCAGAAACTATGTTCCTCGCACTGTCCCTCTCGATTATCGTTCTTTTTAATGAATCACCTATGATACTCTCATAATAAGACCTTTTCGCTAGGTTCTCATCTTCAATTTTACCTGTTATAAAGGAGATCTCTGTTTCTCCTAAGCCTTTAATGTAATTGTATGATTTCCCTTGTAAGTACCTCAGAGAAGCAGTCTCTGCATCGGAAAGAGGCACGTACTGTCCCCTTTGAAAGTATTTCTTGAGGTCTGAAAAGGTGACTTGCGAAGCGTTTAAAGGACCTAACATTGATGCAAGTCTCCCGAAATAGAAAAGTTGCTCAAAAGGAGTTAATCCTAAGTTCAAAGACGTAGGATCAATCCCAAAATCCTTCAGTACCTGGATGTCTTCTTGTTTCAATACGGAAGTACCTATATTCCCTGCAATGAAGAAAACGTTTTGGAACCTGATAATTCTTACAATCTCATCTATCTGTTCTTGACTGAATATCATTCCCTTTCTTTTTCGTGAGTACCCTGGTGATGTCAACACGCATCACCTGGAGTACCTTCTTATAATTATCCTTAAACTGGTTCTCTATGAACCTCTGAACCTTAGGGTTTCTCACTGGGTCTTTGCCTCCCACGAACCTACTATCACTCATCTCGACTGATCTCTAACGAATGTCACCTCAATAGTCCCAGTCACGGTGAACTGATCGCCTTCTTTTACCCCAAAGTATTCTACTGACCCAGCAGGCAAGGACATACCCACGTCCCCTTCTTCAGGGTTCGATAAAGTCATCTTCGCTACTGAATCTCCAGTATTCACTACCCTAATCAGTGTAGTCTCACACCTAAACGTCCCGGTAGGTGAAATTGTCTTTCCCCCTGCCATGAATACCTGAATCGGTGCCCCGTTGTAATCAACAGGCAATTCCGGTTTCCTTTTCTTTGCTCTCGTTACATCCATTATCTGTCTTTTTTGAAGTAATGTACCCAATTAAATAGAGGTCGATCATTCAAGTAATTTAAATTTGAACGGTTCTCTTTCGCCTCTCTCTCAAAACAAGTGTCCTTGTAAGCTGTTTGATAGGGTGGTAAAATTACTTCTACCAACCAGAAGAGAACATACACGATGAAATAAATCAGAGGTGTAAGTAATAACCACCAAAAGCTTATCGCCCCTGCTAATACCAACGCCCCTATTAAGATGAATGACGTGAAGAAAATTTCCAGTTGCTGAGCTGAATGGATTCTTTCCTCATTCATCTGAGTTTCTGAAGGAGTTCTTCCCCAATCGTTCCTGATGAACACCCAGAAATAAACTGCCATCATCGCAAATCCTTGAATCGGTAGATAGTCATTATAGACCTTTTTCAACTTCAAGTTCTTAAATATTTTCATACTACTTTGCTATTAAGATTCCTATTATACCTCCTACTACTACGCCTAGTATAGTGTTTCTCCATTTTTTCTTTTGGAGTACCTTCTCCCTAGACTTAAACTGCTTGTCTCTAGTATCAATGATAAGGTTAAGGTTCTCAACCTGCCTATCCTTATTCTTAATCACTTCCCATAACTCAGAATTTTTTCGTTTTTCAATCGTCAGAATACTGTCTCTCGTCAGTAAAGTTTCCCGTAACAATTGCAATTCTTCTTCCAGTGCATCTCTTTCAAGTATAATCAAGTTCATGACGGTCACTTGCTTAGGAGTCACCAGCACAACTGTATCACCTTCTACGACTGCCCTCCTCGGAAAGTTTTCTTGACAAAAACAGGATACTGCTATCAAGAGAAAGATTACCAACATGGTCAACTCTTTCATCATACTTATTCTTTAAATCAATGTACCTAATGTAATACCTATCCAGCTTTTCAGTCAAAGCCTGTACCGTGTCATTCATCCTACTGACACTCTCGAGTAAGTCCCTGTTCTCCTTCACTAGTTCCTCATTCGCCTTCTTCAAAGTATCAAGCAAGGGAGTCACTTCCTTAATGTCTTCCTTATCACCCCTAATTGATGAGTTGAAAATCAACCAAGCAATGAAAGTAACAAAGATTACTCCTAACGTTATACTCCAAATGTTTTTCATCTCAGCCCCCTTTCTATGTAATTAAGTAGTGATTTCTCAAACGGGTTATCATTCTCTTCCCCTGTACCACCTTCTCCTCCGGGCGTCTCTTCTTGTCCTACTATACCGTTCATCACTCCTCCGCCCATTTGCTTGGCCTGCTGGATCTGTTGGTATACTAGATTCAAGATCGTGTCTTTCTCAGGGTCAAACTCTCGGTTGCTCCACTTCTTGAACCCATCTTCAAGTGACATAAACCCGTTGCTGACTTTCTTCACGTCCATGTCCAAAGACAGTTGCTGATCTTCTGTCTTCACTCCACAAAATATGAACTCGAAATCAGGATCAATCCTTTCCACTATGTACTTAGTGAAAAGCCTTTGTTCCATCTTTAAAATAGGAGTCAACCCTTTGGACTGTGAGTGCTTGAGGCGTGCTTTCTGACCGTCCTGACCGAATACTTGATTGCCTGTTTTCTTCAAGTTAAAACCGCACTCCGTGGGATCAATCCTGAACATACAGCATGATATGACGATAAGGAACTCCAACCAGTTATCAAACTCCATGTCCTTGTTAGTAGTCTGCATATCAATCCAATTGATCTTAGCGTTACCGGATTCGATAACAGGGGTCTTATGTGAGTTCTGAACGCCCACTATAGTGTTCCTCCACATTTGCTTGAAATCATTCAATGCGTTAGGAGGCACATTACCTTCAATCGAGAAAAAGCCTTTCGGGTTAGAACCCTGAGAGAAGAAATTACCGTTGTATTGCATACCGTAAAGCAACCAAGTCACCACGTTCACCATGTCTTCAAGTTCAGACACACCGTACCCGTTTGCGTGAATGTCAGTGGTCTTATTACGAACTCCCATGCACATCTCCCAGGGGTAATAGGCCGTGTAAACTTGGTCTTGATAAACCTGGAGGTACTTCGGCAAATACCCGTCAATCTCCTTGTAATACTTCCTAAGGTTGTCTTCTTGGCCTATATCAACTAACCGAATGGTAGACCCATCAATAGGCAGGTACTGAACTAACTTACCCCTAACGTTGTTACAGAATTCTATACAGGCCTGATCTATCGTCAACGAATCGTAGGTTATCATTCGTAGGTAATCCCCGAAACTATCAAAGTCCCACCTATTCTGAGTGATCCCCCCTTCATTGATGAACCGAGTTATATACTCAATCGTTTTCTTGTCTTCTCTGTTTAATTTCTCATCCCCCTTGCCCCATAATGATTTCTTTCTCCTAATCATCCACCCCTCTTCTTGCTCTGAGTCCACAGCCTCAGAGAAATTTGCAACCTGATCTACCCTAGTACTGATAACTGTCCTGATAACAGGCGTTCTTCCCATCTTCCTCAAGGTATCGTAAGAGATACCCTTATAAGGAACACGGTAGTTATTAACGTTCAAGGAAGATATATTAGGATCAAAAAGGAATGACTTAATCTCATCTGACGATGATTGCTTTTCCTTTAGGTACCTTGCCGCTTGCATGATAGAATAGGGGTCATCAGACTGAAGAGATTTCTGAATGAGAAGTTCTTTCTCGATCCTTATTTTTTCCTCTAAGGTATCAAGTTCATGAAGAGTCAGTTCCCTACTCGGTGAACCGACTCCTTTCTGACTTCTATGTCTCTTATTTCGTCCCATTCCTTACTGTCCTTTTATCAAGCCATGACCGGTTCCCAACCAGACTCAGTTTTACGCATTACCTGGTTACCCCATTGCCGTGTTTCACTCACTTCTGCTTCCTTACCTTTCATGAATGATTCAACAGTTCTTCCTGAAATTCCTAAACGTTCTGTTAGGAAGTTTGACTTAATGATGCAATTCTCATCAAGCATAGAAGAGAGATCCACATAAAGCTGAGATTTCCGCAAGTTTTTATCCACGACTGATATTTTCACCAAGGATTCAGAAACTCCTGGGTCTATCTTGTTCGCTTCCGTGTCAGATTTCTGTAAACGGTTGTAATCAACAACCAACTTTGCGAACCCTAAACTAGTCAACACCCGTAATGAAGGATTTGACTTCTTCAAGTCATCCATCTCTTCACTAGTGAACTCCAATAGGTTGGTAAAATTTTCCTTATTCATTTTGATCAAAATTAAATTCATGAATTATGACCAAATATAATAAATTATTAAACTATTCCCAAATTTATCACCATAAAAATAGGGACTAATCTTAGTCCCTATTCATCTACTCTTCTTATACTCAGGATCTTAATCCCTTTCGCAATGCTGTAACTCCTGCATTGTCTTATAATGAACGTAGATTGCACCCTCAGGGACTGTCCTTTTAGGTTTCCAGCATTTAGCAAGGTCGAAGTAATACTTCACGTTGTCACTTCCTAAGTGCATCGTCACGAACCCCTTATGACGCATTCTCTCATAGTTCATCGCATAACAGAAGTCATATTGGTTGAACTCTGAATCAAGTACTAATTTCCCTTGCTGCGCAACATCGGAGGTAAGTTATCATGCCCATGACGTTAAACAGAAGACTGCCTCTAATGTACGAATAGTCATGTACCATGATACCCGCTTGATAAAGGAGACCTAAAACTAAGTTCAAGAACAAGAAAGTGATCGTCAGTTTGTAATAAATACAAAGTTTATACCTGATAATGTTACAAACGAATTGAGGGAAGAAAATAAGAGAACAACCCGTAAGGATAGAAAGATAATCATGAACAGAAGTAGTGTACTCATCTAGCAAGAATAACACTCCACTAATTAGGTTCCCTAGAATCATAACAAATGGACTGTACATGACGTAAGCTCTTTCAATTATCCTGAAGGTTGTTCTTTTCATAAAAATCTAACAGCAGAACTTAAAAACGGTTACTTTTTAGGTTTTGTCGGTCTAGGGTCTCCTGGATACCCTCCTCCGATCGGTGGAATTTTAGATCCCTTTGTCTTAGGCATAATCTCTAAATTTAAAGGTTAATATATGTGTTAATTAAATTAATGCGTATCCCTTCGTCTTTTCCTCATTCGCTATCAGTATAGGGTAGTCCCCTTGCCCTGGGTTCTGCAAACTTATCTTAGAACCGAAGTTCACACGTGCAGCCCTTGCGTAAGGTAAAACGGTATTGTCTAACGACCCTAACGGCAGTACCCCGGTTATACCGAACCTATCGAAACAGTAGTTAGGTGCCATGTAATAAGTTCCTCCATCGTTAGGTACTGGATTCTTCTGATTCGTCAGAGTAAGTAACAATTTGGGTTCTGAAATTCTAGAACTACCGTTTCCTGTCATCACCTGTCCTCTAATTGCGTCAAGCCTTTGACTCCAAAGTCTCAGCATACCCGTGGAGATCCACTCCCCATAAATACAATAATTGGCAAACTCATCGAAGTAAACTAAAAACTCAGATTTCTGACTGTCACGATACCCTGTATCATCAGTGTATAGGCCTGTCCTTGTTCCTCTATCAACCCAATAACTACTCCTCGACATTAGGTTAGTAGCGTCTAGAACCATTAACCTATAATCCCAAGGATCAAGAAGAGTTCCAGTCCCGTACCTGATAACGAAGGCTATATATTTACCGTTCCTAGTCAACCATACCTGCCATAGGGTACTATTACTAAAACTTGCGTCCCAGAACTGTATCTCAAAAGAATCATCTTCTAATAACCAACCGGAAGAATTCCTTGCCAGTTTGAATCTCATGATCTGAAACACGTTTTCACCTTGACTCGCTAAACTAGCATTGTAAACCCAAGCGGCAGGAGTGTCTTCAAAACTACTACCCATACCTCCAAAGGTCGTGTTAGAAGTCAAAGATAGGAAGGGACAGATTCCGCCTGACATAGTAGGCACCTTACTACCTAGAACCCTAAAACTAGGATCACTAATTTTCTGATAGACCAGGGCAGTCAATCCTAAAACAGACGATCCATTATAAATGGAAACGATGTAATCACCACATATCTGCGAGGTGATAACGTAAAAATAATCTTGCCCGTCTTCTACTACCTGTCTCACCGTGATAGGAGCTATCGTGTCATCCTCTGGATTGAAGACTAATACCTTCCTACCGTTTCCAGTGGAAATTTCCGATGAAATAATACCGAAGGTCTTGCTATACGTGTCCCAAAACACTTTTTGCTGTGCGTACATCACAGTACCTTCTACCTTCTCAAGGTAATTACTACCGTCACCTTGAACTGTCTTCTTATACAGGTAATCGTTTATCTCCGTGTTCCACTCATATACTTCGCAGGTAAGTATCCCTCGAGTTGTCTTGTTGGAAGAGTAATACCTAAGCAAATACCTACCGTTAGGAGAAACACAGTACTTTATATTGAAATACCCAGTCGCCTTTATACCGCCTTCTGGACTCCATTCAGTCAACGATAATTGCTGCCTAGGCACTACTGAATAGCAAGGCACGATGTCTCCTACCTCCCACCGATTAGGGTTAGGGGCAATATCCAAGTCTACCAACCGGTGAGTCTTCATCACTACTCCACCAGGCAGTCCTACCTGAATTGCTTTAATCTTATTTGGGTAGTCAGCGAAAATGGTACTGGAAGGTACCTCAACACCTTTCCCTATAATCGCTTGGCGTATGTTTTCTTTAGTGTCCGCCAGTTTATCTAATTTTTGTCCTATCGTTCCCATGATTCAGCTTTTATTTATACCCTATCGCAATCCAGTTAAACCTTCTCTCTGTTCCCTCACCGTTAGTGATCTTGAATCCCGTCTCTGTTAAATCAGAGTATCCCCAGTTCTCCTGTGACCCTAAATCCGTGTAATCCCACGCTCCAGTGATAGAATAAACTACTGAGAACCTAGTAGGGAAAGTGACATCTTTCCTACTATTACCAGTCACAGTCGTATGCCCCCACTGAATACAAAGGTGATCTATCTCTGCGTGCCCGTTATAACCCCAACTAGCGTTGAAGGAAGGAACGTTGGAAGGGATCGCAGCAAGTGCGTCTAACTGCGCTTGTGTCACGAACTTATGAGCGGAATCTGTCAAAATGTCAGTCGCCTGGTGAGTATGTTCTAACTTTGCGTAAAGTTCATCAGTTTCTGCCTCTGTTAAGAACCCTTGCTGTTCTATCCATGCCTGAAGTTCTTCTTTCGTGTAGTAGTTTTGGAAAGTTTGATTTAGTTCGTCTTTCGTGTAATAATTTCCAGGAGTGAAATTCCTTTCATCCCATATTTTATAAGAGTTACTCCCTATCACGTGCATAATGTCACCTTCTGAAGTGACAATCTGAGTAGGGATAGAAGTACTCCCTATGATCAACTTATCGGTGTTATCCACCTTCATGATCTCAACAAGAGTAGCGTTAGAGAGATAGGCAGAGAAACCTTTGTTATTCTTCTGGATAATTCGTTCATTGCAGTAGAGATCTCCTGTCAAAGGAAACTCGCTGCCTGCAGCTAACGGGAGGAAAGACAACTCAGGAAAATCCGTGATCTCACTCACCGTGTGTTTATGAGAGGCATCCCAATAAATCGGTGCTAGTTCGTTCCTGTTAAATGTCACTGTCCCGTTACCGTTACCTGATACACTGTTCAAGTAAATGTCAACACCTTCTGAAGAATAATCATTGATAGGCTGGTACTTCGTGGTAGGATCTCCGTTTCCTACCGCTAGGAGGACTCTCAATTCTCCATCTCCTGTTAAGTATTTCACCGAAACAGGTTTACCGTACCCCCAGTCAGGTAACTGTGAGAGTGCCGTCTTCGCATCAAGTATATTAGGGTAAACTGATATACCCCTCTTGAAAACTATTTCTGTAACCGTTTCTGCCATGATTCAATTTCTTGCTGTAAATATACAAAAACTTTTCAATAATTCAAATCCAATTTTATAAATATCATTAAGCCGTTATCCTAGCCCCGAATGTTTGAGTAACTCCTTGAAACGTGAAAGTAAAAGTTGCATCAATATTTGGTGGAATTATATTTAGATTGATTGGAACATAACAACCACTTCCATCAAGATTATTGACAATACCATTGCTCCAAGGGGCGCCCATTGGTATCGGGATATTAATTCCAGCCACGGTAGCCACTCCATCTAAAGCATAACCGCCTAAATCATCAATAACACCTACATCCTTCGACATAGACCTACTGAAATAAAAATATGAACTATTCGCTTTGCTTATCGTTATTTTATTCGTCTCTGATGCCTTGTCCATGTTAGGCACGATATTATTTTCAGTTGTTCCTGTACCACCAGTGCAAACATAAGGTACAGTGGAACCCCATGAATCTATCGCAGGTGATTTACTGGTACTCGGGAGCATATTGCCCTTATACAGCCTATGTAATATTTGAAGTTCCATACTGACAAGTGCTCGATTGAAATAGGCGTACTCCTGAAGGTACCCGTTCCAATAATCAAGGGGAGGGGTGATAGTTTGAAACGCACGTCCCAACCAGATATGTCCATCCCAAGTCCTATCTCGATCACTGTAATCAACAGGTCCCCCTAACGGGTGTTCGTCTGGAGCCATAAGACCGTATTTTTTACCGTTGAGATAGAAATCCAAAGTTCTAGAAGGCCAATCAAAAACAACGATAAGGTGATTCCACCCGTTCACTATCCAGTTTGACGCAGTGGCCTTACATACTTGGTTTGAGTTCCCGTTATACAGTTGAAAACGCATCGCCACCTCTGTCGGGCTACCAACAGCGTCTAACCCCATAGCGTACCCTAGTCCTAAAAGCCCGTTACCGTGAAGAACACCCCCCATGATACCATCATACGTAGTATTCTGAGTACCCATAGAGAAAGCACAGATAGATATTGTGAACGATTCAGTACCCTCAACCACATCAGGGAGGCGTATAGCCTTTCCTCCATCTATCAAGTCAAGGCACGTACTACCGTTGAATCCCGCTGTATAGTATTCCATGGTTCCGCCTATCGTTGCCTCTGGGTTATTCCCGTTCCCTGAATAGTCGTTTATATCTCCCCCTAAAGGTAGGTACACTGTCGGTCGCAAGTTTAGGA
>OHKO01000387.1_pt1 | contig 14721 bp, 7 predicted proteins | sample 1568851 | NCBI WGS metagenome assembly OHKO01 (sample SAMEA3879549, study PRJEB24766) | human gut metagenome | biome: human-associated habitat; feature: feces | place: USA | collected 1985/1987 | reverse complement strand
TTTATAACTGCAAAAGGGGTCCGGCCCAATAAGACCGGACCCTTTGTGAGTCTTAATTCATGCTCTAAATTATGCTAATTCAGAGAAGTATTTGATTGTTCTTACCATCTGGCTTGTGTATGAGTTCTCATTATCATACCATGATACAACCTGAACCTCATATAAGTCATCAGCGATCTTTGATACCATTGTCTGAGTTGAATCAAATAATGAACCATATCTCATACCGATTACATCTGATGAAACGATAGGATCTGTGTTGTAACCGAATGACTCTGATGCAGCAGCCTTCATTGCAGCGTTGATTCCATCAACTGTTACGTCAGCACCCTTAACAACTGCTGTAAGGATTGTTGTTGAACCTGTTGGAGTAGGAACTCTCTGAGCAGAACCGATAAGCTTACCGTTAAGTTCAGGAATTACAAGACCGATAGCCTTTGCAGCACCTGTTGTGTTAGGAACGATGTTAACAGCACCTGCACGAGCACGGCGAAGGTCACCCTTTCTCTGAGGACCGTCAAGAATCATCTGATCGCCTGTGTAAGCGTGGATTGTGCACATGATACCACTCTGGATAGGAGCGAAATCGTTAAGAGCCTTAGCCATAGGAGCAAGGCAGTTAGTTGTGCAAGATGCAGCAGAAATAACTGTATCTTCAGCTGTAAGTGTGTCATGGTTTACATTGTAAACGATTGTTGGAAGATCGTTACCTGCCGGAGCTGAAATAACAACCTTACGAGCGCCTGCCTGAATATGAGCAGAAGCCTTTTCTTTTGATGTATAGAAACCTGTACATTCAAGAACAACATCAACGCCAAGTTTGCCCCAAGGAAGGTCAGCAGCGTTAGGCATTTTGTAAATAACAATTTTCTTACCGTCAACTACAATGTAGTTATCTTCGCCTTCACCTTCGTGGAAGTCAACAGTGTGACCCTGAGCAACATAGTTACCCTGTGATGAGTCATACTTAAGAAGATGAGCAAGCATCTTTGCACTTGTAAGATCGTTGATAGCAACTACTTCGTAGCCTTCTGCACCAAACATCTGGCGGAAAGCAAGACGACCGATACGGCCGAAACCATTAATAGCAACTTTTACCATTGGAATTTACCTCCGAATATAATTTAAAGTTTTATTGCTTTTATGCATTCTTTATTTTATACTGTTTGTCCTCATAAATCAAGATAAAATTGTATTTTTTACACTTTATACAAAAACAAGTGTATTTATGCAAGTGTTATTGTTATTTATTTAACGAACTGTTTATAATTGGGTCACAGATGAATTATATTTATGCCTTTTGGTTGCAATTTCAATTAAAATTTGTTAAAATTCATATTAGTAAAAACAAAGGATGTTATATATGTTTGTAGATATTGCTAAAATTAAGATAAAAGCCGGTGACGGCGGTGCAGGCGCAGTAGCATTTCACAGGGAAAAATATGTGGCTGCCGGCGGACCTGACGGCGGTGACGGAGGAAAAGGCGGAGATGTTGTATTTGTAGTTGATGACAACCTTGCAACCCTTGCCGATTTCAGATATAAAAGAAAATATGTAGCCAAAAACGGTGAAAACGGACGCGGCTCACGCCAATACGGTAAAAAAGCGCCCGACCTTGAAATCAAAGTGCCGAGGGGTACTATCATTCGCGAAGCAAATTCAGGCGCAGTTATGGCTGATATGAGTAAGACTGACAGATTTGTAGCTGCTAAAGGCGGAAAGGGCGGCTGGGGAAACATTCATTTTGCAACTCCAACCCGCCAAGTACCGCGATTTGCAAAGCCGGGTGTACCGGGTGAAGAATGGGAAGTTTCGCTTGAGCTTAAGCTTCTTGCCGATGTGGGACTTTTAGGTTATCCGTCAGTAGGCAAATCAAGCCTTATATCAGTAGTAAGCCAGGCAAAGCCTAAAATCGGCGATTATCACTTTACAACCCTTGTGCCAAACTTGGGTGTTGTATCAATGGGTGAAGGCAACTCATTTGTTATAGCGGATATTCCGGGGCTTATTGAAGGTGCAAGCGAAGGTATCGGACTTGGGCATGAATTTTTGCGACATGTTGAGCGTTGCAGGCTTCTTGTACACATTGTTGATGTAAGCGGCAGCGAAGGCAGAGACCCTATTGAAGATTTTGAAAAAATCAATGAGGAGCTTGTAAAGTTCAACCCCGAACTTGCAAAGCAACCGCAAATAGTTGCCGGAAATAAAATTGATATGGCTGAGCCTGAACAAATCGAAAGATTTAAAAAATATGTTGAAGATAAGGGATATGACTATTATTCTATCTGTGCGCCGATCATGGAAGGCACAAAGGAGCTTATGAATGCGGTTTGGAACAAGTTGCAGACCTTGCCTCCTATTAAAGAATATGAAGTTGAAGAAATTCCGTTTGAAGCATTGGTTAAAGATGATAAAGGCTTTAAAATCACCCAGGTTGATGAACATTACTTTCTTGTGGAAGCAAGTTGGTTTCCAAAAGTTCTCAAAGGGATTGATATTGAAGATTACGAAGCACTGCAATATATGCAACGAGTATTAGAAAAGAGCGGAATTTTCAATGCGCTTCGAGAAAAAGGAATTGAGGAGGGTGACATTGTTTCACTCTATGACATAGAGTTTGAATATGTGCCTTAATAAATATGAGATTTGTAGACAAAGATGTTAATGCAAAGCAATTAAGTCCGCTTAATTTGGCATTTATAGGCGATTGCATTTATGAAATACTTGTGCGTGAAACACTTGTGCTTGATGCCAATCGCCCTGTAAATGATTTGCACAAGGAAAGTGTAAAGTATGTTTCGGCAAAAGCACAAACCGTTGCTTTTGAAAAAATCAAGGATGATTTAACCGAAGATGAACTTTCGATTTTCAAGCGCGGGCGCAATGCTAAAGTGGGCCATTCCCCAAAAAGTGCAACTGACGGTGAGTACCACTGCGCCACCGGAGTGGAAGCGTTATTCGGCTATTTATACTTAAATAATGAAATTGACAGAATAAAAGAACTTTTTTCCAAAATTAACTCTTGACATTCTGCCCAACTTGTTATATAATCAATATCGCTGACGGGAGCATAGCTCAGCTGGGAGAGCATCTGCCTTACAAGCAGAGGGTCACAGGTTCGAGCCCTGTTGTTCCCACCAAATAAAAAAGACATCCATATGGATGTCTTTTTTATTTTATAGAATACTTTCTGCTCGAAACTGTGACAAGATACTCCAAATTCTGCGAACAACGAGAGCAAAGAATTTGGGAAAAACAGCTCGGGGAACTGTTTTGTAGTATCTTTGTTTCTTATAAGAGCCCTGTTTTAATTATTTCCTTTTTGTTTATGGGCGAGAATTTTGCTCCGCCTCTCAAAATCTGTCGTACAGCAGTGCGTCAGATTTTGTATTACTTTTAAATCAGTTTATCGACAGTATAAAAGCCATCGGTTTTTAACCGATGGCTTTGTTTTATGTCAACCAAAATTTTATGCTGCTTGCACCTATATTTTATTAGTTTATAAAAAGCAAAAGGAGACGGTATTTCTACCGTCTCCCGAAGCTTTATTTCAATGTCAAGATTTTAGTCTAAATCTGTAGTATGGTCAATACCGGTATTTCCACCAGTATAAGATGCTGTTAAAACCTCATCATAAGTCTTAAACTCATCAATCTGTGACACTGGCTTTGTGTAAAGCTCTTTCATTGGTTTTCCTCCCAAATTTACCGGTGCCTTACCCCTGCAGATTTGGCAGAGGCAAAAGCATCAATAAATTATAGTTTGTTATTAGTATGTGTAAGTTTCAACATCAGACATTGTTGGCTTCAAAGTGCCACCAGCCTTTGTGATAACAAATGCTCTTACTGAAATCTTACCGTCTCTCTTAGAAAGACCATAGTCAAGAGCAATCTGCTCTGCTGAATTCTTGTTGTAAAGAATCTTTACAGTGCCTGCATTAGCGTCTGCACCCTTATTGCCAACATTTTCAAGTGTGAGTTCAGAATCAGCTAAATTCTTACCATAAATGAAGCCCTGCTTAACTACTGTTTCGCCAGGAGCAACATTGCGTGTTGCAAGGAATGAAACCTTAACTGTACCCTCAATTGGTGTTGCTGAAAGAATCTTAACTGTTGTTTTCTGCTGAACTGCAGTCATTACAGGTGTAAGTTCAATATTAGAACCGCAGAAGAATGTGTAAGTATCGCCATAGCCAACTACTGTGCCATCAGCTAACTTCCAAGCTTGAGCACCGTCCTTATGAACGCTAACCTTAGTATCATAAGCAACTTGAGCCGGGCTAGCTACTTCAGCACCGTTAACAGTGATTGTAGCACCATCGTTAGCAGTTACTGTATACTTAGCAACATCGTCCTTCTTGTACTGAGCGTAGATTGTAGCACCGTCTGTGAGTTTGCTGATTTCTTCCGGAGTCATTGACCAACCTGTGAATGTGTAACCAGGGAATACAGGTTCAGTAGGAACTGTAATATCAGCTGCGCTATCAACAGTTTGAGTATCAATTACATTGCCGTATGGGTCTACAAATACTACTGTAAATGAAGTGTCAGCCTTTTCAGCAAATACAGGTTCGTAAGTGATGTCAGCTGTTGCATATGTTACAAATGAAGCTTCGTCAGAAACAATCTTGTTACCAACTTTCCAACCTACGAATTCGCCTGTTTCGTTATTAGCTTTAGCAGTAAGAACTACTTTATCACCAACTGCAAGTCTTGCGTTAGCACCGTTTGTAGCATCAGCATCGTTAAGAGTTGTTGTGCCAAGTTTTGTTGAAGCAACTGTTACAACTACACCTGCATCAAGCTTAGCAACTGCATCTTTAAGAGCAGCTGTTGCAGTGTCTACATCTTCCTGTGTTGTGTAAGCACCAACTGTTGCTTCATCATAAGCAGCAAGTGCTTCTGTTACCTTAGCATAAGATTCTGCTGTATACTTAGAAGGGTCAACAGTAGCATCCTGTGCAGCCTTGAGTGCAGCTCTGTAAGCTTCACCTTTAAGCTGAGGAATTACAGTACCGGTTTTGATTGTTTTGCCGCAAACATTACATACTGTGTCACCTGTGTTACCAGGATTGTTGATTGTAGGTTTAGTAGCGTTTACAACCTTTGTATCAGCGTGGTCACAAGGAAGCTTATCAATTACTTGTTTATATGAATTTCCACAATTTTCAGTACATGTGTAAACATCATAACCTTCTTCTTTAACAGTAGCGTCCTTATGTTCAGTTACTTCAAAATGACATTCAGGGGTTGTTACTACTGCTTCTTCAGTATAAGCAGCGTCAGCTGTTGCAGCTACAACTTCAGGTGTCCACTTGTAACTTGTTACTGAGTGATGAGTTGAATCAGAAGCAACAGGTTTTGTTGTTTGTGTGTTAGTAGGAATTGTTGGCATTTCGCCATCTTTTACAGTTTGAGTGGTAAGTTCACCACCAATAGTTGTAAATGTGATTGTGTGAGTTGATGGCTTAGGAGCTTCTCTAAATTCATTGAAGCCCATGAAAGTGAACTTTTTCGAACCAGGATGTTCAACATCGCCATCATTAGTGTTGGTTTTGTCGTTCCATGCATTCTTAGCATATGTTGTTTTGTATTGAGACTGTACTTCACTTGTATCTGCTGCAAGAGCAATACTATTAAGCTCTGATGGATGGTAAACATTAAATTCAATCGGATCCGCAGTTACAATTTTGAAAACAAATGTTGCCATTGGTGGATTATTAGTAAATGTATATCCAGGCTCGCCTGTTTCAGGATTTACAAAATAACCGTCAGGGTCTGATAAAGAAGCAGTACTAGAACCCGCACTTCCAAATTCATAACTGATTACATTCATCTTACCGTCTTCATCGTTAGCTTTGACTTTTGAGGAGTTCGGGTCAAATTCCGGGTTAAAAGAATTTTTGTCAATGCCTGTGGAACACAGTGAATATGTTGGCAAAAAAGTTGTACCGCCTTTATCTGCAACCCATGCGCCATTTTTAGCAACTCTTTCATTTTCAGTACCGAGTGCGTATACCATATTTCTGCCTGATTTATAAGAATAAACACCTGCAGGCTCAATAGAATCACTGAACTGAATTTGTGCAACAAAAGCACAAAGGTTAGACATACCTTCAAGACTTAATGTCATTGTGAAATAATCACCGACGCCGAGCTGAAGATCTTGTGAAAGCTTATCATAAGAAAGTCCAGCAGCGTCAATGTATGTGTTTGCTTTATCCTTGTTGATAGAAAGAGAACCTGAGGTCTTATTACCATCAACTACTTTATAATTATAATCTACAGGCACACCGTAAAGAGAAGCATATGATCCAAAATCCGATGCTGCTGTGCCACTGGTTGAATAATCAGTAAAGCTCGTTGCACTTGCTTCAGTAAACATACCAAAAGACAATTTAGCATTTGGTGCATAATCACCAGGTGCTGCAAGTGCTGTGAAAGGTACTGATAAAACAACCATAAGAACTGACAAAATGACAGCAATTGCCTTTTTGAAAGTTTTATTCATTTTCTTTCCCCCTATTTATTACAAAGTTACATTCATATACTTGATTTCTTTACCAAAGAAAACTGAAAAAATCGACTTATCAAATGAGTCAACCTTATTATCCCTGTCAAAATCGCAATATACATTGTACTTACCTGCAAACGCTTCGGCAAATTTAGACTTATCAAATGTGTCAACTACACCATCGTTAGTATAATCACAAATGCAAACTGCGACAGTATCAACAGTCTTTGATTCGGAAACTACTAATGTAACCTTTCTGTCAATAGTGGTTTCACCACTTATTAACATTTTGTACTCACCCACCGGAATATCGGCAAGTGTATAATCACCGTTTGAATCTGTAACTGCTGTGGCAACGGCTGAGCCATCGGCAGCTTTGACTGTAAGATTTATATTGCCAACACCTTTGTCATTATATAATGATCCATCAAGGGAAGTAGCAATAGTAATCTTACCTGTTATATCACAACCCGGACCTTTCGGTGAAACATCACAGGCCATTAGATATAAAGAACCATCATAATCATCGGCTTGGTTAACGAGAGCATACTCATCCTTAAGCCCATCATTATAATCTGTTAAAACAAAAGTCTCATTCGGGCTGGTTGAAACTGAAATTACATTTGATGCATCACATTTATTAGCAAAAGCAACTGAAAAAGTTGCAAGCAATGTGCCATCACTATTGATTGCTGAACAAGAGTCAGAATCAGAAACAAAGCCAAACACCAAATTTGAATTTTGTGTAATAGTTCCCATTGACGAAATGCCGGTAACTTCAGCTGAAAGAAGCGACTTTGCCGCTGTATCAACAGTAGCATCTGCACTGTACTTTGCAGTTACCTGCACGACCGATAACTCGGAAACACCTTCTAAATAGAAGTTTACATCGTAAGTACCGGCAGGCAATTTATCACCGTCATATTGTTTTCCGTCAGAGTCTGTATAAGTGCAATAAATATTTGGCTTTTCACTGCCAATAGTTGCACCGTATGAAGTATTAGGAAGGCACACGAAAAGTGCAATAAGCACCAAGAAAGTAAGTGTACCAATTACAGCACCTATTCTCTTTTTAACAAATGCATTTTGCATAGGTGTTACCTCCTTGCCAAGTAAATAAAATTTAGGGAGAGACGAGAGCGCATACAACACCAAATCAAACCTCGGTTATAAAAACGCAAAAGCGTAAAAGCAAGCTTTGAAGAAATGATATTGTAAAATCAGGGATAAACAGTGACTAAACGCAATCGCCTTTAACCTCCCAACCCTAAAAACAGGGCCGGTATATAAACGGGGATTACCCGATCATATCGAATTTATAAATAAAGTAACCATTATAATAAACGGTTACATATCAGGGGTATTGCTACCCCTGATATGATTTAATTTAATTAGTCGAGAGCACGTGGAGCATACTCAACTGTATTACCAAAGAACTTTACAAATATTGCTTTATCAAATGAATCAACAAGACCATCACCGGTTAAGTCGCAATAAATATTATATGCATCTTTGTTGCCATATGCTGAAGCAAATATTGCTTTATCAAAAGCATCAACTGATTGGCCACCTGCATAATCACAGATACATACAGGAATTTCTGCATTTGAAATATCTTTTGTACCGCTGAGTGTTACAGTTCTTTTGATAGTTACATTTTCTCTATGAACAGTAATTGATGTTGTACCAACTGGAACAGTAGCAGTGAATGAACCGTCACTTGCTGAAGTAGCAACTACTTCGCCATTAGCAATTACATCAATGCCGCCAATACCCTTTGTAAAATCTTTACCCGCAAGATCTGTAGCAATAAGAACCTTACCGCTTACAGTGATTGTATCAGCTGCTGCCTGCTTAACTGAAGGAGCAATTGTTACATCGCCATCAACCTTATATTCATAAGGGAATGCATTAACTGTTACCTTTTCACCGTTGATTGTAAGTTCATTAACAACTTGGTAACCTTCAGCTGCCTTAACATCAATTGTGATTGTTGAGCCGGTTTCTACTGAAACAGGAGCTGAGTAATCAACGCCATTGATTGTTACAGTAGCACCTTCAACAGCATTAACTGTTACAGTGCTGTTTGTAGTTTCAGCAGGAGCAAGAGCAATCTCTGCAGCCTGAAGTTCTGTATCAACAGTGTAGATATTTGTAAGTGAAGCATCGTAGCCCTTCTTATCAGAAAGAACAAAGTTAGCTGGATCCTTATGAGCATAATCGCCGTGACCATACTGTGCAAGAGCAACTGCTGCTGCAAGAGCTCTGACATATCTGGTCCATGATTCTGCAGTGTAAGAACCATCGTTTACAAGCTTACCTTCAGCATCCCACTTACCAAAGCGAGGAGCGTTTGCGCCTGTTGTCTTTGAAACTGAAGCTTCAGTTGTTACGGTCTTACCATCTTCAGCATAAACAGCCTTAGTAGCAGTAAGAGTTGAATAGATGTTGCCTGATGCACACTTGATTTCTTTTTCAAGCTGTGCACCCTGGTAACCACGCTCAACAGCTGCGCTTGCGAAGATATTGAAGAGTCTGGTATATTCAGCTACTGCTGCTGATGAAAGTGATGAATGAGTTACATAAGTATAAGACTTTCCGTTGTCAATGCAGTTTTGTACAGTTGATGCTGCACTTGCAGGAGAAACGCCTAATTCCTTCTTAACTGCATCTTCAGTTTTAGCCTCTCCGGTAGCTTCATCAATTACCGGGTTGCCATCTGCACCTAAAACAACTTTATCATAATGATATTCAAGATCAACAGTAAAGTTCTTTTCAATGTTTCTGGCAATGTCAGTCATCTTAGAGAATGTTAAGATGTTAAAGTTTGTGTCATTAAGACCGGTTCTTGCAACAGAAATGTTTTTGAATGCATTATCTGCAGCCGGCTTAAGTGTGTCATTCATAATGCTTGTTACATAGTTGATTCTATCAACAGCCTTTGCAACAGCACCACGGTTATCAACGATTGAACCGTCAGACTTAACTTCGTTAGGAACGATAGTATAATCTGTTACAGGGAACTTACATGACCAATCTTCATTTGAGTTAACCTTCTTGCCATCGGCATCACGGTATACATACTGAACCTGGTTGTAAAGGAGATTACCCTGTGCATCAGTTGCCTGAGTTTTAGTAGGCATCTGGCAAGGATTACCATTTGTGGTAATAGCATTGTCCCAAGTTGTTTCATAAACAACTGAGTTAGCAAGATAGTATTTACCATCTGCATTCTTAATTACTTTGATTCCGGCTTGGTCTGTTGTACGAACCTTTCCATTATCATCAGAAAGAGCTAATGGTGAATAGATTGGCATTGTACCTGCAGCATCGAAGTAGTAAACGCCTGCAACACCGCCGACTTTACCTGAACCGTCAGCAAGAGCTTCGCCACCAACATAAGCGTTAGCCAAAACATCCTTTGGAATTGTATATTCTTTTCCTTTAGATGTTACTGTTGGAGCAGATTTTGTATAAGGAACATAAGCTAAATCGCCAAACTTTGATGTAACTTCTTTAGTTGTTGCTGTGAGCTGAGTCTTATTGTTAATGCTCTGTGCAAAAGCAACTGTCATAGCAGATGACTTAATAGAAAGTACATTAAGAAGAGCCTGCTTAGCTTGCTCGAAAACAGTTGAGTTAGTAAAGTCTGAAGACTTATACTGTGATACAAGTGATGCCAAATTATCATAAGCAGTATTCATACCGCTGAGCTGGCTGGTATCACCTACAAGGATAGTAAAGTGAGCATAAGCTGACTTAGAACCATTGTAGATACACATATCAACCGGATATTCGCCGCCTTGAATGTTGGTTTCACCATCATAACGGAACGGTTGAACTTCAAGAGCAGATGCATTTGGAATCTGCTTCTTCTCACTTTCAATGTAGAAACCAGGAACTTTGGTGTTACCCATTGAAACAATGTTGAAGAGGTTATCGTAGTTAATCTGACCGCCATTGTTCTGCAAATAAACTGATTCGTAAATATCACCGTCACCAACATGGTAACCTGCGATAATGTTCTTAGCAATAGCTTCAGAAAGAGTGTAAACTACATGAGTTCTTGTCTGAATAGCCTTAATATTTGCAGCTGAAGTACCATCCGGGTTAGTTTGAGCTTTAACTGCTTCGATTTCATCGCTTGTGTAACCCTTATAATAAGTAATTTTATCGCTGTTACCTGCTGTTGCTTCTGTTACCTCGTTACGGTTCCATTCACCGAATTCACCTGAACCAGGAGTAGTTTCAACACGGTAGTCATACATATTATACTTAAGAAGGTTACCGTTTGTCTTATCCCAAGCAGGGATAGCGTTTTCACTTGTGATGTTTACTGTTGTATAAGCAGCATTTTTATCATACTTTGTTACAACATTATTTGCATCAAGTGTGTTTGACTGATAATTTGAATTTTCATCATAGAAGTAGATACCGTCAACTGCTTTTGAACCGGTCAAAATCTTATTTCTGTTACTTCTATATCTAACTGAATATGTAGAAATATCAGCAAGGTTTGATGAATCAAGTACCATGTATTCAGGATAGTTAGCAACAAGAGTACCATCATTACTAAATTTAGATGTTGATTTTACATAAGCACCCTCAACACCAACTGTTTGATCAGGTTTATTTGTATCATGCTGGAACTGCTTGTTACTATTATACATAGCTTCTTTCCAACCTGTTGCGGTTGTCATATACTTATAAGCTGAAACATTGTTATCAGCTGCAACAACTGTGCCATCTTTAAGTACGATGTCGTATACAAACTGAACTTCAACTACATTTGATTCTCCTGCTGCTGAGTCGAAAGTAATAGGAAGTTTAGGTGTTACTATTGTTTCGTTAGGAGCAATAAGACCTGATTTTTTCGTTGTTACTGCCAATATAAGTAGCTGACTTAAGCTTGTAATAGTAACGAGAAAGTTGAACAAGCTGTCCATTAGAGATATATGCACGGTTAAGACCTGTGCAGTTATTTGTAAATGAAACTGTATCGCTGCAATCGCCGCCTGCTGTTGTCTTCATAGAAGGTGTAGCAAAGCTTGCTGAAGCAGTCTTAAGCTGCTGAGTTCCGATTGGAGTGATAGCTTCAGGAACGAAAGAGTTAACTGCTGAAAGAGCAAAGAAAATACCTCTCATTACTGAATCGCCATACTTGCCGGCATCACCCTTGGTGCTGTCTGCACCATAACCGGTGAATTCAACAAAGTTGCAAATAGCCTTTTGGATTGCACCGAGGTCAGTACCGCCGGTACCTGCAATAGTTTTAACCTGAAGTAAATCATCAAATGGCTTGTTGTCACCGTTTGACTTAGGAATTATGGTTGTGAAATCCTGCGGCTGTGAAGAATAACGCTTACCGAGGAGACCGTTGATAAGGTCAGCAAGCAAATCATAAACAGTATTTACAAAACCTTTTGACTGAATCGGTTCAGCAGATACGATTGTGATAAGTTTGTAAACGAAATTAGATACGCCACAGAAACCGCTGTCTTTCTTATCAGAAATATTAAGAATTGAAAGAACTACATCGTTCCAGATAAGGTCTTGTGAATCGAACTTACCGTATTCCTTGCCTTGGAGTGTACCAAGAATAGGGAGGAACTTGTTAGCAATTTTATCAATATTTTCCCAAAGGTTATTTGTAAGAGCACTGTTACCTTTTTCATCGCAAATACCGAGAAGAGCTGCAACACCCATTGCTCTTTCACCTGAGTTAGTTGCCTTCTTCATTGAGTAATCTCCACCGTAGTAAAGAATTACTGAATTCAAGAGGTCAAAAATTGTAGCACTTGAATTAACATCTTCGTTTTCTGTCTTCCAAGTTTTGCCTTTGTATGTTACAGGAACATATCCTTCAAGTACATATGCAACTGCATCACGAGCCATAGGAAGAATTGTACCTTCAAGTGTTGCGTTGATTGTACCGTCATTGGCTACATTTACAAGTGATGAATAATCCTTATTAGGAAGTACGTATGATAAGTATTCTTTAAGGCATACATAAGCAACTGCTTCTGCATCCTTACAACCATCCCATTCTGCTGGGTGGATAATATCTTGAAGTTTGCCTGCACCAAGGTTAACCTGGCCGATACAAGCAACAAGCATAGGAACCATTGCTGATTCAAGATTTGCTTCTGAAAGAACAGCATCAGTACCGTTAGCATCATAGAATGCCTTGAGGATGTTAGCGTCAGTAGCATCTGCTGTGTACTGAACCATCTTAAGTGCATTGCCAACGAGTGTTGAAGTGATTTTCTTGATTGTTGCATCATTGATTGATTCAACACCGTCTGCCTTTGTTGTTTTAGATTTTGCCATTTCCGGACGATTGCCGATAATGTTATCTCTTTGTGGGAACAAATCATTAACTGCTGCAACAAGTGCATCGTTAAAGCCTGCTACCATTGAACCGTAATTTGAATATTCATTTTTAAAGAAATCGTCAATATTCTTTGTTCCGGTTTGTGCAAAGTAAAGGTTGATAGGACCTGTTTGCATATTGAAACCGTAGTCAGCAAGAGGGCTGTATCTTAACTTAGCAAAGAGCTTTGTTTCATCAATATCTGACCACTTGCCTGTTGATGTTTCAGCAGCTGCACGGTCAAATGAAAGCTGTTCCTTAGCTTTTGCAATAAAGTCATCTGCTGATTTATCGCCATAAGCTTCGTAATTAGCTTCAGCCCATTCGTTAATCTTTGCCTGAGTATAGTTAGAAGCAATATCGCTTGAATTCCATTCACCCTTTTTGTCGAAATAATAATAGTATGCATTATCAAGATTTCTGTCACCCTGGGTGTTTACATGGAGAAGCTTGACTGTACCCTTGAGAACTGTATCCCAAGCAAGATCAAGTGCTGTATAACCTAATTTGAAAAGAGAATCGGTTGGCTTAAATGTAAGCTTTGTTGTTTGCTCTGTTGCATAACCGTTTGCATCCGGATGTCCATAAGCAAAAAGAAGAACATTAAGCGGATTGCCGTCATCATCTTTAAATTCGCTTGAATATACAAGGTTAGGGTCATAACCGAGTTTAGCAGCTGCTGCTGCATAATCCGAGCCTGACTTATTCATTTCAGCCTTGATTTCAAGATAACGAGTAGCTGATGTATCCTGGATAGGTTTGAGTGAGCCATCTTCGTTCTTTTCATTATATTCTTGGTTATATGTAACGAGAACGCTTATCTTCTGAAGAAGCTCGGTAGAGAGCTTATCGAAAAGCTGGTCATCATATACCCATTGAGTTTTGCCACTCTTGAAATCATTGATTTCATCCTGTGTATACCATTTTGTATAGTTGAAAATAAGCTGCTGAACAATGTTATAAACAAGGTTTTTAGCATAACTTTCATCGCTGAAGCCTAATGGACCTGCAAGAAGCTTGTAGATATTAACCGCACTCTTAAGAACACCGAGGTTGAAATCACCTCTTAATACCTGACCGAGTACATCCTTACCGGCATAGTCAGCTGAGTTGATTTGAAGAAGAGCAAGAGCTCTCTTAACAATCTCGGTTGATGAATAGTTTTCTCTTGTAACATGCCAGAAATTCTTGCTGGCATCACTTGAAGCTAATGATTTAAGCTGAATGTTACCTGCGTCACCAACATAACTACCATACTTAGAAAGAAGACCTGCAACACTCTCAAGTGTAAGCATTACATCATCAACGCTGTCAAGCTTAACTGTTAAGGTATATTTAATAATACCGAACGCGTTGATATTAAGATGCTTTTGAGCGGCATCCCATGTCATATAAGCTGTAACGCTGGATGGGAGATTTGCAAGAAGGTTGTAAACTGTTGGAGCAACTGTAGGAAGCATAAGGTCCGCATAGTCAAGCAATGCTGTTGCGGCTTGTTCGTCAGAAAGAATATTCCAAGCAAGGTCGTTATATTCTAACGCGTCATCTGTATACTGCTTTTCTGAACTAACAGGTGCAGCGTGAGCTGAAAATGCACATGTTAAGCAAGAAGCAGCCATAAGAACAGCCATAAACAACGCAAGCAGCTTATGGGAAAACTTTTTTGCTTTCGTTTTCATTTTTTACCTCCGTAAAATTTTAAAAAATTTAAAGTGAAGTGTTAACATATTGTGCGTAATGCCCGTCGCAATCTCTGACCATCAGGCAATCTGAATTAGAATGAAGGCTCATTACAAGCCACAGCATTAAATTGGCGCAATATGTGCTTTAAACA
>OHKO01000383.1_pt1 | contig 14796 bp, 14 predicted proteins | sample 1568851 | NCBI WGS metagenome assembly OHKO01 (sample SAMEA3879549, study PRJEB24766) | human gut metagenome | biome: human-associated habitat; feature: feces | place: USA | collected 1985/1987 | reverse complement strand
GCGGCCGCTCCATCCGGCGCAAGCAGAAAGCGGACTCGGCCAGGCGGCGGCGCAGCGTAGAACATTAAGCACCGGGAAAGCCTTGATTTCCAAGGCTTTTGGGATAGCAAAGCGGGGGCGGGTGGCCGTTTCCATCCGCCCCCGCCAAAATCTACTTCTAACATTCTACAAAGGAGAATTCTATGGACAACAAACTGAAAACCGTGGACGCAGAGACCTTGCTGTCCACGCCGATGAGCAAGACGATGTTCATCGTAGACGGCCTTATTTCGCAGGGCGTCAATGTCATCAGCGGTGCCAGCAAGATCGGCAAAAGCTGGCTGATGCTGTGGCTGGGGCTGCAAGTGGCGCAGGGAAATTCCGTTTGGGGTTTGCCCACGTTGCAATGCGATGTGCTCTATCTGAGCCTTGAGGACACCCAGCGCCGCATCAAAGACCGGCTCTATAACCTCACCGACAGTGCCCCGGACAACCTGTATTTTGCCGTGACCTCTGGGCTGATCGGTGGCGGGCTGGAGGAGCAGATCACGGATTTTCTGACCGGGCACCCCGCCACCAAGCTGGTCATCATCGACACGCTGCAAAAGGTGCGGGACTCCAAGGGCAGCGCTGGAAAGGCGGGAATGTACGGCAACGATTACGATGACATTTCCTCCATCAAGCGCATTGCCGACGGCTTCAACATCGCCGTTTTGCTGGTGCATCACCTGCGAAAGCTGCAAGACAGTGACGATCCCTTTAACGATGTCAGCGGCTCCACAGGCATCATCGGCGCAGCGGACACCAACTTCATTCTGCGCCGCAAGCGCAGCGGAAACGCCGCTACGCTGCTGGTCAGCGGGCGGGATGTGGAATATCAGGAGCTGACCTTGCAGTTTAACGACCTTGTCTGGGAGCTGGTGGAGCGCAAGAACAGCGAGGATATTCACAAGGCAGAGCTGCCGAAATTTCTGTTTCGGGTGGTGGACTTTATGGAGTGCCGCACCGAATGGGTGGGCACGGCCACGGAGCTGCTGACCGAAATGAAGGAGCAGGAGGTCACGCCCAATATGGTCACAAAGTATCTCGGCCAGTTCGCCTATGAGGTGCTGGAGCCGCTGGGCATCGAGTATCGCACCAAGCGCACAGGCAAAAGCCGACTCATCAAATTTCTGCGCCGTGACGGCGATGACGCAAATGACGCCGGGATCGCTATATAAGGAAATCCCCGTCACAACCGTCATTGCCGTCACAAACCGAAGAAAGGGGGTGAACAAATGCGCAGCAAAAACTACGGGATCAATGTCCGTGTGACCGAGCAGGAGAAGCAGAAGCTGCTGGAAAATGCCCGGTTCTGTTCTCTGTCGCTGTCGGAATACTTGCGGCGACTGGGGCTTGGAAAAGAGGTCAAAGCGGCCATCACGGAGCGGGATTACCACCTGTTTCGGATGATGAACAGCCTGAAAGCGGAGCTTCCACAGCTTCAGAAAGAGGAAATTCTGAGCAGGCTGGAAGCAGTTTTGAATGAATTAAAGTAAGCGAGAATTACGCCTGCGCAGTCTAAGCGAGCAGACTGTTTTTACTCCTGTCGGAGCCAAACAGTGTATCCGCTTGCGATGCCTGCGTCATCTGAGCGAGCAGTGCGTTTTTACTCCCGGCAGGGCCGGAGCGCAAAAACACTCGTTAGGGTGTGCCCTAAAACCCCGAAAGAAAAAACTATGAAAGTGAGGACAACACAATGAGAAAATCGGATTTTACTTTACCCACGCTGGACGATCTGTTTTCCACGCAGGCGGAGCGGGACGATGCCAAACTGGAGCGGGTGCGGAATATTCCACTGGCCGAGCTGCACCCGTTCAAGGGTCACCCCTTCAAGGTGCAGAACAACGAGGAGATGCAGCGAATGATCGAAAGCATCCGCAAGGTGGGAGCCATCACCCCGGTGCTGGCAAGGCCGCTGCCGGACGGCGGTTACGAGCTGATCTCCGGCCATCGTCGGCTGGCGGCGTGTCAGGTGCTGGGAGTCGAGACGATGCCCGTCATCGTCCGTGAGCTGTCCGACGATGAAGCGGTGATCGCAATGGTGGACGCTAACTTGCAGCGGGAGGTCATCCTGCCCAGCGAAAAGGCGTTTGCCTACAAAATGAAAAGGGATGCGCTGAATCACCAAGGTATGACTTCTCCCCAAGTTGGGGAGAAGTTGCTGACGGCAGAAAAAGTTGGTTTAGATGGTGGAGACAGCCGCAATCAGGTGTTGCGTTATATCCGCCTGACCTACCTGATCCCTGAATTGCTTTCGATGGTAGACGACGGTAAGATTGCCTTTAATCCGGCGGTGGAGCTTTCCTACTTAGACTCGTATCAGCAGCGGGCGGTGCTGGACGCGATGGCGCTGAACGACTGCACCCCGTCCCACGCCCAGAGCATCCGCCTGAAGAAACTGGCACAGGAGGGCGTGCTGGATGATCAGATGATCTATGCCGTGCTGGCGGAGACAAAGCCAAACCAGCAGGAGCAACTGAAATTCAAGCGGGAGGAGCTGCGGAAATATTTCCCCTCCGGCTATACCGAGGAGCAGATGCGCCGGGACATTATCAAGGGCCTGGAACTGCTGAAGCGGCAGAGAGAACGGAACCGGGACGCCCGCTGATTCGTACCGATACGGCTGCAATCAAACAATTCGCAGAATAGAGAGATCCCCAAACCGATGGTATACTGATACTGTCGGTTTGGAGTTCTGTTCTGCAAATAGAAAGAGACAGGAGGAAAACAAAATGGTAGCAGGACATTTGACTTTGAAAAACGGCAAGTATTATGCCGTGCTGAACTACAAAAACGCCGGAGGGCAGCGAAAAACGAAATGGATCTCGCTGGGACTTTCCGAAAAGGGAAATAAGCGCAAGGCCGAGGCGGAACTGGCGAGGCTTCGGGCGGAGTTTGAGCCGCCTAAAGAGGTAGGCGACCTGAGCTGCGATATGCTGTTTGCCGATTATCTACTGGAATGGCTGGAGATCGCCAAGGGAAGGCTGGCCCACGCAACCTACGGTGCCTATCAAGGACTGCTGAAAAGCACCATCGTCCCTTATTTTCGCAAGAAGAAATTGACACTGCGGGAACTGGAAGCCCGACATTTGCAGATGTTTTATTCTGAAATGCTCAGACGGGTCACGCCCAATACCGTTATCCATTATCACGCCGTCATTCACTCGGCACTGAAATATGCAGTCAAGACCGATATGCTGATCCAGAATGTGGCGGACAAGGTGGACCGGCCCAGAAAGAACAGCTTTCAGCCGGTCTTTCTCTCGGCGGACGAGATGCAGAAGATGTTTGAAGCCCTTCGGGGAACCAAGCTGGAGCTGCCGGTGCTGGTGGCTGCCTTTTACGGACTTCGCCGTGGCGAGGTGGTGGGCTTGAAATGGGACGCCATCGACTTTGAGCAAGGCACCATTTCCGTAAAGCGTACCGTGACCTCAACGATCATCGACGGCAAGTATCAGGAGTTTGAGCAGCAATCCGCCAAGACCAAGTCCAGCCTGCGCACCCTGCCGCTCATCGGCAGCTTCCGGGAATACTTTATGCAGGTGAAAGAGGCACAGGAGCTGAACAAGCAGGTCTGCGGCAACTGCTACAACTATGAATACGACGGCTTTGTATTCGTGGACGAGCTGGGGGAGCGGATGCGGGTGGAGTACCTGACCAACGCATTTCCGAAATTTCTGGAGAGCCACGGCCTGCGCCGGATGCGCTTTCACGATCTGCGTCACAGCTGCGCCAGTTTGCTGCTGGCCAATGGCGTCCCCCTCAAGCACATTCAGGAGTGGCTGGGACATAGCGACTTTACCACCACGGCGAATATCTACGCCCACTTGGATTACAAATCCAAGATCACCTCGGCACAGGCGATGGAGACAGGGCTTGCTCTGCCAGAGGGCGGCGACTTCAGCAGCCGCTGGAGTTCGATCAGTGCCGGGGAGAACAGCTGATTTTCTCCCCTGAAAACCGAAAATCGTGCGGGCTTATCCTTTGGGCAAAAATAAAAAAGCCTGTAAACGGGCTTGTTTACAGGCTTTTTGTGGCGGAGAGTTAGGGATTCGAACCCTAGAGACCTTTCGGTCTACAGCATTTCGAGTGCTGCACCTTCGACCACTCGGACAACTCTCCGTGTCTATTTTCGTCCGGTTTTCTTTCCGGAAATTTGCTCAAAAATTCGTTGGAGAGAAAACAGGAGAGACGGCAAAAAATATTCGATTTTGAGATTTTCAGTGTTGAGGAATATCAAGGAGAATCAGGGGGACGAAATTCCCAGCTTCTGCCGAAATTTCGAGTCAGCCCCGTTATGACCACTTCGATACCGCTGCATATTCAGTTCGCTGTTATCAGCCAAACTATTATGCCATAACTTTTTGCGTCTTGCAAGGTCTTTTTTCGCATTCGGGGCATATTCTGTGCGTATGAAGACTGTCTATTTATCGGTACGCCTGAAAAATTACGAAAATGCGCTCGCGCTGGTCGGTGCGCCGCTCGCCGAAACGCCGGAGAACGCGGACGTTTTGCTGCTGCCCGGCGGGGGCGACATGCACCCGCGCTTTTACGGTCAAGCGCTGAACGGCTCGGAAGATCTCGACGAAGCACGCGACGCGCGTGAGCTCACGCTGATTGACAACTTCCTGTGCGCGGGAAAGCCTGTCATCGGCATCTGCCGCGGGCTGCAAGTCCTCAACGTCTATTTTGGCGGCACGCTGCGTCAGCACATCGAGGGCCACCGTCAAATTGACGGCGTTGACCGGCTGCATGCCATCAACACCGCGCCGGGCCTTCTGCGCGAGCTGTACGGCACGCGCTGCACGGTCAACAGTGCACACCATCAGGCCGTCTGGCGGCTGGGGACGGGGCTTCAGGTCTTCGCCTGCGCGGAGGACGGCACGGTCGAGGCCGTCGGCCACAGGACGCTCCCCGTCTTTGCCGTGCAGTGGCATCCTGAGCGGCTGTGCGGCGCGTTCGCGCGGCCGGAAAGTGCTGACGGTGCAAGGCTTTTGCGCGCTCTACTCAGATAACATAAAAAAGCACAGAAAAATTCTGAAAAAACGTTGACAAAACGGGACACTGATGCTATTATAACAGAGCTGACGATTTTTGCGGAGGGCGCATGCAGGTGTAGCACAATGGCTAGGGCACCAGCCTTCCAAGCTGGGGATGCGGGTTCGATTCCCGTCACCTGCTCCATTCAATTTGCGCCAGTAGCTCAGTTGGATAGAGCAACTGCCTTCTAAGCAGTAGGCCGGGGGTTCGAATCCCTCCTGGCGTACCATTTACAAGGCGCCCCTCAGCAAAGCAGCAAATATCGCACGGATACAGAATATGTGGTGGGTGTAGCTCAGTTGGTTAGAGCACCGGATTGTGGTTCCGGGTGTCGAGGGTTCGAGTCCCTTTACCCACCCCACAAAAAGAGAGGGATGGGATTTGGCCCCAGCCCTCTCTTCCCAATAGGGGTGTAGCCAAGCGGTAAGGCAAGGGACTTTGACTCCCTCATTCGCTGGTTCGAGTCCAGCCATCCCTGCCAGATTTTTACCGCTTCGGTGGTTTGGAATAGAATATGCTTCGTTAGCTCAGTTGGCAGAGCACCTGCCTTTTAAGCAGGGTGTCCGGGGTTCGAATCCCCGACGAGGCACCAAAAAAGAGATGGCTTTAAGCTGTCTCTTTTCATTTGCTCTTTCCCGGGGCCGTACGAATTGACGCGCTCTGAAAATCATGGTAAAATTCTCTTATCAATACTCAGGAGGAATGCCGTATGAAACGCTGCAAGTTTTTGACTCTTATGCTCGCCTTGCTTTTGCTGCTGCAGAGCTCCGCGCTGGCGGCGGACAAGGGCAAAACCGTCACTGTCACGCTCCCGACGTTTGCCGTTACGCTCAACGATACCAAGATCGACAGCGCGCACAGCGAATATCCGCTGATCGTCTACCGCGATATTACGTATTTCCCCATGACCTACCACGCCTCGCGCTTCCTGCACCTCAAGAGCAACTGGTATCAGACCGAGCCCAAGGGCACGCTGTTTGTCGGCTACAGCGACGCGAGCGAGGACACGTGGACCGACACGCCTGCGACCAGTAAAAATACCGTGACCGCCAAGGCGACCGTCGCTGACTATCAGATCGCCGTCAACACGGTGGACAAGGGCAAATGCCTCGACAATTCCGCCGAGCCGTACCCGCTGCTTAACTTCCGCGGCGTGACCTATTTCCCGCTCACGTGGCGCTTTGCCGTGGAGGAGTTTGGCTGGGAGTATCACTTTGACGCCAAAAGCGGCCTGAGCATCCGTTCGGCCGAGCAGTTCCGGCCCGAGCTCGAGGACGCGCTGCTTGCAAGCTCCGCGCCGTCTGCCGCGCTGGTGCAGAAGACGTATTTTTACGGCGCGGACAAGTCTGAGTACGCGGGCGTTCCCTATTCCAATCTGGCCGGTGCGACCTTCGTCTACCGCAGAAGCGGCGAGGCGGCGGTGACGATCAAGGCACAAGAGCTCTTTTCTGACGGCGAATACTACTTTGACTGTCAGGACAGCGAGAACGCGCCCGTGCTCAGCGGCGGTGTGCTGACGCTCTCCGCCCGCCGGACGGACAGTGCCGGTCAGGCGACCGTCACGCTCAAGATCGACCTGCGCAGCGGAACGCTGCTGCCGTAATTTACCCCTAAGGAGACTCGCATTGAACATCACGACCATTTTATTCGACCTGGACGGGACGCTGCTGCCGATGGATCAGGAGGCGTTCACGACCGGATACTTCAAGTTCCTCGCCAAAAAGCTCGCGCCCTACGGCTACGAGCCCAAATCCCTCGTCGACGCCATTTGGGCGGGCACGGCGGCCATGGTCAAAAACGACGGCAGCTGCACGAACGAGCAGGCCTTCTGGAAGAAGTTCGCGGCGATCTACGGCGAGGAAAAGTGCCAAAGCGACCAGGGCCTTTTCGAGGATTTCTACGCCAATGAGTTCAACGCCGCGCGCGACATCTGCGGCTTTAATCCCACGTCGGTGGAGACGGTCCATAAGCTCAAAGAGTGCGGCTACCGCGTTGCGCTGGCGACGAATCCGATCTTTCCCCACATGGCGACGGAGAACCGCATCCGCTGGGCGGGCCTTGTGCCGGAGGATTTTGAAATTTACACGACCTACGAGGCCTCGACCTTCTGCAAGCCGAATCCTGCTTACTACCTCGAGGTCGCGCGCACACTCGGCGTCAAGCCGGAGGAGTGCCTGATGGTCGGCAACGACGCGACCGAGGACATGGCTGCACGCGAGGTCGGGATGGATGTGTTTCTTTTGACCGACTGTCTCATCAACGCGAAAAACCGCGACCTGAACGCCTATCCCCGCGGCGATTTTGCCGCGCTGAACGCTTACATTGACGCACTGCAATAAAAAACTGCCGCCCGTTTGGGCGGCAGTTTTTACTTTTCGAACACTACTTTCTGCTTTTCCCGTTCTGCGCGGTGACGAGGCGGAAGATCGTGGACACCAGCAGGATCGCCACGGCGATGCTGCCCGCGACGCCCGCGGTCTCAAGTCCTTTGTGCACCGCGGCCTGCACATCGCCGCCCAGGCCGAGGCTCATCGTGTAGTAAATGCCCGCGCCCGGCACCAGCGGCAGGAGCGAGATGACGAGGTACGACGTGACGGGGTATTTGCGCGAGCGCGCCATAAGCTCAGAATACAGCGCCGAAACGACGGCGGCGAAGAAATTCATGCTGTAAATGCTCATGCCCAGATCACGGCAGAGCAGGTACGTCATCCATGTGAACACGCCGCCGAGCGCGCAGAGAATGCTGCCCCAGTCGTGCACATTGAAGAGGATGAAAAAGCCCGTACAGGCGACGAAGATCATCACGGCCTGTGCCCAGGCGGGATAGCTCGCTGAGCCGGACGCGACCGTCAGCCCGTATACGCCGGACGTGACGCGCCATGCCGCCGCCGTGCCGAGCGCGATGGCGAACGCCGAGAGAAGCACCTGCACGATGCGGTTGATGCCGGAGTTCGTATCGCCGTAAATGATGTCGCGCATGGAGGTCGTGATGAGAAGGCCGGGGACCAAGATCATTAAGGTGCCGATGATGACAAAGTCGATATAGTCGACCAGATGGAAGCCCGCGGCGAGATACGCCGGCACCGCCATGGCGAACGCCTCGACGATGGTGCTGAAAAACGGGTTCGTCTCGCGCCTGTCCATCTGGCGCGAGACAAAGCCGATGATGAGGCCAAGAAGGCCCGCGAACAGGCTGTCGCGCAGCGTGCCGCCAAACACCGGGCAAAAGCCCGCCGCGGCGCAGAAATTGCCCAGGTAATAAACGGGCACCGAGTAGTGCCGCCGCCCCTTGAGCGTTTCGTCGAGCCACTGCGCGGCGACGCTCGGGTCAGGCGTTTCGGCGCAGATGCGGCGCGAGAGCGCGTTGAGCTTTTCCACCGACTCGAGGTCATTGCCGTGAAAGTCGACGCGCTTCATCACCATCAAAGGCTTGCCGTTGGCCGCCTCGAGGCTGACCATCACGCAGTTGGGGATGGAAAAGGCCTCGCATTCAATGCCGTAGGCGCCGATGATGCGGCGTATCGTCTCTTCGACGCGGAACGTCTCCGCCCCGCTGAGCGCCAGATGATAGCCGACGCGCGCGGCCAGATCGGTCAAAAGGTAATAATCCATAAAAAATCCTCATATTTTTGGGAAATTTGCCGTCAGCGGGCCTTATATTACAGCGAAACGACCGTCCTGTCAATGCTGACAGGGCGGTCACGCAAAAAACATTTGCCATTTTGCCGCGGCGGCACTATACTGATGCTCGGTCAAGCGGAAAACAGAAAGAAATGAGAGAGATCATGGGAACTACAGTCAAAAAGCATGAGATCGACATGCTGCACGGCTCCATCTGGAATAAGCTGCCGCTCTTTGCCCTGCCGGTCGCAGCCACGGCGATCTTGGAGCAGCTCTTCCACGCCTCGGACGTTGCCATCGTTGGCAACTTCACTGGCGATGCGCGCACAGTCGCCGTCGCGGCGGTGGGCGCAAACGGCCCGATCATCGGCCTCATCGTCAACCTTTTCATCGGCATCGCGCTCGGCGCGAACGTCGTCATCGCGAACGCCATCGGCTGCCGCGACGACAATGCCGTCAAGCGCGCGGTGCACACGGCCATCGTGTTTGCCGTGTGCGGCGGCGCGGCGGTCGCGCTGCTTGGTCAGCTCATCGCCTCGCCGCTTTTGAGTATTCTCAATGTGCCGGAGGACGTGTTCCCCTATGCGCTTTTGTATCTGCGCATTTATCTTCTCGGCATGCCGGTGATATTGCTCTACAACTTTGAGGCCGCGATCTTCCGCTCCGTCGGCATCACCCGCATGCCGCTGCAGGCGCTTGCCGTGTCCACCGTCCTCAACATTGGCCTGGACCTCATCTTTGTCCCCGTACTCCACTGGGGCGTCGCGGGCGTCGCCATCGCCACCGCCATCGCCTACACCGTCAGCGCCGCCACACTCTTTATCCGCCTGCTCAAGACCGACTCCGTCGTCCGCGTCACCCTACGCGATCTGGCTATCGACCCCGTCGCCCTCAAGCGCATCGTCAAGATCGGACTGCCCGCCGGCATCCAAAGCGCCGTCTTTGCCGTAGCCAACATCATCATCCAGTCCGCCATCAACAGCCTGGGCACCGAGGTCATGGCGGCATCGAGCGCCGCTATGAGCTTGGAGTACGTATGCTACAACCTGCTCAACAGCTTTAGCCAGGCTTGCACCACCTTTGTGGGACAAAACCACGGTGCCCGCCAGATCGACCGCTGCACCAAAACGCTCAAGGTCTGCCTTGTCGAAGGCGGTATCGTTGCACTCACCACGATTATCGTTATTGTCGGCCTGGGGCGCGAAATCTTGTCGCTCTTTAACAGCGATCCCAACATCGTCTCGATCGGCTATATCCGCGTGTGTTCGATCTTCCCGGCGTACGCCTTTAGCATGTTCTACGAAAACATGTCAGGCTACCTGCGCGGCTTTGGCATCTCGCTCACGCCCGCCCTCATCACCATGATCTGCGTCTGCGGCATCCGCTTCTATTGGGTGTTCTGCGTGTTCCCGCACTTCCGCACCTTTGCGAACATCATGATGGTCTACCCTATCAGCCTGGGCACCACGGCGTTCTTTATGGTCGTGGCGGTACTACTCTGCCACCCGGCACGCACCTATCGCGCCACCCAAGCCAAAGCGACAGCCCGCTAAACACCGCACTCAACGCCACGCCAGTCATTAATTGACAATATGCGAGCTCATATAGTCGATAAAACGCCTCGTGGCGATAGGCATGGTATCCCAGCTGCGCCAGGCTGCCACTACGTCGCGCGAGGGTGCGTGCACGATAGGACGTACACGAATATCGGCCCGCATGCCCTCAACGGTACGGCGATACAGCATGCTCACGCCTAGGCCCTCCTCCACCATCGCCATGATGGTGTAGTCGTCGGTCACTTCACTCGTCACGTGCGGCGACAGTCCATGCGTCGCGAATGCATCGAGCACCAGACTCTGTTCGCCCTCATCCAGCAGCACAAACGGCTCGGACGCCAGGTCGGCGAGTGTCACCTTTTCCTTTGCCGTCAGCGGATGCGCGGCCGGCAACAATGCCACCAACTCGTCGTGATAGACCACGCGCTTCTCGAGCCCAGCGGTAAATCCGCGCGCCGTAAAGCAAAAGTCAACCACGCCATCGTGCACCCACTGGGCGTTGCGCGTGTAATCGCCCTGCTTGAGGGTAAAGCGTACGCCCGGGTGCAGCGCACCAAAGTCGCGGATCACACGCGGCAGCACGGTACGACTCACGTTGGTAAACGTCGCGATGCGAATGTCGGTCGACGAAAGCCCCAGCAGCTCCTGGCGCTTGCCCTCGAGCTCGGCCTCGGCAGTCACGATCTGGCGCAGGTACGGCAGATATTGTTTACCGTCGCGCGTAAGCGAAACGCCCTGCTTACCGCGCTCGATAAGCGTGGTGCCCAGCTCGCGCTCGAGCGCCTTGACGGCTTGGCTCACCGCACTTTGCGTATAGCCCAGCTCGTCGGCCGCACGTTTCAGACTGCCGCGATCGACCACCATACAAACAATCTGATACCGCGATGTCATCGTGCCTCCACATCAATGCAGCCGTAAAACGTTTTGCCAGTGCTTATCCTAATGACATTAGCATTTCTTAATCATACTGAAGATACATTCGCTTTACTACATCCACATCTGGGAGCAGAATCCTTTTTACGAAACCGTTCTGTAACAAAAGGAGTCCCATGGATCGCAAAAAAGCAATCGCGCTCTCATTTTCCGTTCCCGTCGCATGGGGCTTTTCGTACCCCCTCATGAAGATCGGCATGGACAGCATGAACGCCACGAGCATCGTTGCGTTGCGCTGCATCATCGCCTTTGTGGTCTGCCTGTTGCTCTTCCACAAGCACGCGTTGCGCATCAACCGCGACCTTATGGTCCGCGCCGCCATCATCGGCGCCATTATGGCAACCGAACTCACCTGCATGTGCCTGGGTTCCAGCCTCACCTCCGCCTCCACCGCCGGCTTTTTGCAGAGCCTGACGGTCGTGATCGTGCCGTTTGCCAACGCCGCCCTGCTGCGCCGCGCCCCCGAGCGCAAAGTGCTCATCGGCACCGCCATCGTCACCTGCGGCATGCTGCTGCTCTCGGGCGCCGACTTCACCAGCCTGAACCCGGGCGCGCTCATCATGCTGCTCTCCGCTTTTGTCTATGCCGGCCACATCATTGTGGCGAAGCGCTTTGTCGAAGATGTCGACCCGCTGGCTCTGGGCGTTTGGCAGCTGGGCTTCGGCGGCCTGTTCTCAGGCATCGCCGCATTCACCTTTGGCGGCTTCACGCTTCCCAGTACGCCCAGCGAGATCGTGGTCGTCGTCGCGCTCGCACTCATCTGCTCTGCCTACGGCTTTATCACCCAGACGCTCGTGCAGCCCCACGTGCCTGCCGAGACCACCGGTTTCGCCTTCTCGCTCGAGCCGGTATGCTCCGCCGTTTTTTCGTTCTTCCTGGTCGGCGAGGTCCTGAGCCCCATCGCCTTCTTTGGCGCCGCCCTCATCCTCACCGGCGTCATGGTGGCAACCGTCGAGCTTCCGCGCCTCCGCGCACATGAACAGGCTCGCATGGCAGGAGCGCCCGAGCACGTCTCGTAGACCCCACTCTTCATACAGCCGTGGCATAAAGGCAACCGGTGCGCCTTTACAATAGATACCGACAGAGCATCTGACGTAAAGGAGTCCCATGGACGCCGCGACCCGCGACCGCAACATAGCAACTTGGTTGGGCGATGCGCCGCAACCGGTACGTGACACTACGAACCAGCTGCTCGAGCACATCGCCCTTTTGCGTGCCGAGCAGACTATCTACCCGGCACAAGACGACATCCTCAATGCCCTCGCCTACACGCCAGCCGACCAGGTCAAGGTTGTCATCTTGGGTCAAGACCCCTATCACGGACCCAACCAGGCCATGGGGCTGTCGTTCTCGGTCCCCGCGACGCAAACCAAGTTGCCGCCGAGCCTGCGCAACATCTATAAGGAGCTCAAAGCCGATCTGGGTTGCCCCATTCCCGCCACGGGAGACCTAACCCCATGGGCACAACAGGGCGTCCTGCTCCTCAACACCACGCTCACCGTGCGCGAGCATGCCGCGAACTCGCACGCCAAGCTGGGCTGGAGCACGCTCACCGACTACGTTATCGAACACTGCTGCCAGCTGCCCCAGCCGGTAGTCTTTTTGGCATGGGGCCGCTTTGCCCAGCAGATGGTCGAAGGTAAGCTCGCCGCGACCGGCGCGGGCAAGGCGACCGGCCGTCACGTCCGGCTCCACGTCCTCGAAGGCCTCGGGAGACTGGAGCCGGTCCCTGATGTAGGCGGCACGCACGGCAGACTTCTCAAGAAGGCGCCTGAGCAAGTCCGCTTTCGGCCAACCGTGCCACGGCAGAACTCCCCGCCTTTATGGGGTCGCGCCCCTTCTCGGCAGCCAATCGGCTACTCGAACAGCACGGCTCGACCCCCGTCAACTGGACTTGCCTCGGCTAAAAATCGATACATCAAAAACGCGCCCGACGGCTTTCCATCAGGCGCGTTTCCTATTCGGGCCAAATAAATTGTGTGCGGCCGGCCTCGCCGCCATCGATCAACAGACTCTGTCCGGTCATAAACTGGTTGGTCACGCCCACAAAGTAGATCCACTCGGCGATCTCTTGGGCAGTGGCCCAGCGCTTAAGCGGCGTGAGCTCCATAATCTGGTTCCACAGGTGCTCGTCTTCCATCACGCAACGGTTGAGCGGCGTGATAACGCCGCCCGGGTCCACACTGTTGGCGATGGCCTGCGGTGCCAAGCGGTTTGCAAGGTTCTTGGTGTAGGCGATAACGCCGCCCTTGCTGGCGGCATAGACGGGAAACTCCGACCCCGTATGCCCACTCGCCGACCCCACATTGACCACGGATTTGATAGCGGGCGCCGGCTTGGCGACAAGCCCCTGCCCCACAAAAGCGTAGCGCTCGGTCACGTTGATGGTGCCATACAGGTTGGCGGCGATATCGTCGGCCGAATCCTGCGTACCGGCAACGTTCACGATCACTTGGGGTTCAAGGTCGCCTGGAAACGAGTCCGGCTCGCGAACATCAACGATCAGATGGCGGTAGCGCTCGTGTTCGATCGCTGCCGGCAGCAGATCAAAGCCCACGACCTCGTGGCCCTCGTCCAAAAAGCGCTGCACGCATGCGGCTCCGATACCGCCCGAAGCGCCCGTGATCAAAACCCGCATACTTGCTCCTTAGGCGGTTGCGTGGCGCTCGAGGTACTCGGAGCCCACATTCTCGCGCTCCCAGCCGCGCACGACCTTGTAGCCCACGGGGCTCAGGAAGACCTCGCACAGCAGCTCGGCGACAGCGCCCGTCAGCGAGCACATAAGGACCTGCACCCAGGTCCAGCCGAAGAACGTGTGGCTCACCACAATGGCAAAGACTAGATTGTCGATAAACTGGCCAACACCCGTGGACACATAGGAGCGGAAGGCGAAGCTCGCAAAGTTATTCTTTTTGAGCATGCGGCCGAGCGACTGGTTGAGCGTGGAGTTAACCACGGCAGAAACGAGCATTGCCAGCGAAGAGCCCAGCACCACGTACCAGGTGCCGCCGATGGTGGCGTTAAGGGCGGTGTTGACCTCGATCATGCCGGTGTCGTAGTAGGCGCCCCACATGCCGGGCGTGAGCGAACATGCCCAAAAGCACAGGCTCACGGCCAGGTTAACCAGCAGCGCGAGGATAGAGATTTTGATGGATGCCTTGGCGCCAAAGCGCTTGCAAATCATGTCCTGGCACAAAAACGAAACCCAGCTCACCACAAAGCCGCAATCGAGTGCCAGATACGGCAGGCTGATGAGCTCCTTGTTGGCCAGCAGGTTCATCATGATGACGCTCACGAAAAACAGCGAAACCGTTGCCGCGGGAATGCTCCGCAACAGGACCTTGTAGTCCTCCATGACCTTCTTGATCATTATGTACTCCTTTGGTTTTAGGTTTAACGAGCAGGATATCGGACCCGAACTGCTCGGACGCCTCGGTCTTGAGACGACGGTGGGTATAATAGCCGCTCACGCGGCATCAGGCAAGCAATCGGCGCGGCAGCCCCGCAGGGCCACCGCGCCGATGCGTTAAAACGCTACGTTGCCAAACTCCGACAGGATAAGGTCGGGGTTGTGGTCGGTTGCCCAATCCACGTTCCACGGGCTCGTGAACAGCAGCAGCTTACC
>OHKO01000381.1_pt1 | contig 14802 bp, 17 predicted proteins | sample 1568851 | NCBI WGS metagenome assembly OHKO01 (sample SAMEA3879549, study PRJEB24766) | human gut metagenome | biome: human-associated habitat; feature: feces | place: USA | collected 1985/1987 | reverse complement strand
AAAACAACAGATAGAGTCAAAAGAAAGTGGAAAAGTAAGAAATTGTATTTGATAGAAAGTGTAAAAAGTAGACAGAGTCAAAATTGCAGAAAGAAAGAGGGAGCATGGCTGGATTAAAAAGCATTTTAAGGGAAGAGAAAAAGAGATTGGAAGACCTTATGGAAAAAAGTATTTGCCAGATGAAAAATTTACCGGAGGGAACCTTGAGGGTATCGGTTGACAAGGGGTATCCGCGGTATTATAGGTGTCTGGAAGGAGATAAGGTGGGGAATTACATAAGGAAGCAGGATAAGGAGACTGCCCGGAAGCTGGCGCAAAAGGAATACAATTCCAAAGTACTGCAGCTTATACAGAAAAGGTTGAAACAGATCGAGAATATCATTAAGGATTATGAGGATGATGAGGTTGAAAAGTGTTTTTATGGGGAACATGCGGCAAAACAAAAATTGATTGTACCGATAGAACAGACATGGCAGGACAAATTGAAAGATTGGCAGGAGAAAGAGTATGTAGGCAAGGGATTTCAGGATAATACAATAGAAATCTATACACAAAAAGGAGAGCGTGTCCGCTCTAAGTCAGAAAAGATATTGGCGGACTATTTCTATTATCACGGCATTCCATACAAGTATGAATATCTGTTGCTGCTAAAAGGGTATGGTGTTATATATCCTGATTTTACTTTTTTATCGCCCAAAAGCAGACAGGAAATGTATTGGGAGCACAATGGTATGATGGATGATGTTGTATATGCGCAAAAGGCTGTTAAGAAAATCGAGTTATATGAGAAAAACGGAATTTTTCCGGGAGAAAGATTAATTCTTACATTTGAAACAGGGCAGACGACATTAAATAATGAAATTATAGAGGCAATGGCAAAACGATATCTCATATGAAAATATACTACAGTATCACTCACAACTTTAAGTTATATTGACCCTTTGGTGGCTGTTGTGATTTCCGTTACGGTTTTAGGGGAAAGTATGACAGTCTGGCAGGCGGTGGGCGGTTTGCTGATATTGGGTTTTACCCTTTGAAACGAAGTATCATCCGGGACTTAAACAGTCCCGGCTTTTTTATTTTAAAATAGGTTGACAAAGCTGTGTATTTAGTGTATATATAGATATATACAAAGATAATGCACAGAGATACACTGATAATGTATAGTGGTGCACGGATAATAGACAGAGATGCGCAGGAGGTGCGGAAATGATTGTGATGGAAGATGTGGGAAGACATCAGGGTTCTTTTCAAATGAAAAATATTTCATTTTCCATTCCGGACGGCTATATTTGCGGGCTGGTGGGAAGAAACGGTGCCGGAAAGACGACGCTCATGCACCTTTTGCTGGGGCTGTACCGGATGAGGCAGGGAAAATTGGAGATAGACGGCATGCATTACCCGGAACAGGAAAAGGAAATTCATGATGAAATCGGCACGGTTCTGGTAGAAGAATTGTTTGATGGAACATATTCCCTTTGGGAGAACGGCATGCTGTACGGAGCCTATTACAGCAAATTTGATGCGAAAGAGTATGAAGACCTGCTGCAGGAGTTTCAATTAGAAAAAAAGGAGAAATTCCGAAAGCTGTCGAAAGGACAGAAATTAAAAAGCCAGTTTGCCTTTGCACTGGCGTGCCATCCAAAGTATTTGTTTCTGGATGAACCCACTGCCAATTTTGACCCGCAGTTTCGGGCTGCGTTTTTGAAAAAGATACAGGAGTTTGTCATGGATGGGGAGCATACGGTGCTTCTGGCGACACACATGACGGAGGATTTGGACAGACTGGCGGATTATCTGATTTATCTGCAGGAAGGACAGATTTTATATGCGGGGGATATGGAAAGCTTCCGGGAAAAATACCGTATTGTGGCGGGAGAAAATTATAAAATAAAACTGCTGGGCGACAGCGTGCTTGGCATCGAGCAGAGGCAGATGGGAACGAGAGCGCTTGTGCGGCATCATAAATTCCGGGAATACGACAGGGAACTTACCGTAACCTATCCCTCCATTGAGGAGTTTATGTACCTGTACGAAAGAAAAAAGTAGAAGGGTACGGACCTGAAAAGACAGTACGGACCTGAAAAGACAGTACGGACCTGAAAAGACAGTACGAACCTGAAAAGACAGTACACACTTGAAAAGACAGTACGCACTCGTACCCATGGGTGGAAAGGAAGGGCATTATGAAAAGAAGCATGTTTCGGGAATATATGGCAGATTGGAGCTGGAAAAAAATAAAAGAAGGAGCGAAGGAAAATAAAGCGGTCTGGAACTGCATGTATGCAGCATTTGTTATGATGTTTTCTATGTCTGCTTCCATAGCGGGAGAAAATTTTCAACTGACGGATGCTTTACTGTCAATCGGTATGTTTCTGCCAATCTGTATTGTCATGGTATCGGTGATGGAACACCCCATCAGACTGCGCAAGATGCGTTATCTTTGTCCACAGACGGAAGGAGAAAGAGCGCGGTCTGTCAGGCTGACATATTATTTCCGTGTGGGAATTCATATGATTATTTTCCTGATGGGATTGCTGCTCCTGTTTTCTGTGGGATTTTTTCACTGGGAAAGTCTGGTATTTCTGCTGCTCAATGATTTTATGCTGAGTACGATAGTGCCGATATATGGGATAAACGGAAAGGCAGCTTTTCAACTGGTGGTTCTCCTGATTGCCATTATGCTGACAAATATGGCGCAGTTGGTTGTTATTTCGGGACCGGAGCCCCACCGGACAGTGCAGATTATTTTGTATGCCATATTCTTCCTGATAGAATTGCCGCTGTTTATCGGTTTTTCCCAATATATCAAAAAAGAACTGTGTGCAGCGAGGAACTTTGAGGAGGTCATGTAATATGAACCTGAAAATCATCATTTCCCCGCAGGGGACGCTGGCTATTTATGAACAGATTGTTTCCCAACTGAAAAATGCCATAGTAACGGGCGCACTTTCCGCAGGGGAAGCATTGCCGTCCATCCGTGCGCTGGCAGCGGATTTGCAGGTCAGTGTGATTACCACGAAGCGTGCCTATGAGGAACTGGAAAAAGAAGGGCTTATCCGCTCCGTGGCGGGCAAGGGCTTTTATGTGTGTGAATACAATACGGGTTACCTTTTGGAAAAGCAGCTCATGACATTGGAAAAAAGGCTTTCGGAAATTATTTTTGAAGCCAAAGCAGCGGGGCTTAGCTGTGAGGATTTCCTCAGCATGGTAAAGACCCTGTACGAAGGAGAGTAAATTTTATGGATTTTGCATTAAAACTTGCAAATGTTTGCAGAAAACGGAAAAAATTTCAATTGTCAGATATTAGTGCAGAGCTGGAAAGCGGCTATATTTATGCTATCGTGGGTGAAAACGGCGCCGGAAAGACCATGCTGTTTCAAACGATTTTGCAGGAAAATGCCCGTTACAGCGGGGATATTTTCGTATACGGACAGCCGGTGCGGGGAAACCATGATAAAATGATGCAGATTATCGGCTATGTGTCCGAGGACAATATTTTTTTGGAAGACAGGACCGGCATGCAGAATGCGGAGATTTTAGGCATTCTGTATGAGGACTTTGACAAGGAGTTGTTTCGAAATATTATGGATAGGATGCAGGCACCTGCAAACCGGACCTACCGGCTTATGTCCCGGGGGGAAAGGATAAAATTCCAGTTAGGCTTTGCCATTGCCCATCACAGTAAGCTGTTTTTGCTGGACGAGGCAACTGCCGGCATGGACCCGGTTTTCCGGCTGGAATTCTTTGACATCTTAAGGAAGCTGTTAGCAGAGGAAGACTGCTGCGTGCTTATGACCAGTCACAACATGACGGAAATCCATAAGCAGACGGATTATGTGGCGGTTATGGAGCAGGGACGCCTGGGGGCTTTTCAGGAGAGTCTGGATACCATTGCGGGCTATGAGGACGCGGCAGGGCAAGGCGTATGAAAGGACAGGAGAGCAGGCACATGAGAGTGGAGGAAGAACGACAGGGGAGGAAGAGCGGGAAGGAAGAGCGGAAAGGAGCGGACGTATGAAAGTGGATGTAAAGCAGCAGGAAACACTGGAGAGATTTTTTGAGGAAGAAAAGACCTGGTTTGCCAACAATATTTTTTACAAGTACTGCGGATATTTACTGATTGGAGTATCTCTTATCATGGCGGTGTTTCCGCAGAAGGCGATGGATGGAGATGCGTTCTGGAGCTGCCTTGCCGTATACATGCTTTATATTTACGGCATCAGCATGCTGTGCTTCCGTTTTACGATTTACAGTGAACAGAATGGTCCGGCAAAATCCGTCAACGAGCTCTTAAAATACCTGCCGGTATCCGAACTGCAGTACCGGATTTTTAAGTTTAAGAAATTCATAAAACCCTGTTTTTTTCTTACTTTGTTTATCTTAGCGGCAAAAATAGGAATATCCCTCCTTGCCTACCATAGCATTACCGTCTGGGATGTACTGGTTCCGGTTATTTTTTATCTTCTGCTTCCCATGATTTTGTTTTTTCCAGTACGGAGGAGAGTTCTTTAAGAAAAATTTCTTCGGCTTTTGTGAGGATTTGATATTTTTTCCAGGCAAAAATTGTGCGCATGGTGGTGACCGGAGTGAGCGGGAGAAAAGCATAGGGGCTTTCCGGTGTGATATGCACCAGGTGTTCAATGGCAAGAGCGGCTCCCATGCCCTGCTCGACCATGAGTGTGGCATTATAAATTAAATTATAGGTGGCAGGTATGGTGAGTTTTTCCGCAACAGCCGGAGAAACGGCACTAAGCAGCGTATCCGGGCTGAACCGGGTTGACACAATAAGCGGCACCGAAAGAAGGTCCTCTTCCGTTATGGTTTCTTTAACGGCAAGGGGACTTTTTTTGGAAACAAGGAGTCCCACCGTATCGGCGCAGGGCATGGAAAGATACTGATAAAGTTCTTTGTTCACCGGCTCAAATAAAAGACCGAAATCCAGCGTGCCGTGCTCCAGACGTTCGGTTACATCCACCGCATTGGCGCTGTATACGGTAAAATGAATATGGGGGAACCGGCTCTGGGTCTGCTTCATCGCCCGGGCTATCAGGGAAAAAGTGCGTGTTTCGCCGGCACCGATGGCAATCTGTCCGGAAATGGTTTCATCGGACGCCTTAAATTCCATCTCGGTTTTTTCCACCAGGGAAACGATTTCTTCCGCGCGTTGTCGGAGCCGCATGCCGTCTTCCGTCAGCATGGTTTTCCGGTTGGTGCGGATAAAAAGTTTCCTGCCGAGTTCTGCCTCCAAATCCGCCATCTGTCGGGAAAGGGCGGACTGGGAAACGTGCAGAATGTTGGCGGCGTTTGTCATATTTTCCTCACGGGCGATAGTGAGAAAATACCGTAGGGTGCGATGTTCCATAACGATACCTGTGCCTTTCTGTGTCTGTAAAATCTTAAAATTTCGGTTATGATTTTCTTTACGATAGTGTTTCCGGAATTCCATTTTAAAATAAAAGCAAACTATTTGCAATGAGAAAAATACATGACAGAGTATGAATTATAGATATTTTACATTTTTAACAGAAAGAGATACAATCATGTGGTAGGGCAGAGAAAGACTTTCGGATGCAGGGAGGTTTTGAGATGCCAAGAAGGGCTTTCGGATGTCGGGAAATTGGACATGAAAAAAGGCTTCCTGATGCAGGGAAAATTTGAAATGCAGAGAAGGCTTTCAGATGCCGGGAAATTGGACATGAAAAAAGGCTTCCTGATGCAGGGAGATTTTGAGATGCCAAGAAGGGCTTTCGGATGCCGGGAAAGGGGATTGTCATGAAACTGACGGAGGATATGATTGAAAACTTAAAGTGCACGGGCTGTCCGGATACGGAAATACGCAGAATAGGTGAAATGGAAAACGAGGACGTGCAGCTTCAGGCATTGAACTGCTACCGGAAATGTCTGCTGGAATGCGTGCATGCGGAGCAGAAAAAATTGGAATATTTAGATTATCTGATTTATGAAATCAAAAAGAAGAAGGATAAATAAAGAAAGGTAAGGATGGGAATGGAAAATGCAAAAGAGGTGAGCAGGGCGTTCCTGACGGGAGAGAGAGCCTTGTTCCACGCAGAAAATCTGCATATTACAGATACTATTTTTGACGACGGGGAGTCGCCCTTAAAGGAGAGCAGTCACATCGAGCTGGAGGGCAGTATGTTTAAGTGGAAATATCCGCTCTGGTATTGCAATCACATTACCGTGAAGGATTGCCAGTGGTTTGAGATGGCAAGGGCGGGAGTCTGGTACACCAACGATATTTCCGTGGAAAATGCGTTAATTCAGGCGCCCAAGAATTTCAGACGGTGCAGGGGACTCAAGCTTGACAATGTTTATTTTGCCAATGCTGCGGAAACCCTGTGGAGCTGCGAGCAGGTGGAACTGAAGGATGTAACCGCAAAAGGGGACTATTTTGCCATGAACTGTTCGGATATGAAGATTGACAACTTGCGTCTGGACGGTAATTATTCCTTTGACGGGGTTAAAAATATGGAAATCCGCAATTCTACTCTTCTTTCCAAGGATGCGTTCTGGAACAGTGAAAACGTAACGGTTTACGACTCCTTTATTTCCGGGGAATACCTGGGCTGGAATGCGAAGAATCTGACGCTTGTCAACTGTACCATTGAAAGTCTGCAGGGACTTTGTTACATTGACAATCTGGTGATGAAAAACTGCAAGCTTATCAATACCACGCTGGCATTCGAGTATTCCAGTGTGGATGCTGACATTACGGGAGAGGTTGACAGTGTGATGAACCCTTCCGCCGGCAGGATTTCCGCAGAGGCGATCAAAGAACTGATTATGGAGAAGGATAAAATAGACCCGGAGAAGACACAGATTATCGTAAGAGGAAAATAAACGCAAAAAAGAAAAGCCAAAAAGAAATGCAAAATAATGCAAAAAAAGAAAAAGCCCACAGCGAAAATGCCTGCGGGCTTTTTGTGTGCGAATACCATTACCAATCCTGTTCCCGGGTGTACTGTGTCCGGTAACCGTGGTTTTCGGCGGGACGCATGTCGTTGGGGTACATGGTATCGGAATAAATATCTTCCTGAAGCTGTTTTACCAGGCGGAATACGCGCTCATAATCCGTGATGTTGCAGATGTCGCCGCCGGCTCCGTGACCGTGACCGCAGGTGCTGATGATGTCGCCGGTGCCGCACATACGGTCAAATACTCCCTGGCGGATGGATACGTGGGATAAATCGGTAAAAGGTTTCATATCCACACGTCTGGTAAAAATGCCGGACTGCACATAAATGCCTTTATCGGTAATCAGATATTCGGTATTCTTGGCCTTTAAGGCGGAGGTAATCACGCCTCCTAAATAAATCCATACCGGCATCAGGTGTATCAGGAAAAAGACGCCCAGAAAAGCGCCCATGAAACCGGGACCGGAGGAACCGGTGGCGCTCATGGCTAAAATCATGCCTCCGTCAAACAAAAGCCAGATTAACGCAAACGGCAGCATGGGGTTGAAAACAGACTCCAGCACCGACACCTTCACTGCCTTTTTTCCGCTCCACATGATATTTTCTCCGTATCCGATCTGATCTCTTAAGCTCATAATACTCCCACTCCTTTCGCCGTTCTCCATGCTGATCTTGTCATTATTTTTATAGTAATATAACAGGTAGCGGAAAGCAAGTAAATTCTTGACGTGGGAGATAGGACGTATTATTATTTGGTTAGATACCGCTAACTTGATGAGAAAGCAGTCTGAACATGTGTAATATTGAGGTGGCGGATACTCGTCACGGGAAAAGAAAGAGGTAAATTATGGGATATATTCGGAAATCAAAAAGAAAAGCATATCTGTTAATCGGATTTTTTGCTATGCTGCTTTGCGGCATCAGTGACTGCCTGCTGTCTTACATGGGAGATGGGGAACCCCATGTGCTGGTGGGTATTATCAGTGCTGACATTGTAAACGTACCGCTGTGGTATTATCAGGCATCGCTTGTCATCGGCATTATTGCCTGTGTGGGTTATCTATTGGCTTCCCGCGCAGCATGCTTTTACATACTCGACAGGCAGAACGGCGACAGAACGGGACTGTATAAGGCATTTTCTTTTGGCACAACCATGATGTCGGTGGGTATTTTCGGCATTCATTCCATTTGCTGCATGGCGCTGATGAACGTGAGGGCAGCCTTGTTGGCAGGCGCTTCGGCAGACAGTATTGCCGCATATTTTACACAGTCGGCACTGGTGCCGTTTACGGTGGGCACCATCTGGCAGACAACAGCCGATATTATTTCCGGTGTGGCATTCATTATTATGGTAGCAAAGGGAAAAATCCCCGTTCCGAAGTTTTTTATTGTCATCGGTCCTTTGGCTCTGTATGTAATCTGTAAGGTTGCAGCGGCAGTATTAACGGGTGTGACCGGCAATTCCGTTTTCTCCCATGTACTGGGCGGCGGAGAGTCCTGGGGCATTGCCATGATGTTCCTTGCCTTTTATTTTGCGGTCAGGAAGGAAAAGTAAAATCGGGAAGCGGCTTGAAGCGGAGCTGGGAATGTGTTACAATTTTCTTCAAGCATGGACTTTCGTGCAATAGTCGGAAGAACTTTTAAGCACCGGCAGCAGCACCCAGAAAAGATAATTACATAGTACGCATTTGAGAGGGAGAAAAACATGAGCGAAGAATTTGAAACCTACGACAACACAAGACCGCAGGAGCCACAGAACGGACAGCCTGCAGGCAATGCCTATAACATGTCCCAGGGATATGGTTACGGCTACGGAAATCAGAATGCCGGAGCCAACACCGGAGCCTACAGCAACGGCTACAATACCGGAGCGAACGGTTATCAGGACGGAAATGCAGCCAACACCGGAGCCTACAGCAACGGCTACAATGCCGGAGCATACGGCAGTGGTAATGCTTACAACGCACCTTATAACAATCAGGCACCTTACAATTATCCCGGCAACAATTATCAGTACAACAATCAGCCGACCAAGCAGAACAACGGTTTATCCATTGCTTCGCTGGTACTCGGTATTGTGGGAATTGTTGCCTGCTGCATTCCCATTATCGGTATTCCGGTGAATGTAACAGGTCTGATTCTGGGTATTGTCGGAATGAAAAAGGGCGGCAAGGGAATGGCTATTGCCGGTATTATCCTTTGCTCCATCTTCCTGGTATTGACGATTGCCAATTCCGCACTGGGAGTTTATATCAACATGAACTACAGGGATGCCTATGATTTCCTTGATAGTCTGGGAATTGATTACAATTACTAAGACATTAAAAGACAGACGATTGTCTGGTTCTTAATTGACTTACAAAAGAAGTGCCGGTATGCAAAGATGCGTACCGGCATTCTCTGTATACGGATAGTAGGCACGAAAGTGTTATCAAAAGAGAAAAGTACCTGCCAAGATGAAAAGTTCTTTTTTGAGGAAACGAGTTATCAATTCCAAGGCAAGAAGTTAATAAAGATTTAATTCTGCCGGAAAGGTATGGGATATGCCGGATATTCCGTGTATAGTAGGGGAAAGAAGTAACCGGGCATTTTTTGTATAAGGGGAAAGAGCATGAAAAAGAGACATATTTTATGGGTAATGGGTATTGCTGTTTTACTGGCAGCAGGCTGCGGAAAGGCGAAAAATACTGAATGGAAAGTGACGCAGTATGCGGATGAGTCGGGACTGCAGGCAAATTTTTATACCTTAAGCAGTAACAGGGGAGAACTGATTATCATTGACGGCGGTTCTGAACAGAATGCCGGACAGGTGAAAGAGGTCATCCGGGAGAACGGCGGCGAGGTGGATGCCTGGATTTTGACGCATCCTCATCCGGACCACATCGGAGCTTTCGTAAAACTGTACGAGGATAAAGATATTAAAATAGATGCCGTATATGATAATGGCGTGGATTATGAAGAATATGACAGTGTGGACCAGGAATGGGATGACATTGCGGTTTTGCAGGAATATGAGGAATTGACGGAAAGCGCCTCCAATGTGGAAAGTGTGGAGGAAGGGGATGTTCTGCATTTTTCGGATTTGTCCCTGCATTTCCTGAACAGTTACCGGAAGGGAATGTCGCAGACCACCAAGGATATGCCCAATAACAGTTCACTGGTGTTTACTGTGGAGTCGGAAGACAAGAGCATGCTCTTTATGGGAGATTGTTATGATGAAGCACTGGGAAAGCAGATGATGCAAAACTATGACACGGAACTGGAAGTGGACTATGTGCAGGTATCCCACCACGGAAACCATACCATGTGCCGGGAATTCTACGAGAAAACGAAGGCAAAGGCTGCCTTTTTTGATGCACCGGAGTGGCTTATCCAGGGTGAACAGTTCGACACCCAGAAAAACATGGCAGAGATGGAAGAACTGGGGATGCAGATTTACGACTATACGTCCTGCCCCAATGAGGTGGATTTGTAAGAGCAGCAAATTCCAAGGAACATGATATATGCTTTAAAGATGATAGAAAAGAAAGAGGCAAATACTGAAAAATAGAACAAATGCTTTAAACAAAGATAAGGTGTAAGAAGCAAAAAAAGCAAATGAGGACTATTTGCTTTAAATAAAAAGAGATAATGAGAAGCAGAAAGAAAAATATGAGAAATTTGCTTTAAAAAAGGTGAAAAAGTAAGCAGCAAATTGAAAGAAATATGCGAAATGCTTTAAAGAAGATGAAAAAGGAAACAGCAAATTCAAGAGAATAAGCGAAATGCTTTAAGGAAGATGAAAAAGGAAACAGCCGGTATCCTGCTTCAGTTGGACGCCGGCTGTGTGTATTCAGAGGGTTAAGAGACCTCACATATAGGGTGGTTCCTCATCTTATTTCCCAATTACTTCTTTGATAGCGGCAAGCAGCTCATCATAGGTTTCATAAGCCGGAATGTCAGGATATTCTGCCTTGATGGCGTCGGTGGACTTGAATAAGAAGCCTGCCTTGCTGGCCTGAATCATGCCGAGGTCGTTGTGGCTGTCACCGCTGGCAATGGTATCGTAGCCGATGGACTGCAGAGCCTTTACCGTGGTGTATTTGGATTTCTCACAACGCATCTTGAAGTCGGTGATTTCGCCGCTGTCTGCGACCACAAGGGAGTTGCAGAAGATGGTAGGATAGCCGAGCTTCTTCATAAGAGGGCCCGCAAACTGGGAGAAGGTATCGCTGATAATGATAACCTGCGTCATTTCCCGCAGACTGTCTAAAAATTCCTTTGCGCCTTCCAAGGGCTCAATTTTGGCAATGGTGTCCTGGATTTCCTTTAAGCCGAGTCCGTGCTCCTTTAAGATGCCGATGCGGTATTTCATCAGCTTGTCATAATCCGGCTCGTCGCGGGTGGTTCTTTTCAGTTCGGGAATGCCGGTTTCTTCCGCAAAAGCAATCCAGATTTCGGGTACCAGTACACCTTCTAAGTCTAAACATACGATTTCCATAGTATTTTCCAATCCTTTTCCTAATTTTTGTTAACATTCATCAAATGACAAATTCCCTCAAATGATAATCTTCATCAAACGACAATCTTTATCAAATGACAACGCATAACCAGATGATTGATTTTCAACCGTCATTTTCATTATAGTGGAAAAGCATGGAAAACGCCATAAAAAATTCATCAAAATTGAATTTTTGCGAGACCGCAGCCGAGCCGCCTCTCAGCCGACGAATGGTTTGCCTCCCGGCCGCTGAACGGTCCGCCTCTCAGCCGACGAATGGTTTGCCTCTCAGCCGCTGAACGGTCTGTCTCCTGGCGCTGCCCTGTCCGTCTGCGCTGCCTGCGGCATCGGTTTCCCCTTCCGGCGCCTATCGGTTTTCCCTGGGTCCTCTTACGATGTCATAATAAGCATTGGAGGTCATGCGGTAAATAACGGTGTAGAAAACCGCAAATGCCGCAAAGCTTATTAAAGTGGTCAGGATAAACAGCCTGTCGTTTAAGAAGCCGAACAACAACAGGATTTTTTTAATCAGCGGGAAGGCAAAGCACAGGTGCAGACCGGCAAATAAAAGCGGCAGGAAAAAGACCGTTAAAAGCTGGGAATTGATGCTGCACCGGATTTCCCTGTCGGTAAGTCCCACCTTCTGCATAATGGCGAAGCGGGATTTGTCCTCGTAGCCTTCGGAAATCTGCTTGAAATAAATAATTAACACAGCAGCTAAAATAAATGCCACACTAAGCAGAATGCCTAAGAAGAACAGACCGCCGTAGGCAGCTATAAAGTCCGTTCTGTCATTTTCCACGGACTCCACACGGAGCATGGCATCCAGGGAATTCTCCGTAAATATTCCGGATAAATCCACCTCCATATCGTGTATCATGATATCCTGTTCCTCTGCGGAAAGGGGTGTCCGGAATCCGTAATACCAAAGAAAAGCAGAGTAATCTTCGGGCAGCAGGCTGCGTACGGCTTCAAGATCGGGGACAACGATAAAATAGGTGCTGCCGATATAGGAATTGGTATCTTCCACATCAAAAAAGCTCTTCAGGGCAGCCTTCAGGTGATAGGTTGTCTGTCCGGGCAGTGTCAGCTCCTGATACGCATAATTCCTTCCTCCCTTTTTGTATAAAAACATTTCATAGGTATTCAGTGTGTAGTCCGTATCCATCATTCGGTTGTAGTCGTCAAGGGAAAAGAAATACAGCTGGCAGATACCGGAAAAGTTGTTCTGCGTCCGCAGGTAGTCTTCTTCAAAATCGGAAGGCAAAGCGCTGCCATCTAAGACACAGGATACATTCAGGTAGGAATAGGTGAGTAAATCCGAAGCCTGCGCATTGTGAAGCAGCATGACATCCTCCGCCTTTTTAGCAATAGATGCCGTGATTTCAGGAGCCACAGTGCCGGAAGACAGACGATTCTGCACCGTAATGCTGAAGTCCCTGGAATGCCGTTCCTTTAAGCTGTCCTCTTCGCCGAAAAACAGGCAGGAGGAAGAAGCAATCATAACCAGAACCATGGTTGCCAGAATGCAGATGGAAGCCAGTCCTGCTCCGTTTCGTTTCATGCGGAAAGTCATGGAAGAAACGGAAATAAAATGATTGGGTTTATAGTAGTAGCGTTTGTTTTTCTGAAGCAGCTTCAAAAAGACCACGGAACCGGAAATAAACAAAAGATAGGTTCCGATAATGACCATGCAGACAGCTACGAAAAACCAGACCGTAGCGGAAATCGGGTCTTCAATGCTGACGGCAAGGTAGTAGGCGCCGCCTAAAATAAGGATGCCCAAAAGTCCCATCAGGAAATTGGCGCGGGGCGGTTTCTCCCCGAAGGACTCGCTGTGAAGCAGTTCCACCGGTCTTGACACGGTAATCCGGAAAAGATTGCGCAGCAGGTTCAGCAAAAAAATAAGGAGAAACAGAATAATGGTATAGCGGATACTGGACCAGGATACGATCAGCGTATACGTGACGCCGGCATGCAGCATATTCACAAGAAGCAGCTCCGCAAGCTTTAAGAGGAGAATACCCGCAAGCAGACCGAAAAACAGGGACAGAAAAGCCATTATTATGGTTTCAAAAAATAAAATAAGACCGATGTTCCGTTTATCCATGCCGAGGATGTTGTAAAGTCCGAATTCCCGGGTCCGTTTTTTCCGAAGGAAGCTGTTGGTGTAGCTTAACAGCAGTACGGAAAAGATAATGATAACCCATACGCCTAATTTCAGCAGGCTTATCAGCATTTCGCCGCCGCGCATGGCAGCCAGTGTTGGGGACACGGACAGCGCCGATACGATGTAGCACATGGCAATCGTGCATATACAGGTTAAAAGATAGGGAATGTAAAACTTCCCGTTTTTTTTCATGCCGTTGGCGGCAAGCTTCATATAAAATCCTATTCTCATGCCCGATCACCGCCTGTCTGCTGAAGGAGAGTCAGCGTATCGGAAATTTTCTGGTACTGGGCGGAGAAGCTGTCCTGACCGCGGTAAATCTGGTGGAACACTTCGCCGTCCTTGATAAACAAAACTCTGCCCGCATGGCTGGCAGCCTTTACGGAGTGGGTAACCATCAGAATGGTCTGACCGGTGGTGTTGACCTCGTTAAACAAAGACAGCAGTTCGTCGGTTGCCTTGGAGTCCAGCGCACCGGTGGGTTCGTCGGCCAAAATAAGCTTGGGACCGGTAATCAGGGCGCGGGCAACGGCAACACGCTGCTTCTGTCCGCCGGATATTTCATAGGGATATTTTTTTAAGAGGGACGTAATTCCTAACTTTTCGGCGATGGGTGCCAGACGCACCTTCATTTCGTTGTAGCTTTTGCCGGCAAGCACCAGAGGAAGATAAATATTGTCCTCCACGGGGAATGTGTCAAGAAGGTTGAAATCCTGAAAAACGAAGCCCAGTTCATCTCTGCGGAAAGCAGCCATGTCGGACTCCCTGATATCGGAAAGATTGCGGCCGTCCAGAAAAACGGAGCCGCCGGTGGGACGGTCGAGGGCAGCCAGAATATTCAAAAGGGTGGTTTTACCGGAACCGGATTCGCCCATAATGGCGACATACTCGCCCTTTTCTACCTGAAAATTGACATTCTTTAAGGCTTCGACTTTGTTGTTGCCAAAGCGGGTTGTGTATACTTTTTTAACACCTTTCACTTCTAAGATACTCATATGAGAGCTCCTCCTTTTGTTTACTTATTTAACCTGGTTTCAGTATAAGAAAAAAGAGGAACCCATACCATGGAATCGGCTTACAATCCGGCGGGCAAATCTTACATTTCTGTAAGTTTTACCGGAAAAGTAAGGGAAACCTCGGTGCCCATGTCGGGCGTGGAGGTGATGGAAAGGGTATGATTTAACTTATCACAGATGGTTTTGCAAAGGTAAAGACCG
>OHKO01000370.1_pt1 | contig 15042 bp, 13 predicted proteins | sample 1568851 | NCBI WGS metagenome assembly OHKO01 (sample SAMEA3879549, study PRJEB24766) | human gut metagenome | biome: human-associated habitat; feature: feces | place: USA | collected 1985/1987 | reverse complement strand
TATTGGCAAGTCTGAAAAATGTTACAAAAAGGCTACAAAAAATCCAGAAAAATGTTACAGAACGCTTCTAAAGTTTTACTTTCCCGGCATTTTGGGGTAAGATAAGCAGTATAGATTCCTAAGGACACAGAAAGAGAGGGTTACTATAATTATGAAATTTCAGGACATGCCTTACGAAAGAATAGATTTTGCCAAAGTGCAGGAAGAGATGGGAGAACTGATCCGGGAGCTGGATGCGGCGAAGAGCGGGGAGGAGCAGTTCGAGGTGCATCAGAAGTACTATGCGCTGACGGACCGTGTCATGACGCTGATGACGATCGCAAATATTCGCTTTGACATCGATACCTCCGATAAATTCTACGAGGAAGAGCACAAATACTATGATGAGCAGGGCCCGGTATTCAGTAATCTGGTGCTGGCTTATCAGAAGAAATTATATGAATCCCCCTACAGAGCGTATCTGGAGGAGAAGATCGGGCCGGTAGCGTTCAAGAACATGGAGCTGGCACAGAAGTCCATGAGCGAGGCGTTGATCCCGCTGATGCAGGAGGAGAATTCCCTGACTATGGAGTATGATAAACTCATTGCCAGTGCGAAGATCGACTTCGATGGCAAGGAACTGAACCTGTCCCTGTTGCGGCCCTATCTGGTGAATTGCGACCGCAATGTCCGCAGACAGGCATGGGAGAAAATGAGTGACTTTTTCCGGAAAAATGAGGAGCAGCTGGATACCATTTACGACAAACTGGTGAAGAACCGTACCGCACAGGCCAGAGCCATGGGTTACGAGAATTATCTGGAACTGGGGTATTACCGGATGAACCGCAACTGCTACGGCAAGGACGAGGTAGAGGCTTTCCGCAGGCAGATCAAGGAGTATTTCGTACCCTTTGCAGAGAAGCTGCATGACCGCAGAAGACAGCGTCTGGGTCTGGAGAAGCTCAGCTATATCGACGAGCAGGTATATTTTAAGGACGGCAACCCGGCGCCCACCGGCACCCCGGAAGAGATCATGGCAGCCGGACAGAAGATGTACCGGGAACTGTCCCCGGAGACTGCGGAATTCTTTGATTTCATGATGGAGAACCAGTTATTTGATGTCCTGGGGCGCAAGACGAAGAAGGCGGGAGGTTACATGACCTATCTGCCTCTCTACCATGCACCGTTTATCTTCGCTAACTTTAACGGTACCAGCGGTGATGTGGACGTCATCACGCATGAGTGTGGTCATGCGTTTCAGGGGTATCTCGCTGCACAGGATCCTATCAGAGAGCATGCGGATATCGGCATGGAGACTGCAGAGATCCATTCCATGTCCATGGAATTTTTCACGGAAAAGTGGATGAACCTGTTCTTCGGCGACAGAGCGCAGGATTACGTGGAAATGCATCTGGAGGATGCGGCTGCGTTTATTCCTTACGGCTGTATGGTGGATGAGTTCCAGCATATCGTCTATGAGCACCCGGAGCTGACCCCGGCCGAGAGAAAGCAGGCATGGAGCCGTCTGGAGCGGGAGTACAAGCCCCACCTGGATTACGAGGGAGATCCTTTCTTCGGACAGGGAGGCTTCTGGCAGAAGCAGCTGCACATTTACGACTACCCTCTGTATTATATCGATTATTGTCTGGCACAGACCTGCGCACTACAGTACAAGGTGAAGATGGATGCCGATTTTACAGAGGCGTGGAAGAGCTATCTGAAGCTGTGCAGATTGTCCGCCAGCGATTTTTACACCAACATGATCAAAGAAGTCGGACTGGACAGTCCTTTTGAGCCCGGATGTGTGAAAAATATCGTGGAAAAACTTGAAAAATATGTGAAATAGCTTTCTTTTTCCGCAGAAATACGGTAAAATAAGGAGTCATTGGGACTTAAGACACCAGGAAGGAGACATGTAAGCAATGTCTAAGAATGAAAAAGTTACAGAAAATAAAGAACAAACAGAACAGAAGGTCATGACCAAATATGACCGTAAGGTACAGAAGCGTAAAGAGGAGAAGGAAAAGGAGAAAAAGGAAGAGCGCATCAGCACGGCCATCGGCATCGTAGTGCTTGTGGCTCTGGTATGTCTGGTAGCATCTTTCCCCATCCGTACCTATTTGGCAACTCATGAGACCTATGTGGTGGTCAATGGAGAAGCTGTAAACAAGGTAGAGTTCGATTACCAATACAACCTGACCAAGAACAATTATATCACCCAGTACGGCAGCTATCTGACATACTTCGGACTGGATACCAGCAAGGATCTGTCCACCCAGATGTATTCCGATACTCTGACCTGGCAGGACTATTTTGAGCAGAATGCTGTAGAGAGCCTGAAGCAGAATAAGGCGCTGATGGCAGAAGCCAAAGCAGCCGGCTTCACCTACGATACCACGGATGAGTACAACACTTTCAAGGAGACCATCAAAACCTCCGCTGCATCCGCAGGCATCTCCGAGAAGGAATATGTACGTTCCATCTACGGAAGCTATGCAACCATGGGCCGTATCGAAGAATATGTGAAGAACGACATGGTAATGAACGCTTATTATCAGAAGCTGCAGGAGGACAATGCTCCCAGTGATGATGAGATCCAGAGCTATTATGAGGAAAATAAGGCAACCTACGATTCCGTAGACTATCGCCTGACGACCATTGAGGCAGAATTGCCTACAGAACCTACCGAACTGGCAGATCCCGTAGAGGAGACTGCTGCAACCACCGATACCACTGCAACAGACGGAACTGCAGCTACAGATGCAACAGCTTCCGACAGCACCGATACCGCTTACCAGCCTTCCGATGCTGAGATCGCCAAGGCAATGGAAGATGCGAAGGTACTGGCAGATGATGCGGAGAAGACCGTGGCAAAAGACGGCGAAGCACACGAGAATGAGAAGAAGTCTTCCGTGAACTACCTGATCTCCGACTGGCTGTTCGATGATGCCAGAAAGGCAGGAGACACCACCGTCATTACTAACGACAACAGCCATTGCTACTATGTCGTGGCATTTGAGAAGAGATATCTGGATGAGACTCCTTCCGCAGATGTACGTGTGATTATTCCCACCGAGGATAAGACCGGTGAAGAGATCCTGGAGGAGTGGAAGAACGGTGCAGCTACCGAGGACAGCTTCGCAGAATTGTGCAAGAAGTATACACAGGATACTTCTGCAGTAGAGAACGGCGGTCTGTTCGAGCAGGTAACCAAGACCGGTATGACCGAGGAGCTGAGCAACTGGATCTTCGACAGCAGCCGTCAGGCAGGAGATACCGTAGCCATCACTGTCAGTGACACCACCTATGTACTTTACTACATCGGACAGGATCAGCCCGAGTGGAAGATCAACATCAAGAATACGCTGGTATCCGATACAATGAGTCAGCATATGCAGGATATTACCGCAGATGTAACAGTAGAGGATCCCAAGGGTAAACTGAATTACCTGAAGGTGCAGGCAGAGGAATCCGCAGCCGCTGAGACCGCGACCGCAGAGACCCAGGAGATCACCGAGGAGCAGACTGCTGCTACCGAAGAGACCGCAACACAGGCACAGTAAAGCTTGCTCAGGAACAGAACATAGACAACAGACAAGTACCTGTTTCACTGCACAAGCAGAAGAGACAGGTACTGTTAGGTTATGAGCAAAAATAGTCGCAAAAGGGCGGGAAACATGATAATGTGACTCTGCCAGTTACGTGAGCTGAACAGAGAATAACTTTGAGAAAGGTATGAATAAACATGCAGGAAAAAGTTCTGGTACTGGATATTGACGGAACATTGACCAATTCAAAAAAAGAGATCACGGAAGCTACCAAACAGGGAATCTGGAATATTTTACAGCATGGTCACAAGGTGATCCTGGCTTCGGGTCGTCCCACCCCCGGCATGCGGAAATGCGAAGAGGAGCTGGAACTGAAAAAATACGGCGGATACCTACTGTCATTTAACGGAGCCCGTATCGTGGAGTGTAAGACAGGAGAAGTGGTCTATCAGAGAACACTGCCCCTGTCCATTGTGCCCGGATTGTACGAATTCGCCAAAGCGAATGGCTGCGGACTGATCACTTATCAGGGTCCTGGCGTCATCTCTGCGTTCGAGCCGGATGACTATGTGCAGCTGGAAGCCAGAATCAACGGAATTCCTATAAAGGTCGTTGACAATTTCGTCGAATATGTGAATTTCGATATTAATAAATGCCTGATGACAGCACCGGAAGAGATCGCACCGGAGCTGGAGAAACAGCTGCAGGAAAAATACAGTGATGTGGCAAGCATCTACCGTTCCGAGCCCTATTTCATTGAGATCATGCCCAAGGATGTGAATAAAGCAACTTCTCTCGATCACATGCTGGAGGGTATGGGACTGACCAGAGAGAATGCGATCTGCTGCGGGGACGGTTACAACGACATCTCCATGATCGAATATGCGGGAACCGGCGTAGCAATGGGGAATGCCCAGCCGGCGGTCAAGGATGCGGCGGACTATATCACCGGCACCAACGATGAAGACGGACTGGTGGAAGTCATCGATAAGTTCATCATGAACCCGGAGCAGGCATAGCCTTTCTTAGAAACAAACAATAGACACAAAGCAGTAACAAGCGAAAACTCACAGAGCAATGAGCGTATGTGATTTTTGCAAAAGAGGATATATATGATTCAGATACAAATACCTGAAAAAGCGAAATATATCATAGAAACCATACAGAATGCCGGATTTGAAGCCTATGTGGTAGGCGGCTGCGTGCGGGATTCCATTCTGGGCAGACCCCCGGAGGACTGGGATATCACCACCTCGGCGAGACCGGAGCAGGTAAAGCAGCTGTTTCGTCGCACCATCGACACCGGAATCCAGCATGGCACCGTAACCGTCATGCTGGACAAGGAAGGCTTTGAGGTTACGACCTACCGTGTGGATGGAAAATACGAGGACAGCCGACATCCCAAAGAAGTGACGTTTACTCCGAACCTGGAGGAGGACCTGAAACGCCGGGATTTTACCATCAATGCCATGGCTTATAATGAAACGGAAGGCCTGATCGACATTTTCGGCGGATTAAAAGACATCGAGGCGAAGATGATCCGCTGTGTGGGCAACCCGGAGGAACGATTCGGAGAAGATGCCCTGCGCATCATGCGGGCGATCCGATTTTCCGCACAGCTGGGCTACGAGATCCACGAAGACACCGAGGCGGCAATCCGGAAGTTGGCACCGACTTTGCAGAAGATCAGTGCGGAGCGGATTCAGGTGGAACTGACTAAACTGTTGGTGTCCCCTCATCCCGACACCCTCAGAGAAGCTTATGACATGGGTGTCACCAAGGTGATCCTACCGGAATTCGATGCCATGATGGAGACACCACAGAAGCACAAGCATCATAAATACAATGTGGGTGAGCATACATTACATGCACTTATGGAGATCGGGCCGGACAAGAATATGCGTTATGCCATGCTGCTCCATGACATCGGCAAGCCGGCCACACTTACTGTGGATGAAGACGGAATCACTCATTTCTACGGACATCCGGCGGTGGGAGAAGAGATGGCGCGGAAGATTCTGCGGAGACTGCGATTTGATAATGATACCGTTGCGGTGGTCACCCGTCTGGTGAGATACCATGATTATGGCAATGATGTGATACCGGATCTGCGGATTGTCCGCCGGCGCGAGCGTGATTGTCCAGGCGAAGTGATCATAGGTATCCTTGTATTGATTGATGTTCCCGGTGAAACGGGCAGATATTCTGGCACAGAGCGATTACCTGAGAACAGAAAAACTGGAGAATCTCGAACTCTGGAAGAAACTGTATCAGGAAATGCTGGAAAAGAAGCAGTGCGTCTCCCTGAAAACACTGGCGGTCACCGGCAGGGATCTGATCGACACCGGTATGAAACCGGGCAGAGAGCTGGGAGAGATGCTGCAACAGCTGCTGGAACTGGTATTGGAACATCCCGAGCAGAATACCAGAGAACAGCTGCTGGAAAAGGTAAAGGAACTGTCGGCAGACAAAGATTGAGCATACTTTACAGGCTTTCCTCATAAGATAGCGTAGGAACCGGAAAACGGTTAAGGACGTATCTTAGGAGGGATTGTAAGTGAATGACAGAGCAGTGGCACTGCTGGAGCAGTATGAGATAGAAGTATTGCGTACCCGAAAAGGAAGGGGAGCGATTCTGTGCGATACACAGCAGGGCTGCCTGATCTTCAAGGAATATACAGGACGCGAGGAACAGCTGCGTCTGCAGGAGCAGGTCCTGAAGCACCTGGAGGAACGGGGAACCGTTCCTGCGGAGCGATTGCTTGCCACAAAGGAAGGCGCGTTATCGGTGACAGACCGGGACGGTGTCAGATATATTCTGAAGACCTGGTGGGAAGGCCGAGAATGTAATATCCGTGACAGGGAAGAATGTATGGAAGCCATGCGGCTTCTGGCGAGACTGCACGGTGATCTGGAATTTACACCGGTATTTCCGGAGACGGAGGAGACTTCGGCACCGGTCATAGAGAGATATCTCCCCAGCCGGGACTATGAGAAGCATAACCGGGAGCTCAAGAGAGCCCGCAGGTTCTTGAAACAGCGCAGCCAGAAGACCTGGTTCGAGATCCGGTTGTCTGCAGTGATTGATCCTTTTTTAGAGGAAGCAAGACAACTGTGTGAAGAATGGAAAGAGATCGAGCTGGCTGCCTCCGACAGCGGAGAGGAAGTACCGCTGTGTTTCTGCCACGGAGATTACCAATATCATAATATTCTGCGGCAGGACCGTGGATTTTTCCTGGTGAACTTCGAAAAATGTCAGGCAGACGGGCCGGTGAGAGACCTGTATCTGCTGTTGCGAAAGCTTTTGGAAAAAAGTGAATGGGATGCCGAATGGGGCAGAGTGCTTCTGGCGGCTTATGAAAGTGTCAGACCGTTAAAGCCCTATGAGAGACAGGATCTGGTCTACCGCCTGTCCTATCCTGAGAAATTGTGGAAGATCGTAAACTTTTATTATAATTCCGGCAAGGCCTGGATCCCGGAGAAGAATCAGGAGAAACTGGACCGCCTGTTGGAACAGGAAGCGGCCAGAAAGAAATTCCTGAAACTGCTGCAAAGATAAAAGCCGGGCAATGAACGGCAGACAATGGAAGAGACGTTGCGGCAGGATCGCAGCGTCAGGAGACAAAGGAGAAGCAAAAACGTTGAAAAGATTCGAAGACAAAAAGTATTCGAAAACGAAACAGACAGTGGTAATCCTTTTGCTTATGACAGCAATGTCATTTGCTGGATGCGGGCAGACAGCATCCTCCGGGACGGCGGCAACACCTGCGCCAACGGCACAGGCAGAGCGGATAGATACCGGCTTTGTTGTCACCAATCCGGACAGCTATGATTCCGCAGATACGGCGGTACTGGTGGATATCAATAATGTTGACAACACTGTCACACTGTTAAATCTGGATCTAGGCAAACGCTACACGCTGTCCATGGACGGAACAACGCGGTTCGCAGATAAATATGGAAAGGCAATTTCCCTGAGTCAGCTGCAGGAGGGGGACATCGTGGATGTGACTTTTTTGAAAAGTCAGAAGCATCTGACCTCCATGCAGCTGGCGCAGACAGCATGGCAGTATGAAGATGTGGAGCACTACGAGATGAATACCGTACGGAATGAGGTGGCCATCGGGGAAGAGGTGTTCCAGTTGTCCAGGGATACCCAGTATTTTTCCCAGGGACACAGCATTGAAAAAATGGATCTGAATCCGGCGGATATCCTGACATTTCACGGCATTGACAGCACAGTGCTCAGCGTAACGGTGGAAAAAGGCCATGGATACCTCAGACTGGTCAATGATGAGAACTTTGTGGGCGGCTGGCTGGAAATCGGCCAGACACAGATCGTACGGATCACAGAGGACATGCTGGTGACTGTGCCGGAGGGAAGCTATCAGGTAGATATCAGCTATAACGGAGGTGGCGGCACGAAAAATGTCGTAATCAACCGCAACGAGGAAACAACACTGGATATCGGTGATCTGGAAGTGGCAGAGGCACAGTACGGTATGGTGCTGTTTTCCCTGAATCCTTCCGATGCAGAATTGTATATCGATGGAAGTCAGGTGGATGCTTCCCAGCCGGTCACGCTGGAATACGGTATTCATCAGATCATAGCGAAGGCGGACGGCTATAAGTCGCTTACACAGTATCTCAGGGTGGGGCAGGAATCCGCGGGAGTGGATGTCCAGCTGGATAAGGCGGACTCCGACAGTGAAGACAGTACGGAAAGCAGCAGTTCTTCCAGCTCTTCCGCAACGGAATCTACCTCCACCGCAGATACGACTACGACCTATTACCGCGTGCATATTGATGCTCCGGAAAATGTGGAGGTATATCTGGACGGCAACTATGTGGGAATTTCCCCCTGCAGTTTTAAGAAGACCTCAGGAAGTCATGTGATCACCCTGCGAAAATCCGGTTATGAAACCAGAAGTTATACGGTACAGGTGGATGAAGAAGAAAAGGATGTATCCTACTCATTTGTAGACCTGACGGCCAGCTCTTCATCGACAGAATGATCCTTTCCGGGAGGGGAAGAAATGCCGTAAATATGCGGAAAAACCTTGACAAAAGGGATAAAAACAGATATATATATGTATAGACGTTTCAAAAGAACTATTTTCGAGCGTAAAATTAATAACGAAAACTCATTACAGGAGGAGTTCAATATGAACAAAACAGAATTAGTTGCAGCTATGGCTGATCAGGCTGGTCTTTCCAAGAAGGACGCAGAGAAGGCATTAAAGGCATTCACCGATGTTGTTGCTGAAGAGTTAAAGAAGGATGGTAAGGTTCAGTTAGTTGGCTTCGGTACTTTCGAAGTATCCAGCAGAGCAGCTAGAGAGGGTAGAAATCCTCAGAGCGGCGCACCTATGAAGATCGCTGCTTCCAAGGCTCCTAAGTTCAAGGCTGGTAAGGCATTAAAGGATATGCTGAACGCATAATAGAAGCTGAATTTTCAGAGACTCGATAGGACAACCTTTCGGGTCTCTTTTGTTTTTCAGAAACGGATGATCGTGAGGTTAAAAGCATGAGATTAGACAAATATTTGAAGGTATCCCGACTGATCAAGCGCCGTACTGTGGCTAATGAAGCCTGCGACAGCGGCAGAGTGCTGATCAATGATAAGCCGGCAAAGGCATCCGCCAATGTCAAAGAGGGAGATATCATTTCCATCTCTTTCGGCAACAAGGAAGTAAAAGTCGAGGTCCTGGATGTACAGGAGACCGTGAAAAAAGAAGAAGCCAAAGAACTTTTCCGTTATATATAATATCAGGTTCTCTATGTATAAATTTCCACATTTTCCCATACAATACATTGTAAGTCCGGTTCCGGAAGGAGCGGAGGATGGGAGGCTATGGAGAGAATGGAAGATTTAAACGCGACAGGACGTATGCATAAAGTGACCATGACCAACAGACGGACATGTACCGTGAATGGGGTAAATGACGTCCTTTCCTTTGATCTGCGGGAGATCCTGCTGGAGACGGAACAGGGGATGCTGATGATCCGTGGCAACGAGCTCCATGTGAACCGCCTGACATTAGACAAGGGGGAAGTGGATATTGACGGCCGGATCGACAGCCTTGTATATTCGGATACCGCAGCATCCGGAGAAAAACAGGAATCCTTCCTGGGCAGGCTGTTCCGCTGATGGATGAAAATGTTTTTCTGCTGCATTCCTTTCTGCTGGGTGTGGGGATCACTTTTCTGTATGATATTCTGCGGATCCTGCGAAGAGTGTTCGCTCACAGTACCAGCATGGTATCTCTGGAAGATCTGGCATTCTGGATCTACTGTGCGGGAAAGGTCTTTCTGCTGATGTTTCATGAAAGTAACGGGAACCTGCGATGGTTTGCCGTGCTGGGGGCATTGGCGGGAATGTACCTGTATCACAGGACAATCAGTCCCTTTTTTGTAAAGTATGTGGCACTGGGCCTGAATACTCTTCTGCACCCAATCCGGAAAGCCTTGCGGATAACGGGAAATTGGCTGAAAAAGCAGTTGACTATACTTAGGAAAATGCTTAAAATATTCATTAAAAGGAGATGCGCGTATGGCAAGAAGAAAAGCAGCCTACCGCAAGAGACACCAGAACCGGTTCAGTATGTTCCTGGTGACCCTGGTCGTGTTGATGATCATGGTGGTCGTTGCGGTGCGGAGCGTGGAATTACAACAGAAGATTGCGGGCTATGATACCCAGATCGCAAGCCTTGGCGCGCAGATCGAAGCAGAGCAGACCAGAGCGGAACAGATCGAGGAATTCGGTAAGTACACTCAGACGAAAGCTTATGTGGAAGAGGTGGCGAAGGATAAGCTGGGACTGGTATACGAAGGTGAGATCCTTTTTCAGGAAGACAATTAAGCAGGGAAACTGTTTCTCAACAGTGAACCTGCTTTTTTTGTCGCAAAAAATGAAGTCTCTCCCTCCCTCGATTTGACAAAAGGAAGAGGAAAACTGCCCTATAATCGTGAAAACAGAAAGGGGAGGATGCCATGATCATAGGGAAAAAGGAGCAGGAACGGCTGGAGAGAGAACAGTGTGCACAGATCTCACTGCTGTGCAGACAGAAACTGATGGGATATGCGGAGAGTTTTGAGGAACTGGGGAAGAGCTTTCGGCAGGAGATACAGATTACAGGAGAGGACAGGCAGAATATTCTGGAAAAATGTATGCTGTGGCAGAGCAGACAGATCATGGGAGACCATCTGCAGGAAGTGGCCCGGATCATGGAACGGGTGGCAGGAGAGGAACTGGGGTATTGTCCGCTGGAAGAGAAAAAGAGGAAAAGCCTGGTACAGGCGCTCAAGAGTGAAGGGATCATCGCCAGAGACCTCTGCTATGTGGAGAAGGACGGCAGCAGCTCCGGGACAGAAGCAGGGATCAGTATGACACTGTCCACCGAAAAAAGGCACTATAAGGCGGCACAGGTGGCGGACATGCTGACGGTATTATTGGGAAAAAAGCTGCAGGTCTCTTCAGGAAGCCCTTATCTCGTGGAGCAGGAGCCGCATTGTTTTCTGTTCACAGAGGAACCGAAATACATAGCACTGACGGGGGTGAGCCGGGCGGTAAAAGAAGGGGAGAAAGTCTCAGGGGATCAGTATGCCACCATGGAATCGGAAAAAGGGAAGCTGATCCTGCTGTTGTCTGATGGGACAGGCTCCGGGGAGGATGCCAGCCGGGGCAGCGGTAGAGTCATGGATCTCATGGAAAAAATGCTGGAGGCAGGCTTCGGAACCGAGGCATCTGTGAATCTCCTGAATTCCGCGTTGTATGCGCAAAATGAAGAGGACGATCATCCTACGATAGACCTTTGCAGCCTGGATCTGTATACCGGCGAATGTGAGATCTGCAAGGTGGGCGGTGTTGCCACGTTCTGGAAGACCTCCGGAAGGGTTCTCTGTGTCGGCGGCGAAAGCCTGCCGTTAGGTATTTTTCAAAAAGTGCAGATAGAACGACAGATGTGTCAGATCCGGCCGGGAGATCTGCTGGTCATGATGACGGACGGGGTTCTGGATATGATGGAAGACGGGGAAGAGCGCATGGCACAGGTGCTGGAAGGGTTGCAGGAACAGAACCCGCAGGAGATCGCAGAGAAAATATTGTCCTATGCCATCTGTGCCTCAGAGGGACGGATTCGGGACGATATGACGGTATTTGTGCTCTGCCTGTGGGAAAACACGTGATGCCGCCTTGATTTTTCCCCATAATTAGGATAGAGTAAAAACATGAATACATGGATGGATACGCGAGAAAAAGTATTTGCATATATAAAAGAGCATCAAATGCTGCAACCCGGTGACCGTGTGGTGGCCGGGGTTTCCGGAGGGGCAGACTCGGTTTGCCTCTTATTTTTGTTGCTAGAATGGCAGAAGGAAGTACCTACAGACATTGCCGTAGTGCATGTGGATCACGGCATTCGCGCGGAGGCCGGAGAAGATGCCCGGTATGTGGAGCAGCTCTGCGAGGAGAGAGGAATCCCTTTTTTCCTGACCAGGGCAGAGGTAAGGAACAGAGCCCGCATGGAGAAAATCTCTGAGGAAGAAGCCGGGCGCAGAACGAGATATGAGGCGTTTGAAAAGGCGGCAAAGGAGTGGGGAGCCACGAAGATCGCAGTGGCCCACAACAGCAATGACCGCAGCGAGACCCAGCTGTTCCATTTGTTCCGGGGCAGTGGAATCCGGGGACTGGCCAGCATTTTGCCTGTGAGAGATCGGATTATACGACCGCTCCTATGTCTGGAACGGTGGGAGATCGAGAAGTTTTTACAACAGCGGGGAATTGCCTATTGCAAGGATGCCACCAATGAGGAGGATGACTACACCAGAAATCGTATTCGGCATCATATTCTGCCTTATGCGGAGCAGAATATTGTAAAGGGGTGTGTAGCGCATATGAATCAGACGGCGGAGCTGCTGGCGGAGACGGAGGACTATCTGGAACTGCAGACAAAAGAAGCAGCTGGCCGATGTATCCGGGCAACGGACGGTGACGGAGAGTCCGCAGAGACGGGGGACAGCCGGAACGCGGTGATCTGTATTGCGGTGGAACCGTTTCTGGCGCTGCATCCTGTGATCCGTAAGCGCCTCTTGTATGAAGAAGTGAAGCAATTGTCTCCCGGGCAGAAAGACATCACTTACCAGCATATTCAGGAGCTGCTGACCTTGTTTACCAGGGAAGGCAACCGGCAGATCTGTCTTCCGTTCGGCATCCGGGGCAGACGGCAATATGAGGAAGTCCTGCTGACAGTAGAGAGAACAGACAGGGAGCTTTTGGAGAAGACGGAAGTGGCTGAGAAATATCAACCAACTCTGCAGCTGTCTCCCGGACAGACAGGGACAGTGGAATGCGAAGCGGGAACGGTGGAATACTGTGTATGTGACCTGGCCGCTGCCCATGAAAAAAACCAAGAAGTTCCCACAAATCAGTATACGAAATGGTTTGATTATGATAAAATAAAAAAATGTCCGGTGATACGGACAAGAAAGCCGGGTGATTATCTGACCATTGCTGACGGCAGAGGCGGGATGATCCATAAATCGCTGAAAAGTTATCTGGTCGATCAAAAGATCCCACAGGCGGAACGCGACAGACTGCCGATCCTGGCAGAGGGAGAGCATGTACTGTGGGTCGTGGGATACCGTATCAGCGAATATTATAAAGTAACGGAGAATACAAAACGTATTTTAAAGGTACAATTAATAAGAAAGGAGTTCGCTTAAAAGCGAAAGGACAAAAGAAAATGGCAGAGCATATCAGAGTACTGTTGACAGAAGAGGAAGTAGATAAGAGAATCCAGGAGATCGGTGAGCAGATCAGCAAGGATTATGCGGGTAAGCAGGTACACCTTGTATGTGTACTGAAGGGTGGCAGCTTTTTCATGTGTGAACTGGCAAAGCGTATCACTGTTCCCGTATCTCTGGACTTTATGTCTGTATCCAGCTATGGCAGCGATACCAAGTCCAGCGGTGTAGTCAAGATCGTGAAGGATCTGGACGAATCTCTGAAAGATAAGGAAGTTATTGTAGTAGAGGATATCGTGGACAGCGGAAGAACCCTGAGCTATCTGCTGGAGATGCTGAAGGACAGAGGTCCGGCTTCTTTACGTCTGTGCACCCTGTTGGACAAACCCGAGAGAAGAGTGATCGATGTCCATGTGGATTATACCGGATTTAATATTCCCGATGAGTTTGTAGTGGGCTATGGTCTGGATTATGATCAGAGATATCGTAATCTGCCTTACATCGGTGTGGTAGAATTCGATTAAGCGATACAAAGATGTAGGAGGCCCGTGAAGTTGAAACAAAACGGCAAAACAATCAATTCATATTTTATATTTATCATACTTCTGCTTCTGGTGATCTTCGGCCTCAACCTGTTGAACAACCGTACAGATGAATACACCAAGGCGGAGTTCATTGCGGATCTGGATGCCGGCAATGTATCGGAAGTCGTGGTGCAGCCCAACGGAGAAGCACCTACCGGATATCTGGAGATCCAGATGAAGAACGGTGTATCTCATAAGCTGTACGCAACGGACATTACAGAACTGGAGACCCTGGTACGTGAGTATGGGTTTGATCCGATGGTCAATGACATTGAAAGGGAGAACTGGTTCCTGACCTATATGCTGCCGATGCTGGTCGTGCTGGCGGTGGGAATTTTCCTGTTCATGATGATGAATGCCCAACAGGCAGGCGGCGGTAACGGCAAGATGATGAACTTCGGCAAAAGCCGCGCCAAGATGACACTGGGTGACAAGAGTGTCACATTCGCTCAGGTAGCCGGTCTGAAAGAGGAAAAGGAAGAACTGGAGGAGATCGTTGATTTCCTGAAGGAGCCGGGAAAATACACCGGTGTCGGAGCCAGAATCCCCAAGGGTGTCCTGTTGGAGGGTCCTCCCGGAACCGGTAAGACCTTGCTAGCCAAGGCAGTGGCAGGCGAAGCCGGAGTACCTTTTTTCAGCATCTCCGGATCTGATTTCGTGGAAATGTTCGTTGGTGTGGGCGCTTCCCGTGTGCGTGACCTGTTTGAAGAAGCAAAGAAAAATGCACCATGTATTATTTTTATCGATGAAATCGATAAGGTTGCGGCACGCGGCAATTCGCAGGGGCCCGACGTGTCGAGGGAAGGCGTACAGCGCGACATTCTGCCCATCGTCGAAGGGTGCGCGGTACAGACGAAATACGGCGTCATTCGCACCGACTTTATTTTGTTCATCGCGGCGGGCGCGTTCCATATCAGCAAGGTGCAGGATTTAATCCCCGAACTGCAAGGACGTTTCCCGATTAAGGTGGAACTTGACAACCTTACCGAAAAGGATTTCGAACTTATCCTTACGCAAACCGACAACGCGATTCTGAAACAATACAAGGAACTTCTGAACGTCGACGGGGTGGAACTTAAATTCACCGACGACGCCATCAAGGAAATTTCCACCGTAGGTACGGCCCGCATCTGGGCGGCAGATATGGGACAGGTTTTCGCCGGCGAGACCGTCATCGACGGCAGCAG
>OHKO01000364.1_pt1 | contig 15115 bp, 10 predicted proteins | sample 1568851 | NCBI WGS metagenome assembly OHKO01 (sample SAMEA3879549, study PRJEB24766) | human gut metagenome | biome: human-associated habitat; feature: feces | place: USA | collected 1985/1987 | reverse complement strand
AAAAGAGATTCAGGTATCCGTTTGTCTGTTTTGATCGCGGTCGAGTACGTTGCAATAGGTTCCTGTTTTGCCATGAATCATATTATATTTGGTGGACGGGAAAGCACAACGGCATATTATCTTCTGGTGGGACTTGCATTTTGTTTTCTGGTGCGTCCCATCCAGATGTATCTGATGCAGGCGGGGATCACCTGCATACTGGCGGTCAGCAGCTGCCTTGTCAGAGAGTGGAATTATGCAAAACTTGATCTGATTAACACAATGCTGATGTTTGGCATGAGTGTGGTACTGAGTAGTATTGTTATGTGGTTTCGCATGGAAATATTAAAAAAGCTTGATGACAGAGAAAAAGTGCTCGGTATTACAGAACTTTACCAGAGTGTGCTTGACGAGTCGCAGACAGCGGCATATGTGAGGGATATCTGTACCTATGAGGTGCTGTATTTAAACCGGAAAGCGAAAGAAATCTTTCACATCAATGAGAAATATGCAGGAAAAAACTGTTATACACTTTTTTATCAGCAGAAAATTCCGTGCCAGGGCTGTCCGGCTGCGGAGTTAAAAAGAGATAAGATCTGGCAGCGGGAAAAAAAGATTAATGAGCGTTTTTATCAGGCCAAGGGAAAGATCATCGACTGGTGTGGCAGAGAGGCATATGTGGAATATCTGACTGATATTACAGATACCAAAAAGATGGAAACACAGATGCGCACCGCCCATGAGAAGCTGCAGCAGAAATACCAGGAGGAAATGATGTACCGGGATGCCGTCTCCGGGGAAATCCTGACCACAAGCCGTTTAAACCTGACAAAGCGTGTGATAGAAGATATGCGGGTAGGTACGAAAGACGGTTATGAGAAAATGTATGCGAAGGTCACGGATTTTCGTTCCAGAATGTATGCATACGCCAAAAAAGTATACCTGACAGAGGAACAGAATCAGAGACTGTCACCGGATGGAATGCTTGATGCATTTAAGGACGGGGTAAACAGTCTTTCGGAGGAATACGTCGCACAACTGGATAGTGGCAGATATGTATGGGTAAGAGTGGAGGTAAATCTTTTACAGAAACCGGAAAATGGCGAGATTATAGCATTTATTTACAATCATGATGTGACAAGAGAGAGCAAATTAAAACAGATTTTAGAATGTATCATGGCATTTGGCTATGATGAAATTTATACGGTGGATGAATACACCGGGCAGATGGATGAATTTGTAAGTGGTCAGTATGCGCTTGATTCACAGGCTGAACAGGATCAATATGAAGGTGAGCTGCAATGTCTGGCCGACCGCGTGGAAACGCCGGAAGAAAAGAAGCGGTTGTCAGAAGCTATGGAATTGTCGAATATCCGTGAACATTTAAAATCACAGAATGTGTATATCGTAGAGGTTCCGCTGCGTTCGAAAAATGGAAAGTACCGTCAGAAACAGATCCGCTGTATGTATTTAAATCAACAGACAGGTACACTGCTTTTAATGCTTTCCGATGTTGAGGACATTGTGAAAGAAGAAAAAGAAAAACAGGAGCAGCTGGAGAAAGCACTGAAGATGGCAGAGGCAGCCAATGAGGCAAAAACGAAATTTTTAGCCGGAATGAGCCATGAGATACGGACACCTATGAATGCGATCATCGGTTTAAATTCCATGATACGCTCATCGCTTGATGACAGGGAGCAGGTGCTTGATTATACGGAAAAACTGGATTCAGCATCCCAATATCTTTTAGCACTGCTAAATGATATTCTTGATATGTCGCGAATCGAGAGTGGCAGCATGAAACTTGCTATCCGGGCATTTGAGGGAGATAAGTTCTGGGATAGTGTCAATATGTTAGCGAAGGCACAGGCAGTCATGGCAGGTGTCGGCTATTCTTTTGAAAGAAGAAAGACAATCTCGGAAGTGTATATTGGGGATTCCACAAGGTTAGAACAGATCATGGTAAATCTGATCAACAATGCGGTGAAATTTACCCCCAAAGGTGGAAATGTCAACGTCTCTGTTGCAGAGCAGGAAACGGATGGAAGAGTACAGCTGACCGCAGTCGTTTCCGATAATGGAATTGGTATCGCAAAAGATTTTCTGCCAAAAGTATTTGAAATTTTTACACAGGAGCATGAAGAAAATACCCGTGTTTATGGAGGGAGCGGTCTGGGACTGTCCATTGCGCGCAATTATGCAAGGATGATGGATGGTGACATTACGGTAGAGAGTGCGGAAGGAAAAGGCACCGTGTTTACCGTGACCGCAAAACTTGATTTTGACCGCCGGAAAAAGGCGCGGAAGGAAAGAACAGAGAATATCAGTTTTGAGGGAAAGCGGATTCTGCTTGTTGAGGATCATCCGCTTAATGTCATCGTTGCAAAGGGACTTTTGGAAAAGAAACAGTTTGAGGTTGTCACAGCGGAAAATGGCAAGAAAGCGGTGGAACTTGTGACAGATGCCCCGGAATATTATTTTGATGCGATATTGATGGATATTCGCATGCCGGTTTTAGACGGAATTGAGGCAGCAAGACAGATCCGTGCTTTAGACAGAGCAGATGTCAAAGAACTTCCAATCATTGCAATGACAGCAAACGCAGGAGATGAGGACAGAAGACAGACGAAAGAAGCAGGGATGAGTGAACACCTTGCAAAACCGATCGATCCGAAACTTTTATATACGACGCTGCAAAAATTTATTTTACCGTAAAAAAGTTATAAATGATTCCCCGATTACACATACTACGGAAAAAGATTGTGTGAAAGGGGAATTTTTTTATGTCATTAAAAATTAAGATCACAGATGTGCATGCAAGACAGATATTGGATTCAAGAGGAAATCCGACGGTGGAGGTCGAGGTGACTGCCGAGACAGAGACAACCGGCAAAAAGATCACGGCGAGAGAGTCTGTCCCTTCCGGTGCAAGTACGGGAAGATTTGAGGCAATCGAACTGCGTGATGGTGATAAAGATTATTTCGGCCTTGGTGTGCAGAAGGCCGTGGATCATGTAAACACAAAAATCCGGGAAATGCTGCTTGGGATGAATGTGTTAGAGCAGGCAAAATTAGACCGCGCAATGGTGGAACTTGACGGAACCGATAATAAGGGAAACCTTGGGGCAAATGCGATCCTCGGGGTATCGCTTGCCTGTGCAAAGACGGCTGCAAAGGCACTGGATATGCCATTATACCGCTATCTTGGCGGAACCAATGCCAAAACGCTCCCGGTTCCGATGATGAACGTGATCAACGGCGGTGTCCACGCAAAAAATACGCTTGATTTTCAGGAATTTATGATCATGCCGGTCGGAGCACGCGGTTTCTCACAGGCTCTTAAAATGGGTGCAGAAGTATATCATTTTCTGCGCCAGATCTTAAACGAAAACGGTATGAGTACAGCAGTCGGGGATGAGGGCGGTTTTGCACCGGATTTTAAGAATACGGGAGAAGCGTTTTCTTATCTCTCAAAAGCGGTGGAAAAGGCAGGTTACCGTGTCGGGGAGGATATCGTTTATGCGATGGATGCGGCGGCGAGTGAACTGTATGACGAGGCGCGCGGTGTCTATGTATTTCCGGGAGAGTCAAAGGGAAATGGGGAAGAACAGGAGATCGCAAGAAGTTCTGAAGAGATGATCGCCATGTATGAGGAACTCGTGCAGCAGTTCCCGATCGTTTCTATCGAGGACGGATTGTTCGAAGATGACTGGGAAGGATGGCAGAAACTGACAAAGAGACTTGGTGATAAAGTACAGCTTGTCGGAGATGATCTGTTTGTGACCAATCCCAAACGTATCCAGTGCGGAATTAAACTTGGTGCTGCAAATGCAGTCCTTGTCAAAGTAAACCAGATCGGAACCGTGACGGAGTCGTTAAATGCGATTGAGATGGCGAAGTCAGCCGGATATCATACGGTCATTTCCCATCGCTCCGGGGAGACGGAGGATGCATTTATCGCAGACCTTGCAGTGGCGGTCAATGCCGGACAGATCAAGACGGGAGCACCGTGCCGCGCAGAGCGCACCAGCAAGTATAACCAGCTTTTACGCATTGAGGAGGAACTGGCAGAGGATGCGGTGTTTGTGCCGGAAGAAATCACTGAAAAGCAGAAAGCTGAAAAAATGGGTTGAAAAAAGGAAACGTCTATGTTACAATGATTAAAGTTGTGAGTTTGTAACCTAGGAGGGAACGATCGTGGCAGTTGTAAAAACAATTTTGACTGTAGTTTTTATTATAATCAGTGTGGCATTGACAGTTATCATCTTAATGCAGGAAAGTAAATCCGCAGGACTTGGAGCAATCGCAGGTGCAGCAGACACATATTGGGGCAAGAACAAAGGACGTTCCATGGAAGGTATGTTAGTAAAACTGACCAGAATTTTTGTTATCTTGTTTATCGTGATTGCAGCGGTATTAAATATGAGTATTTTTTAAGATGAATGGATGGCTGTCGCAGATGCGGCAGTCATTTTTTTGATTCATAGGAAATTACGTCCTATGAATCAAAAAGCCCTCCGGGCGGGATCGCACTGCGTCGGAGATGGATTATGTCGCAGGGTGGCCCGCCGCAGGCGGTGAATCCTGTGGAACAGGATTCTTTGATAACAGAAATGCTTGCGAAGCGGGCATTTATCATTCCTAAGAAAAAAGGACGGGGTTTATGGAGAAAACAATTTTAGAAGAACGGAAAAAGACAATTTACCAGTTTATCTGCGATGAGTTTTATGTACCGATGAAAGCAAAGGAGATGGCAGTCGTTTTATCAGTACCGAAATCCCAGCGCAGTGAACTGCAGGGAGTACTTGACGCGCTTGTGATGGATGGCAGGATCGAGGTGACTTCCAAGGGAAAATATATCAAATCAGAAGGAAAATACTTAATCGGTACATTTACGGCGCATGCAAGAGGTTTTGGATTTGTCAGCATCGAGGGGGAAGAGGAAGATATCTTCATCCCGGAATCACAGGTGCATGGTGCGTTTCATATGGATACGGTTCAGGTGGCGGTTACTTCTGAGAATAGTGGAAAACGCAGGGAAGGTACGATTACAAAAATTATATCCCGCGGTACCACACGAATCGTATGTACTTATGAAAAAAGTAAGACGTTTGGATTTGCCGTGCCGGACAATCCTAAATTCGGTTCAGATATTTTTATTCCGCAGGAGCGTTCGAAAGGAGCTGTCAGCGGACATAAGGTCGTGGTCGAGATCACGGACTACGGCAAAGAGGGAAGAAAACCGGAAGGGAAAGTGGTTGAGATCATTGGTCATATCAATGATCCGGGGACAGACATTATGTCTATCGTAAAGGCTTACGACCTGCCGGTAGAATTTTCAGAAAAGATCATGCATCAGGTGGAAAATGTCTCGAACGAAGTCAGCACCGCAGATATGGCAGGACGCATGGATTTCAGGGACTGGCAGACGGTCACGATCGACGGGGAGGATGCGAAGGATCTTGACGATGCGATCACACTGACAAAAGAGGGAGATAACTATAAGCTTGGCGTGCACATTGCGGATGTTTCAAACTATGTGCAGGAGCACAGCGCACTGGATGTGGAGGCATTATCCCGCGGTACATCTGTTTATTTAGTCGACCGCGTGATCCCGATGCTGCCGCATAAATTGTCAAATGGGATCTGTTCTTTAAATGCAGGCGAAAACCGTCTGACCTTAAGCTGTGTGATGACGATCGATACAAAAGGAAATGTGATCGATCACACGATTGCAGAGTCCGTGATCAAAGTAGACCGCCGCATGAGTTATACCAGTGTGAAAAAAATCCTTGAAGATCATGATGAAAATGAAATCGGAGAGTATGAAGAACTGGTTCCGATGTTTGAACTGATGCAGGAACTGGCTGCGATTCTGCGCAAAAAACGTATGAAGCGCGGCTCGATCGATTTTGATTTTCCGGAGACGAAGATTGTGCTTGATGACAAGGGAAAACCGGTCGAGATTAAGCCTTACGAGCGGAATGTTGCAACGAAGATCATCGAAGATTTCATGCTGATTGCCAATGAAACGGTAGCGCAGGATTATTTCTGGCAGGAACTGCCGTTTGTATACCGTACACATGACAACCCGGATACTGAAAAAATCAAGAAGTTATCGACATTTATCAATAATTTTGGTTATTCTATCCATATCGGACAGGACGAAGTGCATCCGAAAGAACTGCAGAAGCTGCTGCAAAAGATCGATGGAACGCCGGAGGAAGCACTGATCAGCCGGCTGACACTGCGTTCCATGAAGCAGGCAAAGTATACGACCATGAGTACCGGTCATTTTGGACTGGCAACACCTTATTACTGTCATTTTACATCACCGATCCGCAGATACCCGGATCTGCAGATCCATCGTATTATCAAGGACAATCTGCGCGGACGGATGAATGCAAAGAAAATAGAGCATTATGACAAGATCCTGCCGGAAGTTGCGAAACATTCGAGCGAGATGGAGCGCCGCGCGGATGAGGCTGAGCGTGAGACTGACAAGCTGAAAAAGGTGGAATATATGTCAGAGCGTATCGGTGAGGTGTTTGAGGGTGTGATCTCCGGCGTGACCGAATGGGGATTTTATGTGGAACTTCCGAATACGGTGGAGGGGCTCGTACATGTGACAACACTTGTAGATGATTATTTCCATTATAATGAAAGTACTTATGAGCTGGTTGGCGAGGTGACGAACATCCGCTATAAACTAGGACAGCGCGTACATGTCATGGTGACAGGAACTGACAAGATACTGCGTACAATCGACTTTCGTGTGGTGCGGGAGAATGAGGAAGAATAAAAAATCATCTTGCGTTCCCCGGCATTTCGGGGTATACTATACAGGCTGGATATTGGATAAGAAAGGAAGGGCATGATGGCAAAGACAGAAAAAAAACTGATTGCGAACAACAAAAAAGCCTACCATGACTTTTTCTTAGAGGAGCGTTATGAAGCTGGCATTGAGCTGCATGGCACGGAAGTAAAATCCATGCGCATGGGAAAATGCAGTATCAAGGAAGCGTTTATCCGTATCGAGAACGGAGAAGTCATTATTTATGGCATGCACGTCAGTCCCTATGAAAAGGGAAATATCTTCAACCGCGATCCGCTGCGTCCGAAGAAGCTTCTGATGCATAAGTCAGAGATCCGCAAGCTGATCGGAAAAATCGCAGAAAAGGGTTATACTTTAGTGCCGGTTGAGGTATACTTTAAAGGAAGTCTTGTAAAAGTTGATATTGCGCTTGCAAAAGGTAAGAAGCAGTATGATAAGCGTCAGGATATTGCAAAGAAGGATATGCGGCGTGAGGCGGAGCGGGATTTCAAAGTAAAGAATCTGTACTAAAGAAATTTATGGAAAAAGAATGGATGATGTGGTCTTTTTGATTCACAGGAAATGATATCTTGTGTGTGAAAGGGCTGCATCTGAAATATATATTTATGGGCTTGTAATGGTTTCGACAGGGATCATGAAGCTGGAGAAGCGAGTCGCACGGGATGCGTCAAATTCCAAAATTAAAATTAAACGCTGAAGATAATTTAGCATACGCTGCCTAATGGCAGCAGTCTGACCTAGAGCACTCACACTTTAGGACCCAGGCTTCGACTATGTGAGAAACGACGCAGGCAAAGCTTTGAGCCTGCGGGCGTACGATGAAGCTACTGAAACCGGAACTGTGCCTACGCAGGTCTGGCAGAGGGAATGTTAAAACATAGGATACGCTCGTAGAAGGACAGGGGATTGGTTTTTGGACACGGGTTCGACTCCCGTCAGGTCCACTCGTAAAGTGCCGTATTTACGGCACTTTTTAAATTTCGTGTTGCATTTCGTGTTGCATAAACAAGTCAAATTGCTTTTTCGATTCAGGACAATCTTGGTCGCATGTGATATGGGAGATAATGGGTTATCCTGGTTTACGGGATTGTCAATGATAGGAACGATCGCCGTTTACGGACTCAACATTGTCAATGCATTTCGGGGATTTGATAAGCAGGAAGGGGAGAAACTGGCATTTTATGACATGCTGATCAAGCTGATACATATTCCATTTTACATACTGGTATTTGTATTGGGAATGCTGCTGGCTGCCGTGATGGTAGTGCCGATATTTGTAATGCTCACACCGTTTTTGATCCTGATGCTGGCGATAGGAGATTTTTTCCTGATGATCACGTCTTCCATGTACGGAATCAGTGCTGCCCTGCGGCTGGGAAAAACAAGGGAGATATCTAAGACAGCTTCCGTGATCTATTTTATGTTGCATTTCTTTTTTGTGGCGGATGTGATCAGTGCGATTCTGCTCTACCGGAGTGCAAAAAAGGAAAGAAGCACATCTCTTAAAGATTCTCCGCTATTTTAATGCTTAGATCCATGTAAATGCAGCGGTTTTCCGGCAGTTTTCCGGTCAGCAGATAATCTACCAAAAGGGAGAGGGAGCGTGCACCCTGCTCATCCGGCTGTTGGCAGATTGTGGCAGAGATTACGCCGTTTCGTATCATTTCACAGGTCGATAGAACAGCATCAAATGTAATGATCTTAAGAGGACGCTGCAGGGATGCGTTTAAAACTGCACGGCATCCACCATAGACGCCGGCTGCTGTAAAATAAAGTGCAGACAGATCCGGGTGGCGGTCTAAGAGGTCAGAAACTACTTCGTAACTCTTATAATCATCATCGCCATTTTCCACGACATCCACAATGCGGATATTTGGATGCTTTGTATGAAGATGGGAGGTAAAACCGCTGATACGTTCTTCGTGGCAGAGAACATTGTGAGAGCCGGTCACGATACCGACACTTGCATAATCTCCGGAAAACAGATGCAATAACCCTGCGGCGGTCTGCCCGCATTTGTGGTAGTCGCTGCCGACATAGGCAATCCGTTTCGAATCAGGCATGTCGGTGTTTATCGTAATGCAGGGGATGCCGTTTTCCCAGAGCAAATCTATCTTTTCCTGTATGGCAGGATCATTGTAGGGAGAGAGGATCAGTCCGTGGATCTCTTCTTTTAGCAGTTCATCGATCGTCTGAAGCTGACTTTGTAAATCAAAAGAAATACGGCGTTCAATCACGGTACATCCGTAAATGGACAGTTCTTCAAGTTTTTGGCGAAGACCGTCCATGACCTCATCAAAAAACGGATTTTCTGCGCCGAAAAGCAGGACACCGATTTTTAATTTTTTCTTTTGCGCTGCAAGCGCAATACCAGCCTTGTTTGGCTGATAGTCTAAAAGCTTTGCAATTTCTAAAACTTTCCGTTCTGTCTCGGCGTTGACAATGCCGCGGTGATTTAACACACGGTCCACAGTGCCGCGTGAAACACCGGAAAGCTCTGCAATTTCCTTCATGGTAGCCATAGAAAAACCCCTTTTTATTTCAATTGATTCACTTTGATGCCAACATCATTCATACAAATAAAGATAACATAAAAAACAATACATTGTCAACTTGTGTGCATGTGCACATAGATGGGAACAGGAAAAAGAAGTGTTCTACGAATCGGATGGAAGTGCAGATGCCTGAAATAATGTGAAAAATGAACGTATAAGTAAATGTAAACAAAGTATATTGCAAAATGGTCATCCCGGATGTATGATAAATAAAACGTGCACGAGCACACAATGAAGTGATTTGTAAAAAGGAGAGCGGTATGTTGTACATAGGAATTGATCTTGGAACATCTTCCGTGAAGCTGCTTTTAATGGATGCAGCCGGAAATGTAAAAAATATTGTATCAAGAGAGTATCCTCTTTATTTCCCGAATCCGGGCTGGTCGGAACAGAAACCGGAAGACTGGTACAAAGAGACGATGCAGGGGTTAAAAGAACTTTTGGAAGGTTTTCCGAAAGAAGAAGTTGCCGGAATCAGTTTTGGCGGTCAGATGCATGGACTGGTAATTCTTGATGACAAGGATGAGGTGATAAGACCGGCGATACTGTGGAATGATGGCAGGACAACAGAGGAGTGCGATTACTTAAATAATGAGATCGGCAAAGAAACATTGTCAGAATATACGGCAAATATTTCATTTACCGGTTTTACCGCACCAAAGATTCTCTGGGTAAAAAACAAAGAGCCGGAGAATTTTGCAAGGATCAAAAAGATCATGCTGCCAAAAGATTATCTTGCATATAAGCTGACCGGAGAGCACTGTACGGATGTTTCGGATGCGTCCGGTATGCTGCTTTTGGATGTGAAGAACCGATGCTGGTCGAAAGAAATGTGTGAAATCTGCGGCATTACGACCGACATGCTGCCGAAGTTATATGAGAGCTATGAATGTGTCGGTACGGTCTTACCGGAGATTGCAAAAGAACTGGGCTTATCTGAGAATGTGAAGGTGGCAGCCGGTGCGGGAGATAATGCAGCAGCTGCAGTTGCAACCGGAACTGTCGGAGATGGAAAATGCAACATTTCACTTGGAACAAGTGGAACGATCTTTATTTCTTCTGCAAAATTTGGTGTGGATAAGCACAATGCACTACATGCATTCTGTGATGCAAATGGAGCTTATCATCTGATGGGATGTATGTTAAGTGCGGCATCATGTAATAAATGGTGGAATGAAGAAATTCTGAACCAAAGATTACAAAAAAGAGCAGGAAGCGATCACAAAACTTGGCGAAAACCATGTATACTATCTGCCGTATCTGATGGGGGAGCGTTCCCCGTACAATAACCCGAATGCGAGGGCCACTTTTATTGGCATGACGATGGATACGACAAGAGCGGATATGACCCAGGCAGTGTTAGAAGGTGTTGCATTTGCACTGCGTGATTCCTTTGAAGTTGCAAAAACACTTGGTATTCCGATCGAGCGCACTAAGATCTGCGGAGGCGGGGCAAAGAGTCCTCTCTGGAAAAAGATCATTGCAAATGTATTAAATATCAAAGTAGATGTACTTGAGACGGAAGAGGGACCATCTTTAGGAGGCGCAATGCTTGCAGCCGTTGCATGTGGTGAGTACAAAAATGTGGAATCTGCAGCAGCCGCAATCGTAAAAGTGGTCGATACGGTGGAGCCGGATCCTGAACTTGCTGCAAAATATGAGGCACGCTACCAGCAGTTTAAAAATATTTATCCGGCATGCAAAGATCTGTTTGACAAGATCATCTGACGGACAGGAAAGGGTATTGTTCCTGACTGTTTTGAATAGTAACAGTCGGCTACCAGAAAAAATTTGCTTATGCAGGAAAGAAAACCTGCAGGGCAAATGAGATAGAAGATAAGAAAAGAGGGAATATAGCATGCAGATTTACGAAGTTACGGATGCACGTTTTCGCAAATATGGAAAAGTAATCCGGAATATTGATTTTTCAGCATTGACGGAGGCAATGAAAAAGACGCCGGTTCCATCCGATGTAGTTTACGAGCTGTCGATCGCAGAATTAGAGGCATTGCCGGTGGCAAAGGAGATTGAGAAAGTCTTTTACGGAGAACTGCCGATTCAGATCGGATACTGTAATGGACACAATGTGCTTTTAAATGCAGTGGAATATCACCGCAGCTCAGAGATCAATCTTGCGGCAACCGATGCGGTCTTAATATTAGGTTCAGAGGCAGATGTGACCGATGATTTTACCTATGAGACATCGAAAATGGAAGCATTCCGCATCCCGGCAGGAACAGCCGTGGAGGTGTATGCGACCACACTGCATTATGCACCATGTCATGTGGACGATGCAGGATTCCAGGTGGCAGTCATTCTGCCGAAGGGCACCAATTATCCGTTGGATGAGGCACACGCCGGCGGGGAGGATGCACTTCTTACAGCAAAGAATAAATGGCTCATCGGTCATGCCGAGGGCGGGCTGCCGGAGGGAAGTCATATCGGACTCATCGGCAAAAATTTAAATGTCAGAGAATAAATTTTTATAGAAAAAATGAAGTATGTACAGAAAAAAAGAAAGCGGAGGAAAACAAAATGAATAACATTCCAGAAGTAAAAGTTGGTATCGTGGCAGTCAGCCGTGACTGCTTCCCGGAGTCATTATCTGTAAACAGAAGAGAGGCATTGGTAAAGGCCTACACAGATAAATACGGTGCAGCAGATATCTATGAGTGCCCGATCTGTATCGTGGAGAGCGAGATCCACATGGTACAGGCATTAGAGGACATCAAGAAAGCAGGATGTAACGCACTCTGCGTATATCTTGGCAACTTTGGACCGGAGATCTCCGAGACACTGCTTGCAAAACATTTCGAGGGACCGAAGATGTTTGTCGCAGCAGCGGAGGAGACACAGGACAACCTGATCCAGGGACGTGGTGATGCATACTGTGGTATGTTAAATGCAAGCTACAACTTAAAATTAAGAAATGTACATGCATATATTCCGGAATATCCGGTAGGTGACGCAGCAGACTGTGCAGATATGATCCATGATTTCCTGCCGATTGCAAGAACTGTTATTGGATTATCCGAGTTAAAGATCATTTCTTTCGGACCAAGACCGTTAAACTTCCTTGCATGTAATGCTCCGATCCAGCAGTTATACAACCTTGGTGTTGAAATTGAGGAGAACTCTGAGTTAGATTTATTTGAGGCATTTAACAAACATGCAGGAGATGCGCGTATCCCGGAAGTTGTTGCAGATATGGAAAAAGAGCTTGGCACCGGAAATAAAAAACCGGAGATTCTTGCAAAACTTGCACAGTATGAGCTGACACTGACCGACTGGGTAGAGGAGCACAGAGGTTACCGCAAATATGTAGCCATCGCCGGAAAATGCTGGCCAGCATTCCAGACACAGTTTGGATTTGTACCATGCTATGTAAACAGCCGTCTGACCGGACGCGGAATCCCGGTTTCCTGTGAGGTTGATATCTACGGAACACTGAGTGAGTTCATCGGAACCTGCGTGAGCCAGGATGCAGTAACTTTACTTGACATCAACAACTCTGTACCGAAAGATATGTATGAAGAGTCCATCAAAGGAAAATTTGATTACAAACATACTGATACATTCATGGGATTCCACTGTGGAAATACCTGCTCTAAGAAACTTGCAAGCTGTGAGATGAAGTACCAGATGATCATGGCAAGAAGCCTTCCGGTCGAAGTGACAAACGGTACTTTAGAGGGAGACATTGCACCAGGCGATATCACATTCTACCGTCTGCAGTCTACATCCGACAATAAGATCCGCGCATACGTGGCACAGGGCGAAGTACTTCCGGTAGCAACACGTTCCTTCGGTTCCATCGGTGTATTTGCAATTCCTGAGATGGGAAGATTCTACCGCCATGTACTGATTGAGAAAAACTATCCGCATCACGGAGCAGTTGCATTCGGACATTACGGAAAAGCACTGTTTGAAGTATTCAAATATCTTGGCGTTCCGATGGAAGATATTAACTACAATCAGCCTGCATCCCTGCCATATCCGACAGAGAATCCATTTGCATAAAATGTACATAAATTAATATATTACCTGAAACCCGCGCATCTAAAACGTAACATACCGTTTTGGATGCGCGGGTTTTTGTGTGAAAGGGTTCGGGTGTCAAAAGGTGGTTTTTATTTTTTAACACCCGAACCCTTCCACATAACCCCTGCCATAGAAACTGGAAATATCTACTTGTAGAATCGCACATCATCCTCTGTTACAATGCAGATACGTCAAAATGAAATAAATATGTAATATTTACTTAACAAAAAGTAAATATCTGTAAATGGAGGATTTCTACATAATGAAAAAAAGAAACAAGATCGTAGCATTTTTACTGGCAGGAGTGATTGCAGCAGGACATGGCAGCGTGGTGTATGCGGCAGGGTATGGAAGTGTGGTGTATGAAGATGTGGCATGGGATCTGTGTGCGCTGAATGAAGAACGCATGAAACTGGAAGTACAGGAAAAAAATACAGACAATGATGCTGCTGGGAATGACCAAGCAGACATCGAAGAACGTGAATCACCGCAGAGTACATCTGAATATGCTGATATCGGTATTGCATCCGTGTTAAATTATGTGAATTTACGCGCGGAACCTTCCGTGGAAAGTGAGGCACTCGGAAAGCTGTACAATAACAGTGCGGCAACGGTGTTGGAAACAGTTTTGGATGAGGCAGGAGAGGAATGGTATCTGGTCAGTTCAGGTTCGGTGGAAAACGCTTATGTGAAAGCGGAATATGTAAAGGTCGGGGATGAGGATCTGGCGCGGGGTGTCAGCACACGATATGCGACGGTAACGACTACGACGTTGTTTGTGCGTACCGAACCGGGAACTGAGGCATCCGTGCTTACCATGCTGCCGGAGGGCGAGGATGTGGTCATCTATGATGCGCTGGATGAGTACGGGTGGTACCGTGTGTCGACGGAGGAAGGCTTAGGATATGTTTCGGGAGATTATGTGACGGAGTTTCGCGTGGCAGAGTCGAAGGAGGAAGAGAAAGAGAGATTAGAGCGAGAGGAGGCGGAGCGCCAGGCGGCAGCAGCCGCGGCGGAAGCGGCAAGAAAAGCACGCGAAGAGGAAGAGAGAAAGGCAGCGGAAGCAGCGAGAAAGACACAGGAAGAAGCGGCAAAAGCAATGGCACGGCAGCAGACACAAAATGCGCAACAGGCGCAACAAAAAAATGACAAAGTACAGGGAAGCAGTCAGGGGCAAAGCAGCAGTTCATTCGGCAGTAATACAACAGCGAAACCGCAAACAGTTTCCAATGGACAGGCAGTCGTGAACTATGCAGCTCAGTTTGTGGGAAATCCCTATGTTTATGGTGGCAGCAGCCTGACAAACGGAGCGGACTGTTCCGGATTTGTGATGAGCGTATATCAGGCGTTTGGAATCAGTCTGCCCCATTCTTCAAGTGCACTGCGCAGTGTTGGATATGGTGTCAGCTTAGACGCGATACAGCCTGGAGATATCGTATGTTACAGCGGACATGTGGGAATTTATGCAGGAAATAATACGCTGCTTCATGCAAGTTCTCCAAGTACCGGCATCAAGTACACGTCGCCTGTCACCTACCGCGAAATTCTGGCAATAAGAAGGATTTTCTAATGATCTATGGGAAAATATGGATGCGCAACCGATTGAAAAAAATTGTGAAGAATTTAAAAATAAAGGTAAAAAAAAGGGTAAATCATGTATTTTTGCACAAGTATAAATATGCATTTTTTACAAGAGAGAAAAATA
>OHKO01000356.1_pt1 | contig 15269 bp, 7 predicted proteins | sample 1568851 | NCBI WGS metagenome assembly OHKO01 (sample SAMEA3879549, study PRJEB24766) | human gut metagenome | biome: human-associated habitat; feature: feces | place: USA | collected 1985/1987 | reverse complement strand
CCGCAACGAGGAGATGCTCAAGAGTTTCGAGGCCAAGATGATCGACCGCTTCGGTCCGTTGCCCCGGCCCGCTGCCGAGCTGCTCAATGTGGTCCGCCTGCGGTGGGAGGCCGTGCGGCTGGGTATGGAGCGCGTGAAGGTCAAAAACGGCTTGATGATCGTCCATTTCGTAGGCGACGACGATTCTCCTTACTACAAGAGCGATACGTTCATGGAGCTTTTGCGCAAAGTGACGCAGCGCCCCGACCGATTTGTTCTCAAGCAACACAATAATCGCCTGGCGATGACCGTTAGGGGGATTAAGGATGTCGCAGCGGGATACGAGGTGCTTAAATCTTTGTAGAAAGAGCTGGGGAGTATTTTTGATGTATGGACTTGCCCGAACGCGACCGATATGCCTCGTCTTTTTCCCGAAGTTCCTCCCTCGGGAGAGGGTCGGAGGACGGCATAACGCTCCGCAGGGTTGTGGGGTGCCGCCGAAATCGGTAAGAGAACGGTCGTGGTAACCGAAAAGTATATAACTGCTATAAAAACTGAATCCGGACGGTTGTGAACGATTCGTGCCGCAGTGAACTTGGAGAGCGGCCGTGCCGGACGGAAAGAACGAAGCAAAAAATTCAACGATGAACCTGACGATCGACATGGGTAACACGCGGGTCAAGTACGCTGTATTTGACGGCGGTACCGTCGTTTCCGACGGATGTTCGGAAGAGTTCGACGAAGCGGTGATAGATCGGATTCTTGCTGCTCATCCCGGTATTACGCAGGCTATTGTTGCGACTACGCGCGGTCCGGTCGATGACACCGTCGCGCTGGTGCGTCGCCGCATCGGGCGCTGTCTGCGGCTCTCACCGCAACTTCCTCTTCCCATTCGTAACGGTTACACTACGCCCGAAACTCTGGGTGAGGACCGTCTTGCGGCTGCCGTCGGCGCTGCGTCGCTCTACCCGGGCCGCAATCTGTTGATCGTGGATTTCGGGACGGCCATTACCATCGATCAGGTTTCTGCCGACGGGGTTTTCCGGGGCGGTAATATTTCTCCCGGCGTACAGATGCGCTTCCGGGCCTTGCACGATTATACGGCGGCGCTTCCCCTGTGTGAATCCTGTGAGGACCAGACGCTTTTGGGGCGTTCGACCGTCGAGGCGATCCGGCAGGGCGTGATGAACGGCATTGCCTTCGAAATCGAGGGGTATATCGCCCGGCTGTTTCCGGAAATCGATGCGTTGTCGATAATTTTTACCGGCGGGGATGCAAAATTCTTTGTTAAACGAATTAAAAATACGATATTTGCACATTGTGATTTGGTCTTTCTGGGGCTGAACCGAATTTTAGAGTATAATGCAAGTGAAGAAAGCCGCCGTTAAACTGTGCCTCGCGCTGGCCGTCATTGTACCGTGCATGGCATGGGGACAAACCAGCAGTATCAACGCTTTTTCACCGTATTCGATGTACGGTCTGGGTGAACTGCGGACCCCGGGAACGCTTCAGACACGTTCGATGGGCGGTGTCGGCGTCGGTATGCGTAATGCGGCTGCTGTCAATTTGCTCAATCCGGCGGCTTACAGTGCCGTGCGCCCCAAGTCGTTCCTTTTCGATTTCGGTCTTGAAGGGCAGTGCTTTTACAATTCCCAGAAATATTACGGGCAGACGCTCAATACAAGTTATTATACGGTCAATTTCCACGACATTGCGTTTCAGTTGCCGATTGCCAAGCATTTGGGGTTGGGCTTCAGCCTGACGCCTTACAGCAGCGTCGGTTACCGGATGAAACAGGAGGTGGACGACGATGAAATCTGGGGTAATATCGGCCGCGTGCAGTACCAGTGGGACGGCGACGGCGACGTGACGGAGGTGAAGCTCGGTCTGGGCTGGGAGATCTTCCGCGGATTCTCGATCGGAATAGCTGCCCAGTACTATTGGGGCGACATTCAGCGGATTTATAAAACCGCTATTTTGGAGAATATAACCGGAGGAGGTCTTATCGCAGACGCGACGGGAACCGAAACCTACAGCGTTTCCCGTTTTAAGGGACAGTTCGGCGTACAGTGGTCCCCGATCAGCAACCGTCGGCGTATTCTGACGATCGGTGCGACCTACGATATCGGCGGCGACTTGAATCCGAATGTGACGACGAAGGTGCAGACCGGCGATATTTTCAATACGGTCGCTATGGATATGGGAAATCGTCTGGGGCTCAAGCTGCCCCAGCAGGTTGCCGTAGGTATTTATTACAACACGCCTAAAATAGCTGTGGGGGCGGATTACGTCTATCAGGACTGGCGAAGCGGCAATTCTCGGTTGGTCGAGAAATCCGCAGCCGGTTTCGATGTGGCTTACCGGAACACGAATACGGTTAAACTCGGGGTCGAATACACCCCCAATAAAGCGGATGTACGCAGCGCATTGAAACGCTGGTCCTACCGGGCCGGAGTTCGTTATGGTACCTATAACCAGACTTTCGGCGGAGTGGATGTCAATGAATACGCCGTGACGCTGGGCGTCGGTATTCCCCTGACGGTGTTGGGCGGCATATTGGGTGCGTCGTCGGTCGATCTGGGTGTCGAAGTCGGCGGACGCGGCAGTTTCAAGGCGATCAACGAACAGGTGAGTCTGGTTAAACAGACCTATTGCAAATTTTCGCTGGGTGTGACATTGTTCGGTGATTATTGGTTCGTTCGTCCGAAATACGATTAAACCACACATAAAAAATAAATTATAAAGAAGAATATGAATCGCATGAAAATTTTGCTGTCGGCAGTATTGGTGTTCGCTGCGACAGCTTCGATCGCCCAGGATTTCAGTGACCCTCGGTACGCTCCGTGGGGAGATACGCCCGAACAGCGTAAGCAAAACATTCTGACGAGCAACCTGCTGAAGGAAGCTGTCGATACCCGCGATTACGACGCAGCCGCTGTTTATTTCCGTACGCTTGCACAGGAGGCTCCTTCGGCTTTCGAAGCGACCTTTATTCGGGGGGCACAGGTTTATTCGAACAAGGTGCAACGCGCACAAGACCTGAATGAGAAAAAAGCTCTGCTCGATTCGCTGATGATGATTTACGACCTGCGTGTACAGTATTTTCCTTCCAGTCCCAATTACGGTACGGCTTATGTCCTTGACCGTAAAGCTCGTGAATACCTGACTTTCAATCCTTCCGACCGGGAAGGCGTGCGCAAGTTGTATAAGGAGGCGATCGAAGCCGGTTTGCAGAGCGGTTATGCTGCGCTGCCGGATGTCGCATTGGTATATTTCAGCAATTTGTGCGATGATTATAAGATGGGCGAGGTCTATCCGGATGCCGTTTTGGATGAGTACGCTCGTCTGGCCCCGATTTTCGAGAGTGATGCTCCTGGAGTAAAGGAGGCGAAAACACAGTTCGATACTTGTTTTGCGGGTAGCGGTGCTGCCGATTGCGAGAACCTGGAGAAGATGTTCCGTCCGCGTATCGAAGCGGCTCCGGAGGATATGGAGTTGCTCAAGCAGACGGTTTCGCTGATGTCCCGTTCGCAGTGCAGTTCCGAATTTTTCCTTCAGATCGCCGAAAAATATTATGCGATGGAACCTTCTGCCCAGACGGCCATGATGCTGGCTCAAGGATTTCAAGAGCGGGGCGACTTCGCCAAATCGACTACTTACCTGCGTGAGGCGATTGCTGCCGAACAAGACGCCGTTCAGAAAGAATTGCTTCTGGTGCGTTTGAGTATGACCGAACTGGCAGCCAAGAATCCTACGGCGGCTGCAGTTGCGGCTAATGAGGCCAAGGCGCTGAATCCCAATAACGGTATGGCTTATTTCGCCCTGGCGCAGGCTTATGCGGCTTCGGCTGCATCTTGCTCCGGACTGGAGGGTCAGGCTATTTTCTGGGTCGCTTACGATACGATGACGCAGGCAGCCAACCTGCTTGCCAACGACGCCGATGCCGGCAATTTCGCTCAGACGGCGCGTGATGCGGCAGCAAACTACCGTCGCGGATTCCCGACTGCCGAGGAGTGCTTCTTCAACGAATTGATGGAGGGTGCACGTTATACGATTACCTGCGGTCCGGCCCGCGGTATCGTGACGACCGTACGCCCCCGGTAGCGACATAGTTTGTACGAACGATGCTCCGAAGCATTCAACGATATGCACAGGTAGCACTTCTCATCGTGGGAAGTGCTATCTTGCTATATTCGTGCGACAAGGAGTCGGTGGCCGAAGAGCCTAACGATGAGGCTTTGATGACCGAGTACAGCGAGCATTTGACGATGACCAATACGGAGAACGGCCGGAAATCCTATGTTTTTACGGCTCCTTTGGTGGAAGGTTACTCTTTGGCAAAAGAGCCTTATCAGGAATTTCGCAAGGGCGTGGATATCGTGACATATCAGAAGGACAGTATCGGAGCGGTCGATGCTACGCTAACGGCTAACTATGCGATTCATTACGGGAATCGGAAATTATGGGAAGCCAAAGGAAATGTCGTAGTGAAAAAATCCAACGGACAGGAGCTCTACACCCAGCAGTTGTTCTGGAACGAGAAAACGCGCCGGATCTGGTCTAACGTCGATTCCAAGATCGTGGAAGAGAGCGGAAATTCCTACATCGTCGAAGGATTCGAGTCGGACGATCAGTTGAAAGACTGGAAATTTCGCCGAATCAAAGGGCGTATGTGGGTCAATATCGAGCCGACACGGGACGCGGATTCTACGTCGGTGAAACCCGTTGCGGACAATGTTTCCGCTGCGAAGGAGGCAGTTTCCGAACAGCCTGTCAAACCGGCCCGGCCGATACGGGGGAACGACCGGAAAATTCAACTGACTCCCGTAGAAAGTAACGATCGTTCCTTATGATAACTTCGGTGTTTATAATTCTGCTGATGTTGTTGCTTTCGGCTTTTTTTTCGGGGATGGAGATCGCTTTTACGAGCAAGAACCGCCTGAAACTGGAGATCGACCGGAAGCAGAGTCGGCTGTTCAATTTCATCGCCGACATTTTTGCCCGTCACCCCGGGCAGTACATCACGACGATCCTGGTCGGGAATAATATCGCCCTGGTTATCTATTCGCTCTATATGTCGCTGTTGTTGCGCTCGCTCGCGGCGGCAGTGGGTTGGACGGAGATCGCTCGCGGCGGGTCCGTCGTTCTGGAAACGGCGGTTTCGACAATCATCATCATCTTCGTCGCCGAATTTCTCCCGAAATCCGTTTTCCGGAACAGCCCGAATTTTTATTACCGCCTGTTTGCTCCTGCGATCTATTTCTTTTATCTGCTGCTTTTTCCGATCGCCAAGCTGACGACCTGGATTTCCCAGGGGATTTTGTGGCTGATGGGGCGTAAGCCAAAGGTTGCGATGATGGAGCCCATTTTCGACCGGACCGATCTGGCCAGCTTGTTCGAATCGGGGAAGCCGGAGGCGCAGCATGAACCGGATAATGAGATCAAACTCTTTCAGAATGCCCTGGATTTTGCCGATTTGCGCGTGAGGGATTGCATGGTTCCCCGTATCGATATGGAGGCGGTCGATATCGATGATACCTCGATCAAAGCGCTTACGGCGCGTTTTGTCGAGAGTAAGTATTCCCGTATTTTCGTCTGGAAAGAGAGTGTCGATAATATCGTCGGCTATGTCAATTCGAAGTCGCTGTTCCGGCATCCGACGTCGATCGATGAGGTGCTGATGGAGGTGCAATACGTCCCGGAGACGATGCCGTTGCAAGCACTCATGCAGCGGCTCATCCGTCATAAGAGCAATATTGCGGTCGTGATCGACGAGTTCGGCGGTACGGCCGGTATTATCTCTTTGGAGGATGTTCTGGAGCAGATTTTCGGCGAAATCGAAGACGAGCACGATGTGCCCGACCTTACGGAGAAACAGGTCGGCGATTCGGAATTTGTCCTTTCGTGCCGATTGGAAGTGGAATATCTCAATGAAAAATACGGGCTTGCCATACCCGAGAGTGACGAGTACGAAACGCTGGCCGGGTATATCATTTTCCGGTATGAAGGGCTGCCGGCGGCCGGAGAAACCGTGCGTTTCGAGCATCTTGAGATCAAGATTCTGCGCAGGACCCGTTCCCGGTTGGAGTTGGCGCGCGTGAAACGGTTGTAGTTTACGGGATATTTTCGACCGGTGAAGGGCAAGTGCGTTTTTTCGATATGCCGGATGCGGAAAATGACGAAAGAATTTGGTCGTTTATCATGGTTTTCAGAATATATTTATTATCTTTGAACACTCATTTTGAAACAATAAATTAAAATAGTTTATATGGCAAGTTTAAACACGTTACGGACCAGATTCGGTGTGGTTTTGTCGATTATCATCGCGTTTGCACTGCTGGCATTCATTCTCTCGCTTAAAACGGATATGGGACTTTCGGGTAACGACCCCAAGGTCGGTGTGATCGACGGTTCGAAGATCAGATATTCGGAATATATTGAGGTATACAACAACCTGAAAGACCAGAGCAACATCTCCGAAAGTAATGAAGAGCAGATGGATCAGTTGGCTGAAATGGCTTGGCAGACTCTGATTGCCAACCACGTGTACTTGCCCGGTTTCGAGAAGATGGGAATCTCGGTGACCGATGCCGAGCGTGAGGGACTTATCAGCGGCGAGTATTATTCCGGGACGATGGCTGCGGCTTTCACCGACCCCCGTACAGGACAGTACAGTGTGGAGGGTGTGAGTGATTTTATCGCCCAGGCAACCGGAAATCCCCAGATGCAATATATGTGGGGGGCTTTGGTCGGACAGGCTATGCGGGAGCGCGAAATCAATAAGTATAACGGCTTGGTCAAAGGCGGTGTATATGTCAATCGGCTGGAAGCGGAAGAAGGCGTCGATGCGCAGAATAAGACTTTCAGCGGTTCTTGGGTCGGCAAGCGTTATCACGATATGCCTGATTCTCTGTTCTCGGTTTCCGATTCCGAAATCAAGGCTTATTACAATAGCCATAAGGCCCGTTATGAGCAGAAACCTTCGCGCACGCTCTCTTATGTGGTGTTCGAAGTGGCTCCGAGTGCAGAGGATATGGCGACTTTGGAGAAGACCGTTCGGGAAGTCGGCGATGAATTTGCCGCGTCGGACGATCCGAAAGCATTTGCCAAGAATAACCGTTTCGGTAAAATTACAGACAATTATCGGTCGGTTGCCCAGCTTCTGGACGATGAGGCCGAAGCGCTGGCCAACGGCAAGCAGTATGGTCCCGTCCTGAAGAACGATACCTGGACGATGACCCGTGTCGTTGAAACTTTGAACGCTCCGGATTCCGTGGGCGTCCGCCATATTGTACTCACCTACGACCAACGCGACCTGGCCGACAGTCTGATGACGGCTTTGCGGCAAGGTGCGGATTTCGCACAGGCGGCTCGTACCCATTCGCTCTATATGCAGGATGCCGGAAATGGAGGCGATGCGGGCGTGATGCCTTTCTCTGCATTCCCGGACGAGCTTTCGGGACTTCTTTCGACGGCTAAGCAGGGGGATATTCTCCGTGTCGAAGTGGGTGACGTTATTCAGATTTTACAGGTTTATCGTCTGGACAAACCTTCGAAGCACATGCGCCTTGCGACGATCACTTATCCTGTTGAGGCTTCGTCGGCGACCCGTCGCAATGTGCATAGTCAGGCAAGTCTTTTCTCTGTCGAGGGCAAGGGTTCTGTCGATGCGTTCAACGAGGCAGCGAATAAGGGAAACCTCACTCCTCGTGAAGCGAAACTCACGCAGGGTGACCGTCTGCTGCAGGGACTGGCTGATTCGCGTGAATTGGTGCGCTGGGCATACGATGCCAAGGTGGGCGCGATTTCCGAGATTTTCCCTGTGGGTGATGACTATGTGGTCGCAGTGGTAACTGAGATCGACAATGAGGATTATACGCCGATCGAGAAAGTAGCGAACAATATTCGCCAGACGCTTATAACCGATAAGAAGTTTGAAAAGATCGTCAGCGAAATGAAGGGTTCGACTATCGAAGAGGTCGCCCAAAACCTTGGTACCGAAGTCGTTCCTTTCGAAGATGTCCGTTACGGATCGTTCTTTATCCGTAACATGGGTGTCGAGCCTCGTGTGATCGGAGCGATTACCGCAACGGAGCAGACGAATACGCTGTCCGAGCCGGTCAGGGGAAATGTAGGTGCTTATGTTTTCGTGGTGACGGATATTCAGGAGGCGGAAACTCCGCAGAGTATCGAAGCTGAAAAGGTACGTGCCGAGGCGTCGTCGCAGGGGATGATTCAGCGTCGTCTGTTCGATTTCCTGGAGCAGATGTCGAATGTGGAGGACTTGCGCGGCAAGTATTTTTAACCGTTACCGGTAGATTTTTTCCGGAATAGTTCCGGCCGAAAAAGAGGGATGTAGCTTATACATTCCTCTTTTTTATTGTCGTTATTGCGATGGCATAGGGGGATGACTTCTCTTCTTAAAAGCGATAAGAGCCGGTTTCCTGACTTCTCTTTTGTGAGGTGCTCGGAGTGGTAGTCCGGCCAATCCGCCGTTCTCTTTTTCCGCATCTTCGAAATGTCCGTGATTTTATCGTATATTCCGGAAGTCTTCGGGGCTGGGGGAGGAGAACGACGGCCTCGGCAGTCGAGGTTTTTGCCGGATAGGTGTTTGCGGTATGAAATCGGCTGTTTTCGAGAGCCGGGGGGGGGAGGATATTCGCTGTCTGTCTAACGGGAAATATGGCCTACAAACATAATTTGTAGGGTTTGTGGAAATGGCACTGTGACAGCATGTATTCGGTCGTTGTTTGAGATCCGCCGCTGTATTTGCGCGGACTCTGGATGTGAGGCCGGCGATGGAATTATGAAGGTCGATGGCAAAGTTCTTTTTCGGTCGGCCGGTTCGCTTCCCCCCCCCATTAAAAAGCCCCGCATCAAAAGATGCGGGGCTTTGATAATAACAGAGGAGTGATCCGGATTATTTCTGCTCGTCGAGCAGGATCTCCATGATCTTGATCGCTGCGGTCGCAATCGGGGTACCGGGGCCGAAGATGGCGGCGGCACCGTCACGATACAGCTCATCGTAATCCTGTGCCGGGATCACACCGCCGACGATGACGATGATATCCTCGCGGCCCAGTTTCTTGAGTTCGGCGATGATCTGCGGAACGAGCGTCAGGTGGCCGGCGGCCAGCGACGATACGCCCACTACGTGAACATCGTTCTCGACAGCTTGTTTGGCTGCCTCCTCGGGAGTCTGGAACAACGGACCCATATCGACATCGAAGCCGATGTCGGCGTAACCGGTCGCAACGACTTTGGCGCCACGATCGTGTCCGTCCTGACCGAGTTTGGCGATCATGATGCGCGGCTGGCGGCCCTCCTTCTTCGCGAATTTGGCAACCAGTTCCTTCGCGTGTTCGAATGCGGGATCTGATTTCACTTCTGAACTATATACACCTGAAATGGAACGAATAACTGCTTTGTAACGTCCTACGACCACCTCGCAGGCATCCGAAATCTCGCCCAGCGAAGCGCGTACCTTGGCGGCCTCGATAGCGAGTTCCAGCAGGTTGCCCTTGCCGGTCTTGACGCATTCGGTGATGGCCTCGAGCGCCTTCTTCACGGCTGCTTCGTCGCGGTTTGCACGCAACTCCTTCAGACGTTTGATCTGGCTCTCGCGTACGGCCGTGTTGTCCACAGCCAGAATATCGATCGGAGCTTCGTGATCCAGACGGTATTCGTTTACGCCGATGATCTTCTCGATGCCCGAGTCGATGCGGGCCTGCTTGCGGGCTGCCGCCTCCTCGATACGCATCTTCGGAATACCGGTTTCGATGGCCTTGGCCATACCGCCCAGCTTCTCGACCTCCTCGATACGCTCCCAGGCCTTGTGGGCGATCTCGTTGGTGAGGGTTTCGATGTAGTAGGAACCCGCCCAGGGATCTACTTCGCGGCAGATGTTGGTTTCCTCCTGGATGTAGATCTGGGTGTTACGGGCGATACGTGCCGAGAAGTCCGTCGGCAAGGCGATCGCCTCGTCCAGTGCGTTGGTGTGCAGCGACTGGGTGTGGCCCAGAGCGGCTCCCATCGCCTCGATAGCCGTACGGGCTACGTTGTTGAACGGATCCTGCTCGGTGAGTGACCAGCCCGAGGTCTGGCTATGCGTACGCAGCGCCAACGATTTCGGGTTCTTGGGGTTGAATTTTTTGACGATCTTCGCCCAGAGCATACGTGCCGCACGCATTTTGGCGATCTCCATGAAGTGATTCATGCCGATCGCCCAGAAGAACGACAGACGGGGTGCGAAAGCATCCACCGACATACCGGCTGCAACGCCCGCACGCAAGTACTCCAGACCGTCGGCCAGCGTGTAGGCCAACTCGATGTCGGCCGTGGCGCCTGCCTCCTGCATGTGGTAGCCGGAGATCGAAATCGAGTTGAACTTCGGCATGTTCTTCGAAGTGTATTCGAAGATATCGGCGATGATCTTCATCGAGAATTTCGGCGGATAAATATAGGTGTTGCGCACCATGAACTCCTTGAGGATGTCGTTCTGGATCGTACCCGACAGTTGATCGAGGGTGCATCCCTGCTCCAGACCGGTCACGATGTAGAACGCCAGGATCGGCAGCACGGCGCCGTTCATGGTCATCGACACCGACATCCGATCCAGCGGAATGCCGTTGAAGAGCACCTTCATATCCTCCACCGAGCAGATCGACACGCCGGCCTTACCGACGTCGCCCACTACGCGCGGGTGATCGGCGTCGTAGCCGCGGTGTGTCGCCAGGTCGAATGCCACCGACAGACCCTTCTGTCCGGCAGCCAGGTTGCGGCGATAGAATGCGTTGGACTCTTCGGCCGTCGAGAAACCGGCGTATTGGCGGATGGTCCAGGGACGCATCACGTACATCGTCGAATAGGGGCCGCGGAGGAACGGTGCGATACCTGCCGCATAGTTCAGGTGCTCCATCTCCTCCAGATCCTTTGCCGAGTAGGAGCCCTTGACAGGTATCTGCTCGGCAGTCAGCCACGGTTCGGTTTGGCCGCAGCCTTTCGAAGCGCAGCAGCTCTTCTGCTCGCCTCCGTCATATGTTAAATCTGAAAATTTTGCTCTCATGACTTTTGCTTTTTAGATACCCATTTCTTTGAGGTAGAACTTCAGTGTTTCGAGTACGTTGCTCTTGACGTTGATGAAATTCTTGATGCCCTGGGCTTCCAGTTCGGGCATACATGCCGGAGCGCCCGCAACCACTAGGATCGCCTTGTCGCCGAGCAGCTCTTTCACTTTGGGAGCCGCCTCTGCGTAGTCGTCGTCCGATGCGCAGACTACGACGATCTCGGCTTTCGATTCCAGAGCGGCCTTGACGCCCTCTTCGATCGACTTGAAGAACGTGTTGTCGATTACTTTGATGCCGGCGCATGCGAAGAAGTTGCAGGAGAACTGGGCACGGGCACGGGCCATAGCCAGGCTGCCGCAGGTCAGCATGAACGCCTTGGGCGCCTTGCCGCTGCGGTCCACGTGCAGACGCATGGCTTCGAATGCCATGGAGCCACGATAGGGAGCCAGCGTGTTGCCTTCGCTCACGGGGCGGGTTACGGCGGCTTCGGTCAGCTCCTTGCCGGCGACCTCCGTAAAGTTGGGGTATTGGTTGGCGCCCAGCAGGATTTCGCGGCGTGTTGCGATGTTCTTGTCCTTGGCTGCGGCCGATGCCTTGACGCGCTCTACGATGAAGCCGCTTTCATAGGCTGCGGTGTAGCCGCCCTTCTCCTCGATTTCGAGGAAGAGCTTCCAGGCCTCGGCGGCGATCGACTGCGTGAGGTTTTCGATGTAGTACGAACCGCCGGCCGGATCGACGACCTGATCGAAGTGCGACTCGTGTTTGAGCAGCAGTTCGACGTTGCGGGCGATGCGCATCGAAAATTCGTTGGGATCTTCGTATGCCTTGTTGAAGGGAGTCACCTCGAGCGAGTGTACGCCGGCGATCGATGCCGACATCGCTTCGGTCGTGCCGCGCAGCATATTGACGTAGGGGTCGTATGCCGTCTGGTTCCACGTCGAGGTCACGGCGTGCGTGAACATCTTGCAGGGACAGTTCTTCACGGGATTATAGGCTTTCACGATGTTGGCCCACAACATACGGCCTGCACGCAATTTGGCGATTTCCATGAAGTAGTTCGAGGTGATGGCCTGCGAGAAACGGATCTTTTTGGCGGCCTCTTCGATCGTGAAGCCCATATCCATCAGGCGTACCAGGTAGTCGTGACCGGCAGCGAGCGAGAAGGCGAGCGCCTCGACGATCGTCGAGCCGGCGTTGCTGAAGATTTCGCCCGATACCGTGATTACGCGGATACCTTTGTAGGCTTTGGTTTTCCGAACCAGGTCGGCGATCTTTTCGAAACACTTGGCACCGTTCTCCGAACAGAAGCTGCCTTTCGAGGTCAGTTTCTTGACCAGCGGGTCGATGCAGAAATTGATGTGCACCTCTTCCGCAGGCAGTTGCTCCTTTTCGATCTTCGCGATCACCAACTCTGCCACATGGGCGGTTTTACTGCCGCTGAAGGTAATTTCGACTGCAGGGATATGAATATCCTTGAGCAGCGTATTCAGATCTTCTGCGGAGAAGGTCTCCGGAACGATCTGGAATTCGATCGAATCGACGCCCGCATTGAGGATCTTGAGCGCGATGGCGTTCGCCTCCTTGGGGCAATTGACGATGACCGTCTGGTGGATCTTCCAGCGGTTGTGGGCGCGGGTGCCCCGCACGTAGGGGAAAACCCCGGCTTCGGAGCCGAGGAACTTCAGTCCGGCGAGGTTTTCAGCCCGGTAGTAGGGACGGACGTTGAAACCTTCCGGCGTTTTCCACACCAATTTACGCTCGTAGTCCGCACCTTTGAGGTCGGCCTTGATTACCTCCTCCCACTGCTCGGTCGAAACCGGCGGAAATTCGGTAAACAACTTTTCACGTTTGGTAGTTGCCATAATAAATTAGAGATTAGTATTGAAATATGTTCAATTGCTTTTAAACTGCCCGTAAAGATATAAAATAATTGCCGGATTGTAAGCAAGAAATGCGGAAAATAGCCGGTTTGTACCAACGAAGGCTCTTTCCGGCGGAGGTTTCGGAAATGCCCGGATCACGAATGGGATGATTTTGCGAAAAATGCTGTTTTTCGCAAAATAACGTCTGAAATCGACTGGTGTGATGAATTTTTAAGCTATTTTTTCGGGAAAAGTTGTTTTTTTATTGGTTTTTTTGAAAAATATTCGATTTTTTTGGGGAGATGTGGTTTTTTGTGCGTTTTTGTCGTGTCGAATATTTATCTTTGTGCGCAGAAAGGATGCCGTTCGTCATCCGGGCGGAAATGTACGGGTTTTACGGTATTCCGAGTTCATAATTCGAATTGATCCCATGTCATTGCTCCGATTCAAAATGGTGGAGGCGGCCATCAATCACAAAGCCGTCGAAGTGAAGGCTCCCGAGGGAAGTCCTTCCGAGTATTTCGGTACGAAGGTATTCGGCCGCGAGGCCATGCGCCGGTATCTCAACAAGACGGTTTATGCCCAACTGCTCGATACGATGCAGCGGGGGACGCCGCTGACGCTCGAAGTCGCCGACGGCGTGGCTGCCGGAATGCGCCAGTGGGCGCTCGACCACGGCGCCGACCACTATACGCATTGGTTTCAGCCTCTCACGGGCGGTACGGCCGAGAAGCACGACGCCTTTGCCGAGCCGGACGGCTGCGGGGGTGTACTCGACGAATTTTCCGGCAAGGTGCTTGTCCAGCAGGAGCCCGATGCGTCGTCGTTTCCGAACGGCGGTATCCGCAACACGTTCGAGGCACGGGGTTATTCGGCGTGGGACCCCACCTCGCCGGCCTTCATCGTGGGCGGTACGCTCTGCATCCCGACCGTCTTCATCGCCTATACGGGCGAGGCGCTCGATTATAAAGTGCCTCTTCTGCGGTCGATTTCGGCCGTGAATAAGGCTGCGACCGAGGTGTGCCGCTACTTCGACAAGGAGGTGAACCGGGTGATTCAGTATTTGGGTTGGGAGCAGGAATATTTCCTGGTGGACGAAAGCCTTTGGGCCGTACGGCCCGACCTGATGCTGACGGGCCGTACGCTCATGGGGCATGAATCGGCCAAGAACCAGCAGTTGGAAGATCACTATTTCGGCGCGATCCCCACGCGGGTCATCGCTTTCATGGCCGATCTCGAATACGAATGCCTGAAATTGGGCATTCCGGTCAAGACTCGTCACAACGAGGTGGCTCCCAATCAGTTCGAACTGGCTCCCGTGTACGAGGAGTGCAACCTGGCCAACGACCACAACCAGCTGTTGATGACCATCATGGACAAGATCGCCCGCCGTCATAATTTCCGGGTGTTGCTGCATGAAAAACCTTTCAAGGGAATCAACGGTTCGGGCAAACACAACAACTGGTCGCTGGGAACCGATACGGGCGTCAATCTGCTCAGTCCGGGTAAAACCGCATCGGAGAATTTGCAGTTCATTACCTTCCTGGTGAACGTAATTGCAGCCGTGCACAAGCATAACGGTTTGCTGAAGGCGGCCATTATGAGTGCCACCAACTCCCACCGCCTGGGGGCCAACGAGGCGCCTCCGGCCATTATTTCGACCTTTCTCGGTACGCAGGTTTCGGCCGTACTCGATAAACTCGAGGCCAGCCGCAGCGACTCGGTGATCCGGTTCAACGCCAAGAACGTCTTCAAGATGAGCGGTATTTCGCACATTCCGACTTTGTTGCGGGACAATACCGACCGCAACCGTACTTCGGCGTTCGCCTTTACCGGCAACCGCTTCGAGTTGCGTGCCGTCGGATCTTCGGACAATTGCGCCGAGGCGATGATCGTACTCAATACCATTGTTGCGGACGAGCTTACGGCGTTCCGCGAGCGTGTGGATGCGCGTATCGAGGCCGGAGTCCGGAAGGAGAAGGCGATTTACGAAGAACTTAAAAGCATGATCCGCTCTTCGCAGGCGATCCGCTTCGACGGCAACGGTTACTCGGAGGAGTGGCGTGCGGAGGCGGCGCGGCGCGGACTCGACTGCGAGACCTGTGCCCCGCGCGTGTTCGACCGCTACCTCGACCGGGCGTCCATCGAGATGTTCGCCCGTATGGGTGTATTATCGAAGGTGGAACTCGAAGCCCGTACGGAAGTGAAATGGGAGACCTATATCAAGAAGATCCAGATCGAAGACCGCGTGTTAGAGCTCATGGACACGGTTGGTCTTGCTGAGCGCCTCATCAACAGCTATCCCCACGAACTCGACGGTGGCCGCCGCCAGAGAATCGGCATTGCCCGCGCGCTCGCCATC
>OHKO01000318.1_pt1 | contig 16001 bp, 10 predicted proteins | sample 1568851 | NCBI WGS metagenome assembly OHKO01 (sample SAMEA3879549, study PRJEB24766) | human gut metagenome | biome: human-associated habitat; feature: feces | place: USA | collected 1985/1987 | reverse complement strand
TTTACTGTACTTTTGCACCCGAAAAATAACAAACAAGAAGAATATGAAAAAGAAACTTGTTGCAATTGTAGCCGGTACAATGCTTTGTGCCGGATTATTAGCCGGCTGCGGACAGAAGGAAAATGTGCCGGAGAATACCGTAACGGAAAGCAGTGAATCTGAAGGACAGAAGGAAACAACGGCGGAACCGGAGGAATCAACGGAAGAAAAGGAATTGACGGGAACAATTGATGAGATAAAGGATTTCATGTTTGTCATTACGGATGAGAATGACACCGCATACAGTTTTACCTTTGAAGAAAAACCGGAAGGCCTGGAAAATGTCAGCAACGGAGAAACCGTGACTGTAAAATACACTGGAACCATTTCAGAAGTAGACCCGTTTGAGGGAGAGGTGCTTTCTGTTGAAAAGACAAAATAAAACCGGAGCAGCCGTTAAATTATCAGCCGTTATTGTCATTTCCTCCATGATGCTGGGTGCCTGTGCAAAAACGGTTCAGAACCAGGAGATACCGGCAGCAACTTATATGGGTGGGAACGATACCATTACCGGGGTCTGCAAAGATCTGGACTCTGCGGGAGCCTCCCACGTAGATACCTTTCAGGAGTGGGTAGCTGATTTTGCGGATTCTGCCGGAAAAAATGCGCAGCTGCAGGATGCCTGGTCAGATCCGGAAGAATTGAAGGCAGATGTAGGCAGTTGTATGGACGGCTGGGAGCAGAATCATGATTATTCAGATGCCGACTGCAGAATGACCGCTTTCCTTCTGCTGGATGGGATACTGCGTGCGGAATCAACGGAAGAAAATTATGAAGGCACCTACTTAATGTTTGACACGGAAGCAATAGATAACGTGGACAGATACAGTATCCTAAAAGAGAAAAGAGATATGTTTACCACCCTCTACGGTGAAAAAAGCGTGACGGATGACAAACATCCGGAAACAGCATTTTCCGACAGCTGGAAGCAATATGGGTTTACAATAGACAGTGACAGGATATCTCTTCTCAGCATAGTGATACATGATCCCTATTCAGATGTTGTTTTTGTGGGACACACCGGAATCCTGATAAAATACAGCGACAGTTATTTATTTGTAGAAAAGATTGCTTTTGAACAGCCGTATCAGGCAACGAAGGTGCATACTATGGATGAACTGCTCAGTATTCTGTCATTAAGACCGGAGTATTTCGGTGAAGAAGGAGAAGCAGGGCCGTTTGTGTACAATAACGGAGAATATGTCGGAACATTAAAGAAAAATTTTTAACAGATTGTCAAAGCGCTTTGGCCAATAAAGGCTGAGGCGCTTTTAAAATAAAAACGTTCCGCATTTCTGCGGAACGTCCGGGGAATAGTATTATTTATTTGTGCTGTCGGAATCAATGACAGATTGAATCTGCTTCATCAGAGCATCGTAGTTGTCCTGGTTATCAATTCCGCCGAGCAGGGGTTCGCCCACAATATTTCCGTTTCTGTCGACTAAAATGGTTGTAGGGAATGCCATAATATCTGCGGCATATTTACCTGCGTCAGAATCGGAATCAATGGAAAGATTGCGATATGCGGCCCCCTGACTCTCGAGAATGGCAGCAGCATCTTTAATGGCAGCTTCGTTTCCGTCGAAGGTTTCTGTGTTGATGCCGATAACTTCTCCGCCCATTTCCCGGATGGTATCGTTTAATTCGTTGAGCTTGGACAATTCCGCAACACAGGGCTTACAACCGGTAAACCAGAAATTTACAACGGTTACCGCATTTCCGGAAAACAGACTTTCATCCACGGAATTACCGTCAAAATCCGTTCCGGAGAAATTTTTGAACGGAGATTCCTCTCCGGAATCATTCGTCTGCTCCGAAGTACCGGAAGACATATTTTTATTTTCCATTTCTGCGATCTGTTCTTCAATTTTACGGATGGTTTCAATATCGTCTGTAAGGGTCTTATACTCGTCTTCCGTAAAGGAATCCTTATTTGACTCAACAGTGTCGGAAAGAAAATCAGCATAATTTCCACTGGGGTCAGCGGTGCTTTTATTTACCATACCGAAAACTTTGTTCCATTCATCTGCGTGGTCTGCGAAAATCTGGTTCTCCTGCTGATATAAATCATCAAGGGTTACGCCGGAAGCATCCTGGGATTGTTCCATGTCAGGTGCGGCAGTCGTATTCTGTGTATTTTCTGTTTCTGAGTTTTTCTTTCCGCTGCAGGCAGTCAGTAATAATGCTAAGCAGAGGGTGGAAATGGTGAGAATTGTTTTTTGTGTTTTCATAATAAATTACTCCTTTTTTATTTATATTTTTTTCCCATAAACTGGTAATGGATTGCATTGGCAGGACAAGCCTTTATGCAGGCTCCGCATCGTATACATTCCGAATGGTCCGGTGTCTTCCGCACATCAACATCCATTTTGCATACTTTTGCGCACTTGTTACATCCGACACATTTGCTGTTTTCGACTTTAATGCTGAGAAGGGATACCTTATTAAACAGCGAATAAATGGCACCGAGAGGGCAGATCCATTTGCAAAACGGCCTGTAAAACAAAATGCTCAGGACGACAACGGCAATCAAAATAAGACATTTGAAGGAAAAGAGCTTTCCTAATGCAGAACGTATAGCTGCATTTCCAAGCGACAGCGGTATCGCACCCTCGAGAACTCCCTGTGGGCATATGTATTTACAGAAGAACGGATCTCCCATTCCCACGGAGTTTGTCACGAGCATCGGCAGAAGTATTACAAAAACAATAAGAATTACATACTTCAGATATCGCAGAGGCTTCAGTCTGGCTGTGGAAAATTTCTTCCCGGGGATTTTATGAAGTAAATCCTGAAACCATCCGAACGGACACAGAAATCCGCATATAAATCTTCCGAATGTTACACCCAGCAAAATGAAAAAACCGGTGATATAATAGGAAAATTTAAATTTGGATGACCCCACGACTGCCTGGAAGGCGCCAATCGGGCATGCGCCCGTCGCAGCCGGACAGGAATAGCAGTTCAATCCGGGAACGCATACGGTTTTGGCTTTGCCCTGATATATTTTTCCCTTAAATAAATTGGGAATATGAATATTGGTAAGCAGCGTGGCAGCTGCCTGTATCCACCCGCGCAGGCGGGCTGTTTTTTTTGATAGCATACTTGTTTTCTTATCCAATTCCTACACACTCCAGACATAACTTTATTGCTTTACCAAGCACGGTGGCAGCTTCTCCTCTTATTGCACCATAGCTCACCATGGTTACGCCCATGAGAAGCAGGACAAATTGCGCTATTCTTCTGCACTTCAAGATATGGCCACTCCTTTCATCTGTTATCTTTGTTGACCGGCTGACTTTTGTATTATACAATAGTTGTTGTAAAATTTCTGTTAAGAGACGGTGAAAAATTTTGAGATTATTAATTGTGGAAGATGAGAAACAGTTATGTGATACGGTTGCAAAAAGTCTGTACGACGCGGGGTATGAGGTAGATGCCTGTTACGATGGAGAAGAGGCGCTTGAGTATATCCTGGCAGAGAACTACGATCTGATTGTCCTTGACCTGAATCTGCCCGGAATGGATGGAATGGATATCCTGCGGGAGCTCAGACAGAAAAACGAAGATACAAAGGTTCTTATATTGTCTGCAAGAAGTCAGATAGCGGATAAGGTTGAAGGGCTGGATGCAGGTGCAAATGATTACATGGAAAAACCGTTCCACCTGCAGGAGCTTGAGGCACGTATCAGAAGTCTTACCAGACGTAAATTTGTACAGAGGGATGTCTGTCTGAATGCCGGAGACATAAGGTTTGATACAAGAAAGCGTGAAGCATATGCAAAAGGAGAGAGGGTGCAGTTAACCAGAAAAGAAAACGGAATTCTGGAATACCTGCTTCTCAACCAGGGCAGACCGGTAAGTCAGGAAGAACTGATGGAGCACGTATGGGATGCGTCTGCGGACAGCTTCAGCGGCGCCATCCGGGTACACATGTCCTCACTCAGAAAGAAGCTTAAGGCTGTACTTGGCTATGATCCGATTTTAAACAAGGTTGGTGAGGGCTATAAGATGCGGGAGGAATCAGAATTATGAGAAGAATGTCGCTTCAGTGGAGAATCACCATCATAACCACATTGTTTATAGCAGTCATATGTGGATGTCTTACCATGTTTGTGTATAAAAACGGCGTGTATTATATAGATCTGCTGCAGGATACGGTTGATGCAAAGGGAGACGGGGAAAGCGGTAAGGAACCGGATGAAATATATATCAATATACCCGATGATAAGTGGGATGATTTCGCAAACGATTTTTCTCATCAGGTATACAACAACAAGGCCGATTACAAGAAAAGAAGCCTGTTGTTTTCAACACTGCTGGCCCTTTTAGGAGGAGTTGTTACCTATTATATAGTTGGGCATGCGTTAAAACCGCTTAAAAAATTCTCCGATAAAATTGAAGAGGTGCAGGCACAGAATCTGTCCGATTCAAGGATAGAAGAAAATGAAGTAAAGGAATTAAACCAGCTCAGTGTTTCGTATAATAAGATGCTGGAGCGTCTCTCGGAAGCGTTTGAGATGCAGAGACAGTTCACGGCCAATGCAGCACATGAGCTTCGTACCCCGTTAGCGCTGATGCAGGTACAGCTGGATTTATATAATTCAACGGAGCATCCGGGCAATGACGAATGTACCGGACATACAATCGCAATGATTACGGAGCAGAATGAGAGACTCAGTAAAGTGGTAAAGACTCTTTTAGACATGAGTGAACTCCGGATTACAGTACGTGACGAAAAAATTATGGTTGATGCACTTGTTGAAGAAGTTCTGGAGGATCTGGAGCCGCTTGCAGCGGAAAAAAATGTAGAGCTGATTGGAAAATGTAAGCCTGTGACGATGACGGGAAGTGACATTCTTATTTACAGACTGGTATATAATCTTGTTGAAAATGCCATAAAATACAACCATCCGGAAGGAAAGGTTACGGTAACGGCATGTCAGAAGGAAAAAAAGGTTATTCTTTCCGTAGCCGATACAGGAAGCGGTATTCCCGGGGAGCTTAGGGAGAGAGTGTTTGAACCGTTCTTCCGCGTGGACAAATCCAGGAGCAGGGAGCTTGGTGGTGTAGGCCTTGGATTAGCCCTGGTTCATGAAATCGTAAAAGCACATGACGGCAGTATAAGCATTAAGGATAATCCGTCAGGGGGAACTGTTTTTGAAGTGGTTTTTTGATTTCCGGAGATTTCCGCAAAAGAAAATAGGGTCAAATAAATTTTCAGTCTGGAAAAGTCTTTTTTGACTCCATTCAGCTTTTTTCCTATTGGAGTCAAATAAAAATGGAGTTTATCTTTGACTATTTTGACTTATATTAGAAATTTGCTGTATAGGGTCAAACAACAGACTTTCTGAAAAGCTGATCTGTTTGACTCTGGGCATCATGTCCCAAAATCCGCGTAAAATTTTTGCAGAGGTTACGCGGAAAATGGCATCACGACCCAAAATCTGCGTAAAACATTTGCAGAGGTTACGCGGAAAATGGCAACATGTCCCAAAATCCGCGTAAACTTTTTGAAGGGCTTACGCGGAAAATGGCATCATGTCCCAAAATCCGCGTAAATCATTTGCAGAGGTTACGCGGAAAAGGGCATCATGACCCAAAATCCGCGTAAATCTTTTGCAAAGCCTACGCGGAAATCAGCAATCTTTTCTATATCCGCGTAAATGCTATTCACATCTGTATCTAATCCGGGATTTCCCTGGTTTTATCCCTTATCTAAGCTCATAATTTGATACCGCTTGTATAAAAAACATTGTGCACGGGAGTGCAAACTGCTATAATAGATTGAATAGCTTTGTTTTAAAAGCAGTGAAAGGGGCAATACAGGGAATGGCAAAGAAAAAGATAAAAGGCACACGTATACTGGCAGCAATTCTGACTGCGGCGATGGTATTTACATCGACGCCGTACACGGCGCTGGCGGCAGAAAGCGAAGCGGGCTATGTGACCGTGCAGAATGAGATAGAACAAACCGGACAGGCTGACGACGGCACCGGCAACAATGGCAATAACGGAGAAAATGGCGGCAAAGGAAATAACGGAGCAGGTGATTTTTCCGATGGCTCCGACAAGGATGGCGGCAACAGTGGCATCGGCGATGTGTCCGGCTCCGACGAAACAGGTGACATACCGGGCAACTCCGGCGATAACAGAGATAACGGCGGTAGCGGTAATGCCGGCGACGTATCAGGAGGCACCGGCGACATTTCTGACAATAATGGAGGCACCGGCGAAACAGGTGATGTATCAGACGGTAACGGAGGCACCGGCGACGTGTCCGGTCCCGACAGCGAAGTATCCGTTTCCGGCAATGACATTGCGGTATACGGTGTAGCGACAACCGCAACCGGCACCCTTACAGTGGAAGGAAACAACGGAAGCTATTCTTATGATGCGGAAAATGATGTCATCACGGTAAAGAACGGAGCGGAGCTTACTTTCCACAGCGCAGACGGTTACGGAGCGGAAAATCCTTCCCAGACCCGTATTTATGTGGAAAAAGACGCTAAGGCAACCCTCACACTGGACGGTGTATACATAAACGTGAGCGATAAAGCAGTGTCTCCTTTGGAAATTGCAGAAGACAGCACGGGGGCGGTAAATGTTGTCTTAAAAGGCAGCAATGCTTTAACAGCAGGTGAAAAAGCAGCGGGAATTCAGAAAAACGGGACCGCAGATGGTACTCTGACAATTTCCGGCAGCGGTGCCCTGACTGCGCAGGGAGGCAAATACGGAGCGGGAATCGGAAGCGGCTATGAAAAAGCCGGAAGCAATATCAGCATAAGCGGAGGAGAGGTAACGGCAACCGGAGGTTATGGAGGAGCGGGAATCGGCGGTGGTATGTACGGAGCCGGAAGCAGCATTACCATAAGCGGCGGAATGGTAACGACAACCGGAAGCAATGGAGGAGCCGGAGTCGGAAGCGGTTATCACGAAAGCGCAAGTAATATCACCATAAGCGGAGGAACGATAATCGCAAAGGGCAGCTATTACGGAGCCGGAATTGGCGGCGGAAAAAATGGAGCCGGAAGCAATATCGGCATAAGCGGAGGAGAAGTAACGGCAACCGGAGGCGCATATGGAGCGGGAATTGGAGGCGGTTATTGCGGAGTCGGAAGCAATATTACCATAACCGGAGGAATCATAACGGCGACCGGAGGCTCGTTCGGAGCGGGAATCGGCGGTGGAGATAGCAGGGACGGAAATGATATCAGCATAAGCGGGGGAACGGTAACGGCAACCGGAAGAGGTACAAAGAGCGATATCGGAGGCGGAAGTGGCGGTTCCACAGGCAAGGTTACCATTACCGGCGGCAGCGTGAAAACAACGAAAGGTGTGCTTACCGGTGTGACCAACGGAACCGATGAGGTTTACTGTACGGTGGTAGACCTGACGGAAGAATTCGGAATAGAGGCAGCCGTTACGGATGTGGGCGAAACCGCCTATGGTATGAAGGATGTTATGACCGATGCGGACGGAAAGATTTATATGTATCTTCCGGCTGGCGAAACCTCGATTTTACTCGGAATGTATTACTATACCGGTACCGTTTCCGCGGAAGCCGGAGCAGACAACCGTCTCACAAGGGGAAAGTGCAGATACGATTTACTGGTACTGGGCGACCCCGCTTACTATGAAAGAAATGAAATCCCGCAGGGCATTCTGATAAAAGACGGTGCCAACCTGACCGTAAAGAGTGGAAACGGCTACGGCAAGGACAACTATTCTCAGACAAGAATAGAAATAGAAAAAGATGCATCCGTGACCCTGACTTTGGACGGAACCTATATTGATACTATTGATACTACCGATTCGCCCATTCTGATTCCGGAAAACAGTACCGGAAATGTAAACATTATCTTAAAGGGTGAAAATGGCTTAAAAGCAGGAAGATACTATGCCGCTATCCAGAAGGACGGAGATGCGGAAAACATCGGTACCCTTACCATTTCCGGTGACGGTGCCCTGATTGCACAGGGAGGAAAACAGGGAGCCGGAATCGGAGGCGGCCATGAAAAAGCCGGAAACAATATCGTCATAAGCGGAGGAGAGGTAACGGCAACCGGAGGCGAATATGCAGCTGGAATCGGCGGTGGTATGTACGGTAGCGGAAGCAGTATTACGATAAGCGGAGGAACCGTAACGGCAACCGGAGGCGAAAGTGGAGCCGGAGTCGGAAGCGGTTATTACGAAAGCGGAAGCAATATTACGATAAGCGGAGGAACCGTAATCGCACAGGGAGGAAATCAAGGTGCCGGAATTGGCGGCGGAAAAAGTGGCGCCGGAAACAATATCGATATAAGTGGAGGAACGGTCATAGCAACCGCTACAGCAGGAGATCATGGAGCTACCGGAGCCGGAATCGGCGGTGGTTATGCCGGTATGGGAAATAATATTACCATAAGCGGAGGAACGGTCACCGCAACCTCCACTGCAACAGGAGAGTACGGTTGTGCGGGAGCCGGAATCGGCGGTGGTTACGCTTGTATGGGAATTGGCATTATCATAAGCGGGGGAACCGTAACGGCTCTGTCAACTGCGGACGAAGCCTACTGGGAAGGATACGGAATCGGAAGCGGCTGTAGTACCGGCATCAGTGGTCCGGAAATCTATGGTGGAAACATCAAAGCAAGCAGACTTAGCGGTGTACTCGGAAAAGATGGAGACGAGCTACATGAAGCATATCTTGCGAGGGCAGACCTGCTGCTTCTTGCCGGAAAAAATGCGGCTCTTGGAAATCCTGTATTACAGACCTATAATAAGAAAACAGGAGAAACAAAGACACTTTCTTACAACCTGAAGGATGTATGCACCATGGAAGACGGCTATTTATACATGTATCTTCCGGCAGATACCGAGGATACGGTGACCCGTCTGGTGTTTGACAATGCCGTTTACGAAGCGACGGTAAAGAAATTTGATTATGAACTGGAACCTGGCCGGTATAGTGATTTTACCCTGATAAGCAGCACGGACGGAAAAGCAGAATATGGGGAAGTGCTCCGGGAGGATGTGCCGGATGACGGTATCATTCCCGACGGTATCTGGATGTCAGACCTGCAGGCAGGCGGCTATACCTATACCGGTAAAGCAATCACCCCCTCCTTTAGGGTATACGACGGCAAAAAAATGCTGGCAGTAAAGAAGGATTACACCGTTTCTTATAAAAACAACATCAAAGCGGCAACGGCGGATGATGCGAAAAAGGCGCCCACCATTACCGTGAAGAGTACCGGTAATTATAAGGGAACGGAAACACGTACCTTTACCATAAATCCGGCATCCCTGGATGGAACGGAACAGCGTATTAACATCGATAACCTTTATCTGGCAGCGCCTGCGGGAAAAAATCCCAAAGGCATCAAAGCCGTGCCGGTGGTGACGGATAACGGAAAGAAGCTGTCAGAAAACAAGGATTACACCGTAAACCACGTAACCCTGAATGAACAGAATGCGGAAAACAAAAACGCAAACAGTTATGTAACTCCCGGAAAGTATACCGTGGAGATTACCGGAAAAGGCAATTACACCGGTACCAGACAGATAACGGTAACACTGGCAGATGTGGCAAAAGAGCAGATTTTGATGAGCAAGGTTACTGTAGCAAAAGTACCGGATGTGACTTATGATGCGGATTTATGCGAAGGAAACAATGCAAAAGGCATGACCCCGGCGCTTACCGTAACCTACGGCAGCGGAAAAAATAAAGTTACCTTATACAAGGAAGGTGATGTGAATGCAGCCGGTGAAACCGTTTCCGCGGAAAATGCCGACTATACGGTAACCTGGATCAACAACAGGTATGTGGGAACCGCAACTGTCGTTCTTACCGGAACCGGAAAGATTCTGGAAGACGGAACAGCCATCGGAACCTATTTTGGTGAAAAACGCATTACCTTTAAAATCAAGGGCACAGCACTTTCCGCAAACATGGTAAGCTGGGTGGACGGCAGCAAGAACGTAAGTGTTGTTTATAACGGCGGGGAACAGGAACCCAGAGTAAGGGTAAGTCTGCAGAAAAAAGTAAAAGGTAAAGATGGAAAGATGGTAACACAGACAACCTATCTGCGGGAATACGATGAATATGCGCAATATGGCGATTACAAGGTTTCTTACCTGAAAAATGTAGATGCGGGAACCGCAACAGTTGTGATTACCGGCGCTGGCGGTTACACCGGAACCGTGAAGAAGACCTTCAAGATTACGCAGGCGGATTTGGCGGCGGAAGGAACCGAAGCAAAAATTGGAGTAGCAGACAGTATTCCTTTTGTAAAGAACGGTGCGAAGCCTGCGATTGTGGTAACCGCGAAAATGGCAAACGGAAACACCGTTACCCTGAAAGAGGGCAAAGATTATACCGTAACCTATGCCAACAACAAGGCTGTCAGCGAGGGTAAAAACCTGACGGAGAAGAAGCTGCCGCTCATTACCGTAAAGGGCAAAGGAAACTTTAAGGGCAGCATCAAGCAGACCTTTACCATTACCAACAAGAGCCTCGCAGACAAGGTAAATCCCATCACGGTGACGGTTGCGGATGTGCCGGCAAACAAAAACAAGGGCAAATTTGTCAGCAAGCCTGTGGTAACGGATGAAACCGGAACAAAACTAAAGGAGAAAACAGATTATACGCTTTCTTATAGTCTGCTGATGGCAAACGGAGAAGAAACAAAACTGGATGTGAAAAAGGACGTCGTAAACGAACCCGGCAGCACTATCCGTATCACCATTACCGGTGCCGGAAACTACCGGGGCGAGGGCTCTGTACTGACTGCAGATTACCGCATTACGGAGTCTGACTTCAAAAAGGTGACGGTTAAGGTAGTACCCAAGACGCTTCCCTACACCACAAAACCGGTTACCCTGACGGAGGAGGATTTAATCCTTACCATGAAGGTGGGAACCGGCAAACAGGCAGTAGTGGAAACCCTTCCCCTTATCACGGACGGCGACGACACGAAGGATGGATACAAAATCATCGGTTACAAGAACAATGTCAACAAAGGAACCGCCCAGGTTACCCTGCAGGGATGCGGAAAATACGGCGGAACGAAGACCGTGAAGTTCTACATCGGCACCAGACCCTTCCTCTGGTGGCTCCGGAATGTATAAAATTACGTCCAATCCGCAAAACAGTTGACACTTAGCCTTTGTTAGTAGTACACTTTTAACGTAAACAACAGTAGGTAAACCGCGACAAGGTTTCCTGTTGATAATATTATTTTATTTTTACCAAAAGGAGGTAAATTTTCATGGCAGAAGCATGGAGAGGTTTTGTGAAAGACGGCCATTGGGATGTTGATGTCAATGTTCGTAACTTCATCCAGAGAAACTACACCCAGTATGATGGTGACGAAAGCTTTTTGGAAGGCCCTACAGAGGCAACCGACAAGCTTTGGGGCAGACTGCAGGAATTACAGAAAGCAGAACGTGAGCACAACGGCGTATTAGAGTGCGAAACAGAGGTTGTATCCATCCTTACCGCTTACGGCCCTGGATATATAGATGAGTCTATGAAAGACCTTGAACAGATTGTAGGTCTTCAGACAGACAAGCCGTTAAAGAGAGCATTTATGCCTTACGGTGGTATCAAGATGGCAGAGGAAGCTGCAAGCACTTACGGTTACGAAGTTAACCCTAAGTTCCACAAGATTTTCACTGACTATCATAAGACACACAACCAGGCAGTATTTGATGCATATACAGACGAGATGAAGGTTGCACGTCATACTCATATCGTTACAGGTCTTCCCGATACTTACGGTCGTGGACGTATCGTAGGCGACTACAGAAGAGTTGCTCTTTACGGTATCGACTTCCTGATTGAGAAGAAGAAAGAGGATAAGAAGAACTGCGGTAACGGTACCATGACCGAAGAAGTTATCCGTCTGAGAGAAGAAATTGCTGAGCAGATCAAGGCTCTGCAGGGAATGAAGGAAATGGCTAAGATTTACGGCTACGATATTTCCGGTCCCGCTACCAACGCTAAGGAAGCTGTTCAGTGGTTATACTTCGGATACCTTTCAGCTATCAAGACTCAGAATGGTGCTGCTATGTCAGTAGGACGTGTATCAACATTCCTTGATATTTATATTGAGAGAGATATTAAGGCCGGAAAGCTTACAGAGGCTGAGGCTCAGGAGCTTATCGATCATTTCACAATGAAGCTTCGTATGGTTAAGTTCGCAAGAATTACATCATACAACGAATTATTCTCAGGAGATCCTACATGGGCTACTCTTGAAGTAGGTGGTACAGGTATCGACGGACGTTCAATGGTTACAAAGAACGACTACAGATTCCTTCATACTCTTGAGAACATGGGACCGGCTCCAGAACCAAACCTTACAGTTCTTTATTCTTCAGCTCTTCAGGATACATTCAAGAAGTATGCTGCTAAGATCTCAGTAAGAACAAGCTCAATCCAGTACGAGAATGATGATGTTATGAAGCCTATCTGGGGTGATGACTATTCAATTTGCTGCTGTGTATCAGCTACACAGACAGGTAAAGAGATGCAGTTCTTCGGAGCTCGTGCAAACCTTGCTAAGTGTCTCCTTTACGCTATCAACGGTGGTAAAGATGAGAAGTTCTTAGACAAGAAGACAGGTAAGCCAATGCAGGTTGGTCCTGAGTATGCTCCAATTACTGCAGAGTATCTTGACTATGATGAAGTTCTTGCTAAGTACAAGAAGATGCTTGATTGGTTAGCAGGACTTTATGTAAATATCCTGAACCTGATTCAGTACATGCATGATAAGTATTACTATGAGTCAGCAGAGATGGCACTTATCGATACAGATGTACGTCGTACATTTGCAACAGGTATTGCCGGATTCTCACACGTAATCGACTCACTGTCAGCTATCAAGTATGCTAAGGTTAAGGTTATTCGTAACGCAGAAACAGGTCTTGCAGAAGACTTTGAGATCGAGGGAGAATTCCCTAAATATGGTAATGATGATGACAGAGCTGATAACATCGGTGTATGGCTTCTTCATGAGTTCCTTACAGACATCAAGAAGAGACACACATATCGTAATTCAGAGCCTACAACATCTATCCTGACAATTACATCAAACGTAGTATATGGTAAGTACACAGGTAACCTTCCGGATGGAAGACGTGCTTGGACACCATTCGCACCAGGTGCTAACCCAAGTTACGGTGCAGAGACATCAGGACTTCTTGCTTCACTGAACTCAGTAGCTAAGATTCCTTATGAGTGGTCATTAGATGGTATCTCAAATACTCAGACAATGAACCCATCAGCACTCGGACATGACGAGGAAGAAAGAGCTGAGAAGCTTGTAAGCGCTATGGACGGATACTTCGATCAGGGTGCTCACCACTTAAATGTAAACGTATTCGGTAAGGATAAGCTCCTTGATGCAATGGAGAATCCGGATAAGCCAGAGTACGCTAACTTCACAATCCGTGTATCAGGATACGCTGTTAAGTTTATCGACCTTACTCGTGAGCAGCAGCTTGACGTTATCGCAAGAACTTGCCATGACCACATGTAAATAATGTTGCGATTTGCGGATAAAAGATCATAAATAACAGATAATATATCAGGACGCAGTCATTTCACCATGCTGCGTCCTTTTTTCACAAGACCTGCAATTATAAAGAAATGCCAGAAGACAAATCTGACGGTTGCAGAAGAATGGCAGGAAACTGCCGGAAAAAGAAGGAGAAATATATGTCAGAAGTAAAAGGATACATTCACTCAACAGAAAGCTTCGGTTCCGTTGACGGACCTGGCGTACGCTTTATCATTTTTGTAAGCGGATGTCCAATGCGCTGCCAGTTCTGCCACAACCCGGACACATGGAAGATGCAGGACGGCGAACTGAAGACAACAGATGAACTGCTTAAAACAGCACTTCGTTATAAAAGCTACTGGAAAGATAAAGGTGGTATCACAGTCAGCGGTGGAGAGCCACTGATGCAGATGGATTTCCTGATTGATCTTTTCAAGAAGGCGAAAGAACAGGGAGTTCATACCAATATTGATACAAGCGGAGCTGTATTTACAAAGGAAGAACCATTCTTTGGTAAACTGCAGGAGATGCTGAAATACACAGATATGCTGATGCTTGACATCAAACACATTGATGATGAGCAGCATAAGATTCTCACAGGACAGAGCAACAAGAATATTCTTGAGTTTGCACGTTATCTGTCTGATATCAAGAAACCAATCTGGATCCGTCACGTACTCGTTCCGGAGCGCAGTGACAAGGATGAGTACCTGGAGAGACTTCATGATTTCATCGAGACACTGGATAATGTAGAGCGTGTTGAAGTTCTTCCATATCATACACTTGGTGCATACAAGTGGAAAGAACTTGGATATGATTACAAGTTAGAGGGAATCGATCCTCCGACACAGGAGAGAATTGAGAATGCAAACCGTATTCTTGAGACAGCGAAATATTTAAAATAAGATAAAAAAGAACTCTGTTATGAGATGTATGAATCAATACATTCGCAACAGAGTTCTTCTTTTACAAATACTTTACTTAAAATTTTCTCAGAAAGAAGAAGGTCACGACACACACGATTGCCTCGGTAACAGGAAGGCAGAGCCAGATACCTGTCATTCCCAAAAGTGCGGCAAGCAGGAACGCAATCGGCAGGATCAGTACAAGGCCGCGCAGGATAGAGATGATGAATCCCGGTACCGGCTGGTCGGAAGCACTTAAATAAGTGGCTGACACCATATTGATGCCTGAAAAGAACAGGCTTACAAAGTAAATGCGCATGCCTTCTGCTGCCATTGAAGTAAGCAACGGATCCTTGTCTTTATTAAACAAGTCAGCAATCGGAACTGCAAAGACAAAGACAACCAGATAAGCGATCAAAGCCATAAGTAATGCAGTGCTTAATGCATAGCGTCTTACCTGGTGGCGTACAGGAACTCCATTTTTACCAGGGTGGCTGCTGACAATCGGCTGGATGCCCTGCCCGATTCCGGTAAAGATTGCCACAAGTACGAGTGCGATATTAGCAAGGATACTGTATGCCGCAAGTCCGGTCGTTCCGCTGAATTTCAGAGTCAGCATGTTGAAGACAAGAATTACGATGCCGGAAGATAATTCAGCGACAAGAGAAGAAACTCCAAGCCGACAGATATCTACAGCAGTTTTTAGATGTATCCTTGTTTTTACCAGATGAAACTGATTTTTCTTTTTCCAGAAATGCATGGACAGAATACTCATCCCAACCAGTGGAGCAGTTGCAGTAGCCAGTGCAGCTCCGGTCATGCCAAGCTGCATAGGATAGATGAAAATGTAATCCAGCACAATATTTGTCAGACTTCCAACGAGCATTGCAGTCATTGAAAGCCGCGGTTCTCCATCATTTCTGACAAAACAATTCAATAGATTGTTGCATAAAAACAGCGGAGAAAACATGAGCAGGATGCTGATATATGGAATTGCATGCGGCAATGTAGTTCCGTCGGCTCCAAGTAAGACACAAAGAGGTCTTGCAAAAAACAGTCCGATGCTGAAAAAGAACAGCATAGCTACAAATGCAAGCTGAAGTGCCTGGGTGAAGATCGTGCGGTGAATCTCACTGTCAGCTCTGCCGGAGGAAAGCGAGTATCGCGCAGCAGCACCCATACCGATCATCAGCCCTGTTCCGTTTAACAAGCTGAAAGCAGGAAGAACCAGATTAAGCGCGGCAATCGCATCAGAGCCGATTCCCCGGGCAACAAAAAATGTATCGGCAAGGATATAACAAGAATATCCGATCATGCCGAGTACATTTGCTGAGACATATTTAACAAAGAGTGGAAATACATGTTCCCGGGCAGTTGAAGTAACTGAGTTGGATGACATAATAAAAAATTCCTTTCTGTATTTTCAGAATGCGTATAATACCATAGTATTTTGAGAAAATCAAATCTTTCTTTCTTATGAAAATAGAGGTAAAATAAAAATGTTATGTCT
>OHKO01000299.1_pt1 | contig 16322 bp, 15 predicted proteins | sample 1568851 | NCBI WGS metagenome assembly OHKO01 (sample SAMEA3879549, study PRJEB24766) | human gut metagenome | biome: human-associated habitat; feature: feces | place: USA | collected 1985/1987 | reverse complement strand
GAAAGGGGGATTTTCCATGACCGAACACGAAAAGTATCAAGAACATATCCGGCATGCATTAAACCACGCAGGCAAGCCTTTAACAGCAGAGCGTTCGTTTGCCAATTTCGATTACAGCGCCGACCATGTAAAGTGCGCCAAAGAATACATCATCGAATTGATCTTACAATATTCCACACTTGTGGCGCAATTTGCAGAAACATATCTTAAAAACGACGGCTCCGGCAGAAGCGCACTGAACTCCAACGACTTTAAAATTCCAGCATTTTATCAGGCCTGGTGTGATAATACTCAAGGAAACGATCAAATCTCCAATTGGTTGAACTCGCTTATGGCCGCACTTGGCGGCACCGATGAAAAAGTTTCTGAGCCAGCGTAATAATATAGCAGGGCGATATTGTTCTGTCGGTTTATCTCCTTAATACCATAAGCGGGGCGCTAATGCGCCCCGCGTTTTTTATTCCCGTTCACCGAGGGCTTCCTCCAGCTTTTGCAGCGCGCGCTTTTCGATGCGCGATACATAGCTCCTCGAGATGCCGAGCTTTTTGGCGACCTCACGCTGTGTGCGGGGCATCCGGCCGCCGAGGCCGTAACGCGAGATGATGACCTCTTCCTCTCGCTCGGTCAGGCACTCGTGCACGAGCCTTCGCACGCGCAGGCAGTCGTCGCGGTCCTGAATGTCCAAATACATCGTGTCCTCGACGCCGACGACATCCATGAGGTAGAGCGACTCGCCGTCGGCGTCGGAATCGAGCGAATCGTTGAGCGACACCTCGCCCTGTAATTTCTTCCGACTGCGAAAGTACATCAGAATCTCATTCGCTATCCTCTCCTGACGGACACATAAGCTGCCCTATGGGCGGCAAATTCAGCTCTCCATCCTCCGCAAAGAGGTATACATAGACGTTTTTGCCGTCCCAAACCACTTTTTTGACGATAGTACGCAGCAGGCGGCGCCGTTCTTCAATAGTAGTCGAATCCACCGTGTCGGCGAATGACTCAATCATATCTCTATAGAAAAATAGATTTTGGCTCAGAGCATTACTCTGCCTAGCAAGCTTTTCCAATTCAGCAATTCTTGTCTGCTCCTGTTCGCTCTGCCGGTGCAGCTCATCGATCTGCTCCATGACGTATTTGGCCGAGGTCTCGCTGGCAACGGACAGAGATTCCACCAGTCGTTTGATGCGGGCTTCTGTTTCAGCATGGTTCTTCACTAATAAAGTCAACTCAGCTTCATAACTTGCTTTGTTGTCATTGATTACTTTCTTGGTTTTTGACAGTAACTGGCCAAAGTCTTTTTTGTCGGTGGCAACCTTACGTATTTCCTCAACAATCTTAGCATCTAGAGTGTTGCCGTTGCAGTTTTTCATACTACAGACAGTACCATGACTGCGCTCTTTGGTGGAGCACATATAGGTGTAAATCAACTCCCCATTAGCATTAGTGCGACCAGTCAGTTTCGGGCGCATATAGTCACCGCACTCGCCACAACGCAGAAGGCCGGACAAAAGCGCCACGTTGCTGCGTGGTTTGCGATAGCTCTTGGATTTGTTCACGTCCAGCATAGACTGTACTCGTACCCAGTTTGCACCGGAGATAATGCCGGGATGTTTCCCCACTGCCACAATCCAATCTTCCATCGGGCGAATCTGAGTAGCTTTGCCAGGGCGTTGGAGCGTGCGGTTGTAGGCCATAATACCGTGCTCACCGTCAAACTCCGATGGCTCAGCAAAAAGGTCTACGTTGTTCTCCTTGAGATACTGATACGCCGTATCGTCAGCAATCATATAAACCGGATTTGTCAGAATACCCCGGATGGCAAAGCGTGTGAACTGCTTGCCGCGCTTTGTGACACAGCGGTGCTCTAATAAGTACTGGTCAGTTTTACTGAGGGAGCCACTTTCCGTGAACACAGAAAAAATTGTCTTTACCAGCTGAATCTCCTCCGGAATAGGTTTGAGCTTACAAGCTTTTTTAACCTTGCCATCTACTGTTACGCTGGACAAGCTTTCCGAAGCGTAGCCAGTTGGTGTCGTCCCGCCCAGCCAGCGTCCGGTCTTGGACAGCTCATGCATGTTGTCGCGGATACGCTCGGCTATGGTTTCTCGCTCCAGCTGAGAGAACACTGACGCGATATACATCATTGCACGCCCCATTGGAGAGGACGTGTCGAACTGTTCCCGGATGGAAATGAAGTCAATGTGCCGGTCACCCAGATCCTCGATGAGCTTTGCAAAGTCTCCAATATTACGGCTGATACGGTCGAGGCGATAGACGACAATAGCAGCGAACTCAATCTTCTGGGAATCCTTCATCATCTGCTTGAACTGCGGACGCTCCAGATTGCCGCCGGAAAATCCCTCGTCCTCATATACAAGCGCATGCTCCGCCTCGTCTTCGCCAAAGTGCATTGCAATATATTGGCGGCACAGCTCAATCTGGTTCTCAATACTTTCGCCTTTCCCGGTAAATTTGGATTTGCGGGAATAGATGACGTATTGCTTCGCCTGCGGCTTGTCTGTTGTTTTCATAGCAACACCTCGATTGCATTGTTAGGTTGTTAGATATATTGTAACGGATTGGAACCCATTTGAAAAGGTGTAAATGAGAAATTTTGAAAAGTTCTCTAAAGAACGTTATACCCCTTTATACCCTTTTCAAAAGGGTATAAAGGGGTATAACGCATTCTCACTGCCAGTTTCGTTTCAGGACTTCACTTTTGAGATACAGCGTGCTCTTCTCCGATGCTTTGATTGGATGAAGCTTCCCGCGTTTCGTCAGGTCAATGATATTCTGCCGAGAGCAGCCCAATATCTCCGCCGCCTCCGCTGCATTGATAACTCTGTGCGTGGCAAAGTTCCGGAAATCCTCAATAGTCAGCGGAACGCTTTTGCCGATCCGGTAGAGCATCGCATCCGAGACGGTCATGTTCACATCCCATGCAACGCCATATCCGCCCGTCTGCATCTGTACATACTGAAAATAGTCCGGCTTCTTGAGAAGAACTTGAAATGTCTTCGTCTTTTCAAAATGCTTCTGCAAATCGCACTTCTTCACTACGCCATCTCGGAAAAATACCAGCAGGCAATGGTTCTCCAGCGGCAGCACATCTTCAATTCTCTTTGAGAACCGCCGCGTAATTTCTTCCGGAAGCTCCTTCTCGTTAATGGGAACAAGGTAGTAATCATCCTGTGCGCATCGCCCCATTGCCAGCATCAGAAGCTCGTACTCATCATATTCCTTCAGATGATTATCGCGCAGAATCTCACCGATGTTCTGGCGGTCGATCGGAACGATCCGCTGCTGAACCCAGATCTTGCTCCAATAGGAATTGACTGTGGTTTCCCTACGCTTCACAAAGGAGTCCAGCAACAGCGGCGTTTCCCATGCATCCGCATTTTCAGGCAGCTCAATATAGAACTGCTTTTCCTGCTTGTAATACAGGAGGTACGCCAGATCCTTCTGCTCCTGCGTCGATTCATCTCGAATTGCAAAAATCTTCATATGCGCTCCACCTTTTCCAAATCATTTCCCATACGCCTTCAAAAAAGACCCACCAATTTCGATAGAATTACGGTGGACAGACCATGACAAATGGGTCAACTCCTGTTTTTCCTTCATAAGCTGCATATGTACATTCTCACTCCCCATTATCGTACTTCATTACTTGTCATACGTCAAGCTGTATTGCAAAAAGCCGCCACCCTGATTTCACTCAGGGCGGCGGCTTAAACTTGTTTATAGCAAATCGGATAAACAAGTTGATACTATTGCTTAGAACGTAAATGTTCAACTACTGCATCGATAAGCTCCAACTTTTGTTCCGTGGGACAGGGCAACTTCTGCACCATCTTTAGTGCTTGTTCCGCACGGAACTTGGCCAGTTCCTTGCTGAGTTTCGCCTTTCCTTCCGGCGTGGTCGGCATAATAAAAAACACTTCCATATCCATTGTTCCTTTCAGCAAATTATGTGTGAGCTGTAGCAAATTGCTGTAGCTCTCGTTCGTTACCCTCAAATATCCGAGTGTTTTACGGCTCCGACTTTTCAACAACAAAAAGTGGAAATAGGTCATAGTTTCCATCCTTATCAGAACTCAAATTGAGCTCAGATAGAACCTGCTCCTGAACCTCAGGTTTAAGATCACAAATATATATTTCAACGCTCATGTGTCATCCTCCATATATGACTTTGCAAATTAATGGAGAGAGCTGCAGCAACTCGCTGCAGCTCTCAAATCATTTGTCTCGGAAAAGGTGCTTGTAAAGGTCATCCACGCCCTTTTGCTTTTGCGTCCAGGTAATCGGTGCCATTTCAAAACCGGCAGCTGCACCCATCTCAATATATCGGTCGCGCGCTTTCCGAACTTCCTCTTTGACCTGATAATCCGAATCAACCATGACGTTGATCCTCTTCACGCCAATGGAGTCTAGTTCTTCAAGGGCTCGTTCGTACTGAGAATAGCTCGGTATGCCTGTAAGGCCTACGAAGCCACACTCATAAGGTGAACCCTGCGCAAAGCTGTAGGCAAGGTCGGATTTCATAACTCCCTCTGTAAGGCAAACCACTTCATCGCCTTCATGAACGCCGACATAATGCGGGCAGCACTTCGACTGTGTCCCGTAGTACTGGTCAACACTCGTCAGGTTATAGAATTTCTGGTTGTAGACCTTATCGAGCCGAACCTGAATGGCTTCAATTTGACCGAGCAGGTTTCGGTCTGGTAGCATGATTCCCGAGCCTCGGATATCCAATACCCATTGGCCAGAGTCCTTCTGGCAGTAAAATCCGGGAACCCCATCAAGAATGCAGCCACGCTCCAACAGCTCTGTAACAATCCGTTTCAAACGTGTTGTGGGCGTCGTTCGATAGCATAGCCGCTCCATCTCCTCTGATTTTAGCCCGCGCTCTTTCAAAGCAGATTGATGTGTTGGGCATAGAGTCAATAATGAGAGAAGGTTGGAATACGTATTATCCCGTACCTCAGCCGAGGCAATCGGAAGTTCTACTGTCTCTATGGGGCGAGGCTTCCGCTTATATTTGTGTACTGGTTCGCTCCCATCTGGCCCGAAAATCTTACAGAGTTCTTCGTAAGCCGTATGGAGGTTGACATCACAGTACTCCGCATAAAGATGGAGGATGCCCCCACCTTTACCACAGCGATTACACCGAAACACATTATCGCGGATCTTGACATTCATATGAGCTTTCCGATCTGCACAGAATGGACACCTGCAATGCAGTTGAGTCCCGGTATCTCGTATGACTTCGATACCAAGAAGATCAACCACTTGCTCAATATCACATGGCAGATCAGGTATTCTGCCCATCTAAACCACCTCACTTAGCTAGGGGAAGAATCAGCTGGCCATCTGGCCTACCGTTTCCAAAAGTTTTGTAGCCCCTGCTTTCAGTGCGAGATTATGGCCGGAATAGTTCTTCACATACCACGCGAGGTCACCTGGGCTCTTCATAGCGATTTCGCCAAGAGACCAGCCACTAAAGCGGCCAAAATCAACCTTTACGGCCTTGGCCTGTTCAATGGTCATGACACGCAAGTACTCATCCAGCGTTTTGGGGGGCTCCGGAGCAGGAGCATGAGACTGCTGCACAGGAGGCTGAACCTGCTGCTGAGCAGGCTGGGTAGATTTAGGCGCCGTCGCCGTCTGAGAGAAGACTGGAGGATCCGCTGTCGGTTGAGCGGTAAAACTCGCCACGACACTACCAGGGTGTCCTGCATCTTCATCAGGAGGCATCTTGATTGGGGCATCCGCGATGATACTGGCCAAAGTCTCACCATTCATACAGAACTGCGTACCATACCCCGCATCCGCCAACGCACGTCCCTTTGCAACTGTTTCGGCGATCTCCAAGAAGCGATCGCCAAAGCGGTCTTCCGTTGAGAAACGCTGAGAATACGCCTTCCCAATGAACTGGTCAGCTGGGTCAGCCTTATCGGCATAGATCCTGCAGCATACGATTGCATTCTTCTCATCAACTCGGATAAGCTCCGGGTCGATCTTTCCATTCGGATGGTGCAGGCGGAACCAAAGAAGGCGATATTTGACATCAAGGTAGAGATCGTTTTCGCCTTCCTCACCCACGGTAGTACGCACGAAATCAGCGGGGTTAAAACCATCGACAGCGTTGATGGCAGGGATCACATTAGAGTTCGATTCACTCATGGTAATTGTCCTTTCACAATAAATGTAGAAACGAGGCAGCTTTTGACCACCCCGTTTCTCAAATAATCACGCTACTCGCCGACTCAGCTCGCGGTTATAATAAGCCACGATTCGATCTGCGAGCACCGTATTCCTTTGACCCACATCACATTTATGGATCGCAACAAAGACTGCCTGCTTTTGCCCAATCAGGATGACCTTTGCCTTGGCTCTGGTCACAGCAGTATAGAGCAAATTCCGCCGCAGCATGATATAGTGCTCTTTCAAAAGAGGAACAATGATGACGGGATACTCTTGTCCTTGGCTCTTATGAATGGTCGTACAGTAGGAGAACTCCAAATCCTCCAGCATTTCCTGCGTGTACTGTAGTGTTCTTCCGTCCAAAAGCCTCACGCATGTGATCGTCTCATCATCCTCTTTCTTCATGTCGGTTATGACGCCGACATCGCCATTTGACACATTGATTCGATTTGCCGTCTGCATAATGCGGTCACCAACTCGAAATACTCGACTGCCGCACTTAACCTCTTTCTTCAAGTTGTTCGGCGGGTTGACAAGGTCCCGAATGGTCTCATTCAACGCATTTGCTGCAACCGCACCTCGCTTGCGGAGAGGTGAGAGAATCTGCACATCCTCAATACCATGCAAAGAAACTTCCCGCAGATAGTTCTTGATGACCAACTGCGCAGCCTCTTCCGAGTTCTGGACTTCCAAAAACTGAAAGTCATCCCCGAACTGAAGATGTGTGTCGTTGTGGTTGATCGCATAGGCGTTGGTGATGATACGGCTATTAGATGCCTGACGGAAAACAGTCTCTAAGACTGCCGTAGGAACCTTTTCACTTCGAATCATCTCTCGCAGCACGTTTCCAGCGCCAACAGATGGGAGCTGGTCAGCGTCACCGACAATAATCAGCTGAGCGCCTGACTTGATGCGGTCAAGAAGGATATACGCAAGGCGCATGTCCACCATGGAAAACTCATCAACAACTACCAAGTCTGCTGATAGTAACTCTTTGTCGTTCAGCGGACTGTCCTCATCCGTCACAAGGCCAAGCGCCGAGTGAAGTGTAGACGCGTACATACCCGTCTGTTCTGCCATGCGCCGACTGGCACGGCCAGTAGGCGCAGCCAGCAGGACTTCATTCGCAGGGAACGCAGCTTTGTAGATATCCAGTATGAATCGTAGCGTTGTGGTCTTTCCGCTGCCGGGTCCTCCGGTCATGATGGAGATCGGATGCGAGAGGCACAGCTTCACAGCATTGCGTTGCGAAGGAGCCAGCCTTTGATGCAAGGTTCTCTCCGCATTGTCGATTTTGCTGTCCAGATCGTCAATCTTTGTAAAGCCCTCCTGAAGTATCATGGACACAATGCGCTTCGCTGATTTAACTTCGCACATGCGCTCGTAACTCAGGTATACACGGCTTCCCTCAACATAGATACGGGATTCCACACGTTCATTTGAGATCGCTTGGCGGATTTCCTCTTCGGAAACCACTTCATCATCGCAGCCCATATTGAGAAGCTCATAGCACTGGCCAACCGTCTCATCAACGGATAGAAAAAGATGTCCAGATACGCGTGCCTCATCCAGCACATAGTTGATCGCACCGGAGTATCGCAAAGGGTGCTTTAAGCTGACTTTTGTTTTACGGGCAACGGAATCGACTGTCATGAAGCCAAAGCCTTTGATCTTACAGAGTTGGAATGGATCCGTCTTCACGATTCTCAGGCTGTTATCTCCGAACTCTTCTCGGATCATCGCAACCTTTTTCATCGAAACACCGAAAGGCGCCAAGTATATCATGAGATCACTCAAGGCTTTCGTTTCCCCGTAGGATTTGATGATAGCCTTGAGTTTTTTCTGGGCAATCCCCTTGACGCTAAGCAGCTTGTCCGGCTCTTTCTCCAAAACCTCCATCGTCTTATCGCCAAAGCGAGCGACAATGGCCTTTGCGGTCTCAGGGCCAATTCCTTTGATGATACCGCTGCTCAGGTAAGCAAGGATGCCGGCTTGATCTCTCGGCACGACTTCCTTACACATTGAAACCGACAGCTGTAAACCGTGTTTGGAATTCTCCCACGCTCCATCCAGTTCCACTTCCACGGCATCTGTAGCAATCAGATGATAGCCGATTGCCGTGAAATGAATCTTGTCGTCATGGTAGTAAGACCGATTACGGGCTTCCTTTGGAACAGACTCATCAGAAGTACTGTAGGCAAAAATGCAGAAGCCCTTATCGGACTTAAAGATGGTTCTTTCATATCGACATAGCATTTGATCACTCCTTATGCGATGGCCGATTTGACCACCTTAAAGATTCTTGATTCCGTCTGATCCACAAACTCATCATAGATATCAGGATACTGAGCTCGTAGAGCAGATAAACGATCTTTCGATATTCCTTCCCGATACAGAGGATTGTAGGATACTTTGAAACACTCGCCGCCCTGTTCACAGGTTCCTTTGCATGCGGTACCCATCTCTTCGACGATGGGAGCATAGAGGGATTTGATGCGAGTCTCAAGCGCTTTTACCTGAGCATCTAAAGATCTCTTTTCCTCTTTGAGTGCCAGGATCTCCTTGAGGTTCACCACAAACTTGCGGTCAAGATCCACGGTCGGTTCGGACTTGTCAGCAGGACCGAAATAGCGACGGAGCGACTCCAGAACCGCATCTGGCTTTTCGACCAGGGGCGGCTCCACACGAGCCATGACGTGATTATTCCAGAATGCCGACAGCTCCATGATCGTGTTCTCTTCTTCCTCGAGGTCACGCTCAATCTTTTGCCATACAAAGTCATTCTCATTATTTGAGAACAGGCAGGCAATGAATGCAACATCGATATTCATCACCGACATGTAGTGCCGAACCTGCAATTCATAGTGGCGAGGGACTGCGCCGTTCGCCCACTTGAATTGCATGTCATAGTGCGCCGTTTTGCACTCTAAGATGGCCTTACGTCCATCCGGCAGGGTTACAAAACGATCCACATCGGCAATCAGGAAGGGGAAAAACGGGTGTTGGTACATCCAGTGGTCTTCATACACAGATAGTCCGGTCTTCTTTGCGAAGATTTGAGCTACCACATCTTCGAGCAAATGCCCAATCTGGAATGTGATGCTTTTGTCCGGCCCATCATCTGACATGACGACCCCAATTTTGTCATAATAAAGGTCTCGTGCCGTGCGATATGGGGAGGAATTAAGGGCGACAGCTACATCGCTGCCGCCAATTCCTTTTCGCCTCCAACTGAGCCATTGATCCTCTGTTAGAGTTGTGATGTCCACCAATCTGTTTGGCGTGTAGTTCAGGTTCAGCCCCATAGCCTACACCTCCTCGCAGCGATCAAACCCACAATTGCCACATTCTGGGCATTCCTGATCATCAGGATCCTCGAACGAGGCAAAGCTTGTTATCTCCCCGCAATGCCGACACTTATAAGCAAGTAGATCTTTTTCGGTGTGCTCTACCGTCCCTGTGTCATCGCAGGTAATGTGTTCCTCAAAACATATTCCCGGCTCTGAGGTCTGGATCATGACAGAAACGCCATCTTCTGCGCAGGCCTCTGAGAGAGTCAGGCACTCACTAGGAGAATTCTGAGGATATCCACCGATCAAGCAACTGTATGCTGACCATGCGAACAACGCGACAAACGAGTAACTTGCTTTGGCATCGACGGCAGGCTCGGAGAATTCTTTCATAGCCTCATCAATGAATGCCTGTCTTTTCGACTGGATGAAGCTCCGTGCAAAGAAACGCTTGCCTGGAATGGTTGAAGGATCGTCTTCGCTGACAAACCGTTCAATGAACGACTTAATGCCATCCCGTGTACCGGTGACATTTACATACCCAAACGCCCAATTAGGCATAATCTATCCTCCTTACTCTTCAAAATCAGTATTGTAGTGCTCGACGATCTCAGTCGGCTCGTCAGATGCACAGTTGCCGTAGACAACAGTCTGAAGTGCTTCCTTGTTTGGATCGTATTCTACGCAAGCCAGGATCGCTGTAGCGCCATCCTTGCGTACATAGTCGATGAAAACGCCTGGATAGTCTGCTGCACAGTCAGTCTTATCGTGCTTAGCGTAAATCGCGAGTTGTCCTACTGGCGTATCAACAATAAAATGCCGAGTCTTTTCCATATTCAATCCGCTCCTTGTTTTCGGTGATATCTTTTATGACTGAATCCATAGCGGAGAGTACTACCTCAACTCCCTCGAAGATGTGGTCACTATCTAATGCCCACATCATGTCATGGAATTCGCCCTCTGGCGTATAGACAAAGCACTCCCACCAGTTATTGTGTTCCATATCGAGTCGATACCGTTTATGCGTATCACCCATGGCAGCATATAAGGCATGGTCCGTCTTCAGATATGGCAAAACATCAACGCCAAAACGTCCAGAGTTACTCTTATCTTTGACATAGAGTAATTCTGTACCATCACTCTTATCGTAAAGTGTGGCGTAGATATCTCCGCAGGCGTGAATGGCAAAAACACACCCGCGCACCTTGATAGATACCACCAGGCCGCCGTACCAGAGGGAAGAATACTGCTTGCGGCAAATCGGCTGATGGAATTCAACTTTGATAGGTTGATGTATCTTTCCAATCTGCTTTCTGATCTGCCAGCAAAGGTGTAGACGTTGTAAGGTGCTGATGCCTTCGAAGGTTATATTCTTCATGTGAGATCACCACCTCTTACCACTTAAAGTCACCGGGATGATCATACTCATGCCAGTTCACATTCAAGGCACGAGATATAATCTCCTCCAGCTGAGCAATCCTCAACCCAGAGGCACCGTCACACTGCGCAGAGAAGATTACATCACTCATCTGCATGAAGAGTTCATAGGCCGTGCAAGGACTGTCTCCATGAATTGCTACGAAATAGTCCATAGCTTCATAGGAGGCTTTCTTCGGGGCCTTGATTCTTTTCAGAACACGCATGAGTGTTGTGACAGGATAGCGGATCTCGATGTTCATAAGCTGCACTTGCTTGTCCAGCGCCTTTTCAAATTGCGCATAGACCAATCCGAGCTGTTCCTCAAAATACTGCATATCCACGCCATTCTTGTGTTCGGTGCGAATGGAGTATCCCAATGGAACAATACGGCTCTCGGCACCAACCAGAAAGATCGGATAGAGATTTGCGCCGCTCATGCCCACATCGGAGGTGGAAAAGCGCAGCGCAGGAACCATTTTCTCAGTTTGCAAGCCTTTGGCAGCAATCTCCCTATGATATGTATCGAGAAGCTTGTCTGCCTGCCCATCCAGACGCCAGATTGCTGTCGCAATGGAGTGATCGAAGTGGGCTGTCATGAAAGTGTTTCCGGGATACTCACGGTTGAGAAAGTCGCTCGTTGCTTTGAATAGTGGCAGCATCTCCATGACGGTATAGTCTTTCGGATCACCACCATGTACTGCCGATACTTTCTCATCCGCGATTTTGATCAGGCTGTCACCGGAGGCGACGCCCATGCAGTAGTTGAGGATCTCAGCGAATACCGTCTTGGAAACTTTGTTGAGTGCATGCCCAGAGATGCGGGCTCGCTCGAGAACTGTTTTGATCGCGCAGGAACGAACCGGATAGTCCTTACCATCCACCTTCAGCAGGAGGCTGGTATTCTCCATTGTGTCTTCGAGAATCTCAGCGGCACCATTGTGGTCATAGATCTGCATGTACAGATTCCCAAGCGTGGAGCCTCGTTCCACCGGTTCGAACTGTAGTTCTCTGGATGGAGCGGTCATCCATTTGCTGCGGGCTTTCCGGTCACTCAGGAATTGAAAAAAATCCCCAGGCTCCGTAAAGCTACGACTGAAGTTGTCCGTGAATACTTTGCTTTCTGTCATTTGCTTGTTCCACCTTTCAAATAATTATTTCTCAAACCCGCTAAAGCGGCATTTGGACAAAAAAAGAGCACCTTGATCTGAAATTCAAATCAAAGCGCAAAATGAGAGGCGAAACATATTGTTCGCCCAGAAGTGCCAATATGAATTGGCTCACAGCTTATGAAGCTCCGCATCGGAGATGAAATCTAATAAGTACGGAGACAGGATACCATTAGATCCATCCATTCGCCAGAATACCCATTTCTGCTTTCTGGGCAAAAATCAACTCACAAGTATTACATCGACCCTCCTTGAACTCAATTCGCACCGGCATTCTTGCCATATAATGTCAGCGAGCTTTGCACATTATTCTGAAAACGCAATCACAATGAGCTTTTGCTTGCACCATAAACTTGGGTATGTTATTATAAAAGTGCAATCGCAAGCATGATGTTAGGAGCTGATTATTTTGCCAAGAGGAAAACTGTTAAACGGTCTGGTAACGCAGCAAAAGGTATTACGGGCGGCGGTGGCGTTGTTCCTGGAAAAGGGCTACACCAGAACTACAACCGGAGAGATCGCAAAGGCGGCAGGCATTGGGCAGAGCTCGTTCTTCCATGTTTTTCCCAGTAAGGAGGCGCTGCTGCTGGAGTTGGTAAAGCGGATGTTCAGCGGGCAATTCGCTCTTGCGGGACAGCACAGCGGGGAACAAGATCCGGTACTCCTGTACGCCGTGGAAACGGCCCTCCAGCTCCACATCGCCGAACTGACCGAGCCGCTGCGGGAGTTGTATGTGATGGCATACTCTCTGCCCTCCATCGCGGCATATCTTTACAAAAGCACAACGAAGCGGCTGCAAGTCATCTTCGGGCCTTATCTGCCGGAGGCACAGCCCAAGGACTTCTACGAAATGGAGATTGCGTCCGCCAGTATCATGCGGGGCTTCATGTCGGTTCCCTGCGACGTGTATTTCACGATGGACGCCAAGATCTCCCGCTTTTTGGACTGCTCGCTCAAGCTCTATGACGTGCCGAAGGAGAAACGGGCGGCGATCACGGCGGCAGTCTTGCAGATGGACCTTCACACAATGGCTTTGGGCATCATCCAAAAGACCGTCCGGCAGGCGGAAAAGGGCTTTGAGGCCCTGACGGAAAAATGAAATTTTTGCAAGGGGATATCCCCCTGGAGAAGCCAAAATTCTTTTATCATGGAGGAATCACGATGAAAAGAAGATTTCTTAGCTTGCTTACCGCGTTTGCTCTGTGCTTGACCCTGATCCCCACAACAGCATTCGCAGATGACGAGAAAAGGGGAGAAGATGTTTCCCCAAGCATCTGCGAAACAGCCTGCACGGAAGAGTCGAAGCTCGGTAAGGAGCAGCCGAACGCCATCGCGGAGGACGAGGGATCATCCGCGCCAGCGGATGATGAACTTGGCAGTGACGCCGTTGCCGCCGAAGCAAGCCCTGTCGCAATGCGGGCGGCCAATGGCATCAGTGCGAGGGCGGCGAATGGCACGATTACCCTCGGCAGCACCGTTCTCGACATCACACAAAGCTCTATAAGCAGCACTTACGATACGACCGGCGGCTTCAAGTATGACGCCGCCACGAAGACGCTGACGCTGCGAAACTGCACGATCGACACTTATACAAAGGTCTCGTCCGAGCAATTGCCCGGCATATTCAATTACTATAACGTCTTTCTCGACAGCCGTAATGTCGGGACGCTGAACATCGTGCTTGAGGGCAGCAATTACATTGGTGATTCCAGTAGCTTGAAGTATATGCCCGCCGCTTCCGATGTGAATACGCCGCGCTATCTCGGCATCTGGGGCAATACCGTCCGCTTCTCCGGCTGCGGGAGCCTGACCATTGAAGCCCAGACCTTCCCCATTCAGTCCGGCGGCATTGAGACAAGCGGGAGCGTGGATCTGACACTGCGCAGCTACATGAATGGAACCGTGACGCGGAGCATGGCCGTTGGCGCCGGGACGAGCGTCACTGCGGAGACAAAGGGAAACAATCTGGACTTCTACGCGCTCAATGTCAAGAACGATCTGACGGTGAACGGCACGCTTAACGCGACCACCAAGGGATGCGTATACCAAAATGACTATCCCGTCGCCCTGCTTGTGGGCGGAACACTGCGCGTCGTCGGCGGTCAGGTGACCGCCACGAGCGACGGTCGGAACGGCAATGACGGCTGTCAGGGCTACGGCATCAAGGCCAATGTACTGGAGATCGGCGGTGGCGGAACCGTCCGCGCCTATTCCAACGGCTACAGTACGAAGACCAACCGATACGACGGCAAGGAAGCTATTTACGTTTCCTCGAACCTGACGGTCGACCTCGGCGGCTATCTGTACGCGAAAACACAGAACCCGATTCTTTCAAACGAGAATGAAAACGGCGCGCTGAAGGTCAACGGCCGCTGGGATCTTTCCGGGACCAATGGAGACACGGCATACACAAAGGCTGTCATAACAAAGCCGGTGAACGGCAGCATCTACGAGAATGTGATTCTCGGAACAACCGTAAGCCCTGAAAAAGAGGTGGAGATCAGCGGCATCCGAAATGCCGTGCTGGTGCTCAGCTACAATGAGGACCAAAACAACAAGGGAAAAACCTGGTACTATCGCAACGCCGACCGCCCCGGGGATACAGATTCCGTCAAGCAGAATGTTTACAGCTCCGGCAGCACGCAGCAGGAGCTGAACCTCAAAGAGGGCTTCAGCAAAGTCCTTGCATCGGACTACAATAATTACTACGGCATCGACGTGCGGGAGGGTGAGCATACCGTCGTGCTCGATGGTCTTGCAATCGTGCGCGATCACACCTTCCTCTCCGTGCGCAGCGGCGCGACGCTGAACCTGAAGCTCACAGGCAAGAGCTATCTGAAAAGCGGCAGCGCACCCGCCATCTATGTGGAGCAGGGCGGCACGCTGAACCTCATCGGCGGGGGCATGGCGCAGTCCTCACTGGCGCTCAAGGGCGGTCTTTCGGCGGCAAGCGGCGCAACTGTGAATTTCAAGGACTGCGCCGTTTACGCCGCAGGTAAGACCATCGGCGGAACGGGAGCCAACGTATCCGTTGAAAACTGCTGGATCAGCGCCGACTTTGCCGGAAATCTGCGCGTCACGCGCAGCACCCTGGAGGGGGAGCACTCCGGCGGCACGGTGAAGATCGACCGTAGGAGCAACGCCAACCTGACGGATACCTCCGGCAAGGCGATCACCGGTGTCACGGATCACAGCGGCCATCCTGTTTACCGGACAAAGGTCGAGCTGGAGGACATGAACCAGAGCCGGAACCTCATGATGATCGCCTACCGCACCGACGCTACCAGCGGCATCATGCAGTCGACTTTTTACCCGTTGGTCACACAACTGCGCGTGAATATCCCCAACATTGTCAACGATGACGTCATCAAGGATCTCAGCATGCTTGTCAGCGACAACACTGTCTACCTCTGGCTTCCGAACGGTACAAGGATCATGAGTGTGGAGGGCTTTCAGGACGACGGCAGCTCGCCGGTCGGCTTCATCCATGATCCGCAGAAAGACGCGCCCATCATCACCACCGCCGACAACAGCGCCAGCGGCAAGATGATCCTGCTCAACCTGCTCCTCGCCTCGGGCGTGCTCGCCTTCCGCGGCACACCCGGCGGAGACAACACCGCACTCTGTGCAGGCTATCTGGGAGATTCCGCAAAGGACACATGGATCGACTATTACCCGGAAAAAGACGTCAAGCTCCAGGCGGATTGGAAGTTTATCACGGACTTCGGCATCCGTATGCTTACAGGCGGCGAGGCGGAGGTCAAGCTCAACGGACTGGACCTGAGCGGCCCGAACAAGCGCGTGGAGCTGGATGACTGCTCGAAGCTCTCCATCGTGCTGATGGAAAACACTGAGAGTGTCATGAGGTCCAACGAAGGCAGCACCGATGCGGTCTGGACGCTCAAGGGTTCGGGCGGTCTGACCATCAAGGGGCAGTCCGGCGGTGAAAAGCTGACGCTCCGCGGCGACCACGCCATGGACGGCAGCACCGGTGCCTCCCTGACATTCGATGGCATCACGCTCATCAACAACTGCACGAACAAGCCGGAGACGACGCTTGGGAAACTCACCATCTCAAACAGCCTGGTCTTCGGTCTGGGCACGGTCAACTGCGCCAACGTTGTCATCAACGGCGGCAGTGTCGATCTGGATGTTCCGGTGAACACAGTCGTGAAAGATTCCGGCGGCAATGAGCTGAAAAAGGTCACCCTGACCCTTTCTGAAAAGAACGCCGCCGTGGAGG
>OHKO01000285.1_pt1 | contig 16807 bp, 15 predicted proteins | sample 1568851 | NCBI WGS metagenome assembly OHKO01 (sample SAMEA3879549, study PRJEB24766) | human gut metagenome | biome: human-associated habitat; feature: feces | place: USA | collected 1985/1987 | reverse complement strand
AAAAAAGCGAAAGAACTTCATCAAATCTTAATGTTTTACCTCATTGGAAGTTCATAAAGAATCCGTTACAATAAGTGCATGATCATAAAGGGAATGAGTCAGTTACGCACTGAGAACATTCGAATCCGGAGGAGAAGAAAATGTACCGTATATTAGTATGTGATGATGAAAAAGATATTGTTTCCGCATTGAAAATATATCTGATGGCAGACGGCTATCAGGTTTTTGAGGCTTACAACGGCAGAGAGGCGTTGGAAATTTTAAAGAATGAAGATATTCATCTTGTTCTTATGGACATTATGATGCCGGAGATGGATGGCATCACAGCAATGTTGAAAATCCGTGAAGTCAGCAATGTTCCGGTGATTTTGCTCACCGCCAAAAGCGAGGACACCGATAAGGTGCTCGGACTTACCGTGGGAGCAGATGATTATGTGACAAAACCGTTTAATACGGTGGAACTGCAGGCGCGCGTGAAATCCCAGCTCAGGCGTTACATGAAACTGATCGTGATCGGTGGGATCGAACTGAATGATGTCACGAAGGAAGTGACACTTGATGGGGATAAAGTGCAGCTGACAAGAACCGAGTATGATATTTTAAAACTTCTGATGCAGCATCCGGGACAGGTTTTTTCGCCAAATGAAATCTATGAGAAAGTGTGGAATGATAATCCTTTTCGGAATGAGAATACGGTAGCGGTACATATCAGACACCTGAGGGAAAAAGTGGAGTATAATCCAGCGGAACCAAGACACTTAAAAGTTGTCTGGGGGAGAGGCTATAAAATGGAAGTGTAAGTGAGAAAGGACAGTCGATATGAAACAGTTGAAACAATCGCCCGTGGCAAAAATCATTGCGTGGATTTTGATCACAGTATCAGCACTGATGCTGTTGGCAGGCACAGCCGGGGCATATGCCATCAGTGAACTTGGGTTTTATACAAGAAGTGTAGAAGACATCCGGGAGGAGCAGTTTGAACGGATTGCCGGAAAGTACTCTGCGAGAGTGCTGCTGAATCTGAATAACACGGAAAATGAAACCTATTTTAAGGATACCAACTTCCGGTATGGAGTTGTGGAAGCGTCCAATTACGAGGAATTGGAAAAACTGGATCTGAATCAGCAGAGCACCTATGTGCAGTCGAATTTTGATGAGAAAGTAAGTCTCGACAATCTTCATCTTTTTCAGTGTAATATGAATGCTGACACATCGATTTATGTGGACAACTCTGTGCTTGGCGGGTATTACATTACGCACAGTACCAGAGAGTACAGAAATAAATATATCAATGAATATGTGTATGATACAGATAGCGGTATTTTTTATTATCAGGTGTCAGATGTGTCATCTGCACAGATTTCAGAAGAAGAAGTTGCAACTGAAATATGTTATTTCCCGGTGTCAGAAGTGAAAGTGACACTGGTGGATGACAGCACAGGAGAGACGACAGACTATGCGTATGTATACAATACGGCAGATAAAGAGTATGAGGCACTGCAGCAGGGGATGTCAGAAGGTGACGGTCAGGCGGTACTTTGTATTACCATCCAGAATGCAAAGGGTGCAGATGAAAATGATCTGCGCAATGTAAAAAATATTCTGGAAAATGCACCGCTGACGTTTTGGAAGCTGACTGCGACCACCTATTCTTATGGAACATCAGACTGGACGGCAGAGATGCGTTATCCATATACGCAGGAACAGCAGACAGAGCAGGTCACAGTGTCAGAGACAGTCGTGAGTGCACCGACAACGGTTACATCGCAGCCGGTAGAGCTTTCCTATATCGGAGGGCTGCCGGATGATATGATAAAAAACCGTACCGATTATGATTCCACCGAGGCAGATTTCCTTTCCACTGTTCAGGGCAGTGATGCAGGAACCGATTACTATGTATTATCTGTGATTCCGGATGCGGATAGTCTTGTAAAAAAAGAGGGTGTCGGAGTCTGGGGCAGCGATTATTTTGTCCAGATAAACTATATTGTGAATCTGGCAGATCACATGAAATACAGCGTGTATGTGATCCTTGCACTCAGCCTGATCGTGTTTGTGGCAAGCTTTGTCTATCTGGTAAGTGTAGCAGGGCATAAAAAAGATCAGGAACAGGTGCAGGGAAGTTTTCTTTGCAAAGTACCGGCCGATGTGTTTACTGTCATATTTTTAGCAGCAGAATCAAGTCTGGCAGTGGGCATTTCATTGCTTGGCAATGCCGGAAGTCCTGACAACTATGTTTTTTATGCGGCGGCAATGCTTTTTCTGCTTTTATGTGGCGGATGGCTGGCACTTGGGTATCTTATGGATTTTGCAGTGCGTATCAAGCTTGGAAAGTGGTGGAGAAATACACTCATCTATAAAGTGCTCCGTTCAATCTACCGTGGCTGGAACAAAGTGGGCGAGAATAAGTCCATCCTGTGGAAAGGGCTTGCGATTTTTCTTGGCGTAAACTTTTTGGAAGTTCTGATCTTTGTTGTGTTTGGTGTTGATTATTCTAAAATCATGATCGTCTGGTTTGCAGAGAAAGCCGTGATTCTGTTTGCGGGCGGAGAAATCTTAATTCAGATGAAGAGACTTCAGGAAGGCGGAAAACATATCGCGGAGGGCGATATGGATTATCAGATTGACACGGAACATATGCTTCCGGCACTAAAAGAACATGCGGCAGATTTAAACCGCATCAATGAGGGTGTTTCCAAAGCGGTGAACGAAAAAATGAAAAGCGAACGCTTCAAGACAGAATTAATTACCAATGTCTCGCACGACATTAAGACACCGCTTACCTCCATTATCAACTATGTGGATCTGCTGGAAAAAGAGGAGATCCCAAATGAGAATGCAAAGGAATATTTAGAGGTTTTAGAGCGGCAGTCTGCCCGCCTGAAAAAGTTGATCGAAGATTTAATAGAAGCATCCAAAGCGTCAAGCGGAAGCCTTTCCGTGAATCTGGAAAAACTCGAGGCAGGGGTGTTCCTCGTGCAGACTGTAGGGGAATTTAAGGAGAAAACGGAGAAGAACAAATTAGATCTTCAGATCAAAAAGCCGGAAGAACCGATTTATATTATGGCGGATGGCAGACATTTCTGGCGTGTTATTGATAATTTGATGAACAACATCTGCAAATATGCACAGCCGGAGACAAGAGTTTATATCAATTTAGAGCAGACCGGAGAGAAAGTGCAGATTACGTTCCGAAACACTTCCAGATATCCGCTGAACATTTCCAGTGAGGAGCTGATGGAGCGATTTGTCCGTGGAGACAGTTCCAGAAACACAGAAGGAAATGGTCTGGGCTTGTCGATCGCAGGAAGCCTGATGGAACTTATGCATGGAAAAATGCAGCTTTTCGTGGACGGAGATTTATTCAAAGTCGTTCTCGAATTTGACCGGTGCGAAGCTTCATAAAAAATAGAACGTGGACAGTAAGAACAGTCTTAACATAAAAAATGTGAGGACTGTTCTTTTTGTTTATAAAGAAGTAATTTTATGCTAAAATAGGTGCCAAGACGAAAGAGATGGATAAGAACGTCTTTTCTATTATGGAATTGTAGGAATTTGGCATGAAACAGCAAAATCAGAAATTAACACATGTAAAACATGAATTTGATCCTATTTTTGATGAAAATTCAGAGATATTGATTCTCGGTACACTTCCTTCCGTGAAGTCGAGAGAGCAGAATTTTTATTATGGACATCCGCAGAACCGTTTCTGGAAAGTCATTGCGGCACTTTTTTGTGAGCCTGTGCCGGAGAGAATCCCAGAGAAAAAGGATTTGCTGTTAAAACATCATATTGCGCTGTGGGATGTGATCGCAGAGTGCGATATTGCAGGTTCTTCCGACAGTTCCATCAAAAATGTTGTTCCGGCGGAGCTGTCTGTGATCCTTGACCATGCGCCGATCAGGACAATCTATGCCAATGGTGCGAAAGCATATGACCTGTATCAAAAGTATACTTATCCGGTCACTGGCAGGGACATCCGAAAACTTCCCTCCACAAGTCCGGCGAATGCGGTGTTCCAGATGGAGAGGCTGCTTGGGGCGTGGCAGGAGATTTTGGAAAAACACGATACTGACTCGGTAAGTGAAAAATAATTGCGTCACAATTGGCTGCAGATATTAAGATATAAATGGAGATATTATCATGCACATCGACAGAGAAGATATGCTGGAACTGACCAGAAGAATGACGATAGCAAGAAACTGTTTTAACCGTGTAGCGGGTGCTTATATGGATGAGGAAGGATTCATTGACGGCTCGTTCAACACCCATTTTTTAAAGCTGTCTCCAGCAGACAAAGAGAAACAGCTTGCAATCGCCAAGACAATCCCATATGCAAAAACCAATGAGCAGTTGAAAAACTTTAGGATTGACAGCAGACAGAAGAAACCGGGAAGTATCTGGCATCTGCTGACCGCATTGAGGGACTGCGAGCTGAAAAACGATGCACTGTTGTATTCATTGTATGAATATATCGGGGAACGCTATGTTGTGGATAAACCTTACACAATCGAGGTTTTTTGTGGAAACTATGATGTTCCGGTAAAAGGCGCAGACAAGGAGAGCCAGTGGGAATCGGAGGAGGTTTATCGTTTTCTGGTCGTGGCGGTCTGTCCGACGGTAGGCGAATATGAGGCGGGCATGCCACAGGCAGGTTTTTTATTCCCTGCTTTTGCGAACAGAAGTACGGATCTGGAAGGCGTTAATATTTTTGCTGAAGATGGGGCGTGTGAAAAACTGGCAGGAGTGCTGGGACTGATCTGACGAAAGGAGTGTCTATGCGTACAAAACAAAATTATCATCTACTCACATTTCATACCACGACAGCTGCAATGGCGATGGAAGATTACTGTCATGAGCATGGGATACCGGGAAGGATGATCCCGCTGCCGCAGGAGATCTCCGCAGGGTGCGGACTTGCGTGGCGCATGCGCCCGGAGGAGTATGCGCAGGAAAAAGACAGAATCGAGGAATCCGGCGTCAGAATAGAGCGTCATGTGGAACTGGTGTTATAATAAGAAATAGTAAGAAAAATGCGGATATCTGTTTTGAGACGAAAAATAATGAGTGAAGGAGAATAAAAGAATGTTAATTCAGGGAATCCATCATGTGTGCATCAAATGCAGAAAAGACGAAATTGAAAAGGTGAAACATTTTTACGGAGAGCTGCTCGGACTGCCGATCCTTCGTTCCTGGGGAGAAACGGAGCTGGAAGGATTTATGTTTGAGACTGGCGATGGTCTGGTGGAAGTATTCACCAACGCGGAGAATGGCCTGCCACAGGGCAGTATCAGACATTTTGCCTTCAAAACAAACGATGTGGATCAATGTGTGAAAATTGTCCGTGAAAGTGGATATCAGATCACCGTGGAGCCCAAAGACGTGGTGATCGCTTCAAATCCGCCATTCCCAATCCGTGTTGCTTTTTGCATCGGACCGGTTGGCGAGGAGATCGAGTTTTTTCAGGATCTGGTATGCTCAAAACAAACAAAACTGGCTATATACACAAAACCAATTTTGCGTAAGATATGGGGTAAGGATCAGGCAGGTTGAGTGACTGATCTGAAAAACTTACAAGAGGAGAACCTTATTATGAGAAATGAAAAAGTTTACAAACTTACCCTGACAGCCTTGATGGCTGCATTATCCTATGTCGTATTTACGTTTTTGCAGATTAAGATCGCACTTCCGGGTGGCGATGCAACATCATTACATCTTGGAAATGCGGTATGCGTATTAGGTGCATTACTGCTTGGCGGTGTATATGGCGGTCTTGGCGGTGCAATCGGAATGACGATCGGCGATCTGCTTGATCCGGTTTATATTATTTACGCACCAAAGACTTTTCTTTTAAAATTCTGTATCGGTCTTATCACCGGGCTGGTTGCACACAAATTGGGAAAAATTTCCACATCCAATGATACGAAACATGTATTTAAATGGACATTGATCGCTTCTATCTGTGGAATGGTTTTCAATATGATTTTTGATCCGCTTGTCGGTTATTTCTACAAGAGAGTCATTATTGGAAAGCCGGCGGCAGAAGTGACACTTGCATGGAACATTACGGCAACCAGTATCAATGCAGTGCTTTCTGTGATCGCTGCCGTTGCGATTTATATGGCTCTTCGCCCGGCATTGCGCAAGTCAGGTTTATTTATGACGATCAAATAAGAAAAAAGCGGGTTACTTTTCATTCAGCAGTAAAAAGAATGCCGTGCAGAAAGTATGAGTTTGTCATTGAAAATAATATATGCTAACATATAGCCTGTTAAAAATGAAAAGGGAGAAAACTATTATGAAATTAACAGGCAAAAAAATGAAATCAATGTTCCTTTGCATGGTGCTGGCTGTGGCTATGGCATTTACTGTAGCAGGATGCGGCAGCAAGACAGAGAGTATCGAGAGTACAGAAGCACAGAAAATCGTATTAGGCGATGGAAGTGTCAAAATTACAGTTATTGTGGTTGATGCAGATGGAAACGAAACAGATTTTGTGGTTAACACAGACAAAGAAACGGTCGGCGATGCTTTATTAGAGCAGAATCTGATCGAAGGTGAAGAAGGTGATTATGGTCTTTATGTAAAGACTGTAAACGGAATCACTGCAGATTATGATACAGACCAGACTTACTGGGCATTCTATGTAAATGGAGAGTATGCAAGCACAGGTGTGGATTCCATTCCGGTGAACGAAGGCGATACCTACGAGTTTAAGGTAGAAAAATAATGAAACTGAAAACAAGGGAAGTGGCAATATTCGGTATGTTTGGTGCTTTGATGTATGCATCAAAAGTATTTATGGAATTACTGCCGAATGTGCATTTGCTTGGAGTTTTTACAATTTCTTTTACACTTGTTTATCGGAAAAAAGCACTGTACCCGATTTACACGTATATATTATTGAATGGGTTGTTTGCGGGATTTGCGACATGGTGGATACCGTATCTGTATCTCTGGACAATTCTGTGGGGCGTGACCATGCTGCTTCCACGAAAAATTCCGAAGAAGATACAGCCAATTGTGTATATGGTAGTAAATGCATGTCACGGATTTTTGTTTGGAACACTCTATGCCCCGGCACAGGCAATTCTTTTTGGACTGAGTTTCAAAGGGATGATTGCCTGGATTATTGCTGGCTTGCCGTGGGATTTTGTGCATGGCATCAGCAATTCCTTCTGTGGAATATTGATTGTTCCGATTGTGACACTGTTGCGGAAGTTAGAGAAACAAGTGGGATGAGAAGCGTATAGAATCATTGTGGATATTTTCAGAAACGAAAAGCGGAAGCTGTCTTAAAACACAGCTTCCGCTTTTCGTTTTTATTCTTTATCTTTGGCAATCGGCAGAGTGAAAATAAACTCTGTGCCAACGCCCTCTGTACTGATACAGTTGATATTTTCTCCATGAGCCTGAATGATTTCTTTTACAATGGAAAGTCCAAGTCCGGTACCCTTCTTGTCTTTTCCGCGGGAGAGGTCTGTCTTGTAGAAACGATCCCAGATCTTTTTGATGCTGTCTTTTGGAATGCCGATTCCGGTGTCTTTGACGGAAACAAAGACTTTCTCATTTTTTTCGGTCGTCTCGATCGTGATTGCGGAGTTTGCGTGGCTGAATTTGAGCGCATTGTCGATCAGGTTATAAAGTACCTGCTGGATCTTGCTGAAATCAGCGGAGACAAACAGGGTTTCGCCGCTTAAGATCAGGTTGAAACTGATATGCTTTTCCATGCAGGTTCCCTCAAAAGTCTGTACCGTCATGCGGATCGTATGATTGATATCAAAGCTTGTGATATCGAGCATGACACCGTGTGAACCGAATTTATTTAATTCCAGAAGGCTCTTCGTTAATTTGTTCAGGCGCTCCGTCTCAAACAGGATGATGTTTAAATATTTATCCTGCATTTCCACCGGGATCGTTCCGTCGAGCATTGCCTCCACATAGCCCTTGATTGAGGTCAGCGGGGAGCGGAAATCGTGTGAGACATTGGATACGAATTTTCGCTGATCCTCCTCGAGCGTGTTCAGTTCGTTTGCCATATAGTTGAGCGAGGCGGCAAGATAACCGATCTCATCGTTGGAATGGACATCGATCTTTGCCTCGAAATTTCCAGAGGCATATTCATTGGCACCCTGCGCAATTTTGCGGATCGGGATATAGACGATCCAGGTAAAAAGCGCTAAAACGACAAAGGCTGCCAAAAATAAAAGTGCAAACGTCTGGTAGGATAGATTTGTCAGCTGGTTGGATAAATTGACGATGGAGCTGACCGGTTTATGTATGATCACATAGCCGCGTACTTTATAATTTACAGTGATTGGCGAAAAAACACTTAAAGTTTCCGTGTCAAAATGACCGTAAAAGTTTCCAGTGCGGTAATATTTACTTCCAAAATCGGTTACGTCAAAATCAGGAATTACTTCCGGCTCTGCATTTTCCACTGGAGAAGTAGCAGAAGCTGTGTTTAAAAGGATCTGTCCCTGCTTATCGATGATCCAGATTTCGCTGGAAAGGTAAGTGCTTAGGGTGGAGAGCTGTGTTTTCATTTCCTCTAAGGTTGTGGAACGCTTAAAATAGTTTTCCGCATAGTTAGAGGAAATCAGCGCAGACTCCCGGTAGAGCGTCGAGGCATCCCGGCGCTCTAAGAAGTTAAACGTAATGTGGTAACCAAAGGTTGAAATAATAATAAAGCAGATCAGTCCATAGATCAGATAGCCGCCGAGCAGTTTGGGGTAGAGTGTCCGTTTCATATATTTTTAACCTCAAATTTATAACCAATGCCCCAGACGGTCGAGAGACTCCAGCTGTCATTGTCCTTTATTTTTTCACGGAGACGTTTTACATGGACATCCACGGTGCGGGTGTCACCAATGTATTCGTAACCCCAGATGTGATCGAGAAGCTGTTCTCTGGTAAATACCTGGTTCGGCGAGGATGCAAGGAAATATAAAAGTTCTAATTCCTTTGGTGGCATATCGATTGGATTATCTTTATAAATAACGGAGTAATTGGATAAGTTGACGATCAGATCCGGGTATTTCACACATTTTAATTCCGGCGCTGGCTCTTCGACTTTGACAGGCTGGTAACGGCGCAAAACGGCTTTGACGCGCGCAACAAGCTCCTTGGAATCGAACGGTTTCATGATATAGTCGTCTGCGCCAAGCTCAAGACCGAGTACTTTATCAAAAATCTCGCCTTTTGCAGAGAGCATGATGATCGGCACGTTTGCTTTTGCACGGACCTCGCGGCACACCTGATAGCCGTCGATGCCCGGAAGCATCAGATCAAGAAGAATCAGGTTCGGGCTGTACTGCTCAAATGCTTTTAAGGCTTCCTCCCCGTCATTTACGATTTTTGTATCAAAACACTCTTTCGTAAGATAAAGAGAGATCAGTTCTGCAATATTATTATCATCATCGACGATCAGTATTTTTTGTTTTGCTGCCATAAAATTACCTCCTGTTAGTTGTTATTCTGTTTGTAAATCAGACGAAATGGTATTGCTTCGGCAGTGCTTTGTGCATGGGATAAAATCTGTCTTACTGAAATTACTTTTTGTCTGAAATCAGTCTTTAAATTCGGCAATCGTTACGCCGGCATCACCTTCGCCATATTCGCCGAGGTGGAATGATTTCACATATTTTAGCCGTTTTAAATGCGCCTGCACGGCATTGCGCAGTGCACCGGTTCCCTTGCCGTGGACGATGCGGACAGACGGAATATGTGCAAGGTAGGCATCATCTAAATATTTATCTAAAAGAGCGATCGCCTCGTCGGTGGTCTTGCCGATCAGGTTGATCTCTGTGGAGACGGATGCGGATTTGCTCATCTTGATCTTGCCGGCACCGGTACGGCCGTATTTTTTGCTGGTCGGAGAAGTTTCTTCCTCTAACAGGATCAGGTCGTTGATGTTGACAAGGGAGCGCAAAATTCCCATCTGTACATAAAGGTCACCCTTTGCGTTTGGCAGGGAATGCACGGTTCCGTTTAAGTTCATGCTGATGACTTTGACGCGGTCGCCAATGCGAAGTTTCTTTGGAATCTTATGGTTCGGCGCAGCATTCTTTTTCTGGTCAGACATTTTTTTCTGTGCGTTGTTCATCTTATCGCGCAGTTTGGTACGTTCTTTTTCCATTTCGCTGACCGGAGCGTGTGCGGTGCCGTATTTATTGAAATTGCGGATCGTTTCATCAGCAAGATCTTTGGCTTCTTTGATGATATTGTAAGCCTGCTCATTTGCTTCGCGCAGGATCTTGTCACGGCTTGCGTCTAAGCGTTCCTGTTTCTGTTCGAGCTGTTCTTTTAGTTTCTGGATTTCCTCTTTATACTGATTGATCTCAAGCTGTTCTTTTTCAATCGTGATACGGCTCTTTTCAAGGTCAGCTAAAAGATCCTCAAAATTCATGTCATTTTCACTGATCCGTCCCTTAGCGTCCTCGATGATATCTTCACCAAGACCGAGTTTCGTGGAAATCGCAAATGCATTACTCTTTCCAGGAATACCGATTAAAAGACGGTAAGTCGGGCTTAAAGATTCCACGTCAAATTCACAGCAGGCATTTTCTACGCCGGAGGTCTGCAGGGCAAATACTTTCAATTCGCTGTAATGAGTGGTTGCCATGACACGCGCACCGTACAGTTTTAATTTCGATAAAATGGAGATCGCAAGTGCGGCACCCTCCGTCGGGTCAGTTCCGGCACAGAGTTCATCGAAAAGCACGAGGGAGCGGTCGTTGACCTGGCTTAAAATGCGGGTGATGTTTGTCATGTGGGAGGAGAATGTACTTAAAGACTGCTCAATACTCTGCTCATCTCCGATGTCGGCAAACACTTCCTCAAAAATTCCAAGCTCCGAACGCTCGGAAGCCGGGATGTGAAGTCCTGCCTGACCCATCAATGTCAGAAGGCCGACTGTTTTTAAGGAGACGGTTTTACCACCGGTGTTTGGACCGGTAATGATAAGCAGGGTAAAATCTTCTCCGAGGCGCACGTCGATCGGCACTACTTTTTTTGCGTCGAGCAGTGGATGACGGCCTTTTTTGATATTGATCCGTCCATCTGTGTTGAAGGTCGGGGCAACACCATTGTAAGTCTGTGCGAAGGCTGCTTTTGCAAAAATAAAATCAAGTTCCGTGAGTACGTTATAGTCGGTGTGAAGCTGCATGGAGTATCCTGCCGTTAAGTTGCTTAAGTTTGCGAGGATGACTTCGATCTCTTCTTTTTCTTTGATCAGTAACGCTTTGTATTCGTTGTTTAAGTTTACGACAGCGAGCGGTTCGATAAAGAGCGTGGAACCGGAGGAGGACTGGTCGTGCACCATACCGGGAACCTGCGATTTTGCCTCGGCTTTGACCGGCAGGCAGTAGCGGCCGTCGCGCATCGTGATGACAGCATCCTGTAAATAGCTGCGTGTGGTCGTGTTGTTGATCATCGAGTTCATCTGTGCGCGGATCTTATCGTTCATGCCACGCATGGATTTGCGGATGGAGCGGAGCGTACTGCTGGCATCGTCCGCGATCTCGTCCTCCGATAAAATGCAGCGGCGGATCTCATCGCATAACGGTGTGAGCGGCTCAATCTGATCGAAAAATCCGGTCAGTGAGTCGACCGGAAGTTCGTCTGTCCCGTCTGCTGCGGCAGGACGGTCCGGTCCGGTGTGTCCGATGCTGGTGCGGGAAAATGCTTTTGAACGTTTTGCTGCCTCTAAGAGAGAGCAGACGCGCAGCAGTTCCGTGATGCTTAAGGATGCACCGATCTCTAAACGTTTCAGGGAGTCTCGGATGTCGTGTACACCGGAAAAAGAGATGCGCCCGCCTTTAAAGAGACGGTTTAGGGCATCTTTGGTCTGTAACTGTAAAAGGTTGATTTCGTTTATGTCTGTGCCTGGTGTGAGGGTAAGACAGCGTTTTTTTGCGTCCTCGCTGGAAGCGTGCTCCGCGAGACGTGCGATGATTTTATTGTATTCTAATGTTTTTAAAACTTTTTCATTCATATGATTTGTAATTCCTTGTGGTTGAAAATTTAGTTTGCAGTGGCAGCATGCCGACGGATATGTGTGTTCGACTTTAGTCCGCAGTGCCAGCCCGAAAAATCAGAGATTTTCCGGGCTGACGGGCATTCGCCCTATCAAACATAAAAATAACAAAAAAGTGTCTGCGAGCAGCCATTTTTTGTTATTTCCATGTTCGGCACTGCTCATTGCTAATTCACATTATATCCCATTAATTAGGGGAATGAAAGCCGGAAATGCAAAAAATAGTGTTGCAAGCGTATGTGTTTCAAACTATAATAAACTAGGTGCGGTTTTCATTTTTGTTAAGGAAGGGAAAATCATGCAGGAGAAAGAGAAGGGTGGCTTTTCTTTTATTAATGAACAGATCAAGGAGAAGCCGTTGAATAAAAAACGTCTTGTAAAAAAAGCATTGTTTACGGTAGCGCTTGCCGTTATTTTTGGTGCGGTGGCAGCACTGGTGTTTAGTTTATTGCAGCCGGAGTTTTCAAACTGGTTTTACCCGGAGGAGAAGTCTGTCGTTACGATTCCGAAGGATGATGTGACAGAAACGGAAGAAACCGGACAGGACGATACGCAGGAATCGACAGAGCAAAAGGACACAGAGAATAACGGACAGCAGGGAGAAAACAAAGAGCCGGAAAACGGGCAGCAGGAGACAGAAGAAGCGGGAAACAGTCAGCAGGAGCAGACGGATGAACCGGAAACGGAACATAACACTGGGGATATTTCAAACAATGAAATGCAGGAACTTGAACTTGCCGATTTTCAGAAACTTCAGAATAAATTGTATGCGGTTGGAAAAGAAGCAAACAAGTTTATCGTGACGGTAACCGGTGTGAAGAGCGATACCGACTGGTTTAATAACCCATATGAGAGTAAGGGGCAGGCTTCCGGTATTATTGTAGCGGAAAATGGCAGGGAACTGCTGGTTTTAACAGAACGCAAGGCGATTGCAGATGCACAGGAAATCTATGTCACATTTATTAATGATGCTGTCGTGAAAGCTGAAATGAAAAAATACGATGGTAATACAGGGATAGCTGTGTTAAGCGTAAAGACTTCGGAGCTTACAGAAAGTACAAAGAATGCGATCACGGTTGCAGTTCTTGGCAATTCACTGACCGTTACGCAGGGAACGATTGCGATTGCAATCGGAAGTCCGCTTGGAACAAATTATTCGATACTGACCGGAAATATCACATCTACGACAAATAGTATTTCCACGATAGATCATAATTACAGTGTATTTACGACAGATATTGTCGGAAGCAGCAATGGAAGCGGTGCGCTTGTCAATGTGGATGGTGAGATCATCGGGATCGTGATGCAGGGATACAGTAGTGCAGGCGATGAGAATACGCTGACAGCGATTTCTATTTCTGAATTAAAGGCATTGATTGAGATGTTGTCAAACGGACAGGATATTCCGTACATCGGGCTTGAAGTGACAACGGTTACTGCTGCGATCGAACGTGAATATGAAATACCAAAAGGCGCCTATATCAAAGATGTCTGCATGGATTCACCGGCAATGGCGGCGGGACTTCAGAATGGGGATGTCATTACGGAGATTGACGGGGATGAGATTCTTACGGCAGAAAATTATGAGAAAAAACTGCTTTCGTTAAAGCCGGAAGATACGGTGGAAGTGAAGATTGAGCGGCAGGGACCGGAAGGTTATACGGAAATCACCTGCACGGTAGAAGTCAGTGTACTGCCATAGAGATGTGAACCAGATACAGGCATGTATTTTAGAAGCAGAAATGCGGATGCGGCCATGCATGTCAGAAACAGAAATGTGGACACTGGTATGCGTTTTAGAAGCAGAAATGCGGATACAGGCATAATAATTTTAGAAAATAAAAGCAGGAATAAGGAGTAGTATGAAGTATATTGAGAGCCTCAGAGAGGGCGAGCGAATTAATGAAATCTATCTATGTAAAGTAAAACAGTCTGCACTGACAAAGGCAGGAAAACCTTATGATACATTGATCTTACAGGACAAAACGGGCACACTGGATGCGAAGATCTGGGAGCCTGGTTCTGTTGGAATCGACGAGTTCGATTCACTGGATTACATAGCCGTAATGGGTGATATCACCAGCTTTCAGGGCAATTTACAGCTGAATGTAAAGCGTGTCCGCAAGGTGCAGGAAGGGGAGTATGATCCAAAAGATTATCTTCCGGTCAGCGATAAGGATATCGACCAGATGTATGAGGAGTTAAAAGGCCTGGTTGCGAGCATCAAAGAAGTGCATTTAAAGAAGCTGTTAGAGAGCTTTTTTGTGGAAGATGCAGATTTTGAAAAACGCTTTAAATTCCACTCTGCTGCAAAGACTGTGCACCACGGATTTGTCGGTGGTCTGCTTGAGCACAGCTTAAGTGTGGCAAAGCATTGTGATTATTTTGCAGGCTGTTATCCGATGTTAAACCGCGATCTTTTGATCACGGCAGCTATTTTCCATGATATCGGAAAATTAGAGGAGCTTTCTACATTCCCGGAAAATGATTACACGGATGATGGTCAGCTCTTAGGACATATTATTATCGGAACCGAGATGGTCGGTGACAGGATCCGCACGATCCCGGATTTTCCAAAGGGACTGGCAAGCGAGTTAAAGCACTGTATTTTAGCACATCATGGCGAGTTAGAGTTTGGTTCACCGAAAAAACCGGCGCTGCCGGAGGCATTAGCACTCAGTTTTGCGGATAATATCGATGCAAAGATGGAGACGGTGCGCGAAATCTTTAACAACGTGCCGGAAAATAATCAGGAATGGCAGGGGTACAACCGTCTGCTTGAGAGCAATATCAGACGCTCCGGGAAATTATAATTATGCAGAAAAATGATATCATAGAACTGAAAATCGAAGATATGGGCGTGGACGGCGAAGGAATCGGAAAATACGATGGCATGACCTTTTTCGTTAAAGATGCGGTGCTTGGAGATGAGATCGAAGCCCGCATCACAAAGATGAAGAAAAATTATGGTTATGCGAGAGTGGAGCAGATTTTATCGCCGTCTAAATTTCGTGTGACACCACAGTGTGAACTTCACAGGAGATGCGGCGGATGTCAGATACAGGCGTTGGATTATGAAAAGCAGCTGGAATTTAAGCAGAACAAAGTGCGCGGAAATCTGATTCGTATTGGCGGTTTTGCGCCGGAATTGATCGACCGAATCATGCTTCCTGTCGTGGGGATGAAAGAACCATACCGCTACCGGAACAAGGCACAGTTTCCGATCGGTGCGGATAAAGATGGGAATCCGGTTGCCGGTTTTTATGCAGCGCGTACCCACAGTATTATCCCGGTCAATGACTGTAAACTGGGTGTGGAGGAAAATCAGATTATTTTAAATGAAGTCCTTTCTTATATGAAAGAATATCATGTGGCATCTTACGATGAAAATACAGGTAAGGGGCTGGTTCGTCATGTTCTGATCCGCTATGGGTTTTCCACAAAAGAGCTTATGGTCTGTGTGATTATCAACGGAAATAGTCTTCCTAAAGTGGAAAAACTGATCGACAGATTGACAGCCATCGAGGGAATGAAGAGCATTTCCATCAATCAGAATACGAAGAAAACAAATGTGATCCTCGGGGATGTGACGAAATGTATCTGGGGCGATCCATACATTACCGATATGATCCATCTACGCGATACGAAGGATTTTTCACTGACTGATACAGCGGTCGCATACCATATTTCACCGCAGTCATTTTATCAGGTCAATCCTGTCCAGACGGAAAAACTCTACAGCCTTGCGCTCGACTATGCGGGACTGACCGGAAAAGAGACCGTGTGGGATCTATATTGCGGCATCGGCACGATTTCACTTTTTCTTGCACAGAAAGCGGGAAAAGTTTATGGGGTGGAGATCGTCCCACAGGCAATCGAGGACGCGAAGAATAATGCGGCGCTCAACGGTATCAATAATGCTGAGTTTTTTGTAGGAAAAGCAGAGGAAGTGCTGCCGGCATTTTATGAAAAAAAGAAAGACACAGATGCAGATATGCTGCACCCGGATGTGATCGTGGTCGATCCGCCGCGAAAGGGGTGCGATGGTGTATGTCTTGAGACGATGCTTAAGATGCAGCCGGAGCGGATCGTGTATGTAAGCTGTGATTCGGCAACGTTAGCGAGGGATCTTAAGGTGCTTTGTGAGGGCGGATATGAGCTTTGCAAGGTAAGGGCGGTGGATCAGTTTGGGAATACAACACATGTGGAGACTGTTGTACTGCTTTCCCACAAAAAGCCAGACGGACATATCAACGTAAAAGTTGAGTTTGGCGAGGGTGAGGGAAAAGTTCCACTTGATAATATTGCTAAAAGAGCCAAAGAATATAAGCCCAAAGAACGAGTGACCTACAAAATGATAAAGGAGTACATAGAAGCTAAATACGGCTTCAAAGTACATACCGCATATATCGCAGAGGTAAAGAGAGATTTAGGCTTGCCGATGTATGATGCTCCTAATGCGGTAGAAGAATTGAAACAGCCAAGGAAGCATCCGACAGCGGAGAAAGTGGAAGCGATAAAGGATGCGTTGAAGCATTTTGAGGTTATATAATGAAATTGTTTGTTATATAAAGGAATTTATGAGTGTTAATACTTAAGATAGTATGAAGGTGAGTTTGAATGGAATTTAAAACAGTAATTTTACGATTTAGAGATTTGGTAACTGAAAATAATGTTACCATAGCTAGACATAAAGATATGATTGATAAAAAGGGATATGTCTGGTGGGGGTGGTGGAATAAGGGGAATGAGAAGCTCCCATTTGAAGAA
>OHKO01000264.1_pt1 | contig 17395 bp, 15 predicted proteins | sample 1568851 | NCBI WGS metagenome assembly OHKO01 (sample SAMEA3879549, study PRJEB24766) | human gut metagenome | biome: human-associated habitat; feature: feces | place: USA | collected 1985/1987 | reverse complement strand
ATTACGACTGGAATGCCCTCGTGAAAGAGGCAGGACTTGTCGTGACAAGTATCCATGAGGATCTTGGCACGATAAAAAGAGAGCCGGAGACCATTATCAGGGAGGCTGAAAAATTTGGCACAAAATACGTGGTCATCACTGGAATGTACCGTTTTGACTATTCAGATAAAAACGCAGTGCTTGGCTTGTGTCAGGACTTAAATGCTTCCGGAAAAATTTTAAAAGAGGCGGGTGGAACTTTTATATCACAACCACAACTGTGAATTTTTGAAAGTTGAACCGGGAAAAACGGCATATGATCTGATCCTCTCTGAGACGGATGCTTCGTGTGTGAATTTTGAACTGGATTCCTACTGGCCGGCAGAAGCAGGCGTAAATGTGCTGGAACTGATGAGAAAGCTGGATACAAGAATGAAGCTTTACCATATTAATGACCGTGGAACAAGACTGTCAAAACCTGCCATGACACCAATCTTAAAATCGGACAGCATGGAACTCGGCTATGGAAACATGGATCTTGTTTCCATGGTCACGCAGGCACAAAAAGTGAAGGTGGATGCAGTGATCTTAGAAAGCCATAAAAACTGGGTGGACAATTCTCCGTTAAAGTCCATGGAGTTAAGTGCAGAGTTTATGAATCAGTACATTCGTTAGTGCATAGCTGGAAGGAGGAAACACAGGGCATGGAAGAACTGAAAAGGCATTTTATCACCTCAGACCGGGAGTACCGCGAGGGGGAAGTTTTTGTATATGAGCAGAAATTTACCGTGAAAGATGTGAAGAAGGCAGTGTTCACAGCGACCGCGCTCGGAGTATATGAGGCAGAGATCAATGGCGTCAAAATCGGAAAACAGATGTTTGCACCGGGATACTCCTACTATCCGAGGCGTGTGCTTTACCAGACATATGAGGTGAGCGCGCTGCTGCGTGAGGGCGCGAACACATTGCGGGTTTATCTTGGACAGGGCTGGTATTGCGGCCGTTTCCTCTGTGAGAACAAGACACAGATTTATGGGGAAAAGCCTGCGGTATCATGGATTTTAAAGATTGAGGATGCAGCTGGTGTCCGGGACATTGTATCCGGTGAGCAGACGGACGAACTGGAATCTCCCTATGGATATGCAGGGGAGTATGACGGTGAGATTTATTTTGCGGATGGAAGAAGCGCAGTGATCGGGCATCCGGTATCTATCAAAAACGAATTGGATTTTGCGTTGGAGCCGACGCTGACGGAAGTCGCGTTACAGGAAGAGATGGAGGTAAAAGAGGCAAAGCAGACAGGAAATGTGACTATTCTTGACTTTGGACAGAACTTTGCCGGAATTGTTGAAATTGATCCTTCTTTTCTTACAAATGAGACAATTACGATCCGCCACGGAGAGATTTTAAATGCAGATGGAAGTCTTTACACTGCCAATCTGCGGAAAGCAAAGGCAGCTATCGTCTATCATGCCGGAGCGGAAAAGAAAAAATACCGTCCCCGTTTTACCTATATGGGATTTCGCTATATGGAACTTTCCGGCGCAGATTATCGGCCGGGCATGATCAAAGCGTATGCGCTTCACACCGATATGAAGCGCACCGGATACTTTTCGTGTGAGAATCCAATGGTTCAGAAATTATATGAGAATCAGGTCTGGGGGCAGAAATCCAACTATGTGGAAGTGCCGACCGACTGTCCGCAGCGGGATGAACGTATGGGTTATACCGGGGATGGGCAGGTGTTTGCACGCACCGGAGCCTACAATTTTGACACCAATGATTTCTGGAAAAACTTTTTGCGTGATCTGGAGCTGGGACAGCTTGACAACACGGAAGGGTATGTGTGTGCCACTGTGCCGCAGACCGGACCTGCCGGAATTGGTTTTATCAGCATGTTAGGCTGGGGAAATGCGGTCACAATTTTACCGGAAATGCTCTATCAGCAGTTTGGAGACGAGGAAGCACTGCCACGCCAGTACGAGAGCATGAAACTTTTTGTGGAGGCGGAAATCCGGAAAATGGGAAAGAAAAATCTCTGGATCGGACCGTCTTTAGGAGACTGGCTTGCAATGGGAAAAGGGATTGCATGGCAGGCAATGCACAACAATCCGGTATCGAATGCCTTTATCGTACATGATCTGAAGGTCATCAGCGAGACGGCAGAGCGTCTTGGGAAAAAAGCTGATGCAGACAGATACCGCAGGCAGATGGAAGCCACAACAGAAGCATATATCCGGAAATTCGTGAGCAAAAAGGGAATCGTGGCAAAAGACTATCAGTCCGCCTACATTATGGCTTTAAAATTTGTACTGCCGGAGGGAGAACTGCGGGAACAGGTGAAAAAGAATTTTGCTGCCAATATCCGTAAAAATGGTTTACAGACAGGTTTCTTTGCGACGGAACATCTGCTTCCGCTTTTAGTGGAAGCGGGAGAGACAGAACTCGCCTATGATATTCTGCTTCAGGAAGGCTGTCCGGGCTGGATGTATCAGGTCAAATGCGGTGCGACCACGACGTGGGAACGCTGGGATGCATTAAAGCCGGATGGAACGGTCAACGAAGAGAAAATGGCAGGTTCCGGCGACAATATGGTTTCTTTCAATCACTATGCATTTGGCAGTGTCGGAGAATTTTATTATCAGTATATTCTCGGAATCACACCACAGAAACCGGGTTTTGCAGAATTGCATTTCGAGCCGTATCCGGACAGACGGCTTGGTGGTGTGAGCGGAAGTTATCTCTCAAGAGCAGGAAAAATTGAAAGCTCCTGGAAGTATGAGGAGGATGGCTGTCATATCTCATTGAATACGCCAGTAAAATCGGAAGTGGTTCTGCCAGACGGAAAGAAAGAGACAGTGGAGGCAGGAACCTATCAGTGGCTCTGTTGAAAATAATTTTGGCAAATAAGGACACTTTTTTGAACAAAAAGTGTTCTTTTTTTGCGCTCATTTTTTTCCTAAAATAAAAAATAGAAAAGGAACACAGATGCAGGAGAGGGGGAAACTATGGAGCAGTATTATCTTGCAATCGACATTGGGGCTTCCAGCGGCAGACACATATTAGGACATATGGAAGACGGAAAAATGGTATTGGAAGAAATATATCGTTTTCCGAATGGAATGACCGAAGAGAACGGACAGAGATGCTGGAATGTAAAAGCACTTTTCAGAGCAATTTTAGAGGGAATGAAAAAGTGTAAAAAAGCGGGAAAAAGCCCGGTGAGTATGGGGATTGATACCTGGGCAGTTGATTTTGTCCTGTTGGATAAAGAGAATAAAATGCTTGGAGATGCAGTCGGTTATCGGGACAGCCGTACAGCAGGAATGGATGAGAAAGTCTATGAGATCATCCCGGAAGAAAAGTTATATGAGAGAACAGGCATCCAGAAGCAGATTTTCAACACCATTTATCAGTTGATGGCGGTAAAATCCAACAATCCCGAAATTCTCGAACACGCAGAGACCATGCTGATGATCCCGGAGTATTTTAATTATCTTTTGACAGGAGAGAAGGCATCAGAATATACGAATGCAACCACGACACAGTTAGTATCCCCGGAAACAAAAGACTGGGATTATGAGCTGATCGAAATGTTAGGATATCCAAAACAGATTTTCCAGAAAATAAAGAAGCCGGGAACCGTACTGGGAAATCTGACGAAAGAAATTCAGAAAGAGGTCGGATTTGATTGTGAAGTCGTCTTACCGGCAACACATGACACCGGTTCCGCAGTGATGGCAGTTCCGACAAATGAGGACAATACCATTTACATCAGTTCCGGAACGTGGTCACTGATGGGGACAGAATTAAAAAAAGCAGACTGTTCACCGGAAAGCAGACTTCATAATTTCACGAACGAGGGAGGATATGAATATCGTTTCCGTTATCTGAAAAATATCATGGGACTCTGGATGATACAGTCGGTCCGAAAAGAACTGTCACCAAAGCAGGGATTCGGAGAGATCTGCGAGGCGGCGGCAAGGGCGGACATTGCATCTTTGGTAGACTGTAATGACGACCGTTTTTTAGCACCGCAAAGCATGACAGAAGAAGTGCAAAAAGCCTGCGCAGAGACCGGACAGCGGATACCGGAGGGAATCGCAGAAACAGCGTGCGTGATTTATAACAGTCTTGCACAATGCTACGCACAGACGATCCGGGAGATCGAGGAGATGTCAGAAATTACATATGAAAGCATCCATGTTGTCGGCGGAGGAGCCAATGCGGCGTATTTGAATGAACTGACTGCAAAGGCAACCGGAAAGACCGTTTATGCCGGTCCGACAGAGGCAACAGCCATCGGAAATCTGACGGCGCAGATCATTGCAGCAGGAGAACTTGAAAATTTACAGGCTGCAAGAAAATGTATCTTTGAGTCTTTTGAAATAAAAAAATATGAGAAATAGCAATCAGGAATATCAGAAAAAATATATGCCGGAAGCGGATGTTGTGCCCGGCAGAAAGGTGAGGTAAAAATTTTATGACGGTACAGGAAAGATATGAAGCGGCCAGGAAAATGTATGCAGATGTCGGTGTTGATACAGATGCAGCGATCGCAAAATTAAAAGAAATCCCGGTATCACTTCATTGCTGGCAGGGCGATGACGTGACAGGATTTGACCATGACGGACCTTTGACCGGCGGAATCCAGACAACCGGAAACTATCCCGGAAAGGCAAAGACACCGGAACAGCTGATGCAGGACATGGAAGAGGCGATGAGCCTCATGCCTGGCAAAAAGAAATTAAATCTTCATGCAAGCTATGCAATCTTTGAGAAAGGCGAATTTGCAGACCGCGACAAATTAGAGCCAAAGCATTTCAGAAAATGGGTAGACTTTGCAAAGAAACACCATGTTGGGATTGATTTTAATCCGACATTTTTTTCACATGACAAAGTAAAAGACGGACTGACACTGACAAGCCCGGACGAGGAGACAAGAAAGTTCTGGATCGAGCATGGAAAAGCATGTATCCGCATTTCGGAATATTTTGCAAAAGAGACAGGTGTTCCATGTGTGATGAATATCTGGATCGGGGATGGATACAAAGATATTCCGGCAGACCGCATGGGACCACGCATGAGATATAAGGATTCCATTGAACAGATCATTGCAGAACCACATGATCCAAAGCTGGTAAAACCATGTGTGGAGTCTAAGGTATTCGGAATCGGTGTGGAGTCTTACACAGCGGGATCAGCCGAGTTTACATTGACATTTGCGGCGACACACGAGAATGTCCTTCCGCTGATGGACAACGGACATTATCATCCTACAGAAGTAGTATCGGATAAAATACCGGCTTTACTCTGTTATTTCCCGGAGATTGCACTTCACATCACAAGACCGGTAAGATGGGATTCTGACCATGTCGTCTTATTTGATGATGAGACAAAAGAGATGGCAAAAGAGATCGTAAGATGTGATGCGATCGACAGAGTACATATGGCACTTGATTATTTTGATGCAGGTATCAACCGCATCAGTGCATGGACGGTGGGATTCAGAAGCTGGCAGAAAGCACTATTATCTGCGCTCTGCACACCGAATGCGGAACTGAAAAAATTACAGGATGAGAACCGTCTGACCGAGCTTATGGTCATGCAGGAAGAATTAAAGACATTTCCATTTGGAGATGTATGGACCAAATACTGTGAGGAATGTGGAGTTCCCGCAGATAAGAACTGGTTTGCAGAAGTAGAGAGATATGAGAAAGAAGTACTGTTAAATCGATAGCCAGAGCAGGCTATGTGAAAAATAAGGCAGTTCGTTCTGACGCAAAAATGACGATAGAAAACCTAAATGGAGGAAAGAAAACATGAAAGTATTAGATGCAGAATTTGTGCAGGGATTTATCCGCATGGCAAATGATGGATGGGAGCAGGGATGGCATGAGAGAAATGGCGGAAATCTTTCCTATCGTATCCGGCCGGAAGAAGTGGAAGCCGTAAAGGAAGATTTTGAGCCAAAAGAGTGGCAGCCAATTGGAACAAGCGTTCCAAAACTTGCAAAAGAGTATTTTCTTGTAACAGGAAGTGGAAAGTATTTCAGAAATATTATCGTTGACCCTGAAGTGTGTCTTGCAATTATTGAGATTGATTCTACAGGAACAAAATACAGAATCCGTTGGGGACTGGTAGAGGGAGGAAGACCGACAAGTGAGCTTCCGACTCATCTGATGAATCATGAAGTGAAGAAAAGAATCACAAATGGAAAACATCGTGTAATCTATCATGCACATACAACAAATACAATCGCGTTGACATTCGTACTTCCTTTGGATGATCAGGTGTTCACAAGAGAACTTTGGGAGTCAGCAACAGAGTGTCCGGTTGTATTCCCGGATGGAGTTGGAGTTGTAGGCTGGATGGTTCCGGGCGGAAGAGCAATCGCAGAGAAGACAGCTGAACTGATGGAGAAATACGATGTTGCTATCTGGGCACATCATGGAATGTTCTGTTCAGGAGAAGACTTTGATCTTACATTCGGTCTTATGCATACAGTAGAGAAGTCAGCAGAAATTCTTGTGAAGATTCTGTCTATGACACCAAGAAAGATTCAGACAATCACTCCGGAAAACTTCCGCGAACTGGCACATGACTTCAATGTAACACTTCCAGAAGAGTTCCTGTATGAGAAAAAGAAATAATTAAATTTCAATATTCGGAAACAAGAAAGTAATGAAATAGATGGGAGAAATTCTTGACAGTGCTTTTTTAACATGTTATGCTATAGTCGATTTTGAGAGACGAAGATGCAGAGTAACAGACAGAGTCTTTTCAAAGCAATTGTTTCGGACCACCCAGCGAGGTTAAGGCCATACGGACAGCCGGGTCCACTGCCGATTATGGTAACTTTGGTTGCCTTATTGATTGAGTGAAAAGCTCTAATTTTATAAGTAGGTTTCTTTGATAGCCTTGATGCGCCAGACGCGCAGACTTGTGAAACGGTCAATAAGAGTAGTAAAAGTATAATTGCTATATAGACTCTGACACGCATGATCCAGAAGTTTTATTTAAAAATCTAAGAGAAGATATTGCCTTTTCTGTTACAGCTGAGAATAAAACAGACGAATACATACCGAACGCAGGTTTGTGGCTTAGCGCCCTTATCTGCGTTTTTTTCTGTATTAAGAAAATATTTTAACAAAGGGACCTGGAAAGAGAGGAAATATGAAAGGGAGTCGTTTTAAATTAAACCAGAATCATGCACCGATCCATGAGGCTCTGGAGACTTTCCGACGAATGCGGGTTGTACCTTTTGATGTCCCTGGTCATAAACGGGGAAGAGGAAATCCGGAGCTGACAGAATTTCTCGGACAAAAATGTGTAGGCGTCGATGTCAACAGTATGAAACCACTGGACAATCTCTGCCATCCGGTATCTGTAATACGGGAAGCAGAAGAACTGGCAGCAGATGCCTTTGGAGCAGCACATGCATTTTTAATGGTAGGGGGCACGACAAGTTCTGTACAGACAATGGTTCTGACGGCCTGCAAACGTGGAGATGAGATCATATTGCCACGTAATGTTCACAGGAGTGTGTTGAATGCACTTGTTTTATGTGGTGCGATCCCTGTTTATGTAAATCCGGAGGTAGACCAGCGGCTTGGGATTTCCCTGGGAATGCAAAGAGAACAGGTAGCAAAAGCGATAAAAGAGCATCCAAAGGCAGTCGCAGTGTTAGTAAATAATCCGACTTACTATGGAATATGCAGTGATCTGCGAGCGATTGTCAAGATGGCACATGAGGCAGGAATGATGTGCCTGGTAGACGAAGCGCATGGAACACATTTTTATTTCGGTGGAGGACTTCCTGTTTCAGCTATGGAAGCAGGTGCAGACATGGCGTCTGTATCCATGCACAAAAGCGGAGGCAGTCTTACACAGTCGAGTCTGCTTCTTACAGGTCCGGACGTACATGCCGGGTATGTGCGGCAGATCATCAATCTGACACAGACAACATCAGGAAGCTATCTTCTGATGTCGAGTCTTGACATTTCAAGAAGGAATCTTGCACAACGTGGCCGTCAGATTTTCCATCAGGTAGCAGATATGGCGGAATATGCCAGAGAGGAAATCAATGCAATCGGTGGTTATTATGCATTTGGAAAAGAACTGGTAAATGGAAATTCTGTTTTTGATTTTGATATTACAAAGTTAAGTGTACATACGTTAGATATCGGACTCGCAGGAATTGAAGTTTATGATATTCTGCGTGATGAATACGACATTCAGATCGAATTTGGAGATATTGGAAACATTCTTGCTTACCTTTCGATCGGAGACCGTGCACAGGAAGTAGAACGGCTTGTGAGTGCACTTGCGGAGATCCGCAGACGTTTTCAGACAGACGGAACAGGACTTCTGAGTCAGGAATATATTGATCCTCAGGTAGTGGCCAGTCCACAGGAAGCTTTTTATGCAGAGAAGTGCAGTCTGCCACTCCGGGAAACAGAAGGTATGGTCTGTAGTGAATTTGTGATGTGTTATCCGCCTGGAATTCCGATCCTTGCGCCTGGGGAACGCATCACAGCAGAAATTCTGGATTATATCGAGTATGCAAAAGCGAAGGGTTGTAATATGACCGGACCGGAAGATCCGGATATTTTGAAACTGAATGTTCTGACAGGGAGGTAATAATAATGGAAATGTGGTTTTCGGAATTCCATACACCGGATGTGAAACACAGTATCCGGGTAAACCGTCAGCTCTTTTCCAGACAGAGTGATTATCAGAGAATTGATATTTTTGAGACACCGGAATTTGGCCGTGTTCTTACTCTGGACGGAAATGTAATGCTGACAGAACGTGACGAATTTATTTATGATGAGATGATCACGCATGTGCCGATGGCAATCCATAAAGAAGCAAAAGATATTATGGTGATTGGAGCCGGAGATGGCGGTGTTGTTCGCGAACTGACCAGATACGACAGGGTCAGACACATTGATCTGGTAGAAATGGATCCGATGGTTGTCGAGGCATGTCGTGCATACCTTCCGGAAAATGCATGCAGACTGGATGACAGAAGAGTACATCTTCATTACGAAAATGCACTCCGTTTTATCCGAAGATGCGAGGCAAAATATGATCTTATTATCGTAGATTCCTCGGATCCGTTTGGCCCATCGGAAGGATTGTTTACCCGCGAATTCTATGGGAATTGTTACAATGCATTGAAAGAGGATGGAATTATGGTCAATCAGCAGGGAAGTCCATTCTACGCAGAAGATGCACATGCAATGCAGCGAAGCCATAAAAGAATTGCAAGTACCTTTCAGATCAGTCGTGTTTATCAGGCACATATCCCAACCTTTGCCGCAGGTTACTGGTTGTTTGGATTTGCCAGCAAAAAATATCATCCCGTAGATGATCTGGACGCAGAAGCATGGAATGCATTAAATCTTCGTACACGTTACTATACAACAAGACTCCATAAAGGAGCATTTTACCTTCCGGCATTTCTGGAAGATATGCTGAAAGAAGTGGAGGAATAATTCATGATTTTACCGAATATAGAAACTTTTATAGGATGCGAAAGCAGCTTTGAGGAAGCATCGATTGTCCTTTATGGTGCGCCGTTTGATTCGACGACAAGTTTTCGTCCGGGCGCAAGATTCGGTCCGGCAGCTATGCGTCATGAGAGTTTCGGACTTGAAACTTACAGTCCATATCAGGACAGAGACCTTATGGATATCAGTGTATTTGACAGCGGGGATCTGGAACTTTGCTTTGGAAGCAGTGAAATGGCGCTTTCGGATATTCAAAAGAGAGCAGAAGAAATATTGAAAGCAGATAAATTTCCATTGCTTTTGGGAGGAGAACATCTGGTGACGCTGGCAGCAGTACGCGCTGTAGCTGCGAAATATCCGGATTTACATATCATCCATTTTGATGCACATGCAGATTTAAGGGATGATTATCTGGGAGCCAGATTGAGTCATGCATGCGTTCTGCGAAGATGCCATGATCTTCTGGGAGACGGACGTATTCATCAGTTCTGTATCCGAAGCGGAGAGAGAGAAGAATTTAGATTTGCCGCGCAGCATACAGATTTCCATCCACTTTCTTTTGACGGACTGGAAGAGACTGTAAGAGAACTGAAAGAGAAAAATGTACCAATTTATTTTACAATTGATCTGGATTGTCTGGATCCGGCAGTATTTCCGGGAACAGGGACTCCGGAGGCGGGGGGAGTAACTTTCTTAGAGCTTCTTGAAGCCATCCGTACAGTTGCACAGGCAAATGTAGTAGGAGCGGATGTGAATGAACTTGCTCCTATGTTGGATGCAAGTGGTGTCTCAACCGCAACAGCATGTAAGGTTCTTCGTGAACTGCTTCTTGCAATTGCAAAATAAACCGGCAACTTATAAGAGAGCAATTATAAATATACAACTGTTGAAGAAAACAGTTACATGTCAAGAAAAGGAGAAGAGTTATGAGCAGAGTACTTGTAATCGGCTGCGGAGGAGTAGCCAGTGTAGCAATTCAGAAATGTTGTCAGGCAGATGAGGTCTTCACAGAACTTTGTATTGCAAGCCGTACAAAGGAAAAATGTGATGCACTTGCAGAAAAGCTGAAAGGAAAGACAAAAACAGTTCTTACGACAGCTAAGGTTGATGCAGACGATGTGGATCAGCTGATCGAACTGATCAATGATTACAAACCGGATCTGGTAATGAATATTGCGCTTCCATATCAGGATCTGACGATTATGGATGCGTGTCTGGCATGTGGCGTAAACTATATGGATACAGCGAACTACGAGCCGGAAGATACGGATGATCCGAAGTGGCGTGCGATTTACGAAAAACGCTGTAAAGAAGAAGGATTTTCAGCATATTTTGATTATTCCTGGCAGTGGGCATACCGCAAAAAATTTGAAGATGCAGGTCTTACAGCACTGCTTGGATGCGGATTTGACCCGGGTGTCACACAGGCATATTGTGCATATGCATTAAAACATGAATTTGATCAGATTGATACCATTGACATTCTGGACTGCAATGGCGGTGATCATGGATATGCATTTGCGACAAACTTTAATCCGGAAATCAATCTTCGTGAAGTAAGTGCACCGGGAAGTTACTGGGAAAATGGACATTGGGTAGAAATCCCGCCGATGGATATTAAGAGAGAATACAACTTTGATCAGGTCGGAGACAAGGACATGTATCTGCTTCATCATGAGGAAATAGAGTCTCTTGCGAAAACAATTCCAGGGGTAAAACGTATTCGTTTCTTTATGACTTTTGGACAAAGCTATCTGGATCATATGCGTTGTCTTGAGGATGTGGGAATGCTTTCTACAACACCAGTCCAGTACAATGGACAGGAAATTGTTCCGATCCAGTTCCTGAAAGAACTTCTTCCGGATCCGGCAAGCCTTGGCCCACGTACAAAGGGAAAAACAAATATTGGCTGTATTTTTACCGGTGTAAAAGATGGAAAAGAGAAAACTTATTATATCTATAATGTATGCGATCATCAGGAATGCTACCATGAGGTTGGAAGCCAGGCAATCAGTTATACAACAGGTGTTCCGGCAATGTGCGGAGCGATGATGATGCTGACTGGAAAATGGATCAGACCAGGTGTATATACTGTAGAGGAATTTGATCCGGATCCGTTCCTGGACGCACTTGACCGTTATGGTCTGCCGCGCAGTGAAAATCATGATCCGAAGCTGGTAGACTGATGGAAAGATTAGATAAAAGAGCACCATTTACAGCCACCGGCGGAATTATTCCGCCGGAATTTCAGAACATCAAAACACCTTGTTATATACTGGATGAAAAAGCACTTATAGAAAACGCAAAACTGCTCGGTGAAGTAGCAGAACGGACAGGATGTAAGATGCTTCTGGCACAGAAAGCATTCAGTAATTATGATTGTTATCCTTTTTTTGAACCGTATCTGACGGGTACAGAGGCCAGTGGATTGTATGAGGCAAGATTAGGGGCAGAGGAAATGCCGGGAAAAGAAGTTCATGTATTCTGTGCAGGTTACCGGGCGGATGAATTCGAGGAACTTCTTCAGTATGCCGATCATATTGTATTTAATTCTCCGTCCCAGCTTCTTCGCTTTGGAAGAATGGCGAAAGAGGCAGGAAAAAGCGTGGGACTCAGGATCAATCCGGAATGCTCTACCCAGGAGGGACATGAGATTTATGACCCTTGTGCACCGGGAAGCCGCATGGGTACAACAAGAGTACAGTGGGATGAAGCAATTGTGAAGAATCCGGAGTTGATGGAATTTTTGGATGGGGTTCATTTCCATACCCTCTGTGAGCAGGACTCGGATGATCTGGAGACAACCCTTGCTTCCGTAAAGAAACAGTTCGGTGATTTGATTGCCAAAGTGAAATGGATCAATTTTGGCGGTGGTCATCATATTACAAGACCAGAATATGATATTGAGCGACTGGAGCAATGCATTCGAATGGCACAGGAAGAATGGAAGGTTGAGGTTTATCTGGAGCCGGGAGAAGCCTGGGCATTGAATGCAGGATTTCTTCTGACCAGTGTGCTGGATGTTCTGAAAAATGGAGACACACAGATTGCAATCGTAGATGCCAGCGCTGCCTGCCATATGCCGGATGTACTGGAAATGCCTTATCGTCCACCGCTTCTTGGAGCATCGGATGAGATAACAGATAGTGGGATTACAGTCCGACTTGGAGGTCCAACCTGCCTGTCCGGGGATGTGATCGGAGACTATAAATTCAGCAAACTACCGGAATACGGAGATCTCCTTCTGTTTGGAGATATGGCGATTTATACGACTTGCAAAAATAATACATTTAACGGGATGCCACTACCGGATATCTGGATCAGACATGCTGACAGAACCATGCAGCAGTTAACCGCATTTGATTATACAGATTTTAAAGAAAGATTAGGAAGCCGTGAGTAACGGCTTCCTAATACATTTATCTAACACATTTCTTGTTTCACATCAACGTCCATACCCAATATACAACTCCAAGCGCCCAACTTGTCACAATTCCATACAGGATCACCGGTCCGGCAATTGTGAAAATCTTACAACCAATACCAAAAACCTGACCCTCCTTCTTATATTCAATTGCAGGTGCAGCAACAGAGTTGGCAAAGCCGGTAATCGGAACAAGTGCACCGGCACCGCCCCATTTGGCAAGCAGTGGATAAATTCCGGTACCGGTGAGAAGGATGCTCAGGAGAATGAGCAGAATAGAAGTCCAGCTGCTGCAGTCATCCGGGGAAAGCTTTTTCAATTCACAGAAATGATAAATACATTGTCCGATCAGGCAGATCGTTCCACCAAGAAAGAATGCCTTCATCATGTTGAACCACACATTGTGCTGTGGTGTTTTCTTTTTGACATAGGCCTCGTATTGCTTTTGTTGTTTCAATTGTTCTATTTTGTCCATAAATGAAAATCCCTTCTTTTTGTTTTTAAATTCTACACATAGTTTTTCACAAAAATGAAAATAATATCCTTAAAAACAAATGTAACATCAGAAATGAGGAAACGATATGAATGATACGGGAAACAAAAACCGGGCAGTTGAATCAGAGTGTGGTCCTTTTCATCTGTCCCAGCTTCGTGGAGCACAGAGCATTGTATTCACAAAAGCACCTTATCTTCTAAGCGCAGCATCTGTTGCCGGAAGCAAAGAAGCGCAGGGACCGCTTGGAAAATACTTTGATCTGACAAATGAGGATGACCTGTTTGGAGCAGAGACCTGGGAGGAAGCCGAAAGCAACATGCAGAAGGAAGCCTGTGTACTGACGCTTGGAAAGTCACATGTGGATCCGAAGTCTGTGCGTTATCTCTTTGGAGGAGATCTTCTCAGACAAGGGATTGCAACTTCTATGGGCGTTGAAGATCTGCAGATTCCCATCTTCGGCCTGTATGGTGCATGTTCTACATCAGGAGAAGCACTGGCATTAGCAGCAATGAGTGTGGCAGCAGGATACGGAGATTACATGCTGGCAGTAACATCCAGCCATTTCGGAAGTGCAGAGAAAGAATTTCGATTTCCGTTAGGATATGCGAATCAGAGACCACTTTCCGCACACTGGACCGTGACAGCCAGTGGGGCTTTCCTTGTAGGAAGCCATCTGAATAAAATAAATTCCGATAAGCAACGTCAAAGAAAGTCCCAGTTCCGGCATATTCGGATCACCGGCGTTACGATAGGGAAGATTGTGGACTTTGGCTTGAAGGATTCGCAGAACATGGGGGCATGTATGGCTCCGGCTGCAACCGATACCATCTACCGTAATTTCCAGGATCTTGGACGCACACAGGAAGATTACGATCAAATCATAACAGGTGATCTTGGATATATTGGTCAATCCATACTTTTTGACCTGATGAAAAGCAGAGGATATGATATCAGAAAAAAGCATATGGATTGTGGAATGACTATCTTTGATCAGGAAACACAGGATACACATGCCGGCGGAAGCGGCTGTGGATGCGCAGCGTCAACACTGGCTTCTTATATTCTGCCAAAGATTGAGAACGGAGAATGGAGAAGGATACTCTTTGTGCCGACCGGTGCATTGATGTCAACGGTCAGCTTCAATGAAGGAGCAAGTGTGCCTGGAATTGCGCATGCGATTATGATCGAACACTGTTGAAAAGCCCTATTATAATAGGAAGAAGTAAAAAATGTGCTAAGTGTGTGTTAAAAAAAGAAAAGGAATAGAAAAATGGATTATATAAAAGCATTTTTAATCGGAGGTCTCATCTGCGCTGCAGTGCAGATTCTTCTGGACAGAACAAAGCTGATGCCGGGACGGGTTATGGTATTACTCGTCTGTACAGGCGCAGTGCTTGGATTTATTGGAGCATACGAACCATTTGTAAAATTTTCAGGAGCAGGCGCAAGCGTTCCACTTCTGGGATTCGGAAATGTCCTGTGGAAAGGTGTGAAGGAAGCTGTTGATAAAAACGGATTCCTCGGAATCTTTCTGGGAGGGTTCAAGGCAAGTGCCGCCGGAATCAGCGCAGCACTTATTTTTGGATACCTGGCTTCATTGATTTTTGAACCCAAAATGAAGAAATAAACGAGAAATCACTATAATGTTACAAAATGTTACAAGGTTCATAAAAATATACATGAAAATATCTTGACAGTAAAAGAAAAATGAAATATCATTAATTGAGTATTAAAGGCAATAAGATACGACGGAACAAGGAGGCACGGCAGGACAGATTTTTTATCCCAGGTGTCTCTTTCATTGTGTAAAAGGATGAGTTAAAGATGATTGATATACATAGCCATATCTTGCCTGGAGTTGATGATGGAGCGTCTTCGATGAAAGAAAGTCTTCATATGCTTTCTATGGCGAGAAGACAGGGAATCACAGATGTGTTTGCAACTTCACATTATTCCAAAGCGTTTCCGAACAGAGATCCGGAGAAGCTGAGACGGCTTCGGGATGAGCTGATGAGCCGTGCAAATCGTCCGGTGCAAGGACCAGAGGGAAAGGTGAAGTGCAAAAGACCAATTCGAATCTGGACAGGTCAGGAGATTTTTTATTCTAATAGTGTTATACGACTGCTTGAAGAGGGAAAACTGCTTACGTTGGCAGACAGTAATTACGTACTGGTTGAGTTTATGCCGTCAGTGCCTTATTCAGAGATATGTACAGCGGTGAGGAATCTGTCAAGAGCAGGATACACTCCGGTAGTTGCTCATGCGGAGAGGTATCGTTGCCTTAGAAAAGGTAAGCGTGTGGAAGAACTGATCGATCTGGAAGCATTGATCCAAATGAATTACAGATCCGTCAGTGGAGGCTGGCATGATGCAACAGCGCGCTGGTGTAAGGATAATCTGAAAAAAAGGAATATCCATTTTATGGGAACTGATATGCACAATATCGGGAGCAGAATGCCTGATACAAAAGAGCCAATGGGTTGGATGAGGAAGCATTTAGACAGTACTTACCTCAGACAGATAACAAGAGAGAATGCACTTCGCATTACAGAAAACAAAATAATAAAATAAAGGGGAGCAAAGATGGGAAAGACGCATGATGACGACGAGGTCGAGATTGACCTCAGAGAACTATACTACGCATTGAAAAAGCGTGTTTTGGTAATCCTTGCAGCCGTACTGGCAGGAGCAGTGATTGCCGGAGCAGCAACAAAGCTTTTGATGACACCTGTTTACAGCGCAACATCTACAATGCTTGTTCTCACAAAGGAAACAACACTTTCTTCACTGGCTGATCTGCAGATCGGTAGTCAGCTGACGAAAGACTACAACATCCTGATCACAAGCCGTACAGTATTGCAGGACGTAGTAGATGAACTGAATCTGGATATGACATATAAAGAGTTGATGGAATGTATCACAATAGAGAATCCAAGTGATACACGTATTCTTTCCATTACAGCAATAGACAAAGATCCAAAGATGGCAAAGAAGATTGCTGACACGCTGGCGAAGACATCAGCTGACTTTATCGGAGACAAGATGGAAGTAACACCACCGAAAGTTATTGAAGAAGGTGAAGTGCCGACAATCCAGACAAGTCCGAGTACAAAGAAGAATGTGCTGATCGGAGCACTGGCTGGTCTGATTCTTTCCGCAGGTATTATTATCCTTCTCACACTGATGGATGATACAATCAAGTCAGAGGAAGATATCGAGAACTACCTCGGTCTGACAACACTGGCAAGTATTCCGGATAGAAAAGACTACATTACAGGAAAAGGACCTCGCAATTCAAGCAAGACAACATCGAAGAAAAAGAAGAAAAGGAGGAAAAAATAAATGGCAATTCAGAGAGTTATATTGACAGATTCCAGAAAAGAAGATGTCTTCTATGAAGAGGCTATTAAGACCCTCCGTACGAATATGCAGTTCAGCGGTGTGGAAACGAAGAGTATTGTTATCACAAGCTGTTATCCGAATGAGGGAAAGAGTGATGTGACTTTTCAGCTTGCAGTAGAGATTGGCAAGATGGGAAAGAAAGTTCTGATTATAGATGCGGATATCCGTAAATCAAACTATGTTAAGCGTTTTCAGGTTGAACAGAAAGTTGATGGACTTTCACAGTATCTGAGTGGACAGGTGAATAAAGAAAAGATTCTATATTCCACGAATTATTCTAATGTAGATTTTATCTTTGCCGGTCCGTATGCGCCGAACCCATCCGAGCTTCTGGAGCAGGAGCTTTTCAGTAAATTGATTGAGGAGACAAGAAAAGGATATGATTATGTCTTGATCGATACACCTCCGATGCTCAGTATGAGTGATGCATCAATTGTCGCAAAGCAGTGTGACGGGGCAATTCTTGTTATTCAGAATGAAGCAGTCAGCAGAAAAGATGCATTGAGAGCGAAAGATCAATTAAAGAAGAGTGGATGTAAGCTGCTTGGTGCTGTACTGAATAAGGTCGATATGAAG
>OHKO01000259.1_pt1 | contig 17480 bp, 14 predicted proteins | sample 1568851 | NCBI WGS metagenome assembly OHKO01 (sample SAMEA3879549, study PRJEB24766) | human gut metagenome | biome: human-associated habitat; feature: feces | place: USA | collected 1985/1987 | reverse complement strand
TACTACTTATTTTTTTTAATGACAGTGAAAAAAGGAGACCAGATATCTGATCCCCTTTCCCATCTTCTATTATTCCATAATAGGTTTCAGTGCTTCTGCAAGCTTCTCTTTCTCAGCTTCTGCCTCTGCAAGGTCTTTACCAAGTGTTGTGTAGTAGATCTTGATCTTCGGCTCTGTTCCGGATGGACGAACGATTACTGTCTCGTTGTTCTCCAGTTTGTAAACAAGTACGTTAGCCTTCGGAAGTCCTGTCTCTTCTGTCTTCTCGTAATCGATCACGCTGGCTACTTTGTATCCTGCGATCTCTTCCAGAGGATTCTTACGAAGGTCTTCCATGATTCCTGACATCTTATCCATTCCGCTCAGTCCCGGGAATTCAAAGCTATCGATCTTGTTGAGATAACGTCCGTACTGTGCGTAGATCTCTTCCAGTCTCTGCTTCAGTGAGCTTCCGATGCTTCTGTAGTAAGCAGCCATCTCACAGATCAGCATAGATCCGATGATCGCATCTTTATCACGTACATAAGGTCCTGCAAGGTATCCGTAGCTCTCTTCAAATCCGAAGATGAAACGGTCAACTTCTCCTGCTGCCTCGAGGTTCGCGATCTGATCTCCGATCCATTTGAATCCTGTCAGTACGTTGCGAAGTTCTACTCCATAATGCTCTGCAACTGCATCTGCAAGTGGTGTAGATACGAGAGATTTAACTGCTACCGGTTTCTCAGGCATTGTGCCTTTCTCGATACGTCCTGCTGCGATGTAGTCAAGAAGAAGAACTCCGACTTCATTTCCTGAAACAAGCTCATAGGATCCGTCCGGGCACTTCATAGCGATTCCTACACGGTCTGCATCTGGGTCTGTTGCAAGCATGAGGTCTGCACCTGTCTCTTTCGCAAGATTCAGTCCCAGCTCAAGTGCTGCAAAGATCTCTGGGTTCGGGTAGCTGCATGTTGTGAAATATCCATTCGGGTACTCCTGCTCCGGTACGATTGTTACATCTGTGATTCCGATGTCTTTAAGTACACGTGTTACCGGTACTAATCCAGATCCATTCAGTGGGCTGTATACAAGCTTAAGTCCTGCACTCTTACACAGACCCGGACGAACCTGACGGGACTCGATTGCCTCATACAGTGCATCCTTACAGTCATCTCCTACGAAACGGATCAGACCTTCTTCAACTCCCTGAGCGAAAGACATATACTTCGCACCTATAAGTACATCTGTCTTCTGGATCTCTTCGTATACGATTGCTGCTGCATCATCTGTCATCTGGCATCCATCCGGTCCGTATGCCTTATATCCGTTATACTTCGCCGGGTTGTGGGATGCTGTTACCATAACACCTGCGTTACAGTTATAATAACGTGTTGCAAAGGAAAGTGCCGGTACAGGCATCAGAGCATCGTAAATTCTTACTTTAATTCCGTTCGCTGCAAGAACTCCTGCTGCTGTCTTCGCAAACACATCACTCTTCAGACGGCTGTCGTAGCTGATTGCTACTGTCTGTGTACCACCCTGTGTTTTCACCCAGTTGGCAAGTCCCTGTGTAGCCTGACGAACAACGTAGATATTCATTCTGTTTGTTCCTGCTCCAAGTACACCACGAAGTCCGGCTGTTCCAAACTTCAGCGCAACTGCGAAACGCTCCTTGATCTCGTCATCATTTCCCTCGATTTTAGTTAACTCCGACATCAGATCTGCGTCTTCCAGGTCTGCTGCCATCCAGCGCTTATACTCTTCCTGATACATCTTAATCACTCCTATTATTTTCTTAAAATGTAAAATTATTGCAATTCAGCCATACAACGTAAGACCGTCAGTTTATGACCACTTCGTTGTATGGCTGAACTGTTTCTAAACTTTACAAGTCTAGTTATATTATACCATGCAGGTAGATTTACAGCAAGATTACTTGTCTATTTTAACAAGCATTTTCCATTACATAGAAATAATTCCCAATACATTTGCAATAGAACTTAATAATATAATAATCAGGCAGATCGGTGCCAGATATTTCATAAAGAACATGTATAATTTCTTTCTCTTAAATGCAGATGACTGCTCAATCTCCCTTGCAATCTTGTCAAATCCAACGGTACGAACGATCAAGAAGCATGTTGCAAGTGCTGCAAGTGGCATCATCACTGAATTTGTCAGGAAGTCAAAGAAGTCCAGACATGCCATTCCGAAAATCTGAATAAAGCTCAGTACTCCATATCCCATAGAAGATAAGGTTCCGATTATAAGCATAACAGCAACCATAAGGATACAGCATTTCGGTCTGCTCCAGTGAAGTTCATCCTGGAATGTAGATACGCTTGTCTCCAGAAGTGAGATTGCACTTGTCACTGCTGCAAGAAGTACCAATATGAAGAACAGGATACCAGCCAGCCTTCCAACGCCCATACTTGCGAATACCTTCGGAAGTGTGATGAACATCAGAGATGGTCCTGCCTGCAGATTATCCGGGTTTCCACCAGAGAATGCAAATACAGCCGGAATGATCATAAGTCCTGCGAGCATTGCGATTGCTGTATCGAAAATCTCAACCTGTGTTGTACTCTTCTCAAGATCAACGTCTTTACCAATATAAGAACCATATGTATACAAAATTCCCATCGCGATTGACAGGGAGTAGAACATCTGTCCCATTGCCGCAACAACCGTCATTGCTGAGAAGTGCTTTGGATTCGGAATCAGGAAATACTTCACACCTTCAATTGCTCCCGGTCTTGTTACAGAATAAATTGCTACGATAACCGCAAGGATAACAAGGATTGGCATCATAATCTTAGATACTCGCTCTACACCATTCTCAACTCCTGCCAGGATAACGCAGAATACAAGAATAGAAAACACGATGAACCATGCTTCTACCTGAAAAGAATCTGAAATAAATTCTGTAAAATATCCGTCCTGTGCAACAGTCTGCACATTTCCTTTCAAATACTCTGCAAGGTACTTGATAACCCAGCCACCGATCGAACTATAATACGGCACGATCAGCATAGGGATTATTGCATTGAGCCATCCGCCGATCTTAAATGATTTTGTCTTACCAAATGTCTGAAAAGCTCCAACCGGACTTTTTCTTGTCATTCTTCCAAGTGCTGTCTCTGACATGATCAGAACATATCCAAAAGATACGGTCAGAATCAGATAAACGAGAAGGAAGATTCCCCCTCCATATTTCGCAGCCAGATACGGGAATCTCCAGATATTTCCCAGGCCGACTGCTGAGCCTGCAACAGCAAGCACATATCCGATTTTACCCGAGAAGCTTGCTCTCTTTGCTGATTGTCCATTGTTACTCATAAATTGCCTCCCATCACATAACAGTCTGTACTGCTATTTTCCCATCTTTTTTATAGCCTATACTGTTCTATTCTACCATTCACAATCATGAATAGCAACAAAAAAGAGCGTTGACAGCGCTTTTTAAACACATTTAAAATGCTATCTCGGCTCATTTTTATACGTTTTTATAATTTCCCTTCTATTTCTGATCTTTCAAGCAATCTCTCAATCCCTATATTCCATGTTCCGATCTTCACTCCGGCATTGATCACACGCTTACATTTCCCTATTGTCTCAAATGCTTTCTGAAGCGTTTCTTCCCGAATCTCCTCAAACGGTTCTTCCGTGATCACTTCTGCTGCCAGTAATCTTGCCAGCCGGTAATCCATATCATTTTCATATAAAATACCTGCCGCAAACGGGATGTGCTCCTTCTGAAGTCTTCGATAAACCGGGATTCCAGTTCCACCGGAAGAGATCACGAACACTTCCGGCTCACCCTCCGGCGCAGGAAGTTCAATACTTCCAAAAAGCGGGTCAAAATATCCATTATTGATTCCATACAATTCGCGAATGATTTCTTCTGTAAATACTTCTTCCGGACTTCCATAATGTGAAATCGTCTCGCCTTTGACACAGATGATCTTGTCCGAAATCTTCTGTGCCAGATCGATTTCATGAAGAGACATGATCACCGTAATCTTCTTCTGCCGCGCCATCCGTTCAAGAATAGACAACAGTTCAAGCTTATATTTCACATCCAGAAATGAAGTTGGCTCATCCAGAACGATCACATCCGGATCCTGACAGATTGCTCTCGCCAGCAGAACGCGCTGCTTCTGTCCGTCACTGATCGCATTAAAATCACGGTTGCCAAGTTCCTGCGCATGAACTGCCTGCATCGCTTCTTCCACCAGCCGTTCATCTTCCTGCGTCAGAATCCCAAGTCGTCCCGTGTAAGGATAACGTCCGGTCGCCACAATATCATGACATGTCATCAACTCTGTCTTGATCCGATCCGTCAACACGACCGCCATCTTAGACGCAAGCTCTTTGTACGGCAGTTTCAAAAGAGAAGTATCGTCAAAAAATACATTCCCTCCAACGACTTTCAGCTGTCTTGTAATACTTTTCAAAATCGTTGACTTTCCCGAACCATTCGGACCGATCAAAGTCACGATCTCACCTTTATTGATCCCTATATTAATATCATGGATCAGGGAGTTTCCATTATAACCTACCGACAGGTCTTTCATTTGAAAATAATAATCTGCCATCTTATTTTCTTCCTCCCTTCGGTATCATCATATAGATAACGATCGGTGCACCCAAAATAGAAGTTACCGTACTGATATTCAGCTCTACAGGAGCCAGCGCCATTCGTGCGATCAGGTCGCAGATCATACAGAACACAGCTCCCATAAAGAATATTCCCGGTATGACCACGATCGGTTTTGACGTTCCAAATGCTTTCCTTGCAAGAAATGGAACTGCGATTCCCACGAAGGAAATCGGTCCGGCAAATGCAGTCACACACGCAGACAGAATACTCGAAAGCAAAATCAAGATCACACGAAATGTCTTAATATTCACGCCCATGCTCTGCGCGTATGCTTCTCCCAGCTGATACGCACTGATCGGCTTAGATAAGAAAAATGTAAACAGCACCGCAAGTCCGACAACCACTGCTGCCACACGAATATTGCTCCAGCTCATTCCGGAAAAGCTTCCTTGCGACCATCCATGCAGATTCACAATATCAGAATCATCCGCAAAGGTTACAACAAAATCCGTGATAGCCGAACAGATATATCCGATCATGATTCCTCCGACAAGAAGAGATGCCATATGCTGCACTTTTTTCGACATCAGAAGGATAAATCCCGTCGAGATCAGCGACCCGATAAATGCTGCAAGAATCAGTGTATACGAAGAAAATCTTCCGATATATTTCAAATACACGATCATTGTAAGTGCCACGACCATTTTCGCTCCGGAAGAAATTCCGAGAACGAAAGGTCCGGCGATTGGATTGGAAAAAAATGTCTGCAGCAAAAAGCCTGAAAGAGATAATGCACCACCAAGCAGTGCCGCCATCAGAATTCTCGGAAGACGAATCTTCCATATAATATTGTACTCTGTCGCTGCTCCTTCTTTCAGAAAGAGAATACGCAGAATCTTCGGCACCGGAATATGAACATTTCCAGTATTGATATTTAGCACTGTCACAACACAGAATACTGCTGCAAGAATCAGAAATACTACTGTGTATCTTGTGCGCCGTCTGAAATTTTCCTGATGAAAACTTGTCTGCTCCATTCTTCTACTCCATTTTTTCAAGAAATGTCATCTGAAATGCATCACCGTCTGTCAGCATCAGATGCATATCTTTGATCAGCTCTCCGACGGTATCGGTTGCCTGATACAAGTTCTTTCCGGTATACCAGACATTTCCATCTTTCACTGCCTTGAATTCGGAGAACAATTCGTTCTTTGCTTCCAGTTCGCTGATACTATTTACCTGTCCGTCGATTGTTCCGTTGTAAATCAGATAATCCGCATCCACCGCTGTCGCATAGAATTCTTCCATCGTCAATTTAACAGAAGGTGCGTTGCTGTCCGGATTCTTCAGATCTTTGAACGCATATCTTCCACCTGCGATTTCGATCATTGATGGAATATAATCATCCGATTTTCTCACAACGATTGAACCATCTGTACTCACATAGAAATAAGCAACCGTCTTTTCCGTGTTCTCGAAACCTTTCAGCTCTTCGATCACCTGAGCCTGCCGGTCAAAAAATGTGTCCGCTTCTTCCTCTTTATTCAGAAGTGCTCCGTAAAGCTTCACCCACTCGGTTCTTCCAAGCGGATGTGACTCGTAACTCGAATAATCCACAAATACTGGAATTCCAAGGTCTTCGATCATTTCCTGCACCTTCGGTGTGTGAAGGATCATCGTTGATTCAATTGCCAGATCACAGTCTCCGTCAACGAGAGTCTCATAATCCGGTTCGCTGTATTTTCCCGCAAATGTCATCGCTCCGGATTCCATTGCTTCCTTTGCACTCTCTACATACCAGCCGGAAACCTCAAGCCCGGAGAATTTCACCTTGTCAATTCCGCCAATTGCATCAAACAGAGACATGGATGCTGTCGCCGCCATATAAATATTCTCTGTCGGCTGCCGGATCACAACAATATCATCCGCCAGATTTTCCGGTTCTTCTTCACCTTCCGGAACAATCAGATATTGCTTATCTTCATGGACATCGATCAACTTATATCCGTCCTTATAATAGTATACATCGAATTCTGTCGCGTAAGTCAGATCCATTGTAGATTCATAGGTAAGCCCTTCGATTTCCGGTGCTTTTTTTGTCTTGTCGGCTGCATCTTTGGTCTTATCCTTTGTTACATCTGTACCTGCTGAATTATTACCGCTGTTTCCACCGGAGGCTGCGGTAGAACCGCAGCCTCCGAGCAGAAGTGCAGCTGAAAGCATTAACGCTGTGATTCTGCATCTTCTTATCTTCATTCTATTTTTCTCTCCTATTTCTCTGCCGCTGCTACTGCCGCATCAAACTTCTCGTTCGTCAGCTCTTCACATCCGTAGAGAACACCGTAAACCTTGATCCACTCCTGCTTTCCAAGTTCTGTCTTTTCCTCGGAAGAACGATCAACGAGTACCGGAATACCAAGTGTCGCAAGCTTCTCTGTCAACTCCTCAAACTGCTCCGTCTGCTCTTCCAAAGTCAACGTCTCTTCTGTATCCTTACTGTCTTTCTTGTCAGTATCTTTTGCTTCTACTTCAGTTTCTTCTGATTTCGCACCCGGAAGGATATCTCCTGTAAACAATGCAAGATTCACTTCACTCTTCACAAGGTTCTTCAACTTCAGTTTGTCCGCTGTTCCTGCATATGCAACTTCAGCATTCTTCTCACCGTCTTTTACTTTCATCTTATCAGCAATCTCGGATACTGTACAGTCTTTGCTCTTCATTCCAACTGCTGCAACATTATCGAGAAGATCTAAGTCTTTCATCATATTCAGAATCTCATCAGACTCTGCATAAGTATGATCTGTCGGTTTTTTCACAATGATCATATCCTGCTCAAGGCCAACCGGAACTTCCACATCCTCCGGAACGATCAGATATTTCACAACATTTCCTTTATAAAGCTCTGCTGCCAGTTCCTGTTCGCTTGTGCCATTGTTATCCGAAGCTGCGGATTCCTCGACAGAAGCATCTGACTTGCTGTCGGTATCAGATTTCTTGGTATCTGCTGACTTTGCATCCTCAGATCTGTTAATTGTGACAGATGCAACTTTTTTCTTAGAAGATTTTTCTGAGTCCGAATTATCCGCTTCTGATTTCTTATCCTCTGCTTTCTCCGGATCTCTGGCTGTATCTTTCGTCATATCGATTTCAAGAAGTACAATCCCCTGATCATAATGATAAATCTTGAAATATTCTGCATAGTCAAGCTTTGTCTCTGACTGATATTCCAAACCTATGATTTCAGGTGCTTGTTCATCCAGCTTCTGGTTATTGCTTGTTGAAGCATCTGTTCCGTTTGCAGATGTTCCTCCATTCGCCGCTGCAAGATAAATGAAAATCGTATATTCTATCTCATGTGCGACAGACATTTTATCTGTCATTCCAATAATCTTATTGTTCTGATTCAACGCAACCGGGATAACAGCTGTCGCTGATCCGCCGCCCTTTGTTGTGTAATACTTATTTCCGTTCGCTTTCACATACTGATAATGATCACTGCTGAACACAAGCGTTGCATAAGCCTGTCCATTCTGGATCGTCACTTTATTACAAGTAATCTGAACCTTACCTGTTCCACCTGACCAGGTAAAACGATCTGGAGTGTATACACCGTCTTTCAGTGTTGTTCCACTGTTTACATGAGAAGTAGAGCCACTTGTATCAGATTCGTATTTTGATACATTATCTGCTTTTCCGTCGTTTCCATCTGTTTTTCCTGAATTAGTTCCAGGTACAGAACCGCCTGGAAAAACAGAATTGTTTGTTCCTGTATTACCTGTATTGTTGGAACCACCAGTAGTTCCGGAATTTCCTGTGTTTCCGGAATCACCTTTATTCTCAGAATCTGTAGAATTAAGATCGGCAATCTTCTTCATTGTCTCTGACTGGAAAGTCAGCGTTCTGTCATACCAGATTCCTTTTTTAATGGAATATGCTGCTACTGCGATTTCCTTATCCAACGCTTCTACCGGAACAGTATAAGTGTATTTTCCTTCTTCATTCACCTGATATGGAATCCAGGATGACTGATCTGCGCTTGCAGCCTCTTCCTTTGTTCCCATATACAGATAGCCGTAACCGGTTCCGCTTAATGTAAGCACGGCACTCATTTTTCCGTCTTTTGCTGTCAGGATACAATCCACTACTTTAAACATGGAAGAACTGGAAGTTACGTCCATACTGTAGATTCCGTTTGCTACTGTTGCTTCCGGTGTCGGAGTTGGAGTTGGCTCTGGATTAGGCATTGGATTCGGTGATGGAGTTGGTTCCGGTGATGGTTCTGGTGTTGATGTTTCTTCTGGAGTTGGGATATACATCCACAGATACATCGTATCATACCAAGTTTGCTTTTTTGATCTTCTCAAAGATACCGGAATTGTCTGTCCTGCCTGCGCCTGCGGCACTTTAAAAGTAAATGTCATTCCTCCATCTTCTGTCTTTGTTCCTTCAATTATGGAAGACTTCAGAAGGTCATCTTTAGAGCCAAGATAAAGTGCATCATAATGTGCTTTTTCTGTCTTAATTGTAATTTCAAGCTCACCATCTTTTTTCGTAACTGTTGACTTGCTGACCTTGAACATTGCGAACTCTTCGGCGTTTTCTTTTACTACCTTCACAGATTCTCCTGTTACAGAAGGAGCCTCCTGCAGTGGCGGAACTTCCGATGAAGATGTTCTGAGCAACTGTCAGATGACCAAGCATGTTCAGCTCCGGTTCCGGAGTATTCGTAGAATCGTTAGAATCTGTAGAAGATTCTGATTTACCTGTCTCATCTTTTATCTGTATATCCTTATTATCAGCTTTTTCGTCCGCAACCTGATCTAAGACAGTTGTGCCTGAATTTTTCCCAGTGGTTTCTATATCTTTCTCTTCTGAGTTATTTTCTAAGTTGTTTTCTGAATTATTTTCTGAGTTATTCTCTAAATTTGGTTTTGTTTCTGCTTCGATTGAATTCTGATTATCTGATTTATCCGAAGAATTATCAACTTTATCAGATTCCTCTTTCTGATCTTCTTTCGTTAAATCGTCATTTCTTTTATCTTCTTTAACATTTCCTGCGTCTTCTGTCTGACTCTCATCTTGTTTCTTATCTGGATCAGCTTCTTCCACCTCAACAGTTCCCTGTAAATTTGTCTCATATTGCTGCTCATTTTCTGCCGCATATGTTCTTGTATAAGACAATGGTGAAATCATCATAGAACCTGTCAGCATAAGCGCAAGCCATCTGCTCTTATTTTTCATTTCTTTTTTGTCTCCTCATAAGCTGTGAATTATAAAATGCGAAAAATGGATAGAATTACCCTGACTCGAATGAATGATTGCTGGTCACACGTAATGCGAACAGTAAGAATGGTTCTTTCGGTACAATCAATTACTCGTGATCTGGAATCCTTATATTCCCCGCACCAGCGGCCGGCAGGTTTCCTGACTTACAGATCTTCTATACAGAACACCTTCCCGGTCTCCCAGTGGATGTGCGGACTCTCCACACTTGTCTGTATAGGAGCGGTCTTCTGAAATCTAATTTCTAAGAAGACCGCTTCTCTGCTCACAGTGACGAGTTCGTACAGGTCTTGCACCTGTTTCCCTTTTACCTGTTTCGATCAGGATATGGAAATATATTCCCTGATCAAACAGCACCGAACGCTATTATTTCTGACTAACTATAACATTTCATTATATTGAAGTCAACTATTCTGCCTTCACAGCCCAGCGCATCTTCGTGGATCTTGCTCTTCCGTTCTGCGCGCATTCCTGTGCTGACGGACGTACCACGTCTCTTGCATATTCGGAATAGATTCCTTCTTTATATCCTGCTTTGAGTGCTTTCTTTACAAGCTTATCCTCGCCTGAATGGAAGGTAAGAATCGCTACTCTTCCACCCGGTTTCAACGCTCCCGGAAGCTTCTCCATGAATTCGTACAGTACTTCGAACTCATTATTGACATCAATACGAAGTGCCTGGAATGTTCTTTGGCAAGTCTTCTTGATAATATCCTTCTTTTCTTTATTATTTGGAAGGAAATCCAAAGTCTTCTCGATCACATTTCTAAGCTTTGTTGTTGTATCGATGCGATTGCCTCTGCGAATCTCATTTGTAATTGCTTTCGCCAGTTCTTCGCAGTATGGCTCGTCTGAATTTTCATAAAGCATTCCGGCGAGTTCTTCCTCGGAAATGTTATCCAGGCGCTCCGCCGCGCTGATGCCTTTCTCCTGGTTCAATCGCAGATCTAGCGGTCCGTCAACTTTGAAGGAAAATCCTCTCTTCGGATTGTCGATCTGCATGGAGGAAACTCCGAGGTCCGCAAGGATAAAATCAAATCCGCCAACTTCTTTTGCAATCTCATCGATCGTGCAGAAGTTCTGCAGACGGATACTTAAAATGTCTTCTCCGAACCCCTGATCTGCCAGACGTTTCCTTGTCTTTGCAGACTCTTCCGGGTCAACATCTGTTGCATAGATGTGCCCCTTGCCTTTCAGACACTCAAGCATTGCTTTCGTATGTCCACCGTATCCGAGTGTCGCATCAAACCCAGTCTCGCCCGGCTGGATCTTCAGAAAATCCAGGATCTCATTTACCATGATAGAAATGTGCATTCCGGCAGGAGTGTTTCCCTTCTGGATTACATGCGCGATTGTGTCCTGATATTTCTCCGGCTGTAACTCTTTATATTTCTCCTCGAATTTCTTCGGGTATTTTCCTTTGTATCTCACACGACGCTTATGCGGTGTCTGTGATTCCTGGATATTCTGATTGTTCTGTTCGCTCATTTCTCTCTCCTTGTATATTCATAAATGTTTTCTCTATTATTTCTGTTCTCTTTTCACAACGTATGTACAGTATACCATGAAAGTTATTCACAATATACCATGAACTTTGAAATGTTTTCCACATAAGTCTGCGTATTTTTCACCTATTCACATTTCTTTACCGGAACCTGCATGGATTCGCTATTTTATCCGGCTGCATATCTTACTGCCACGTTCATCACTCCGGCAAGTATCATCACAACCACCGGATTCAGTTTTGTCTTACGAAGCAGTAACAGACAGATTCCAAAGATCACCACCATAGACCATTTTGTCGCCGCAACCTGCATAATTCCATCTGCCCAGAATGCAGTGTGCAGAATTGCAATTCCTGCTGATGCGATCAGTGCGACAACCGCCGGTCTTAGTGATTCCAGCACGCTCTGGAACATTTTCATTTTCTTATATCTTAAATAAAACCATGCGATCAAAGTTACGATAATACAAGACGGCAGAATGCACCCACAAGTCGCCGCAACCGATCCCGGCACTCCTGCGATCTTGCTGCCGACAAATGTTGCCGCATTGATCGCAATTGGCCCAGGTGTCATCTGGGAAATCGTGATCAAATCTGTGAATTCTGTCATCGTAAGCCAACCATGCTGTGTCACAACCTGTTCTTGGATCAGAGGCATCGCCGCATAACCGCCACCAAAGCTGAACAGTCCAATCTGAAGGAAGCTTAAAAATAATTTCAAATAAATCATTTCTCATCACTTCCTTTCTTCGTGATTTTTTTCTCAATTAATGCGCGGAGTACTCCGACAATTCCACAGATCAGAATCACATAGACTACATTTACCTCAAATATGCAGGAAGCTGTAAATGCCCCGACCATAAGTACGTATGACAAAGCATCTTTCTTCTTCACGATTCCGGCACCCATGTCATATGTCACAGATGCGATCACGGCGCCCACTCCGGCCTGCATTCCTTCGAGCATTAAGCTGATGATCTGGTTATTTCGAAATGCCTGATAGCCGACAGAAAGTATTGATATAATAAGAAATGGTGGAATTACTGTCCCGGCAATTGCTGTCAGAATCCCCGCAATCCCAGCCAGTTTATACCCGATCACGATTGCTCCGTTCACTGCGATCGCTCCCGGTGCCGACTGCGCGATTGCCACAAGATCCAACATTTCTTCTTCCTCAATCCAATGATATTCATCTACGAACTTTTTCTTCATCAGACTAACGATCACATAACCGCCGCCAAATGTGAACGCACTTAAGTAAAATGTCGACCAGAAAATCTTCCACAATTTTTTATCTTGTTTTTTCCCTTGCGTTTTTTCTTGTTGTTCTTCCATATATTGTCCTCGTATATTATGATTATGCGAATTGCGTAGCACTAGAACTCCCGCCACACTATATGCTATTGGCAGGCAAAATTCCCTAACTATGATATTCTTTCTCTTGTAGTCTATCGCAATCAAAATGATTATGCAATCGCCTTGAATTTTTTACATTATATTTTCCTTTTTGAAACCTTAATTTTATCTGAATTTTCCCTATTTGGAAAATGATTATGATACAATGAGAACAGTAATATTTATCATAAAGGAGATTGAAATTGAAAAACCTATTTTTTCGATTCTCTTATGCCGTTCTCCTGTGTTGCTGCCTGACCGGATGCGGTAGCATACAGCACAAATCCAGTACGGACACGGCGCAAGGTACTAAGGCACCACCCAAGACAGCGGATGATTTTTCTATCTCATCAGATTCTGAAAATGAAACTGTAGATGAAACTTCTTCTGCTGATGCCGCCACCCCATCTGCTTCTGAATCTGAATCCGTAACTCAGCAAGAATCGCTGACCGGCGCAGCGGCTCTTTACAGCAATGGACAGGAGATCAGCTTTGACCCTTCCTGGCAATACGCAGACTTTTCTGCAATCAATTCTGGAACAGCTACTATTTATCTTGCAGATTCTGACCGCAAGGATATCGTCGTTGGCGTGAATGCCGGACATGGAACTTCCGGTGGTGCTTCTGTAAAGACACAGTGTCACCCGGATGGTTCTCCAAAGACAACCGGCGGAAGCACTGCTCAGGGTGCAACTTATGCGACTGCAGTTTCCGGGGGAATGACATTTAACGATGGAACTGCTGAAAGCACTGTTACACTTCAGATGGCTCAGATTCTGAAAGATAAGCTGCTTGCTCAAGGATATGATGTCCTTATGGTGAGAAATAGCGACGATGTCCAGCTTGATAATGTTGCCCGCACCGTACTCTGTAACAATGTAGCTGACTGTCACATCTCACTCCACTGGGATGGAGATGGATTGGGATATGACAAAGGCTGTTTCTACATTTCTGTGCCAGATGGTCTGAAAAGTATGGAACCTGTCGCTTCCCACTGGCAGGAACATGATGCACTTGGGGCCTCTCTTGTAGAAGGACTTCGTACAGAAGGAATGACCATTTACCAAAATGGTTCTATGAATATCGACCTGACGCAGACTTCTTATAGTACGATTCCGTCTGTTGATATGGAACTTGGAAATGCAAGCTCTGACCACAGTGATTCCACACTAAACAGTCTGGCTGATGGTCTAACTGCCGGAGTCAATGCTTATTTTGGAAATTAGAATTCTTATTGTGATATTTATTTTATTTTTTAAGGAGGAGTTTTATGGAGCCACTCATTCGTGTTAAAAACATGTACAAGATTTACAACCCTGGAGAAAATGAAGTCCGCGCGCTGGATGATGTTTCTCTTGAGATCAACCAGGGGGAATTTATTGCCATTGTCGGGCATTCCGGTTCTGGTAAATCTACATTTATGAATATGCTCGGCTGTCTTGACACACCTGATTCCGGGGAATATTTTCTGGACGGAAAAGATGTTGCCAATCTCTCAGACAATGAACTGTCTGATATCCGCAATCACAAGATCGGCTTCATCTTTCAGGGATTTAATCTGATTCCAAACCTGAATGCACTTGGAAATGTAGAACTTCCACTGATCTATCGCGGACTTGGAAAGCAGCAAAGAAAAGAGATTGCCGGGGAAGCACTGTCGAAAGTTGGACTGGAAAATCGTATGGATCACAAACCGAACCAGCTTTCCGGTGGACAGCAGCAGCGTGTCGCTGTAGCCAGAGCAATTGCCGCACAGCCGCCGATCATCCTTGCCGATGAGCCGACCGGTAACCTGGACAGTAAATCAACTATCGAGATTATGAATATTCTGAAAGACCTTCATAAGTCTGGAAGAACAGTTATTATCATTACACACGATGATGAAATTGCTAATCAGGTTGACCGTGTTGTCCGCATTATGGATGGAAAGATTGTGAGTGATAGTGTAAATTCGTAGCAATTTAAATCTTTACCTGCAATTACAGAGAGAGGGCAGTACTTTACGATTTCTCAATCGTTGAAGCACTGCCCTCTCTTTATGTTTCTTATTAGATATTTCTTAGTAGAATTTCTAATTACTTCTATTCACTTTTTATTCTACTGATACAAGCTCAATCTTGAAGTTCAGTTCTTTTCCTGCCATCTCATGGTTTGCATCGAAAGTGATTGTTGTCTCTTCCTTAGCTGTTACCTTTACCGGGAATGGCTGTCCATACTGATTGGACAGGTAAACCTGCTGTCCCACTTCAAGGTCTTCAGATCCCGGGAGTTCTGCAATCTCTACTGTGAAGATAGCTTCCGGATTCGGCATTCCATAAGCTTCTTCCGGCATCAGATGGATGTCCACTACCTGACCAACTTCCATATCAGCTACTGCTGCGTCAAATCCTTTGATCATCTGTCCTGCACCGCATACAAACTCAAGCGGCTCTCCACGATCATAAGAAGAATCAAACTGAGTTCCGTCATTGAATGTTCCTTTGTAATGTGTACGGCATTTCTTTCCAACATTCTTTCCTTCCATTGTAATGTGTGATCCGCATCCGCCACCGCAGCTGCTTCCACAAGAATGTCCCTCTTCATGATCTCCACAAGAATGTCCTTCCTCATGGTGATGATGATCACAAGTAGCTCCTTTGGATGTAAGCTCGCCATTCAGGTATGCCTCTACTGCCTGGTCTGCATCTCCCTGAGCACCTGAACATAATTCAACGCCGGCCTCTGCAAGTGCTGTCTGAGCTCCGCCACCGATTCCACCACAGATCAGAACATCTACATTCTGTCCTGCAAGCAGTCCTGCCAGTGCTCCGTGTCCTTCCCCATTAGAACCGATCACTTCACTGGAAACCACCTTATTATCTTCTACTTCGTACACTTTGAAAGTCTCTGTCTTTCCAAAATGCTGGAAAATATTTCCGTTGTCATAAGTTACTGCAATTTTCATTGTAAAATCCTCCGTTTCAAAATTCCCTGTCAGACTAGTATAATCCATTACGCAGGTAAAAGCAACCTTTGTGTAGATGCGAAGTTGCTCCTTGTAGCAGTTACTGTTCACACGGTGTGCGACCAGCAACGCAAACAGTATCATTGACACAATCTCCTCAAGACACTATACTTGTTATAAAACTTACTCCAAACCATCAGAAAGTGAACACAACCATGGAATATGAACACATTACCCACTCCTTTGAACCAATATATAATGAAGACTCCGAGATTCTGATTCTTGGAACTCTTCCTTCTGTAAAATCACGGGAAAATAATTTCTACTACGGACATAAACAAAATCGATTCTGGAAATTGTTGGCGAAACTTTGTGAGGAGGAAACTCCGCAGACAGTTGAAGAGAAAACGGCCATGTTGCTCCGCCACCATATCGCCATCTGGGATGTTATTCAAAGCTGTGACATCAAAGGCTCCAGTGACAGCAGTATCAAGAATGTGACACCAACTGATTTGAAACAAATCTTAGATCATTGTCAGATTCGACAAATCTATGCAAATGGAAATAAAGCCGGAGCTCTTTATAAGAAATATCAGCAGCCGCTGACCGAAAGAGACATCCTTGTGCTTCCTTCCACCAGCCCGGCCAATGCCGCCTGGTCACTGGATCGTTTGTATGAAAAATGGAGTGTCATTCACTAACCTGTTCTCTTCTCTGCTCAAACACTGCTGCCAGCCTCGGCAGAATCTTGTTGCAAGCCATCGTGTAAGCCGCACCGAATACATTTGCCCCAATACGAAGTGCAACAGCATACGGCATCCCGAATAAGCCGGACGCAATCGACAATGCACCAAATGTATTAAATGCTGTCTGCCATGCATACCCTGCAGAATATCCGACTCCAATTCCTCCGATCATTCCGATGTATGGATACATAGACTCCGGAAGCACCAGATACAGGATAACAAATAACAGACATCCTACTATATTAAATGCAGCTCTCTTACCTGCTCGCTCTCCACAGTCATCCGGGAATGGAAGACAAACAGACATGCTTGCGATTCCTGCCCACATTGCTCTCGGAAGTCCAAGCAATGACATGAATAACATTGCACTGGAAACAACCAGTGAAAGACGAATGTACCATCTGTTTCTTGCGGAGTTAATATCGAACTCGCGGAACAAATCAAGAAATGATCTTCGATACGGTCTGTTCTTCTGATTCTTATAGAAAATCGCCATACACAATACCATTCCAACCAAAAGGCCAGCCACACGATACAAGTACTCCTGTCCGGTCACATCATATCCCTGAAGAAGAAGATATCCAAGAACAAATGTAGAATGATTGTACATAATCACATTGTGACATCCCAGAATCATAAGAAGCAAAATACATACTACATTAATAAAGAATGCCGGAACCGGTGACACCATATTCGAAAGCTTCGGTCCTGCAATCAATATTCCAAAGATTCCGACGATGGAGGCCAATCCGTGCGTTGTACGAATTCCAAAATCTGCCTGTCGAAGAACAAGCACCGCAAGAAGCACTGTAACGCCTACTACACTGTTGTTATTCCCTGTGAAATGACTGTATAAGGAAACCACTGCCACACAAAACGCCATTACAAGATAGACCTTAAAATTATAAATAAGAATGTGTCTACGTCTTTCCTTCTTGTCTTCTGTCGCTTTGATCAGCTGTTTAGATGCAACTGAACTGAGCTGTAACTCCTGATAAAATGTCATATATCTCTTCCTCCCACTGT
>OHKO01000211.1_pt1 | contig 19156 bp, 13 predicted proteins | sample 1568851 | NCBI WGS metagenome assembly OHKO01 (sample SAMEA3879549, study PRJEB24766) | human gut metagenome | biome: human-associated habitat; feature: feces | place: USA | collected 1985/1987 | reverse complement strand
ATACAATTTATCTTCCGAAACACCCGTTACCGAGCGGCAGCTTGCGGAATTAGTGCGCAAAAATATGTGGTTCAACGTGGAAATTGTGTCCGTGGGAACCAATACCAAACGGAAAATATTGTCCTCCGCCCGCTTTGCGGAAGAGTTCAAACCCTCGTTTCTGTGCGACACACCCCATGTGGTGGCAAGAATTGTTGCCCGGATGAAGAAGTACCGACATATCTTTTTATACGGAGAAAAGCGGAAGAAAACCATAAGGGAAAGAATTCTGGAACGGGCGGGCTGGCTTATGAAAACAGCGATACCCTATATCGAAAACGGCATCTGCTTTGTGATTTTCTTTATGTTAAATAACAGGGCGGTGGGCAGTAAATATTTCCACAGTCTGGATTTTTACCTTTTGTATGTACTTTTATTTGCCATTGTGTACGGCCAGCATCAGGCAACGCTTTCTGCGGCGCTGGCGGTGGCGGGCTATTGTTTCCGGCAGATGTACGACCGGAGCGGTTTTGAACTGATGCTCGACAGCAACACCTATGTGTGGATAGCCCAGCTTTTTATTCTGGGGCTTGCGGTGGGCTACATGCGCGACTACATTACCAAGCTGAAAAGGGAGCACGGGGAAGAAAAGGAATTTTTGAGCCAGCAGCTTGAGGACATCAAGGAAATCAACGACAGCAACGTGCGCGTAAAGGATGCGCTGGAAACCCAGATTGTGAACCAGAACGACAGCGTGGGCAAGATTTACAGCATTACCTCATCCTTAGACCAGTACAGCCAGGAGGAAGTGCTTTTCTATGCGGCGGAAATGATTGCCCGGCTGATGAAAAGCAGGGACGTGGCGATTTACACCGTATCCGGCGGCGAGTACGCCAGACTGTTTTCCGCAACCTCGCCCAAGGCAAGAAGCATGGGAAACTCCATCCGCTACAGGCAGCTTGGGGAAATGTACGAGGTACTGGAAGAAAAAAAGGTATTTATCAACCGGAGCTTAAACGACAAATACCCGCTTATGGCAAATGCCATTTTTGAAGAAAATGAAATGCAGATGATTATTATGATCTGGGGAATCCCCTGGGAGAGCATGACACTGGGGCAGGCAAACCAGCTGGTGGTAATCAGCGCCCTCATCCACAATGCGGTGGTGAGAGCGAATAAATATCTGGAAGCGCTGGAAGAGGAGCGTTACATTGACGGCACCAAAATCCTGGATGACGAGGCGTTTACCACCCTTATCAATGCATATCTGGCGGCGGAAAAGAAGGGACTTACCGAATGTATTGTGTTAAAGGTGGAAGCGGCGCCGGACATTACCTACAAGGATCTTGCCATGCGGATTTCAGCCAGGCTGCGGCATCAGGATTACGTGGGACTTCTATCGGACAACCGCCTGTATGTGCTGCTTTCCAATGCCAGAAGACAGGACGCGGTGCCGGTTATGGAACGACTTTCCGCCATCGGCTGCAGGAGTGAGATTATGGAGGAATATGAGCAATGAAGCGGCGGTTGAAGAAAAGCCATATTTTTATCCTGATTGTCATGCTCATCTGTCCCGTGGTGGGACCGCTTTTTTTCCTGCTTGCCTGTCTGTGGTATAAACTGTTCTTTTCCGAACCGGTGGACCTGGACGATGTCATTTTCAGCAAGGAAAGGGTAAAAGCTTCCGTCCGCGCCGAGGAGGAGCAGGAGAGGAACATGGTTTCCTTAGAGGAAGCCATAGAAGTCACCAACGAGTCGGATTTACGGAACCTGATGATGAATATTGTAAAGGGAGATATCCGTAAGTCCTTAGCATCCATTTCTCTTGCCTTAAACAGTGAGGACACGGAAACGGCGCACTATGCGGCAAGCGTGCTGCAGGATGCCCTGAACGATTTCCGTATGACGGTGGAAAAGCAGAAAAAGCTTATCGAAGAGGGCGGCACCGACAAGACAGTCTATGCGGATATGCTCCTAAACTATATGAATGACGTCTTGAAACAGAAGGTCTTTACGGACATGGAGCAGAAAAGCTATGTGGCGGAAATGGACTATGTGGGCGAAGTGATGTATGCGGAAGCACCGGACGCCATGAGCATTGAACAGATGGAGGCGCTGATTCTGCGTCTTTTGGAGATTGACAATTTTACCGACTGTGAAAAATGGTGTGAACGTGCCAAAGAGAAATACCCGAATACGCTGGCGGCGTATACCTGCCGGCTCAAGCTGTATTTCAGCAGCGGGCAGAGAGAAAAATTCTTTGAAACCATCGAGGAGCTGAAACAATCTCCGGTGGTGGTGGACAGAGAGACCCTGGAGCTTATCAGAGTGTTCCGGTAATAGAGGTGGAAGATGATATCCCGCAGAAACTTTTTGATCATCCTTCTGATGATGGGCGTACTGTTGTTTATGTTTCAGTTCTCCCAGTTAGTGAAGGAAAACGGCAACGACTACGAGACAAATGAATATTACGGCACCGGGCTTCTTTCGGGAGAGGATGCCTGGCAGCCGGCGCAAAAAGAGTCTGCGTTTGCTTCTCTGGAAGGCTATGCCCTTTTTGTGGGAGCTACGGAAGGCAGTGTGGCAAAGACTGTGGAAGAATGGTGCCGCTATGTAAAAAAAGACCTTCTGTGTGAGGAACATCTGACGGAAGGTAGGACACCGGGACTACTTTTAGTGGACGGCGCTTCCATTGACTATGAAAAAGAGGAAACCGCCATTCTGTCCTATGCCTCAGAGGGGGTGCCCATTGTTTTCTGCACCCTGCCGGAGGCCTCCTGCATTGAGGAGTGGGAGTCCCTGCAGGCGCTCCTTGGCATTACAGAGATAAAGAATGAGGAAACGAAGGTGGACGGCATCCGCCTGTTTGACGGCTTTCTTTTAGGCGGCGAGGCGGTATACAAAGCGCAGAACGACAAGGAGGCAGAGGAACTGCAGGACTTTACCCTGACCATGCCCTGGTATGTGACGGGCAAAGGAAGCAAGACCTATATGGTGGGGCTGAAGGACGAAACGAGGGTAGAGAGGGAGGAGTTTCCGCGTATTCTCTGGCGAAACCGCTACGAGGACACCTTCGTGTTTGCCGTAAACGGTGACTATCTGACGGATATTGAGGGACTTGGCATTTTAGACGGCTTTCTTTATGAAATGCAGGAATTTACCGTGTATCCGGTGGTCAATGCCCAGAATATCAGTGTGGCGGACTATCCCAGTCTTTCTTCGGAAACGGATGCGGTAATGCAGGCATATTACAGCCGGACCAGCCGCAGCTTTGTGCGGGATGTCATGTGGCCGGGAATTTTAGCCATGTCCTCCCGGCAGGAACTGAAAATGACCTGTTTCCTAAATACCGGCTATGAAAGAACCAGCCTTGCCGGTATTTTGCCGGAGGATTTGATTTTCTACCTGCAGCAGTTCAAGGAAGCAGGAGCGGAAGCGGGCTTAAGCATGAACCGCGCCAGGGATGTGTCTGTAAGCGAGCAGATTGCCAAAGAGAGAGGTTTTTTAGGCAGAATGGACTGCGGGTATTCCTTCGGAGCCGTTTATGAGGAAGCCGTGTCGGAAGAACTGCGGGAAGCTATGGAGAAAAATGCCTATTTTTCCGGCATTCATACCCTGACCTGCAGGGACAGGGGAGAAAATTTCCTATTGTCCTATTATACCGGCGATGTGACCCTGCAAGGAGTGACAGCGGAGGCGGAAGCATACAGCTACCACACGGATTTCAGGAACAGGAGTCTGGCAACGGCGCTTGCCTATTCCAATACACTGCTTGACATGCACCGGATTATGTGGCCGGAGACGGAAGATGACCGCTGGGAAAAGTATTTTAACCAGGTGTTCAGCAATGTCAGCACCTATTTCCATAATTTCACGTTCATGGAGGACACCACCCTTTCGGAAAGCGACAGCCGTGTGCGCTCGCTGCTCAATCTTTCCTATGAGATTGAAAAAGAGGATGACGGCATTGTGGTATATGCCACGGGTATCCGGCAGGAAGCGTGGTTTTTACTGCGCACCCACGGACAAAAAATTGCCGACATCACGAACGGTGACTATGAGCAGGTAGAACAGGATGCCTATCTTGTGAAGGTGCAGGTGGGCGGCACCCATATCCGGCTGACACGGGCGGATGAGGTATTGCAGTATAAGGAGCCTTTCATGGCGCCCTGACGGGACGAAAGGCAGCAGTAAAGGAGAACAGTCATGAAAATCTGTATGGTGGCGGAGGGCTGCTACCCTTACGTGGTGGGCGGTGTATCCGGCTGGATTCACAGTATGATCAAAGCCTTTCCGCAGCATGAATTTATCATATTGGCGATTATCTCCGACAGAAAGCAGAGCGGGAAGTTTCAGTACGAAATGCCGGACAATGTGTCGGCTGTGTATGAGGCTTACTTAAACGATGTGGACTGGTCAAAGGGAAAGCATAAAAAAATAAAATTAGATAAGAAGCAGTACCGCGCCCTGCAGAGTGTGATTCTGGGATACAAAACAGACTGGGATACTCTGTTTGCCATGTGCCAGAAGAAAGAGTTTTCCATTGATGCGTTACTGATGGGTGAGGATTTTTTCCATGTGGTGGAGGAGTGCTACGAAGCGAAGTATTCCCAGATTGTATTTTCGGATTTTCTGTGGACCATGCGCTCCATTTACCTGCCGCTTTTCTTAATCCTGCATACGAAAATTCCCAGAGCGGATGTGTACCACTGCGTGGCTACGGGCTATGCGGGCGTTCTGGGTGGCATGGCAGGCTATTTGTACCATTGCGGGCTTCTGGTATCCGAGCACGGCATATATACCAGGGAAAGGGAAGAGGAAATCCTGAAGGCTTCCTGGGTCAGCGGTATTTACAAGGATATCTGGATTGAGCAGTTTAAGAAAATGTCCCGGCTCGCCTACGACAGGGCGGATGCGGTGACGGCACTGTACGGTCACGCCAGAAAGCTGCAGACGGAGCTGGGCTGCGATATTTCCATCACCCATGTGACACCGAACGGCATTGACGTAGACAGCTTTGCCAATATTCCCGGCAAACAGCCGGAGGATGAGGGCTTTATCAATATCGGTGCCGTTTTACGTGTGACACCCATTAAGGATGTCAAGACCATGATAAGGGCATTTGCCTTTGCGGCGGAGCGTGTGCCCAACCTGAAGCTCTGGATTATGGGACCCCGCGACGAGGATAAGGAATATGCGGAAGAGTGTTACGAGCTGGTAGAGGTATTGGGACTTGAAAATGTGATATTTACCGGCAGAATTCAGGTAAAGGAATACCTGGGAAGGATGGATTTTACCATTCTTACCAGCATCAGTGAGGGACAGCCGCTTACAATTTTAGAGAGCTTTGCGGCACATAAGCCGGTTATTGCCACGGATGTGGGAAACTGCCGGGAGCTTATTTACGGGGAGGAAGGGGACACCTTCGGAACCGCCGGAATCCTGACACACATTATGAACACGGAGGAACTTTCCGGAGCCATGATAAAATTAGCCCTTTCTCCACAGCTCCGGCAGGAAATGGGAGAAGTGGGTTACCAAAGGGTACATACCTATTACCGGATGGAACAGATGCGGGAAAAATTTGACAGACTGTATAAGAAAGTCTATCCCTGGATGGAGGAGTAAGGATGGCGGGAATCGGTATCAAGCTAAACAGAATATACAGTAAAAACACCATCGCAACCAACCTGATGGGCTTCGGTTACAGTACGGTCATTACCATAGCTCCCATGTTTCTGGTGATTGCGGCAGTCATTATTATGCAGATTTTACTGGGCTTTTCCTCCATTGGCTATGCGCAGAGGGAGCTGTATTCCTGTACGGTGCTCTATATTTTTGTGTTCGCCCTGCTGACGGCTTCGCCCTTCAATGCGGTGCTTTCCAAATATATGTCGGATGTGATTTACGAAGAAAAATACGAAAATATCCTGCCCTGCTACTATGTGGGACTGCTCCTTAATACCCTGCTCAGTGCAGCACTCGGTATACCTTTCTGTATTCATGAATATGTGGTGGGCAAGGTGGATATCTTCTTTGTCTTCTCAGGGTACTGTGGATATATGGCGCTGATGTTTGTTTTTTACTCCATGCTTTATCTCTCCATCTGCAAGGTATATAAAAAGATATCGGCATTTTTCCTGATGGGAATGGGAACGACGGTGCTGCTTTCCCTGCTTCTTACCAAGGTTTTTCATGTAAGTGTTATTTATTCCATGCTGATTTCCCTGGATGTGGGCTTTATGCTGATTGCCAGCCTGGAATATGCGCTGGTGCGGAGCTATTTCCGTAACAGCAGCGACCGCTATGCGGATGTACTTCGGTATTTTAAGAAATACTGGCCCCTCGTGGTGACGAATTTTCTTTATACGCTGGGACTTTACATGCACAATTTTGTGTTCTGGGGCACGGAGGAGCATCTGGTGGTGGCGGACAGCTTTGTGTGCATGCCCACCTACGATATGGCAACCTGTCTTGCCATGTTTACCAACATTTCCGCCAGTGTCATTTTTATTTCCCGTGTGGAAATGTATTTTCATGACCGTTATAAAAAATATTCCGAGGCGGTTATCGGCGGCAGGGGCATGGATATCCGCATAGCGAAGCAGAGGATGTTTGAACAGCTTTCCGATGAACTTCTGAATCTGGTGCGCATCCAGTTTATCGTGTCGGTAGTGGTATTTTTCCTATGCACGGTCTTTCTGCCGCAGCTTGGTCTGGGCGGGTTAATCATGCAGATATACCCCTGCCTGGCAGCCGGTTATTTTATTCTGTTTATTATGTATGCCGCCATTATTTTCCTGTACTACTTCAATGACCTTGTGGGGGCAGTGCTTACGGCTGCAAGCTTTACCGTGGTTACACTGTTAGGCAGTCTGTTTTCTTCCACTCTGCCTGTCATCTGGTACGGAATGGGGCTGGTGGCAGGCGCTCTGACGGGCTTCTGTGTGGCGTATGACCGTCTGCGCACCATGGAAAAAAATATGGATATACACATTTTCTGCAAAGGCAGTCTGTTGAAAAAGGGAGAAGGCAAATGCCCTTCCAACTGTGTTTATGAAAACAAGGCTGCGGAGAGGAGTCGGTAATGGAACCGGGTTTAATGCTTCAGATTATCATGATTATAACAGGAGTCTACCTGCTTGTAAGAACCATATCTTCCCTGGCAAAGCGGCGGATGACGGAGCCCTTCTGCCTGACCTGGGGACTGGTTGCCATCGGCATTATTTTAGCCGGCTGTCTGCTGCGCCCGGCGGGCTGGAACCAGTACATCAGCTATACGGGCATGGTGCTTCTTCTTTTGATTGGCTTCTGCCTTCTGTACGGCGCTTATTTCATAAGCTGCCGGGTTTCCGAGCTGATGCGCCGGAACAACGAGCTGGCGATACAGGTTTCTTTACTAAAAGAAGAAGTGGGCAGACTGCAGGAGGAAAGGGCACATGATCATAACGGTGTATAGAATTCTGTTTGTTATCAATACCTTAGGGCAGGCGGGCGCCGAGACGGCGCTTCTTTCCCTGCTGCAGACACTGGCAAGGGAGAAGGGGGAAGCCCGGTATGAGATTTCCCTTTATGTGCTTACGGGTCAGGGAGAAATGGCGTCCCGGCTGCCGGCGGATGTGCGGCTCTTAAATAAGAAATACAGGGAAGAGTCGGTGCTGACGGCTAAGGGACGGAAATACCTGAAAAAAACGGTTTTGAAGGCTATGTTTACCAGAGCAACGGTAGTTAAGCTGTTTCCTTATCTGGTAAAAAATACCTGCGCCATGCTGGGCAAAAAGAGGCTTCTTCCCGATAAATTGTTGTGGCGCGTTCTTTCCGACGGTGGTATGGTATTGCCGGAGGAATACGATCTGGCGGTGTCCTATCTGGAGGGCGGAGCGGCTTATTTTGTGGCGGACCATGTAAAGGCGGCAAAGAAAGCGGCTTTTATCCATGTGGACTATGAAAAGGCAGGTTACACAAGAGCCCTGGATAAGGACTGTTATCTTGCATTTGATAAAATATTTACTGTATCGGACGAAGTGAGGGAGGCGTTCTTAAAAGCCTATCCGGAGCTGCCGGACAAAACGGAGGTATTCCACAATATCTTAAATAAAGAGGAGATTGTAAGACGTGCCGAAGAAGGAGAGGGCTTTACCGACGGCTTTACCGGCATGCGGCTGCTTTCCGTGGGCAGGCTTACCGCACAGAAGGCGTTTGAGGTTTCCGTGGATGCCATGAAGCGGCTGAAGGATGCGGGAAAAAACGTAAGATGGTATGTCCTGGGAGAAGGCGACCAGCGCAAAAAACTACAGGAACAGATAGATGCCCTGGGGCTGACGGAGGATTTTATCCTGTACGGCGCCGTGAACAATCCCTATCCGTTTATGAAGCAGGCAGACATTTATGTGCATGCCAGCCGGTTTGAGGGAAAAAGCATTGCCATACAGGAGGCGCAGATTTTAGGGAAGCCCATGGTGGTGTCGGACTGCAGCGGCAACCGTGAACAGGTGTGCCATGGCAAGGACGGTCTGATGTGCGGTCTTACCCCGGATAGCCTAGCGGAAAACATCATGCTTCTTTTGGAAGACGAGGCACTGCGCAGAAAATTAGGAGCTGCCGCAGCTAAAAAAAATGCGGACGCCGCAGAGGAGATACAAAAATTACTTTCTATGCTGAAAGGATGATTTTTGATATGAAAAAGGAACTTTTAATAATTATTCCGGCTTATAATGAGGAAAAAACCATAGGAAAGCTTTTGGATGCACTGCAGAAGCCGCCGGTTTCCGAAATGGCGGATATATTAGTCATGAACGATGCTTCCGTCGACGGGACGGAGCGGGAAGTAAAAAAAAGACAGGTACCTGTTGTGACGCATATTTACAATTTAGGATACGGAAACGGGCTGCAGCTCGGTTATAAGTATGCCTTAAACCACGGCTACCGTTATGTGATACAGATGGATGCGGACGGGCAGCATGACCCTTCCAATATTCCGGCGATTTATGAAAAACTGACAACTAAGGATGCGGATGGCCACTGCCCGGACATTGTACTGGGTTCCCGTTTTATAAAAGGAGCGCCAAAGTATCCGGCGGGTGTCTTAAAACGGATGGCATGGGCTGTTTTCCGCTTTTTTATACGGCTGGGAACGGGCAGAAGGATTACGGACCCGACCACAGGGCTGCAGGGACTTGGCAGGAAGGCCTTTTCCTATTATGCGGGCTACCGTCATTTTGATGACAGATACCCGGACGCCAATATGATTTTACAGATGCTTCTTTTAGGTTTCCGCGTTGAAGAAGTACCGGCGCTTATGCATGTGAGAACCACGGGTAAAAGTATGCATTCCGGCTTAAAACCGGTGGCTTATATGTTCCGCATGACCTTTTCCATGCTGGCGGTATTTATCAGAATCAAATGGCTTCGGGTAGATTTGGAGGCAATAAAGGATGAAACTGTTTAATCGAAATTTTCAGAAGGGGGATTTGACAGAACAGACTAATCTGCCGGGCAATCCGGACAGGGGATGGTATCGTTTATATACGTTTTCGCTTGACCAAGGAGTGGATTTACAGGTGCTTCAGGAAAGCATCAGTGCGGATGACAGTCTGGCGCTTATAATGTTTGACATCGGCTGCTACCGGGACAGGGACCTGGATGATGCCGCTATGCAGTATATGCGGGGCGTGCTGTCCTTTTTCGTGGCGATGGACAAAGAAATCATCCTGCGCATTGCCTATGACCATGAGGGCAAGGCACTGGAGAGGGAGCCGTCCCTGTTTGCGCAGGTCAAGAACCATATGCTTAAGGTACGGGAGCTGATTGCCGAGTTTGACAGCCGCATTTTTGTTTTTCAGGGTGTGCTGACCGGCAACTGGGGCGAGATGCATTCTTCCCGCTTTCTGGAAAAAGATAAGCTGCGGGAGATGACCGCCATTTTAACCTCCGGCATCCGGGAGGATACGTTTTTCTCCGTGAGAAAGCCGTCCCAGATAAGGTGTATTTATACGGAAGCGGCGCTGTTCAGCCGGGGTAATTTTCAGGATATTCACGGAACGGTGCGGCCGTTTGGACTGTTTGACGATGCCATTCTGGGGTCTGAAACGGACTACGGCACCTATGCCGGCAATACCGCCGGAGACATGGACTGGGAAAGTGCATGGAGCCGGGACAAAGAGCTTGGCTTTATCGAAAAGATAGGCAGGGAGGCGCCGGTCGGCGGGGAAGCCATTTACGGAGAAGGCTACATAGACAGCATCTCCCAGGAAAGACTTTTAGCGGAGCTTCGCAGACTGCATGTTACCTACTTAAACAGTATGTACGACAGGAATGTGCTGGACAACTGGGCACGACACAACTTTAACGGCAGGGGCCCCTGGATGGGCATTAACCTGTATGATTATATCGGAGCGCATCTGGGCTACCGCTTTTTAATCCGGGATGTGAAAATTTCATTTCTGGGCAAATCCGAGGGCGAAAGAGCCTGCGAAGTGACGGTTGACATCGAAAATGTGGGCTTTGCCAATCTGTACCGGGAGGCGGAGGTCTACTTAAGCTGGCTGACCGGAAGCGGAGAAAAGGGCAGCAAGAAAATAAGCTGTGATTTGCGGCTTCTGGATGCCGGAAAGAAGGAAAGCTATACGGCTGTGGTCGGACTGTTCGGAAACGCAGGCACCAATTATGCATTTTACCTGACCATCCGCAGAAAGCAGGACGGCAGGGTGATTTATCCTGCCAACAAGATGATGGGCGAGAGCGTTTATCTGGGCTATATCAAATAAGAATTTTAAGGAAAGGAGGAAACATCATGACAGCGTTATACTGGGGACTGGAATTTACAAAAGTACTGGGCGCCTATTTTGTCCTGATGATTGTGTATCCTTCTTTTCTGTGCAGAAGTTTTTTGAAGGGGAAATCCCTGACCTTCCGCTTCGGCTTCTGTACGACCGCATCGGTGCTTGGCATCAATACGGTGGTGCTTCTTTTAGGACTCATACATTTCTTAAATCCCTGGGTGGTGCGGATTTTGTTTTACGGTCCCCTTGTATATTTTATTGTAACAAAAATTATGTCCGGGAATGCAGACCTTCCCATGCTTCTGCGTGTGCTGAACGGCACCTTCGGTATCCGGCAGTTTTTGTTAAAATGCGGAAAATGGCTGCAGAGAAAAAGTGCCGGTATCTTAAAAAGAGGCTTTCAGCGGATAAAGGGGCATTTTGTGGAATACGGACTTCTTTTTGTGCTGCTGGCGTTCGGCTGCATGTACTTCAGCTACGGCGCTTTTCAGGATTATTCCTATGGTTTCGGCGATATTTATCCCCACAACCAGTGGATTTATGCCCTGACGCAGGGGCAGATTTTCTCGGACGGCGTGTACCCGGAGGGGATGCACTGCTTTATCTACGCCATGCATACATTGTTTGGTATCCGTATTTACAGCTGTATGCTGTTTACTCAGGGCATTCATGTGATGGTTTTTCTGCTTTCGGCATACCTGTTTCTGAAAGAGATTTTCCGGTTCCGCTTTACTCCTCATTTTGCACTGGCATTGTTTCTGATGCTGGATGTGGTGTGCATTGACAGTGTGTTCGGCATGTCCCGTCTGCAGTGGACCATTCCGCAGGAATTCGGTATGTATGCCATGTTCTTATGTCCGGCTTTCCTGATACGGTATCTGAATACGCCCAAAGAGGAAATCAGACTGCCGCAGAATAAATGGGGTAAAAAACTGCAGTTTCTGAAAAAGGCTTACTATAACGAAAATTTACTGGTATTTATGCTTGCCATTGCCGTGACGCTGGCGGTGCATTTCTACCCTACCATTATGGCTTTTTTCCTGTGCGTGGCATTTGTACCGGTCCTGTTTTCAAGGATTTTCAAGTCCACCCGTTTTGTATCCCTTGTGGGCGCCGTACTGGTGGGCGTGCTGATAGCGGTGGTTCCCATGGCGGGGGCACTGGCTTCCGGCATTCCGTTCCAGGGCTCCATTAACTGGGCGATGAACGTTATCAACGGCGTGGAGGGCGCCGCCTCCGGCTATATGGCGCCGGACGGGGAAAACGATGCCGCAGGCAGCGCAGACGGACAGGGCAGCGGCGGTCTGGAAAATGGCGGCACCGGCAGCAATGCAGGCGGCAACCAGGGAGATAACAACGGCAGTGACGCAACCGTCACATCAGGAGCGGACGGAGAAAACAGCGGCACCGGCAATGCAGACGGACAGGATAGCACCGCCGGCGGGGAAACACCCCAGCCGCCCAAGGAGCCATTGCTTACCCGGCTGAAAGCATTTATTTTGAAAGAGGCAGACGCCCTGTACCGGGCGGGCTACGTGACCCTGTATAAGGAACAGCGGGCGGACGGCTTCCTAAAAATGACGGCCCTGGCACTGGCGGTTTTTGTATTCTGCCGTATATTAGCCATGCTACTGCGGTTTGTTTTCCGCAGAAAGGGCATACAGGCGGGAATGTTTGACCATTATCTGTCCCTGACACTTTCTACGGTTATTTTCATTGGCATGTACTGTGCGGAAGCGCTGGGGCTGCCCGCACTGATTGCGGGAGCCAGACTCTGCTCCTCCATACAACTGCTTCTGACTGCTATGTGCATGATTCCGGTGGATGCAGCCTTTACCCTGCTGGCGGTACTCCTTTCCGGGGCGGTTATGAAAACGGCGGCGCTTCTTTTTACCGGTGCGGTTTATGTATTTACCAACATGACGGGAACCTTCCACGGCTATTTATATTATGAGCTGACACGCTTTAACGGAGCGGTCATGAGTACCTACCGGATTACGGAAACCCTGCCGCACAACAGTTATACCATTGTGTCGCCGGTAGATGAACTGTATCAGGTTATTCAGTACGGTCTGCACGAAGAGGCGGTCAATTTTGTGAACGAATGTACTAAGGACGATTACACCATCCCTACGGAATATGTCTTCTTATTTGTGGAGAAGCATCCGCTGGGCTATGCCCAGAGCCATTTCTTCGGAGGTCCGTCCTGGCTGGCGGCGGAAAAATATCCGGCTCTGTACGAAAGTAATGTAAGCCAGTGCCCGGCTATTTTCACGGCAACGATTTCTCCGGAGCTGGCAGAACCGCCGTTTTACGCGTTCCCGATTTCTTCCGCGGCGTATTCGGATTTGCTGTCCCGTACCGTGGTGGAATCCCGTCTGCAGAAATGGTGCGATTCATTTGAAAAGCTTTATCCGGGTGAATTGAAAACGTATTATGAAGATAAAAATTTTGTATGCTACTATTTCCGGCAAAATCCGGCATGTCTGTACCAGCTGGCAATAGAGGATGAATGAAAGGGGAAAGAGTTTGGCACAACAGGTGAAACGCAGGAAAAACAGAATAAAGACGGCGCTGCGTTTTACGGCAGGAATACTGTTGCCTGCCCTTCTTCTTACAGGACTTCTCTTTGTCTGGGGGAGAAAAAGAGGGCATGGCAGAGTTATCTTTTCGGCAGAATGTTTTACGGAGTCCTCCCGGTATTTATCCAATCCAAACCGCGGTTTTTATTATATATACGGATTTGTGATTGCGGATGAAAATGCAGAGTGGGAGGAAACGGTGGCAGAGCGGTTTCAGGACGATACCGGAACGAATCTGACCATGATTCAGATAAATCTTTGCAATTACCGAGACAGGGAACTGACAGAGCAGGGGCTTGACAGTATCCGTGGTCTGTTTCAGGCGCTCCGTGGGACGGGAAAGCAGCTGATTGTCCGCTTCCTGTATGACTGGTCGGGAGAAAATGCGGAAACGGAACCGGAAGACATTTCCGTTATTCTGCGGCATATAGAACAGACAGGACCCCTTGTGGCGGAAAATAAGGACATCATTTTTACCCTGCAGGGGCTGTTTACCGGCAACTGGGGAGAAATGAACGGCACCCGTTACAGTACGGCAGAGGACTGGCATACACTGTACGAAACCTTAAGGACGGCAACGGGGGACAGTGTGTATCTGGCGGTACGGATGCCCATGCAGTGGCGGAATGCCACCGGATTTGCGGAAATCCCGGAGGCGTTTGAGGACGGCTGCAGGCTGGGACTTTTCAATGACGGTATTCTGGGAAATTACAGCGATTACGGCACATATGGGGAAGCCTCCCGCAAGGAGGCGGGGGATTTTTCCTGCTGGAACCGGGAGGAAGAGCTTGCCTTTCAGGAGGAGCTTTGTGGATATGTTCCCAACGGCGGGGAAGTGATTGTGGATAATCCTTACAACGATTGGGAAACTGCCATGCACGACCTTGCCGTTATGCATATCAGCTACCTGAATGAGGACTATGACAGAAGGGTTCTGGAAAAATGGGCAGCCGCCACGGTTGAGGAAGAGGGCTGTTATCAGGGCATGGACGGTCTTTCCTATGCGGAAAGGCATCTGGGCTACCGGCTGCTTCTAAAAGAGGTGAGCGGAGAATATCATTTCTGGAAGGATATTCTTTCCTTACGTATAGACTTACAGAATGTGGGTTTTGCGCCGATTTTAAAAGAAACGGTGCCGGAGGTTATTGTAGTGTGTGAGGATACCGGAGAATGCCGGAAAATCCCTTTTGATGTGGATTTTACATATCTTGTGGGCGGAAGAGAAGCAGAACGGGTGGAAACGGTTTCGGCGGACGTTTCCCTGACAGGGTGGCAGTCCGGCAGCTGCCGGGTGTACCTGCGCCTTACGGATAAGGACAGCGGCAGGCAGATTTATTTTGCCAATGAGCAAAATCCCACGGAATACGGTTACCTGCTGGGTACTGTAGAGTTGGAAAGCCTGAAAAGCCGGTGAGGAAGCGAAAGTGCGGCAGAGATGAGAGGTCTGAAAGCCGGTGAGAATGCAAAAGCGTGATAGAAACGAGTGACGGAAAGGCAGATTTTATGGAAAGGGCAGAGAAAGTTGCGGTCGGTCCCGACAGAGAAGAGCAGGAACTGCTCCGGCTGCTGAAAGCAGCATTAGCAGGCAATTCGGACCGGGAAAAAATAAATAGTTCCGGACAGACGGACAATATAAACTATGAAAAGCTTTTTGCCATGGCGCAGGCACATCAGGTACTTCCCCTTCTGTATGATGTGCTGGAAACTGCCGCACATGAGGAAACCGGGGAAGCGCCGGAAACTGCCGCACATGAGGAAACCGGGGAAGCGCCGGAAACTGCTGCACATGAGGAAGTCGGGGAAGCGCCGGAATGTATGGTCGCATGGAGGACGGTCTGGCAGCAGGCAGCCCGGCGGACGGTGAGCCAGAATTACCACCTTTTGTTTACCGGTAAGTTTCTCACAGGACTTTTAAGGGAGGCGGACATTCCGGTTGCTTTATTAAAAGGAACGGCGACCTCGGCTTATTACCCGGTGCCGGAACTGCGCAAATCCGGCGATGTGGATTTGTATCTGCTGAAGGAAGGCGATTTACCGAAGGCCCGGGCGCTTTTTCTGGCACATGGCATGACGGTAAAGGAAGAACAACATTCCCTGCACCATCTGGTGATGCAGACTGCGGAAGGAATAGTGGTGGAACTGCACACCCTGATAGCGGAGCCGTTTGACAATGCCGCCATGAATACCTATCTGGAGAAATGCAGGGAGCTTTTCGCAGCACACACGGAGGAAAAGGAAATTATGGGGGTTACCCTGCCGGTGCTGACCGGCGCCTGCCACGCATACGAACTGCTTCTTCATATGCTGCAGCACTTTCTGCGTGCCGGATTTGGACTGAAGCTTCTATGCGACTGGGTGGTCTTCTGGAAAAAGGGAGTGTCCGATGAAGAACAACAGCTTTATGAAAAGCTGATAGCGGAAAGCGGTCTCAAAGGTTTTTCCGATGTGGTAACAGCTACCTGTGTGGAATATCTGGGACTGCCGGAGGAAAGCATAAGCTTTCTGAAAAACGGCAGGAAGGGAAACACAAGGGAAAAGCCCGGTACAGGAGGTCAAACAGCAGGGTATACTCTGCAGGCGGCTTTTTTAAGGGATGTGCTGGACAGCGAAGAATTCGGCAAGACCTCGGAGGACAGGATGGTAGCGGTGAGAGGCAGCGGCTTTGGCGCTTATACGCGCGAGTTTCAACATCAGATGCATCTGAATTTCCCCCGGACCGGGAAATGCTTTTTACTCTGGCCCCTGCTCTGGTGCATGACACTGGTACGGTTTCTTAGGAATAACCGGAAAATCAGGCACACATCCGTTAGAGCGGTATTAAGAAATGCCAAAGCGAGAGGTGAACTGGTAAAAAGGCTGTCCCTGTTTGAAAAATAGGCAATTGTGGTATTTAAAAAAGTACAAATTAGTAAATTATGTTACCTTGACATAAGGTAAAAGCTATTTTAAAATAAAAGTAATCGGGGGGCCTTTATGGAAGATAACGCATATCATAAAGGTAGAGGTTTTTGTAGAAGGAGTTGAGATTATGAAAAAATATGAGAGTCCTGTTATTTTAGAAAATGAAGATTTGGCAGAAGGCATTTATGCCAACAGCGGAGCTAATCCTTCCGGACCGGAAGAACCGCAGTGCTGGACGGTATCCGTAAATAAGGAGCAGGTGTCACACGAGAAGTACGCAAACTTCCGCGTAACCGCAAACCACGGCAATGTGCAGCACATTTCTACCGCTTCCACCGTTACCATCGTATTTAACCAGCCCATTACCAGTGCAAACTTTGAGTCTTTCGGCGTCAGCGTAAACGGCTGTACCGTAGTCCTGACCAGAGAACAGCACGGCAATGCTTATAACTGCAACGACAATTACAGTTCCTTACTTAAGGTTTACTGTGATGACCCGGATGGCCTGGCAGTTATTTCTGCCACCATTTCCTGTACGAAGGCACCAAATGTACAGGGCGGTTATGATGACTAAAAAATAACACTTGAGAAAAAGGACAGCATCGTCTGAAACAGGCGGTGCTGTTTGTACGTTAAAGGGTTTGTGAGGGAGTGAGTATGCAGCAGACGTGGAAACGAATAAAATGGATTGGCGGTTACGCCAGACAGCATATCTGGGCGATTGCGGTGTATACGCTTTTGGGCCTTGCCGGTACCGGCATCTCCCTTCTGGGAAGTCTGGTATCCAAGGATCTGATTGATATTATTACCGGACATGAAACGGGGCAGGTTGTTATGACCTTCTGCATCATGATAGGCATGAATTTAGGAAGTGTGTTCCTGACGCAGATTTCCAATTACATTTCCACCAAAATCAGTATGAGTGTGGATGCCGGTATTAAAGCGGATATTTTTTCAAAGATTTTAGTGACGGACTGGGAATCCCTGACGGAGTACCATACCGGGGATTTGCTGACCCGCTGGAACGGGGATGCTTCCAATATCGCCTCCGGCATTCTGAGTTTTGTTCCCAATTTAATCATATATCTTTTCCGGTTTGGAAGCGCCCTGTGGATGGTGCTTTATTATGATGCGTCGTTTGCCGTGTTTGCCCTTGTGAGCATGCCGGTTTCTTTCCTTATGTCCCGGTATCTGACGAAAAAAATGCAGAGCAACAATAACAAAAGCGCAGCCATGAATGCGAAAATGTCCGGCTTTAACCAGGAAGCATTCTCCAATATCCAGACCATTAAGGCCTTCGATATGATTTCCCTTTATATAGAAAGGCTGAAAAATCTGCAGAAGGAATACATTACCATGCGTATGAGTTATCAGAAAATGAGCATGGTGATTTCCGTTCTGATGACGTTAATCGGCATGGCGGTTTCCTATGCTTCCTACGGCTGGGGTATTTACCGGGTGTGGAGCGGAGCTATCAGCTACGGTACCATGACCATGTTTCTCACTCTGTCCAGTACGCTGACAAGTACCCTGAACAATCTGATTTCGTTAATTCCCACATCCATTTCCCTGACCACTTCGGCGGGCAGACTGATGGATATTGTGGAGATGCCGAGAGAGGACTACAGCAAAAAGGAAGAAGTGAAGGCTTTCTGGGAGCGGCATAAAGAGGAAGGTGTGGGACTTTCCGTACAGGATGTTTCCTATGCTTACCGGAACGGCACCGTAGTCTTTGAACATGCTTTTATGGAGGCTCATCCGCACGAAGTGGTTGCACTCATCGGTCCCTCCGGAGAAGGCAAGACCACAATGTTAAGACTCCTGCTCTCCTTAATTTTGTCACAGGAAGGCACTGCACAGCTTTGCACGCGGGAGGAAAATATACCCCTCAATGCTTCCGCCAGACAGCTGATATCCTATGTACCGCAGGGAAATACCATGTTTTCCGGTACGATTGCGGAAAATATGAGAAATGTAAAAGAGGATGCTACGGACGAAGAAATCTGGAATGCTTTGGAAATTGCCTGTGCATGGGATTTTGTAGAGAAACTGCCGGACGGTATCAACAGCCCGATACAGGAACGAGGCGGCGGATTTTCCGAAGGGCAGGCGCAGCGGCTTTCCATTGCCCGTGCCATCCTCCGCAGGTCCCCCATTTTACTGTTGGATGAGGCAACCTCTGCTTTGGATGTGGCAACGGAACGAAAGCTCTTAAAGAACCTGATGAAGGATGAATATCCGCGTACCTGTCTGGTAACCACCCACCGTCCGACGGTCTTAGAGGTCTGCACCAGAGTGTATGCAATCCGGGACAAACATCTTGATGTCCTCACGGAAGAGGAGATTAATTATTTCCGGCTGTAGCGGAAGTCACAGTAATCGGCACCGTCAGCGATGGTGCCGGTTCTTTCTAATTTCATATTCATGATATCTGCCAGTACGAAATCCATACGGCACAGATAGGAAGCCAGTTCCGGACAGCCCTCATCCCGGCATATTTTGCAGATGCCGCATTCATGGTAATCGTAGCCGAGGTCGTATTCCCCGTTTCCCGGTAAAATATCCACAACCCAGTCGTTTTCATACTGATGCTTATGGCTGTCCGCCGACCACTGCAGACGTCCCGGCATTTTCTTTTCATCAAGGTAACTGTCGGCATTTCCCATTACTTTACGGAAGATGTGTGATGCACACAGCGCCTCCTTAAATATCGAAAAATTTTCCTCTGCCGTTTTACCGGTACTCCGGTTTAAGGCAATAAAATAAATGCCCATAATATAGGCATTTAAGAGTCTGGAAGGTCCGATATCCTTGGCGCGACCTGCAATCTCCCTATATTCCTTTTTGATTTTCTGCGCGGTATCCTTTGCAAATCCCCTTTTCTTCAATTCCGCCTTAACAGCACTGTGATAA
>OHKO01000187.1_pt1 | contig 20027 bp, 10 predicted proteins | sample 1568851 | NCBI WGS metagenome assembly OHKO01 (sample SAMEA3879549, study PRJEB24766) | human gut metagenome | biome: human-associated habitat; feature: feces | place: USA | collected 1985/1987 | reverse complement strand
TCTATCCTCGTATTTACATACGTAGGTATGAAGACCAAGGAAGTAAAGATTGGTAAGAAGAGAGATTTCAAACTCTCAATGGAAGACGACAATGCCATCGGCGAAGTTGTAGTCGTTGGTTATGGTCAGCAGAAGAAGGCTTCTGTCGTAGGTTCTATTGCACAGACCACAGGTGAGGTGCTGGAACGTGCTGCCGGTGTCAGCGACATTGGTGCTGCCTTAACTGGTAACCTTCCTGGTGTGGTAACTGTTCAGGGCAATGGTATGCCTGGTGAGGAGGAGCCACAGATCATCATTCGTGGTGCTAGTTCTTGGAACAACAGTGACCCTCTCGTCCTCGTCGATGGTATCGAGCGTCCGATGAGCAGCGTGGATATCTCTTCAGTGGAGAGTATCTCCGTATTGAAGGATGCTTCCGCTACAGCAGTCTATGGTGTGAAGGGTGCCAATGGTGTCATCTTGATTACCACCAAGCGTGGTAAGGAAGGCAAGGCTAAGATTGATGTAGGCTTCAACGCTACATTGAAGGCTCCTTCTAAGTTGCCTAACAAGTATGATTCATACGATGCCTTGATGTTCCGCAACAGGGCAGTGGAGCATGAGTTGGGTGTTTCTCCAGAATCTTGGTCTTACATCCGTCCTCAATCATTTATTGAGAACTATCGTAACCAGACTACGGATGAGCAGCGTGAGCGTTATGCTAACGTGGATTGGCAGGATGCCCTCTTCAAGAAGAGCGCCATGTCATATAATGCCAATGTCAATGTGAGCGGTGGTACAAGCTTCGTGAAGTATTTTGCTTCTGCCGACTTTGTACACGAGGGTGACCTCTTCCGTGAGTATGATAACGGACGTAACTATAACTCTGGCTATGGATACAATCGTATCAATGTGCGCAGTAACTTGGACTTCTCTATCACTAAAACTACTACATTAAAGGTAAATGTATCTGGTTCTAATGGTGTGCGCAAGGCTCCTTGGAGCAACATGAGTAATAGCGAGTGGCAGATAGGACAGCAGTGGGCTGGTGCTTATAACATCGCTCCAGATGTATTCTTGCCTCAGTATAGCGATGGATCTTGGGGTTATTATCCAAATGCGTCTAACGTAAGTAACTCTGCTCAGAATCTCGCCATCGGTGGTACTGCGCAGGCTACTACTACTCGTATCAATACCGACTTTACCTTGGAGCAGAAACTCGACTTCATCACCAAGGGCTTGAACTTGCGTGGTACCGTTTCTTGGGACAACGTGTTTGTTGAGACGAGCCGTGGTATCAATGACTTGAACAATACAGCTCAGACCAAGTATGTTGATCCGGAGACTGGCAATATAACATATGGTCAGGTATATGAGTCAAACAATAAGTTCGACTGGAAACAGGGCGTTAACTGGAGTACTTCAGGTGGTTCGGTTGATAACAACCAGACTGTTCGCAATCTTTACTATCAGTTGCAGCTCAACTGGGCTCGCAAGTTCGGACAGCATGATGTTACAGCCATGGGCTTGTTCTCTCGTCAGGAGAATGCACGTGGTAGTGTGATGCCTACTTACCGTGAGGACTGGGCGTTCCGTGCTACTTATAGCTATGCTGGTCGTTACAACATCGAGTATAACGGTGCTTACAACGGATCAGAAAAGTTTAGCAAGGACAATCGCTTCGCCTTCTTCAATTCTGGAGCTATCGGTTGGACCATCACTGAGGAAAACTTCATGAAGTATCTTCGTGACAAGCACATCATTGATATGTTGAAGTTCCGTGCATCTTACGGTGAGATTGGTGATGATAACCTGGGCGATCCATTCGACTCTTCTCGTCGTTGGCTTTACATGAACCAGTGGGCATACGGAGGCAACACAGTGATGGATCTTGACCATACCAACAGTATCTACACATGGTATCGCCAGAATACATTGGGTAATAAAGATGTGAAGTGGGAGACTGTGAAGAAGACCAACTTCGGTATTGATTATGGTTTCTTGGGTGGTTTGATTACCGGTTCGCTCGATTTCTTCTGCGACCGTCGTAACGACATTTTGATCTTTGGTGATAACCGCTCCATCCCATCTTACTTTGGTACTACAGCTCCTACTATCAATAAGGGTAAGGTTCGTACCAGTGGTTACGAGTTGGAGTTGAAGCTCAACAAGAAATTTGCCAATGGCATCCGCCTCTGGGGTAACATCAATATGACCCATGCCAAGAATAAGGTAATTTTGAAGGATGACGCTCAGCTCACTCCTAACTATCAGAAGGAGGCAGGCTACTCTATGGGTCAGTATCACTCATACATTGATCGTGGCTTTATCAACGACATCGATGACTTGATAGGTTCTCCAGCTCATGAGTCTAACGACAACCACCGCTTGGTAGGCGATTACTACATCGTAGACTTCAATGGTGATGGTGTGGTAGATAGCAAGGACTCAGCTCCAGTAGGTTATAGCTCAAGCCCTCAGAATACATACAATGCCACTATCGGTATCGAGTATAAGGGCTTCTCTGCTTTCGCTCAGTTCTATGGTGTAACCAATGTAACTCGTGACGTAACCTTGACAAGCTTTGGCAATAAGTTGGACAATGTTTATGACACTGGTACTTGGTGGGACAAGAATGAGTCTTCTCCAGAATCTATCATTCCTCGCTGGGGTGCTACCCAGTCTGATTACAGCAATGGTACTCAGTTCCTCTATGATGGTTCATACATCCGTCTGAAGAACGTAGAGATTGCTTATACTTGGACCAAGGGATGGATCAAGGCTCTCGGTATGAACTACCTCAAGGTATACTTGAATGGTAACAACCTCTGGCTTTGGACTCGTATGCCTGATGACCGTGAGGCTAACCTCGGTGGTGGCGGTTTCCTTGGAGCATATCCTACAGTACGCCGCTTCAACTTAGGTGTTAAATTCTCATTGTAATATTAAAATGAACATTCAAATGAAAAATAAGATAAAGAATTTTTTGTTGATGGGATGCGTCTCGCTGGCTCTCGGTACCTCGCTCAACTCTTGCCAGGACTATCTTGACAAGGAGGCAGATTCTACAGTCTCAGAAAATGACGCATTTGTAAACTTCCGTAACTTTCAGGGTTATGTAGAGGAAATTTACAACTGTATCCCTGATAAGGAAAAATGTAACTGGTGTCCTTCTTGGAACTGGGGTGATGATGAAATCTTCAACCCAGAGGCTGATGGCCGTATGACACACCAGGTAGACTTGGGCAACTTCCGTGCTTGGCAGACCACTGGTAACTGGCTTTACAAGGATGGCAGCAACCCTACATCTACAGATAAGTTCAACCACTCACTTTGGCCACATGCTTGGTATTGCATTCGTAAGGCTAACCAGGGCTTGGCTAATCTCGATAAGTTGGTAGCTAGCAAGGCAGAGAAAGACCTCATTGCTGGTCAGCTTTACTTCTTCCGTGCATGGTGGCACACTGAGTTGATGCAGTACTTTGGTGGTTTGCCATACATTGATACCTATTTGGATCTCAATTCAGAGCTCAATTTGCCTCGTCTCTCTTATCAGGAGTGTGCAGAGAAGGCTGCTGCTGATTATCGCAAGGCTGCCGATTTGTTGCCTATCAACTGGGACAATGAGTATGATGGTGCTGCCACACAGGGCAAGAACGACCTTCGTATCAACAAGATCATGGCACTCGGTTATCTGGGTAAGACTTATCTCTGGGCTGCCAGCCCATTGATGAAGGATGGCGCACAGGTAGGAGCTAGCAAGAATGGCAAGACATACGACTATGATGAGGAGTTTGCCAAGAAGGCAGCTGAGGTCTTCGGTGAGTTGCTCACATTGGTTGAGGGGGGCCAGACACAGTATGGGTTGGCTGAGTTCAAATATAAGGACGTCTACAATCATGAGCGTAAAGCCGATGCTAACTCTTGCTTCTCTGATATCTTCTATACCAAGAAGCAGAACTGGAAAATGCCTGGATCTATTGAGGCTATCTTCCGTGGTCCATCTGCAGACTTCAACGGCTCTAACTGGAATACCTCTAAGGTGTTTGGTCCTAAGGTTGACAAAGTGGTTGGACATGACAATGTGATTCACCAGCCTACAGCTAACTTGATAGCTGCTTACGGTATGGCTAATGGTGAGCCCGCTTACATCGTAGAGAATGGCAAGTTGGTTCCTAACATAGCAGGTGGTTTCGATCCTACTCATCCATATAAGGACCGTGACCCACGCTTCTATCACGACATCGTGTTTGATGGCTTCAAGTATCTGAATGGTACTCCTGGTCAGTGGGCTAACTTGCAGTACTGCCAGTTGTATACAGGTGGCAATATGCGTCCAGTGGCTAATGGCAGCCGTACAGGTTACTTCATCCAGAAGTTGGTGCCTCATACATGTAATGAGGTGGATCGCGACTACGATTGGGGTTCAGCATTCCACTGTTACTTGCCATATATGCGTCTGGCTGACATCTATCTGATGTATGCTGAGGCTTGTGCTGCGTTTGGTGGTGCTTCTGGCAAGGCTACTAACTTTAGCAAGACTGCTGAGGATGCCATCAATACCCTTCGTGATCGTTGTGGCGCTGGTCATGTGGCTCCAGAGTATGTAGCTGATCCACATAAGTTCATGGACGAGGTTCGCCGTGAGCGTGAGGTGGAACTTGCTTTCGAGGGCTTCCGTTTCAACGACTTGCAGCGCTGGTTGCTCCTGACCGAGGCTCCTTACAATGTAAAGTACTCTGATGAGTTTGACCGTGTGGAGAATGCCGATTTCTACAAGAATAATGACCCAGCTGATGCTCAGGTGGCTAACTTCCGCCAGGAAGCGATCTTGACTCGTCACTTCACAGCCAAGCACTATTGGTTCCCATTGCCTATCAAGGATGTTTATCTCTATCAAGAGCTTAGTCAGAATCCTGGTTGGTAAAATAACATTATATAGTAATACTAAAATAAGAATGATAGTATGAATTCAAAATTCAAATCATATAATTCAAAGTTCCTGTTGGCAGGTCTTGTGTCATTGGCTCCTATGGCTGCCGATGCCAAAACTGCTGCTGAGAACGAAACCGATACCGTTGCTGCCGACAAGGAGATGGTCAATGTGGCTTATCGCAAGGTAGCCAAGGGTGACATCTTGGGCGGCGTTTCGGTAGTCGATGTAGAGGGATTGATGAAGAAAAACTACCACACTTATAGCCTTGACAACATGCAGGGCTACGTGGGTGGTTGGAATGGCAACTCTCTCTGGGGTATGGATGCTGACAATGCAGGATACTTGGTATTGGTAGATGGTGTGCCTCGTGAGGCAACCAACGTGATGCCTAGCGAGATTGACCAGATTACATTCCTCAAGGGTGCGCAAGCTGTAGTGCTCTATGGTAGCAAGGCAGCTAAGGGTGCTGTGCTCATCACCACCAAGCGTGGCAAGAACGATGGCTTGAAGGTTGAGGTGCAGGCTAACGCTGGTCTCAATGTGGCTAAGTCATTCCCTGAGTATCTGGGCTCTGCTGAGTATATGACTCTCTACAACGAGGCTCGTGCCAATGACGGTTTGACTCCTCTCTACTCTGCTGAGGATATCTACAATCATGGCTTGGGCACCAACCCATATCGTTATCCTAATCTCGATATGTACTCTTCTGATTATCTCAGAAAGATGAACAGCCGTTATGAGGCTACTGCAGAAATCAGCGGTGGTGGTAAGCGTGCTCACTTCTATAGCAACATTAACTATTATCGCCAGGGCGACTTCCTGAAGTTTGGTGAGGCTAAGAATAATAATACCCAGCGCTTCAGTGTTCGTGGTAATGTAGATGTCAACATCACAGATGACATCAAGGCTTGGGTCAACTCCAATGCCACATTCTATGATTCACATTCTGCTATTGGTGATTATTGGAATGCAGCTGCTACTTGGCGTCCTAACTTCCCACAGAATGCTAGCCCATTGATCTCTACAGACATGATAGCTCCTAATGCCAAGGCTGCTTGGGACTTGATGAGTGTGGCTAAGCTGGTGGATGGCAAGTACTTCTTGGCTGGTACACAGGCTAACTCTTCTAACATCTTCGCAGATTACTATGCTGCTGGTAAGAGCAAGTATACTAGCCGCCAGTTCCAGTTTGATACAGGTGTTAACATCAATCTGCACAAGTTGTTGCAGGGCTTGTCTTTCGAGACTCGTTTCGCAGTAGACTATGCTACCTCTTACACCACATCTTTCAATAATAGCTATGCCATCTATATCCCAACATGGTCAAACATCGACGGCAAGGATATGATCGTAGCTTTGAAGAAGGAAGGTGAGGATAAGAAGTCTGGTGTACAGAACATCGCTAATAGTGTGGACAATCAGACCATGCTCTTCTCTGCTCAGTTCAATTACGCCAATACATTTAATAAGGTACATAACCTCTCTGCGATGTTGATTGCCTCTGGCTATCAGCAGTCTAAATCAGGTGAGTATCACAAGACATCAAGTGCTAATCTTGCCTTGGATGCATCTTATGATTACGCCAAGACTTATTATGCAGACTTCGGCTTGGCAGCTATCCACTCTGCACAGTTGGCTCCAGGTCATCGTGTAGGCTTCTCTCCTTCACTTTCATTGGGTTGGAGACTCAAGAACGAGAACTTCTTGAAGAACAGCAAGGTGGTAGACGATATGATGATCAGTGTATCTGGTAGCATCATCAACGAGGATATTGACTTGGCAGTAAATGACAACAGATACTATCTCTATGACACCAACTGGCAGACAGCTGATGGTTATGGATGGTATGATGGTTCTGCTGGCAAGTACACATTCTCTAAGCGTTCTGCCAACAAGGATCTCGACTTCATCAAGCGTAAGGAACTTTCTGTCAACTTCAAGACTTCCTTGTGGCAGCAGATGGTAACATTGGATGCTAGCTTCTTCGTTAACTCGATGGAGGGTTATCTGATTTCTACTCCAACGTTCTATCCTTCTCACTTTAAGCCAGGCTATCCTGATGCTTCATTCATGCCTGTGCTCAACTTTAACAATAATCGCCGCATCGGTTTCGACTTCGCAGCTAACTTCAATAAGAAGGTGGGTGATGTAGACTTGCAGCTCGGCGTAACAGGTACTTATTATAACACCAAGGCTACCAAGCGTGATGAGTTGAACGTATGGGATTACCAAAACCGTGAGGGCAAGGCTATCGATGGTATCTGGGGTTATAAGTTTGCTGGCTTCTTCCAGAGTGAGGAAGAAATCAAGAACTCTCCAGACCAGAGCCGCTTGGGTAGTGACGTGAAGCCTGGCGATATGAAGTATGTGGATGTAAACGGTGATGGCAAGATCGACTCTTACGACCAGGTGTTCCTGGGCAAGGGTGGTTGGTATGGCTCTCCATTCACATTGGGTGTAAACCTCACTGCTAAGTGGAAGAACTTCACATTCTTCGCCCTCGGTACTGGCAACTTCGGTGCTTATGGCTTGAAGAACAATTCTTACTGGTGGGTAAAGGGTGACGGCAAGTACTCAGCTGTGGTTCGCAATCGCTGGACTGAGGCAACCAAGGAGACTGCTACTTATCCACGTCTTACCACACTCTCAGGTAGCAACAACTATCAGACATCAGACTTCTGGATGTACAGCACAGACGCTTTCCGCTTGGCTAAGGTACAGATTACATACGACCTGCCTAGCACGCTCTTCCAGAAGACTTGGGTTAAGGGCTTGTCTGCTTTTGTAAGCGGTGCCAACTTGCTCACTATCTCTAAGAACCGTGAGGTATTGGAGATGAACATAGGTAGTGCTCCTCAGACACGCTATTATAATATAGGTGTGAAGGCTACATTCTAATCATTATTAAATGTATACAGAAATGAAAATTAATAAGTTATTTATATTAGCTGCATTGTCACTCTCGTTGGTGTCTTGCTCAGATCTCTTTGAGCCTGCACAGGAAAACAACCGTAGCTTGGACGAGATTTACGAAGAGCCTACTTATGCTCAGGGACTTCTCGGCTATGCTTATGCCATGCTTCCTTATAATACCAAAAGTGTAACTGATGTGGCAACCGATGATGCTGTAAGCAATGATTTGTCTAACAGCTACCTGAAAATGGCTACTGGTTCTTGGGCTGCCTATGATGACCCTATGAGCAAGTGGGCTAGCTGTCGTGCTAGCATCCAGTACTTGAACATCTTCCTTCAGGAAGTGGACAAGGTAGACTGGGCTAAGGACAAGGGTGCGCAGCAGATGTTCTGTGAGAGCCGTAAGGGTGAGGCTTATGCCTTGAGAGCTCTCAATATGTATTATCTCTTGATGAACCATGGTGGTTGGACTGAGGATGGTCAGCTCCTGGGTGTGCCAAACTTGACAAAGCCAGAGGATACTTCTTCTGATTTCAATCAGCCACGTGCCACATTCCAAGCTTGCTTGGATCAAATCTATAGCGACTTGGACCAGGCTGAGCAGTTGCTGCCTTTGGACTACAATGATTTGACTAAGTCAGATCCTGTGCCAGAAAAATACACTGCTATGGGTGTGGACAACTATCAGGACTATAACCGTGTATTGGGTTCTCTGATGCGTGGTCGTGTGAGCGGTCGTATCGCCAAGGCTATCCGTGCACAGGTTTCTCTCCTTGCTGCCAGCCCTGCTTTTAATAAAGGTACCAATGTGGATTATAAGCGTGCTGCTGATGATGCAGCCAGCTTGCTCGACTTGATTGGTGGTGTAAGCGGCTTGTCTGAAACAGGTAATTCTTGGTATGCTCAGACTAATGAGATTAATAATTTGCAGTCTGGTGCATGTCCTAAGGAAATCATCTGGCGTGGTAATAAGACTAATGGTGCAGATGATTGGGACCTCGGTTTGAACCAGGAGGCTGATAACTTCCCTCCATCTCTCTATGGTAAGGGACGTATCAATCCTACCCAGAACTTGGTGGATGCTTTCCCTGCTGCCAATGGTTATCCTATCACAGATGAGCGCAGTGAGTATGATGACTTGGATCCTTACAGCAATCGTGATCCACGCTTGGATCTCTACATTATCTATAATGGCTGCAAGTATAAGGGTGCAACCATCAATACCGACATCACCACTGCCAACAATGACAATGGACTGAATAAGATTGGTAACTCTACGCGTACTGGTTACTATATGAAGAAGCTTCTTCGTGAGGATTGTAATCCTAATCCAAATGCCAAGAACGCACAGTATCACTATCCTGTGTATATCCGCTATACCGAGATCTTCTTGGATTATGCTGAGGCTGCCAATGAGGCTTGGGGACCTAAGGGCAATGGCACACATGCTTATTCTGCATACGATGTAATCAAGGCTATCCGTCATCGTGCAGGCATCACAGATGATTCTTATCTTGATGAGTGCGCTAACGACCAGGGTAAAATGCGTGAGTTGATTCGCAATGAGCGTCGTATTGAGCTCTGCTTCGAGAACAAGCGCTTCAATGACCTCCGCCGCTGGAAGGCTCCTATCAATGAGGCTGTTCATGGCGTGGAGATTTCTACAGAGGCTGGTATTCCACAGTTCAAGGATATCACAGTAGAGGAAAGAAAATACGACGACTATATGTATTACGGTCCTGTGCCACAGACTGAAATCCTCAAGTGGGATCAGCTGAAGCAGAATGCAGGATGGAAATTACAAACGACTAACATTTTATAATGATGAAAACTATGAAGATGAATAAATATTTCTCAATGGCTGCACTCGGAGCCTTGGCTCTGACTTTCGGCTCTTGTGAGAACGGCACGCCTGAGTTTGACGACTACGAGGGTGGCACATCAGTCTACTTCGCCCGCCAAAACGTGGAGCGTATATTGGTGTTGGGCAATGACGAGACTCGTGACAATACCAAGGACAACGAGCATATTATCAACATCGTGTCTACCATGGGTGGTGCTTACAATGGTAAGGACATCACACTGGATGTGGCTGTAGATAATTCGCTTTGTGACAACCTCTATTTCTCTGATGGCGTATCTCCTGTAATGCCTATGCCTGCAGAGTATTACACCTTGGCAGGTAACACCATCTCTTATGGTGGCAACTTGCAGGGAAGATTACAGGTGAAGCTCAACGATGCTTTCTTCGCTGATCCTGCCTCTGTAAAGAATACTTATGTCATCCCTCTGATCATCAAAGATCAGAAGGGTGCTGGCAAAATCTTGACGGGTACTCCTTTCCAGGAGGGTGAAACTCCTGCGCTGACCAATAGCGATGCGTGGAAGATATTGCCTCAGAACTATGTGCTCTATTGTGTGAAATACATGAACCCTTGGGCTGGATTCTATCTGCGCCGTGGTACAGATAAGATTACTGAGAATGGTCAGACCACAGAAGAGAAGCGTGAGGGTGCAACTATTGAGAAGGACGAGGTTTGCCAGATTACTACCAAGAGCCTTACAGAGGCTATCTATCCTCTCACAGTCAAGAGAGTTGTGGGCAAGGATGCTGAGGGTAAGGATATCCTCAAGTCTTATACTTGCAACTTGAAGCTTACCTTTGCTAACGATGGTACTTGCACTGTTTCTTCCGAGACTGAGGGCGTAACTGCTACAGGTACAGGTAAGTTTGTGGAGAAGGGCGCTAAGCTGGCTTGGGGCAACAAGGATCGTGACATCCTGACTCTCCAGTATACCGTAGACTTCGGTGCTGTCAAGGTAGAGACAACCGACCAGTTTGTAGCTCAAACTCGTGGTAATACCAATGGCGTGGTAACTTTCGATACTCAGTATATCGTAAAGTAAGCTGCGGTAATTATCAATTAAGTATCATCTAATAATAGGTAGATTATTATGAAATTGAAAAATATTAATTTTGGTTTAGGCTTGGTAGCTCTCTTGGCTTTGTCATCATGTGCTGATGACAAGTTCTCGGAGTACAGAACTGATATGACCAAGAACTTGAAGGAATATCAGTATCTTAACAACTACGAGCCTTTGAAGAAATATGTCGAAGACATGAAGGCTTCTGGCAAGTGCAATCCCGACTTTAAGTTGGGTATTGCACTGGCTGCGCCCGACTTCAACAAACAGGAGCTTGTATATTGCTTGGCTGGTAGCAACTTCGAGGAGATGACAGCAGGCAACGCCATGAAGTATGCTTCTTGTGTAAAAGATGATGGAACCTTTGACTTTAATACTGTTAAGGATTTCGTTACAAATGCACAGGATGCAGGTTTGACCATCTATGGTCATACGCTTGCTTGGCATTCTCAGCAGAACAAGAAGTATCTTAGTAAACTTATTGCAGATAAGGAAATTCAAGTAGACCCTAGTCAGAAGGTAGAGAAAACAGATTATCAGCTTGATTGCTCTACACTGACAAAATATGATTGGTCAGGTTCTCCAGAATCAGTAAAAACTGAGTGGAATAAGGATGGGGCAGTGGTTATTACTAATCCAAAGCCAATTGAACCTTTCTATGAACTCCAATATTGGCTTGTCAATGGAATCTCTCTTGAACAAGGTAAGGATTATAAGATAGTCATCGAGTGTAAGGCTGAAGGCGCATCTGATGCCAACATCCACTTTAAGTTAGGTGATTGGGGTGGTGGAGATGAGCAACAATTCACGATTCCTGTAGGTAAAGGATATCAGAAAGTTGTTTTGTCTGTATCTCCAAAAATGGCAAATAATGGCATTATGTTCCAACATGGAGACTTTGCTGGTAAGATTTATTGGAAGTCTATCACAATTTCACACATGGAAACTCCTGTTATGGAAATCCCTTCAACTGTGGCTAAGCTTGATTTTGAAGGAGAGGAGTCTCTAGGTGGTTGGGGTATGGATCATACTCCTGAGAATGTGAATGGAGTTTGCCAAGTTGGTAATGATGCAGCTAAAAGCGCAGACTGGAATGCTCAGGTTAATTTTGAACCTGGATTTATATTCGAAAATGGTACAACTTATCATTTGAAGATGAAGATCAAGGGTACTGTTGCTGGCACATTTAGTGCTGCATTCCAGAATCCTGATGGTTATAAGGGTTGCGGTAATTTCCAGAACATTTCTGTTACTAAGGATTGGAAGGAAGTGGATGTCACAGCTAAGTGTAATGGTGATGGTGCTTCTCGTTTGCTCTTAAATATCGGATTGTATGCTGGTACTCTCTATATTGATGACTTTGAGGTTTATATCATGAAGTCTGCTAATTCCATTCCTCTTACGGATGAAGAGAAGAAATCTCGTCTTACTGATGCAATGGGCAAGTGGATTGATGGTATGATGGAGGCTACTAATGGTTATGTTACATCTTGGGATGTTGTGAACGAGGCGATCTCTGGTAAGAAAGGTGCTGATGGATTCAATGAGTTGCAGCATGCAACTAATGCTCTTCCTTCTGATGTAGCCAATAGCTTCTACTGGCAGGATTATCTCGGTGATATCGACTATGTTCGTACAGCCGTAAGAGATGCACGTAAGAGCTTTGCTGAGCACAATGGTGATCCATCTAAGTTGAAGCTCTTTATCAATGACTACAACTTGGAAGGTTACTGGGATCAGCACGCTAAGCTGAATAGCTTGATCCACTGGATTGGTCGGTGGGAAGATCCTAATGCAGAGGAGCCTGTTGTTATCGATGGTATTGGTACACAGATGCACGTAACATGCTATGGTGATGAAACTAAGCAGGCTAAGCTTAAGAGAGACATCGAAGAGATGTTTAAGTCGCTGGCTAAGACTGGTAAGCTCATCAAGATTTCTGAGCTTGATATGGCTTATGAGGATGAGGCTGGTACTTCTGTTACCTTCGGCAAGATGACTGAGGAGCAGCACAAGCAGATGCGTAGCTTCTATACATTCATCATCCAGAAGTACTTCGAGCTGATTCCACAGGCTCAGCAGTATGGTATCACTCAGTGGTGTGCTACTGATTCTCCTAAGGATTCAGGTTGGCGTGCAGGTTGCCCTACAGGTCTTTGGGATAGCAACTATCTCCGCAAGCATACCTATGCAGGTTTCGCTGTAGGTCTTGGTGCTCCAGAATATTGGAAGGAAGCCAAGTAATTACTCTAAAAGACATTAGTTTTAGGTTTATCATACAAAGATTAACCGAAAAAAGATGTTAGTCGTTAAGGTTGGCTGTGTTGTGATGACACGGTCAACCTTTTTGCTTTGTAACATTTGTCTTGCAATATGTTAAATGTGAGTCAGTAAATAAAAAATAATTCTGATTTTTGAGGTTGTATCACTTCTTTTTTGTATCTTTGCGCTTAAATATCACTATACTGATATATAATGGCTATTTTATGGCTTAATGTTCACTTAAATGATAGTTAAGTATATGAAAGATTTGTATGAATATTCTACTCCGGAACTGGTGAGATTGCTGGGAAATCGCTTTAGGGAATACAGAATGCGATGCAATTTGACACAGAAGGAAGTGGCAGAACTGACAGGCATTGGTATGACTACTATCCACAAGTTTGAGAATGGATGTGCTAGAAACATATCACTTTCTACATTGATTCTCTTGCTCAAGGTGGTGGGACAGATCAATGCGCTTGATAACTTAATGCCCGAATTGCCACCATCCCCTTACTTGATGACCAAGGGAGATAAAAAGGTACAAAGAATTAGACACTGATAATAGCGAATGATTTATGGTTAAGACTTTAAAAGTAATCTTGTGGGATGAGGAAGTTGGTAGGTTGTCGTGGGACGACAAAAGGCAAATGTCCTACTTCACTTATAATCCAACTTTTGTGCATAGGGGTATTGATATATCTCCTCTATGGGCATCCATACGCAACAATAGAGGACTTATGCCTATTTGGGGAGAGGAACAGAGAATTTATCAAAAACTTCCTGCTTTCCTGGCTGACTCATTGCCTGATTCTTGGGGCAATCAGTTGTTTGATCTTTGGAGACAGCAGAATCATCTCTCCAATACGGAAATTTCTCCTCTTGATAAGTTGTCATTTATCGGTAGAAGAGGAATGGGTGCTTTGGAGTTTGTCCCAGAGTATGAGAGGAGTAAGAAATCAGAGAGGATTGATGTCAATTCCTTGGTTGCACTTGCTGAACGCATATTTACTGAACGAGAGGAGGCTCAGATTTTACCAGAGGAATCTCTTACCATGCAGTCGCTCTTGACTGTGGGAACTTCTGCTGGTGGCAGGCAGCCTAAGGCTGTTATTGCTATCAATTCGGCTGATGGTGAGATAAGAAGTGGACAAATCTCGGATCTTGATGGATATGATTACTACTTGTTGAAGTTTGGAAATGCTGATTTCAACTCTGCCGAACTAGAAATGACATACTACGATCTTGCCATCAAGGCTGGCATCAATATGATGCATTCTGAACTCTTGACGGTTGATGGCAGCAAGCACTTCATGACGCAGAGATTTGATAGAAAAGATGGGAAGAAGCTTCATACTCAAACTTTGGCGGCTATGTATCCTGAGGCAAATAGTTATGAGCAACTTATTTCTGTTTGCAGGTCGCTCCATTTGCCAGAGGCTGATTGTGAAGAGGTTTATAGAAGAATGATATTCAACGTGCTGGCAAACAATACTGATGATCACAACAAAAACTTCTCCTTCATGATGGATAGGATGGGTAATTGGCGGTTATCACCTGCTTATGATCTTACCTATATCCTCAATATGGGTGGAGTGCAGCCCAATCAAGACCACTGTATGTTTATCAGGTCCAAACTGCGTAATATTTCAAAAGAGGATGTCTTGCAATTTGCATTCGATAATGGTATTCGAAAGCCAGAGAGTATTATAGGTGATGTAAAGAATGCTTTGTTGCAATTTAGGACTGTGGCTGTAAAATATGCAGTGGATGAAAAATGGATAGGCAGAGTGGAGGCTACCATCCTTTCTCATCTGAAAGAATGGGGTGAGTATGAAGATGATAAACCGACGTTATCTGTAGAGATTAATGGTCATCAAGTGACTGATGTACATATAGAGCAAGCCTACAAGGGCAACTTTCATTTATGTGCAAAGATAGATGGCAGGGAAAAGAAGTTTGTGATAAGCAAAAACAAGAATGAGTTTTCCCTTATAGAGAGTCTCGGAATCGCTAATCTTACAGAGAAACAACTGTTGACTATGGTTGAAAAATTCCTATGTAAGTAAAGAAATATAAAGGTCGGTTGTGTCGTGAAGACATGACCGACCTTTTTGCATTTTTTTAATGATGAAAATATTCTCTTTCTCCTATGTGTCATTCTTGAAAGAGATTGTCTAGTGTGACTTCGCTGTTTACTATACTTTCCTTAAAATGGCACGAAAACGCACTTTTTCTCACTTTTTTTTCGAGAAAAAGTGCGTTTTCGTGCCAAAATCTTTAATTTGGCTTCCCAGAGAAGGACGTGATGTATTAGCCATCCTACAAGCGGAATCTTTATTCACAAGGGTAGAAAAATTGTGATGAAGTAGTTAGGTTTTGTGATAAAATAAAAATAGTTTTGTTGTTTAGATGTCCTTTCACCTTTCATCTATCTTCTTGCATTTCAGATAGATGAAAGGTGAAAGGACTTTTTTGTTTCTTATAGGTGCTCTAGCCAATTCTCGGGAGTGATGATCGTTTTATCCTTCACATCGTATGTGTTTAGGAAGGAAGCAGGAAACTGAGTATTTGCTCTCTTTGGATTCCATTTCATTTCGAAGAGAGTAAACTGTCCGTCGCTTTCCTCGATGTAGTCTATCTCTTGCTGTTGGTTGGTTCGCCAGAAATAGCTGTTTACATATCTTCCTTCATACTGGTTAGCTTTTATTCTTTCGCTGATAACGAAGTTCTCCCACAAGGCACCAACATCTTGTCGAAGGGCCAAAGGCGCAAAGTTTTGCAATATGGCATTTCGGATACCATTGTCGTAAAAGTAAAACTTCTTGGCTCGTTTCAGTTCTGTGCGCAGGTTTCTGCTAAAACCATTTAGCTTGAAGATGATATAGCATTTTTCTAGCAAGTCTACATATTTTTCCACGGTTTTGCTGTCCGTACCTACTGTCTGTGCCAGCTCATTGTATGAAACTTCGCTAGTAACTTGCAGTGCTAAAGCAGTGAGTAGCTTGCTAAGCAATGCAGGTCGGCGTATACTCTCTAAGGTGAGCAAGTCCTTATAGAGATAACTATTGGACAGATTGTACAAGATGTCTTTTGCATCTTTTGTATGATTGATGACATCTGGGTATGAGCCATAGATGAGGCGATTCTCTAGTGTTTGCTTTACTGTAAGTAAGCCTTGAGATTCGAGTAATTCACCAGTGGACAATGGAAAGAGATGATACTCAAACTTTCTGCCGGTCAGTGGCTCATTGAGCTTGTTTTGTAATTCAAATGAGGAAGAGCCTGTTACCAGTAATTGTACTTCAGGGAACTTGTCGGTAATCAATTTTAGGGTTAGCCCTATGTTTTCTACTCTTTGTGCCTCGTCTATCATGACAATCTTGTGTTTGCCAATGAGCAATTTTAGTTCTTGGCTATTCACCTGGGATAGCATTTCTTTTACTTCTGGCTCATCACAGTTTAATTGCAATATAGGTTCCGTACGTTTTTCAAGTATCATTTTGAAAAGCGTACTTTTTCCTACTTGTCTGGCACCTATTATAATAATAGCTTTACCACCAAACATTCTGGCCTCTATCGTTTCTTGTAGTTTCCTTCTTATCATTTTATTCTTATGTTTAAATTTTTTGCAAAGATTATGCAAATGAGCGCAATGAAAGCTCGCTTTCAAATTGCCGAGTGCAGCTAATCTTCTGCAAAGGTAATGAAAATATTCGCTAATCCAAAAAATAACACTGTTTTTTTGGATTATAATCCGAAAATTCGTACTGATTTTTTGGATTAGGGACATTTTTAAGCTATTTTTGCCTTGTTAATAGGGTGCCATGTAACTTTAGTTTATACCCAATGTTATGGGTTGTGAAAATTCTTAATCTAGTATCTGTTGCTTGTAGCCCTAGGAGTTGATGATTGTTGTTCCAGAAGCTAATGCCTTTAACTCCTGTTCCTAATGATTGCAAGTCCTAGAATCGCATATCTTTTGGCGATCGCCAAAAGAACTACGGAAGGCATTCTTCTCACTATTACTTACGTCACTTGTAGGCATCAAGCCCTACGCTTGTAATCATTCAGTACTGGGAGGGCAGGTAACAAACCTGCCCTCCCAGTGCATTTTGATACGTTTGATAAAGTATTTGATATATGGCGCAAAGCCTATGTCGGATTATTCTTGTAATTTTGCAACGAATAAACAATTTAATCATATACGAATGAAAAAGAAAAATATCCAGACCCCCGTTTTATCAATGGCCATTGCTGCATGTATGATATCTCACCAGCAAAATGCGCAGGCCGGAGAAAATCCGTCCCTGCAAAATGATTCCGTGCCTTATGTAACCATGCCGGACGTTTCCCCTAAACTCACCACAGGAGATGGAAATCCCCTGCTGGATTTTATGTTTACAGCGGATCCAACTGCAGTAGAATATAATGGCAGAATTTATGTGTACGCAACAAACGATCAGCAACAATATGATTCAATAGGCGGTTACGGAAAAAACTCCTACGAATACATCAAATCTCTGGTGATGATGTCTTCCGATGACATGACAAACTGGACCTATCACGGAATTATTAAAACAGACAGCATCGCCCCATGGATACAAACATCATGGGCACCGTCGATCGCAAAACGTGAGGAAGCGGACGGCAAGACTCACTTCTACCTCTATTTCTCCAATAGCGGGGGTGGAACCGCAGTGCTGACATCCACATCCCCCATAGGACCGTGGTCAAGCCCGCTGAATCATAGTTTGGTAGACACAAACACTCCCGGCATAGCAGGAGAATGCAAAGCCGCTTTCGATCCGGGTGTAGTCATCGATGACAAAGGAAAAGGTTGGCTGACAGTAGGCGGAGGATGTGCTCGCATTATGCGTTTGGGAAAAGACATGATTAGTGTGGATGGCCCGATAAAGCCCATCAGGGCTCCCCATCATTTCGAAGCTAACGAATTAAACTACATCAACGGCACATACGTTTATACTTATAACATAGATTGGCAAGATTTTAGCGACTGGCCTCTCCCGACAGAGAAACCAACCACCTGTTGCATGAGTTACATGACTAGCAAAACTCCGCTGGTAACCAAAAGTTGGAAATACCAGCACAACTATATGAAAAACCCTGGAGATTATGGATTTGACTACAGCAACAATCATACACATCTACACAAATTCCGCGGGAAATGGTATGTATTCTATCACACAATGAGTTTGCAACATAGTTTCAATACAACAGCTGGTTTTCGTAATGTTTGTGTCGATGAAATACAAGTTGACGAGAATACTGTGAATATCCACATGGGTAATCAGACTCTGAAAGGCGTAAAACAGATACAGCCTATGAATCCGTTCATCATCCAGCAGGCCGAAACCACAGCAGCCACACAAGGTGTCAAGTTCACAAATGGAAAAAGCATCGGGGACATGTATGCCGTTACCGTTCCCAACAAGACTGGCATCATTGCTGTCAGAGGTGTGGAATTCAACAAAGTACCTTCCAGTCTGGAAATTAAGGCATCCGGGAACGGAATCATAGAAGTCCGCCGGGATAGGCCGGACGGAGAAGTCATTGCTTCAATCAAAGTCGGTACCCCGCAAATGAAACTCATAGAATCCCAACTTCAAAAGAATATGACAGGCACAATGGACCTCTGTTTTGTCCTGAAAGGAAACAATATCACATTCGACGAATGGAAGTTCAAATGATAACTTCCTGATGACAAGGAGGGTGCATTGCCCATTATGATGCACTCTCCTTAACTTCCTGTACGTATCCCGCGCTGAGGAGACTATGCATGGAAGCTGTGCTATCGTTGGATTCTCTTGTTTGTTTTTGCAACACTAAGATAAGTGAATTCTTCGACATGGCAAAATCCTGGGCCGCTCGGCTCTGCCGCTTGACTTGTTCAAGAACTTTTTGCTGCTCAGGTGTTTAAAAAGTTTCTGAATAAGTTGTGTGTTTATACAATTACAGACCAAGATGTATGCGGAGGTCCCCCTGTGGATTATGCCTTCAGTTCTCATCAATGGATCCGCAAGACTTGCGGCAAGGATATCCGCTTTTTCTGGGACGACAGCGCCTGGATCGTGCAGAACGCCATTGGAAGCCAGAATTGGAACGAATACGCAACTCATATACAAAATCACGGGAATCTAGGGAAAATATATCCGAAAAACAAATACGGAGTGGAAGGCGACACTCCTTCTTTCCTACATGTAACCCCAAATGGATTAAACGATCCGACCGTATGTAGCCAGGCAGGTTGGGGTGGCTATTTCCGATGGGGACTGTCACCAGACAGTCTGACAACATGCTACACAAATGCAGATCCGGCAGTCAGATGCATATCGGAGAAATATGAAAAATACTTCTATCCCGCAATATTCGCCAACTTCATGGCACGTATGGATTGGGCTGCATACGGCAAAGGAAACCGTAACCCGATAGTTATCGTAAATGGTGAAAAAGGATTGAACCCGATTATAATTGAACCAGAAACAGAAGAGGAACTCCAATTAAACGCTTCAAAATCTGTGGATCCGGATAAAGATAAACTGACATTCCACTGGTGGATATTGCCGGAAGCGGGTACTTACACCTCAACGGTAAGTATCAGAGAGGCAGACAAAGCTAATGCCATTCTACGTATCCCCCAGGATGCGGCAGGAAAAGAACTGCATATAATCTGTGAAGTGACAGACAATGGGACTCCGGCACTGACCAGTTACAGAAGGGTCATCATCCGCCCAAAACTTGGCGAGACATTCAACCTTTCTGGGCAGCGATAAACATAACTATAAAGGCAATGTTATCAGAAAAAGATAATTCAGTAATTGATATTTAATCTAATTTCCGCAACACTATAATTTAATATTTTTTATAAGCACCTGAGCAACAAAAAGTTGCTCAGGATTTTGCCATGTCAGAAATTTCACTTATCTTAGTGTTGCTAAATAAAAACAAACAAAATTCTGAATGACATGGCAAAAGTACAAATAAAATCTGA